>Ga0210101_1000085_pt1 | contig 32696 bp, 37 predicted proteins | sample Muzzi_PWC_D1_FD_185534 | JGI IMG/M metagenome (GOLD analysis project Ga0210101, IMG submission 185534) | Wetland microbial communities from San Francisco Bay, California, USA, that impact long-term carbon sequestration - Muzzi_PWC_D1 (SPAdes) | ecosystem: Environmental > Aquatic > Marine >... | reverse complement strand
TGCCCGGGAGCCGGTACTTCGCCTCCGTCGAAGGCCTCGGGCACGGAGGCCGCGAGGCCGGCGCCGAGTCCCTGCCGCAACACGACCAAATGCTGGGCGTGCCCGGCGGCCAGCGAGGCGGCGAGGCCGCGCGGCGCAGCCGTGAAGAGACGCGGCGCCGCAGCGACGTAGGAGGCGAGCGCGCCGCTCTCCAGTTCGTAGGCGAGGGCGAGAAATCCGGCCTGGTCCTCTACCCCGGAGAAGTCGGGCTCCCCCGCCTCAGCATCGGTTTCGCCACCCACGCCGCGAATCGCCTTGGTCAGGGCGTCCACGTATTCCTGCTCCTGGGCGCGGAACTCGCGTCCCACGGCGCGAAGCCGCGCGCCCAGCAACGGCAGGCCCCGACCGTAGGCATCGAGCGCGGTCAGCTCCTCTGAGAGGGAAGCGTTGAGGATCGCGGCGTCGGCGGCCTTCTCTGGGTCGGTCAGGGCACCCTGGCCGCTCTTGCCGCAGCCAAAGACGAGCAGGCTGACGGCGACGGCCGAGCAGAGCGCAGCGGCGGCGCGGCTGAAGCCGCGCCGCCTGCCGCCGCCACGCAAATCGCAATCGAAACCCACCGACGGCGAAGCCTACGGGCCAACTCGCCCCGACCGCCGCGCCGGGGCGGTGGCGCTATTTCCGCTTCGCTTTGCCTTTGGCTTTCGCTTTGCCCTTGGCTTTCCTCGAGCGCGTCCCGCGCTTCCCCGCCGCCTTGGGCTTCGCACGATCGGCGGGAAGCTCGATGCCCATCATCGCGACCATGACGTTCATGCCCTCCTCGTCAGACCCGGCCATCCGGTCGGTGCTCGTCGACTGGACTTTCATCAAGTCGTTCAGAGCCTTGCTGAGGATCTTGCCGGCGTCGGCCCAGCCTTTCTTGTCGAGGAAGAGCGGCGTGCGGCTCATGTGCCGATCCTGGTGCGCATCGACGGTCCCGGCCTTCAGCGCCGCGGACACGTCGTCGAGCACCATCTGCATCAGGTCGGCGCTCATCCCTTCGCGCACCGACTTCGGCAGCTTCCGCCAATCGCTGTCGGCGATGTAGGGGCGCGACGTCGCTCGGTAGTAGTGCTCGACCGCCCCACGCCGCGGCTCGGTTTTGACCAGGGTGATGCATTCGTAGTCTTTGAGCACTTTGACGTGGTAGCTGACCTGGCTCAGGCCTTCTTCCAGCTCGTTCGCGAGTTCGTTCGGGCTGGCCATCCGTTCGTTGAGGATGGTCAGGATTTCGACGCGCAGTTCGTGCGCCAGCGCTTTCACGAGCTGGAGATTGACCCCAGCGGCGTTCTTCGGTTTGCGCTTGTTCTTGTTTTTTGAGGCTTTGCTTCTTGCAGCCAAGAGATTCCTCCAATGCGTTGCGTGGCTAACTAACTACTCCATCGTATTACTCGCAACGGCGTTTCACAAGCCCAAAAGGCCAGCAAAGCCCCCAACTTGCTGAGTTATAGCTCATTACTGGAACTTTCTCCAGTATTTCCCGGTCACCCCTCCGCCGCAGCCAAGCGGCAAGACGAGGGGCCCACTCGGGGCTGGGAAAGGAGGAATCGGATGAAGATCGGTGCTGCCGACAACGTCGTCCCGCTGCTCATGGTCCACAAGACCGCCTAGCGACTGACCGGTGGAGCCCGTCCTGTCGGTCAGACGGGCCGGGCTCCGCCGGGGACGGCGCCCTCCGTGGTTTCGCTCCGCGGCGCATGATTCGCTTGACGGCATGGCTCTGTCGCCGTCACCGGCCCCCGGGGCTGCACCCGCTTTCGGTCGCCTCGCTGCGGAGATCCACGCCTGCGACACCTGCCCGCGCCTGGTCGAGTGGCGCGAGGCGCGGGCGGCGGACCCGCCCCGACGCTTTCGGGGCGAGCGCTACTGGGGTCGCCCGGTGTCCGGCTTCGGCGATCCGGGAGCCGCCATCGCGGTGGTCGGCCTGGCACCCGCCGCGCACGGCGCCAACCGCACCGGCCGCATGTTCACCGGCGATCGCTCCGGCGACTGGCTCTACGCCGCCCTCCACCGCGCCGGCCTTGCCAACCGGCCCGAGTCGACGCGCCGCGAGGACGGCCTGCGCCTGCGCGGAGCCTTCGTCACCGCGATCGTCCGCTGCGCGCCGCCCGCCAACCGGCCGACGCCGGTCGAGCGCGACAACTGCCTTCCCTACCTGGCCCGCGAGCTGGCGCTGCTGGAGCGCTGCCAGACGATCGTCGCGCTGGGAGCCTTTGCCTGGGACGGGGCGCTGCGGGCGCTGCGCCGGCTCGGTTGCGAGGCACCGCGACCGAGGCCGCGCTTCGGTCACGGGGCCGAGACGAACGTCGGCGCCTGGACGCTGCTCGGCTGTTACCACCCCAGCCAGCAGAACACCTTCACCGGCCGGCTCACAGAGTCGATGCTGGACGCGGTATTCGCCCGCGCCCGCGAGCTGTCGGGCTAGCCCGGTCGCCTAGCTGGTTGATTCCGCGGCCGCGTGCGACTGGGGGCGTGGGTGGCCAAAGGCAAGCCCGAGGACGCAGACATGCGCAGCCGCGTTGGGCCAGGCACGTCATACGCGTGCGTGGATAGCCCACATCAGGCCCTTCTAGGCGCTCTGCGGCTCGGCCCTCTCCCGCGCGGCCCCGCTCGCCGTTTCGAACGCCAGTATGAACACGGCCATCGGGATCGCCTCCTCGGACGGCAGCGTCATTCGCTTGGCGCACGCCTCCTCAATCTCGAGAAGCTGATTGAGCGCCCGGTTCGTCACTTCCATCACTTCGCGCCTCCCCTGCTCGTCGACTGGCATCGCCTGCCGGCTCTGATGGCAGTCGTGAGCGTTGAACGTGCCGGCGCGAAGCGCATCTACGCCGTCCGACAGCATGACCTGGAGCAGGCTGCCGCTGAACCTCTTCTGAATCTCCGCCGGAAGCCGCTCCCATTCCTCGTCGTCGAGGAAGACCAGCGGCTCGGTCAGCTCGTAGAAGTGCTCGCGAACGCCGCGCCGCCGCTCTGTGCGCACCAGCCTAATCAAGCCCCGTGCGTTCAGCTTGCGCACGTGGTAGCTGACGTCGGTGAGGTCCAGTTCGAGCTTGGCAGCGATTTCCTTCGGGCTCGCGATGCCCCGTTCGCCGAGCGTCAAGAGGATCTCCCCGCGGAGCGGGTGTGTAAGCGCTTTCGCGAGGATCGGGTCGATGATCTGCTTGAAGACGCGCTTGCGGGCCACGGCATACCTCCCTAGTTTTGCTGGGCGCCCTTCAACTGCTCACCCTAGTACCAAGGGAGGACTTGATCGGGTGCATTGCGTCGTGGGCGTCCAAAAGTCGAAACAGACTTATCAATATACCGGTCTCAAGCCATGCCCTGCGGGGGTTCCCAACGGAAACGATGCGACCGAGAATCAAACGAACCACCGAGCGGATGGAATCGCCCGACGGCGACCTCTTCCTGCTCAGGCCCAGCGCCGGCGCCGACGTCCAGATCGAGAAGCCGGACGCGGAAGGAAGGCGGCTGCTCGATGCCCTGGACGGGACCCATGATCGTGGGGAGCTGGACGAGCGGTTCGGCGAAGCCGCGGTCGGCGACCTGCTCGCGCAGCTCGAGGAGCTGGGGCTGGTCGAGGACGCAGCCGACGACGACCTGATTCCCGCGCGGGTCATGAATCGCTTCGATCGCCAGATCCGCTACTTCAGCGACATCTCCGCCGGGCCGACGCCGTCGCAGTGCCAGGCACGGCTCGAAAGCGCCAAGGTCGTCGTCCTCGGGGTCGGAGGTCTGGGCGGTTGGTCCGCTTGGTCGCTGGCCTGTTGCGGGGTGGGCGAGATGCTGCTGATCGACGGCGATCGGGTCGAGGAGAGCAACCTCAACCGCCAGACCCTCTACACCGAGGCGGACATCGGCCGGCTCAAGGCGGAGACGGCAGCCGAGCGGCTTGGTGCGTTCAACTCGTCGATCGACCTCAAGGCCGTCGCCGAGCGGATGGACGGCGAGGAGGCGATCGCCGAGATGATCGATGGCTGCGACGTGGTGATCGACGCGGCCGACTGGCCCGCCCACGACATCGAGCAGTGGGTCAACAACGCCTGCTTCGCGGCCGAGATCCCCTACATCACGATGAGCCACTTCCCGCCGATCGCCAGGGTCGGGCCGCTCTACGTCCCGGGCAAGACCGGCTGCTTCGCCTGCCAGGTCGCCGCCTACCGGCGCAGCTACCCGATGTTCGACATCGCGATCGAGCAGCGCCGCGCCAAACCGTCGCCCGCCGCCACCCTGGGACCCGCCTGCGCCCTGATCGGGGGGCAGATCGGGCTTGACATCCTCCACCTCCTGACCGGCCTCGCCGAGCCGTCGACCCAGGGCGTGGGACACATCTACGACCTGCGGACGATGCAGGTGCAGCGCGAGCACGTCGCCCCCGAACCGGACTGCCCGGTCTGCGGACATCTGCCGCCCACCGACCGCAGCCGCACTCAGGAGGCGGCGAAAACAGCTCAGCGGTAGCGATCGCGGCGGCGCGCCTAGAATGGGTCCAGCGCCGGCGTAGCTCAGTTGGTAGAGCACTTCATTCGTAATGAAGGGGTCCCCGGTTCAAGTCCGGGCGTCGGCTCTGAACGATGAAACTTCACTTCTCCGATTACAACGGTCCGACTGGTCTTTTTGTAGCCACCGGAACGAAGCTCCTCCCGCTGGACGATCCTGCTGGCGCCGCCGCTTTTGTCGGCGCTGGAATGCAAGCGGGGGTGATCGACCGAGAGCAATCTGCGCAGATTCAGAGCGCAGTCGATGCTGCGCTACTCAGACGAAGAGATGCGAGTTGAAGCTCACACTCCGTCGTCGTTTGCATCCTCGGCATTGGACTCCTCGGCATCCTTGGTGGTGTCCTCGGCCCATTTTCTGACGTCGTCCACCAAGCTGATCGTCGCCTCTCGGTCCAGCGGCTCGGCATCGAGTAGATCCTCATAGCGCAGTGGCGCCGAGTACTGGGTCAGCGCAATGACTGCGTTGACATCAAAGGGGGCATTGCCAAGGTCGTGAGCGGCCACGCGGACGAGGCGCCGGAGGTCGTGGGTGTGCTCAAAGCTCTCTCCCCGCCCGGCGATTATCGCCTTGAGCCACTTCTCGATCGCCTGCTGGGCATGAAAGCCGATGATCTCGTCGGTGATCTCGGGGTTCCCGGCGAACTCCCGCGCAGCGGTGGCATCACCCTTCGCCTTCCGAGCAAGGGTGCGCGACACCTCGGTCAGATCATCCGCCGACGAGGACACGCCCTTCTCTCAACGCGTCATACACGACGGTGCCTGGAAAGCCGCCCCACTTCTCTGCCTCGCTGCTCCGATAGACGAGCAGGTCGACTGGCACGCCGAGTTCGCCGAGAGCGTTCCGCAGGCGCACGAACTCGCTGGTGCGGCTCTCGATCTTAGGCTCTATGACAAGGAAATCCAGATCGCTGTCAGGACGAGCGTCTCCACGCGCATGAGAGCCGAACAAGATCACGCGCGCATCGCTGCCGGCGGCATCCGCCAGTCGCCTACCAGCCTCTTGGATCACCGACTCGTCGACCATCGTGCTGACAAGGTAGCGCGCTGGGCGGAGGTCCGCCCGGAACCCGATTTCCATGTCCCGAAACGTGTCCCCAACTCGGCGATTCTGGACTCGACCAGATCGAACCAACTGGACGGAATCGAACTCAACCGGACGAGATCGGGCTCAAATATTGCGTTCGTAATGAAGGGGTCCCCGGTTCAAGTCCGGGCGTCGGCTCTGAACGAAAAACCCGGCCCACGAGGGGCCGGGTGGTCTAGACCTAAATCGCTGAGACTCGCCGAAGCGGCCTCGCACCCAGCAACCGAAGCGGCTGGGGGGACTGACAGATGGTAGCGGATCTACGCAGACGAAGAGATGCGTGCCTCTAGCCATTGGGCGACTTCGGCGGGCGTGGCTTCGCCTGCAGCGATCTTCTCAACCATGGGCACGTCGGTGTTCGGGTCTGCATCGACCAGCGGATGACCGTTGGCAGCGAGGAAGCGCTCCATGGACAGAAAGGCGGCTCGCTTGTTGCCGTCCGGCAGCGGATGATTGCGAGCCAACCGCTCGATCAAGACGGTCGCCTTCTCAATCAGCGTCGGATACGCGTCATAGTCGCCGAAGCCAGCCCGAGGTGCCGCCAACGCCGAGTCGGCCAAGCCGATGTTCGGCAGGCCAGCGATCTGCTCAGGCTCAACGCCGAGCACCTTTGCCGCGATGCGACAGTAATCACCAAACTCGAGGTAGTAGACCAAGCTTGCCTGCCCTGAGTCGTGTCTATTGAGCCAGGCGCCGCAACGTCTCGACGTGCTTCTTCATCGCTGCGCGAAGATCGCGGCGTTGCTCCTCAGGCGTGCCGGGCAGACCAGATTTCAACTCGCGCTTCGTAGCCGAGTCGGCCTTCGGAGCGGGTGCAGCCTGGGGCTTCATAGGTCCATTATTGCAGCCGTCAAAACGTGTCCCGAAACATGTCCCTAACTCGGCAATTCTGGACTCGACCGGATCGAAGCAACTGGACGGAATCGAATTCAACCGAACGAGATCGGGCTCAAATATCGCGTTCGTAATGAAGGGGTCTTCGGTTCAAGTCCGGGCGTCGGCTCTGGGCGTCACCAGATTGTCGGCACACCGTGGGCGGCAATTCCAGGATCGCAACTCACCAGAGGGACTCCCTCCGCTCCGGCCTGAGCGACGAGCAGGCGATCGAACGAATCGCGTTGGCGCTTGCCGCCGAGTTCGACGTAGGGAAGGCCGCGGTAGGCAGCGGCATGCACGGTCGAGATCGGGAGGAGGGAAAAACCCTCAGCCATCAGCTCCTCCGCCCACTCCTCAGCTATTTCGAGCTTACCGAGCGACGTTTTGATCGAAACCTCGAAGAGCGTGCCCGCGCTGAAGAGCGGCTCCGCTGCACCGGCTATCGCCTCTCGGGCGGCGTCGGAAAGGCGGACATCGTCACTCAACCACCACAGCACTGCGTGGGTGTCGACGAGCAGCCTCAGTCGACGACCCCGAGACTGCGGGCAACGTCCTCGGGCCAAGCATCGAAATCCTCGGCCATTGAGATCCGGCCGGCGAGAGCCCCGGGCTTACGCCGGGCGTGCCCGTGCTCGGTAATCGGGACGAGCTGCGCTACAGGCTGCTTTCCTCGTCGCAGCTCCACCCGCTCACCTTGCTCGGCAAGCGCAACTAGCTTCGAGAGGTTGGTCTTCGCCTCTCCGATGCTGAACGCGTGAGTCACGCATAGGACGATATCACTGCTTGGCCAAGTTGGTCAACCGTGTCCCGAAACGTGTCCCCCAACCCGGGAATCCTGATCCGATCGAGGACGCGCCGGTTCTCCATTGCAGACAAACAGCAGCGCGGGAATCGGCGATCTCGGGAGAGCGATTTCCCTTCCCAAAAAACGTTTCTAACTCGGCTCCGGCAGGCCTCTGGCTAGGATCGGTTCCATGGCGGAGGGAATCTCGATCGTTCTCGCGGACGACCACACGGTCGTCCGCCGTGCGCTGCGGCTGCTGCTCGAGGAGGAGGAGGACTTCGAGGTTGTCGCCGAGGCCTCGGACGCCGACGGGGCGATCCGCTACCTGCGCGGGCACAAGCCGACGGTGCTGATCCTCGACCTCAACATGCCGGGCAGACCGAGCCTGGAGACGATCCCCGAGATGCAGGAGGCATCGCCGCGGACCAGGATCGTCGTCCTCACGATGCAGAAGGAGCCGGCCTTCGCGCGGCAGGCCCTGCAGCTCGGCGTGCTCGGCTACGTGCTGAAGGAGGCGGCCGACGACGAGCTGGTCCAGGCCGTGCGGCGGGCCGCCGCCGGCGATACCTACCTGCAACCGGCGCTGGGCGCCAAGCTGGCCGCCGAACCGGAGGCCACCGCAACCGACCTCAGCGAGCGCGAGACCGACGTGCTGCGGCTGATCGCACTGGGCCACACCAACGCCGAGATCGCCGAGAAGCTCTACATCAGCGTCCGCACGGTGGAGACCCACCGCGCCCACATCCAGCAGAAGCTCGGCGTCAGCAGCCGCGCCGAGCTAGTTCGCAGCGCGCTCTCCCGCGGACTCGTCGAGACCTGAGCCGGCCGCGGCGGCGCAGGGGATCGAGGCGGTCATCCGCGTCCCCGAGCCGGGCTTCGATTCGATCTGCAGCTCGCCGCCGACCAGCTCGACCCGCTCGCGCATCCCGACCAAACCGAATCCGCCGCGCTCCGCGTCGGGGTCGAAGCCGCAGCCGTCGTCGGAGACGAGCACCTCGAGGCGCCCCTCGCGCTCCGCCAGCTGCAACGTCACGCAGCGCGCCCCGGCATGCTTGGCGACGTTCGTCAGCGCCTCCTGCACGAGGCGATAGACGACCGTCTCCAGCTCAGAATCGAGGCGCCCGACCTCGATCGAGAGGTCGGTCGACAGCTCGATCGCGGCGCCGCCGGCCACCCGCTCGGCCAGATCCGAGAGCGCGGCGCGAAGGCCGAGCTGGTCGAGCGTCGCCGGCCGCAGCTCGGCGATCAGCGCCCGCAGCTCCTCGATGTCGCGGTCGATCTCCCCCACCGCCTCCGCCACCGTCTCGGCGAGCTGCGGGCCGTCCCCCCGTTTGAGCGCCGAGGAGAGCAGGACGCGGCGCGAGCCGAGCCCCTGCAGGGTGGAGTCGTGCAGTTCGCGCGCCCAGCGGGCTCGCTCGCGCTCCGCCGCCCTGAGGCTGTGGCGGAGGCGCTCCTCGGTGACCGACTGCACGGTCGCGACGGCGGTCGCCGCGCTGGCCGAGGCGGCGACCAGCATGCGCTCGTCTTCGGGGTAGAACTCGGGGCCTTCCTCGAGCCGGTCGAAGGCGACGATCGCGCCCAGCGCCCTGCCGCGGAAGCTGAGCGGTGCGGGCAGCGCCGCGCGGGCGTCGATCCCGAGCGCGGCGACCGCACGCAGCGCGCCCTGAGGCGTCAGCGAGTCGAGGCTGAGGGACCGGCCGACCGGGTCGGCGCCGCACTCGCCCGCCGCGGCGGCCACCTCGCAGCGCTGACCGTCGCGCAGCAGGACGAGCAGGGTGCGGGCTCCGACCAGCGCCCGGGCGCGCTTCGCGATCGTCTCCAGGACTCGGGCCCGGTCGGTCTCGCCGCCCACCGCGCGGGCGATCTCGGTCGTCGCCTCGAGCCCGTGCACGGCCCGCTCCAGCGCTCCCCGTTCCTCCTCGGACTGACCGTAGAGGCGGACGTTGAAGATCGTCACGGCAGCCCATTCGGCGAGGATCGTCACCGCTTCCTCGTCGGCCTCGTCGAAATCGCCGCCCTCCTTCTCGGTCAGGTAGAGGTTTCCGTAGGCCTGGCCGCGGACGACGATCGGCACGCCGAGGAAGCTGTGCATCGGCGGGTGCCCCGGGGGGAAGCCGTAGGAGCGGGGATGGGCGCCGACCTCGCGCAGCCGCAGCGGGGCCGGGTTGCGGATCAGCTCGCCGAGCACGCCACGGCCGCGTGGGAGCTCGCCGATCTTCGCCCGCGTCTCTTCGTCGACCCCCGTGTAGATGAAGCGCTCCAGCTCGCGGCGGTCCTCGTCGAGGACGCCGAGCGCCGCGTAGCGGGCACCGGTCAACTCGCGCGACACCTCGAGCACCTCGCTGAGGACCGCCTCGAGGTCGAGCTGGGCGACCAGGCCCCTTCCGACGTCGATCAGCCTTCGTAGTCGACGCTCGTCCAAGACATCGCGGCCCACCGTGCCAGTGAATGTATCGAACGGGTGGCTTTGCTCAGCGATGGCCGGCCGCTACGGCTTCCAGGGCGCGGAGGCGGCGACGATCCGGTCGATCTCGTCTCGCATGTAGTCGGCGATCGCCCTGCACTTCGGCAGGTCGACCGGCCCGCCGTCCCGCTTCGAGAGGTTCTTGTAGGGGCTGCCGACGACGAAGATGTTCTCGTCGTTGTAGTCGCTCGCGGGAGCCGTGTAGTTGAAGCTGCCGGCGATCACCGTGTGACGGTCGACGACCATCAGCTTGTGGTGCAGTTTGCCGAAGCCGGGCACCCGTTTCGGCGTGTAGAGGTCGATGTTCTCGACGTTCAGCCAGGGCGGCGCCGCGCCCGGCTCGCCGCGCGGCGCGGCCCACCGCTGGGCGGCCTGGCCCGGGTCCAGCGCCCCGGTGATGTGGCGGCCCGCGTTGGCCGCCATCAGCAGGGCGTCGTCTATCCCCGACGAGCCGGCGAAGGTGAAGATCGCGAACTCGACTTCCTTCTCCGACTTCAGGACCTGCTTGATCACCTCCTGCTCGGGAACGTTGTCGGGGGCGAACAGCACCTTCACCGGGACGCCGTTGAGGTTGTGGGAACGCGGGACCGCGCCGAGCCCGCGGCGCCCGAACTCGCCCCGCTGCACTTCGTCGAACTGGACGCGGTAGTCGGCGCAGATGCGGGTGTCGTGGAAGACGAAGACGTGGTTGAGGTTGGCGTGGGTGCCGGTGACCGTGAAGTTGGTCGACCCCGACAGCAGCGCCGCGGACGGCTTCGTCCTCCTGCCGCGGCCGGGTCGGTAATCGCGCAGGATGAACTTCAGGTGAAAGATCTTCGGGTTGTAGTCGGCCCTGACGTCGACCCCGGACTGGAGCAGGGCGGCGGCGATCCTCCGGTTCTCGGAGAGGCCGCCGTGGGTGGGCGTCCACTGCCAGCGGCGCACCGCGTCCTCGGCGCTCTCGCCTTCGCCGGGCTTCGGCTTCCGCCTCGGGGGCTTCTCCTCGCGCAGGTAGTCCTGCTCGAGCACCACCTTCACGTCCACGCCCCGCCAGCGGGCGTCGAGGATCGCCTGCGCGATCGGCTCGGAGTCCAGCTCCTGGACCGCGACGTCCAGCGAGTCCTTGGCGCCGGCGATGAAGTCGACGATCACCCGCTCGAGATCGTCGGGCGCCCCCAACTCGGTCGGGCCGGCGTAGGTCTCGATCTTGCCGTCGGCGAAGGTCGGCATTGAGAACCACTGTAGTACCAACTCGGAACAGCTGCACACCCGACTCCGCCCGGGCCCCGGCCTGCACGTATGATCGAGAGCGTGTTGTCCCCGGCAGTGGAGACAGCAGGACGATGAACGCCGCGGTTTCCGACCGCGCCTACCTGATGGTGAAGAAGGGTCCGGTCTGGTCCGGGGGCCGGCTTTACGCGTCGCTCCACCTCGAGGGCGGGCGGCTGAAGATCGAGGCCCAGCCGGAGCAGACCGGCCGGCGGGACCTGGTCGGGCCCTTCAAAGGCGGGGCCGTGAAGCGGCTGTTCGGCGAGGCGGCGCTTGCCGACCTGAAGGCGGGCCGGCCGGCTGCGATGGAGTTCGCGGTCGGCGAGGCGAAGGTCTCCTTCCTCCGCCGCGGCATCCTCGTCGAGCTGCCGGGGAAACCGCAGTTCATGCTCGGCTTCTTCAAGGTGTGGGACATGGACGAGAAGCGGGACCGCAGCGCCAAGGAGCAGCGCGAGCGGTGGCGCGAAGCGCTCGAGGGCTTATGAGGAGCGCTTCGCGAAGTAGGCGAACATCCTCGCCGTCTTGAACCAATCGTCGAACCGCGGGTCGCCGACCGAGCCCGCCTGCTCGAGCTCGGACTGGTACTGCTGGGCCTGTTCGATGAACTGGTCCGCCTTCCGAACCTGCTCGTCAGCCCCGCCTTGACCTGCACGCTCCGCGAGCCGCGACCTGCCCGTCTGCAGGTTCTCGATCAGCTCCGGGAGCCGTCGCGCTCGGCGCTTGGTCCGCCAGCCCATCGGTACCCAGGCTAGTTCCTTCGCCAGCGCAGAGCACGGCCGTTAGACCGAGACCCGTCGCGCGAAGTGATAGGAGGCGATCGCCATTCCCGAGTTCATGTAGAGCCGGTGGGCATCGGCGCGGTCCAGGCCGACACCCGAATCGAGGTGGAGTTGGCCGCAGCCGAGTCGCTTCCCCTCCTCCAGCAGCCAGTCGAGCAGTGCCCGTCCATGCCCACGGCGCCTCGCCTCCGGCAGGGTCGAGAGGTCGTCGACGTAGAGGTAGTGGCCCCAGGCAAGGCTCTGTCCGGTGCGGAATCCTGCCACCGCGACCGCGTCTGGCTCGCCGTCCTCGAAGGCACCGAGGAGCCGGTAGCCGGCCGGGCGCAGCTCACGATCGACGTATTCGACGAAGGTCTGCTCGTCCCGGTGCGCCGGACGCAGAGCAGCCATCGCCCGATGGGCGAGGCGGGTGTCGCCCGCCTGCAGCTCGCGGATCACGCCTCGTCCCCCGGGGCCCGGAAAGTCATCTGTCCAAAGAGAGGTCGAGTTGCCGGACGATCTCGCGCGAAGCCATCGGCTGGACGCCGATGCCGGCGAGCTCCTCCTCGCCTCGCGGATACAGGCCCGAGACAGCATCGCGAGCCATGACGACCCTGAAGTCGCGCTCGCTCGCCTCATAGATCGAGGTGCGCGGGCAGTTTGGGAAGTTCGCGCCGCAGATCACCAGCGTGGTGACCTGCCGTTCGCGCAGATATCCCTCCAGCGTCGTCTCGTAGAACGCGCCCCAGCGAGGCTTGTAGATCACCGCCTCGTCGGAGCCGATCTGCTGGATCGAACCGCCAAGCAGCGATTGGTGATCGAGGGCGACGGGTTCGAGGAGGAGCTCCGCGGCGATCTGGGAGCCTTCGCTGCCGGGGGTGAGCGCGGCCATGCCGCCCTCGATTGCCCCTCGGCGACAGAGGTCGGCGTTGGCGCCACCCGGCTGGTACAGCCGCACGATGTGCACGATCGGTCGCTCGGCCTCACGGAAGCCCTGGGCGAGAAGGCGCATCCGCCCAAGCGCCTCCGACGTGCCGGGGATCTCCAGCGGGCCGCCATCGAGCACATCGCGCTGGACGTCGATCGTGATCAGCGCGGCGTCCGGGAACTGCGGATCTGTATGGCCGTCTTCCATCCGTGAGCTGAACGATTGTATAGTATTTTGATCATGCATATAGCGTTGAACCTCGACCCCGATTTGACGGCGAAGGCGCGGATCCGGGACGCGGCGATGGCGCTCTTCGCCGCCGAGGGCGTCGCCGGCACCCCGCTGCGCGCAGTGGCGAAGGCGGCCGGCGTGTCACCCGGCCTGATCGTCCACCACTACGGCTCCAAGGACGGGTTGATCCGAGCGGTGGACGAGGCGGTGCTCGAGCGCATCCGCGAGGCGGTGAGCACGGTCCCGGTCGAGGTCGAGGGCGCGGCCGACGACCTGGTCACGCGGCGGGCCGGCGTCGTGGCGGCGCTGCTGCGCAGCGATCCCGCGCTCTTCGACTATCTCGGCCGCGCCCTGGTGGAGCGCACGCGCGCCAGCGCCGAGCTGTTCCATCGCCTATTCGCCTTCACGGCGCGCGATCAGGGACTTGTCGCGGCCGGTGCGCTTCGGGGCGACACCGACCCGTTCTGGCGGGCCATGAACCAGGTCGTCCTGATCGTCGGGCCGCTTCTGCTTCGTCCCCTGGTCGAGCGCGAGCTCGGCGGGGAGCTCTTCTCCGAAAAAAACGTGAACCGTTGGATGCGCGCGAGGACCGACCTGCTGCAGCGCGGCATCTACGTCCAGCCGCCGGAAGGCTGAGCGACCACTCCCTCAGCGCCCTGGGCAGTGCTTGTCGATCGCTTCGCGCACCCAAGCGGGCTGATCGCCGAGGCTGAGCTCGTATAGCGGCTCGTAGCCGATCCGCTCTCCGGTCCTCCGGATGACGCCATGCTCGTCGAGCGGGTCGAGAAGGTAGGCAACGGCGGTCCGGGACTTCCCGGTCTTCTCGCTCAGTCCATCTACTGTCATCGGCCCCTCGGTTTGCAGATGGCAGAGAAAGTCGAGCCGGCCTTCGTGTTTGAGGACTGCGCGGAGCGGATCGCTCACTTCCCCCGTCCTTCGCGCAAGGAGGCAGGACGGGCGACCGCGCCGGCGGCCCCCGCTTTCGCTTGGCCAAGCCCTGAAGGTGTGCATCGACTGCAACCGGGGCGGCAGCTCCAGTCATGCCGCCGCCCCGGTTGCAGTCGATGCGGCGAGTCGCCATCCAAGAGGTCGACGAGCATGGCGAAGACTTCGTTCAAGAACCCGGACTCCCTGGGCCGGCAGGGCAGACACGGGAAGCTAACGGGGCGTCTCAGGCGCCTTCGCGCCCGGCCGGTTTGCGGCCGGACCGAGGCCTGCCCTTGGGCCAGAGCTTCCCTTTGTCGGACTCTCGAGTCCGGCTCAGCACGCTTCTGAGCCATACGACATCTTTCACGTTGGACGCGTAAAAGTGCTCCATCGCGCCGCGAACTTGCTCTAGGCGGACACGCTCGATGGTGTTGTAGCCATACAGCACGGTCACGTGGTAGCTGACGTTGCTCAATTTCTTGTGCGTCGCGCCTCCCAGCCCCAGCGCCTTCTCAATCTGGGTCGGACTGATGGACCCGTCGGAGGAATGCAGAAGACGCAGGATCTCACGCCGGAGCGGGTGGTTGGCGGCCTTGAGAAGATCCTCTGCCGCATAGCGCCCGGCGCCGTTTGAGCCGCCCGCTCGCCCTGCCTTCCGGGACCTTTTCTTCGTCTTGCTCTGCCGACCAGACTGTTCCATTGCGCAACCCCCCTCTTTCGAATTCGCTCTACCGGAGCTATTAGGAACTGCTGTGGCAGTATAGGAGTCCTGACTAGCAGGTTCACACGGACTTTTGAAAATGAAGCCCGGTTCCCCCTGGAACCTGGGAACCCGCGCCAGAGCCGCATCGCATCGCGAGTCGCGGCTCCGGCCCGCGGTTCGGCGCTCTAGCCGCCCTTCGTAACCGACAGCGCAGGCGTGGTCATCTCGACAGCCGCGATCTTCATCTCGTCCCCCCTTTTAAAATTAGTAAAGAAATCCCGTGTATTAGCCGGCGACTGCGACCTCGCGGCAGATAAAAGCGTTCCTAGCCAAGACTCCTCTAGACTCCAAAAGCGCAGCAGGAACATTCGACGGAGGAGGAGACGAGTTGGCGTACTTCGTTGACGAGCCCTGCGGGTTGATCGACTCGTTGCGGGGACTTCGCCGCATGGCCCGAGTCCTTTCCGCTCCGTTGCGGGGCGAGATCATGACCGCGGCGAGCGTTCGACCGATGAGTGCGTCCACGTTCCAGGCCGAGCGCGGGGGCGGCGCGATTTCGAGGATCAACGACAACTTCAGGGAGCTGTTGCGATATGGCTGGCTCATGCCGGAGGGAAGCGAAACCGGGGGTAGGCGACGCGGCGGAGTCGAGCGCTTCTATCGCGCCGTCCAGGTACCGATGTTCGACAGCAACATCTGGCCAGCCCTGCCGAAAGTGTTGCGGGAGCTGGATACCTGGGTGGCATATGCCACGCTGGCCGAAAAAGTCGAGGCGGCACTGGCAGCCGGCACCATGGATGCTCGGGCCGATCGCCGCTTGGCATGCCTGCCCTGCCTCGCCGATCGCCTCGCCTGGGATCGCGTGCTCGAGCGAGCCGATGCTGCATTCGGATTCATGTTGGACGAGCGGAAGAGAGCGGACGCCCGTCTCGCCGTCTCGGCCGAGCAGCCGATTCCGATAACTGCTGCTCTCGCGGTCTTCGAATCGCCAGCGGATCCATTCACGCCGGACCATTCTCGCGGACAGCTCGCTGAGACCGGCGTGCCTCCGATCTCGATGCATCGATACCGCATGGCGAAAGCGATGATCGACCCGCTGCGCATCCTGATCCTTGCCGAACTCGGCGTTCGCGCGATGAGCGCGAAGCAGTTCTACGAGGAGTTCGGCGGTGGTGAGATCACGAAAGGCAAGATCTACCGCGCCTTCAGGGTCCTCAAGGAGTTCGACTGGCTCGTTCCCGACGACACGAAAGCCGGAGAGAGGCGGCAAGGGGGGAGGGAGCGCTTCTATCGCGCCGCGCGCCCGGTGATCCTTGACGGCGTGACCTGGCCCGTCTTGTCGCCGTCGCTCGCTGAGACTGACAGTGGGGCAGTCTTCGAGCGCTTAACCGCATGCGTGCGTCACGCGCTCGAGGCCGGAACGATCGATGCGCGAACCGACCGTCACCTGACCTGGATCCCCCTCCTCCTCGACCAGCTCGGCTGGGAGCGGATCATCGAGAGGCTCGGCCGCCTGCTGAAGTTCGTCCACGAGGAGTTGAAACGGGCCGAGGCCCGGCTGGCGAAATCCGGAGAGGAGCCGATCCCGATGACCGTCGCCCTCGCAGCCTTCGAAGCGCCGCCCGCTTCGACGCGGATGCTCTGAGCGCCCCGCTGCTCGGGCGGCGAGCAGCCGCTCAGTCCTCGCGAGCCTGGTCGCTGTCGAGCATCTCCTCAACAGCAGCGAGGAACTCCGCGGCGCCCGAGACGTAGCGCTTTGCCTCCTCGGCAGGCGGCATCTTGGCTTCGTAATCCGCCCCCTCGCGAGCCCCCTGCGCTTGTTGGGCGAGCGAATGGAGGCCCTGGTCGAAGGCGCCGGTGGCAACGAAGCGCTGGAAGAAGAGGTTCCAGGTGCCACCGTGGCGACGGGCGTGTTCATCGTGCTCGGAGAGGGCGGCGCGGGCCGCGTAGAGCATCGCGTAGTAGGCGGCGCTGACCGCGAGGTCGAGGTCGCCCGCGGCGAGCGAGTGGCGAGCCCCCTTCAGTCGGGTGCCAGCGGATTCGATCATCTCCTCGGAGCGGGGACTCACCGGTACTCCTGCCCCGCCAGGTCGCTGCCCGCAAGCACGAGCTTGTCGCGGTCGACCTCCTGGAAGAAGAAGCTGCGGATGCGGCGGCGGTCGATCAGCCACTCGAGCTCGTGCAAGTGCATCGAGTAGTAGGGAGGCGAGTCCCCCTCGGCTTCGACTGCTTCGATCAGCTTCGGCGTGAACTCCCACCTGAAGGAGTTGACGTCCCGGCCCGGCCCAACGATCGCCATCATGTCGATGTCCGAGCGACGGTCGTAGTGGGTCTCGTCGGGGTCGGCCTCGCCGCGGGCACGCGAGCCATACAACCAGACGGCAAGCAGGTCGTCGCCGAGCTCTGCTTCCAGCCGGGCGACGATGCGCGTGACGGCGCGCCGCTCGGTGGCGTTGAGCGCGGCGGCCTCGAGAGCGCTGTCGAGCTGCCCGGCCACTCCCGAGAGGATAGGTGGGGCGCGGTCAACGATCATGGCTTCCGCCTTTCCACGCTCACCCTGCCGAAGGTGAGGGCGGTGAACCCCGCCAGGTCGGCAAAGAGGAACGTCTGCTCGTCGACCGCCACCGCAGCTCACCAATGCAGCAGGCGCCCGACGGCGCCCATCAGCTCGTCGACCCGCTCGTCGGGGTCCTCGGGTGCGCCGCCTCCGCCCTGCATGCAGACGCGGACGTGGCCGTCGAGCAGGCCGAGCGCGATCTTGTCGAGGGCCGCCTGAATCGCGTTCACCTGGGTCACCACGTCGATGCAGTAGCGGTCCTCTTCGACCATCCTCGTGACGCCGCGAACCTGTCCCTCGACGCGGGCGAGGCGGTTCAGCAGCTGGTCCTTGCTTGCGGAATACCCACGAGTCCGATCTGCGGTCTTCATGCGATTGACAATACCCCCCAAGGGTATTACTGTCAAGGCAATGGCCGATCACCCGAGAGATCTCGCGATGGCTCCCACCGCAGGCGCCGAAGGCGACTCCACCGCCCGGGGAGCGGTGCTGCGAGCGAGCGGGGTCGAGAAGAGCTTCCATCGCGGCGTCCCGCCACGGCGGCGGCGCATCGGGGTTCTGAAGGGCGCCGGCCTCGAGGTGCGCCGCGGCGAGCTGGTCGGCCTGGTCGGCGAGAACGGCTCGGGCAAGAGCACCCTGATGAAGATCGTCGTCGGGCTGCTGGAGCGGGATGCGGGAGCGGTCGAGCGACACGGCAAGCTCGGCTACTGCCCGCAGACCCCGCTGCTCTGGGAGAAGCTGACGATCGGCGAGCACTTCGAGCTGTTCGCGCGCGCCTACGAGCTCGACCCAGCCCGCGCCGAGAGCGCGGCGGCGGATCTGCTCGAGGAGCTTCAGTTCGGGCGGTACCGCGACTACCGGATCGAGGATCTCTCGGGCGGCACCCGGCAGAAGCTCAACCTGGCGCTGGCGCTGATGCACGAGCCGGACCTGCTGCTGCTCGACGAGCCCTACTCGGGCTTCGACTGGGAGACCTACCTGCGCTTCTGGGAGATGAGCGAACGGCGGCGCAGCGGGGGCATGGGCATCCTGATCGTCTCCCACTTCCTCTCGGAGCGCGAGCGCCTCGACCGGATCTACGAGCTGCGTGACGGGAGGTGCGAGGAATCATGAGCGCGATCGCGATCAGCGGCGCCGACTTCCTGCGCGAGCATCTGCGGGCGCGGCTGACGTTGGTCCTGCTCGTCGCGATCCCGGCGCTGTTCGTCGTCGCCTCCGCTTCGGTGCTGGGCGAGTTCGCCACGGCGCTCGGAGGCTCGGTCGGCGGAGACTCGGCCAGCGCCCTGGGCGCCGGTTGGGCGGCTGCCTTCCTCGCCGGGGCGCTCGGCTTCTTCCAGGTCTCCTCCTCGCGCGAGGCCGACCGTCGCCTCGCCCTGGCCGGGATGGGCGCGGTCCGGGTGGCGGTGGCCCGCATCTCCGCCTCGGTCGTGCTCGGCGTGCTGATCAGCGCGGTCGCCTTCCTCACCCTCCTGCTGAGCGCCGGCGTCACCCACCCGGCGCACACCTTCGTCGCGATCTTGATCTTCGCCCTGACCTACATCGGCATCGGCACGCTGGTGGGCTCTTTCGTCTCCGGCGCCTTGGAGGGATCGCTGACCGTGGCGTTCATCTTCCTGATCGACGCCTTCTCCGGCCCCGGGATGAGCGACAGCGGCGGCATCGCCGGGGTGATGCCGACCCGCAAGGCGGCCGACGTGCTGATCGACGCCGGCGCCGGCCAGGGCTCTCCGCTCGGCGACTGGATCGCGGTCGGTTTGATCACCCTCGGCGCGCTGGCGCTCGCCGCAGCCGCTTTCTGGCTCTCTGCCCGACCGAGGTCGACGTGAACGGGCGCGCCTCCACCGCAACCCGGATGGGCTTCCGCGAGCAGCTGCGCCGCCCCCTACTGCTGGTCCTGCTCCTCGCCCTCCCCTTCCTCTTCATCAGCTGGAGCTTCGCGATCACCGAGCCCAACCCGCGCCTGATCACGCTGCCGGGAGGCGAGCAGCTGCTGACCACGATGCGCGACATCCACGGCGCGATCATGGTCCCGATCACGGTCGGCTTCCTCGCCGGGCTGGTCGGCCTCTTCGTCGTCCAGTCGGCGCTTGAGTCCGACCGCCGCCTGGTGCTCGCCGGCTACAGCCCCGGCGAGGCGATAGTTCCGCGACTGGCCGTCATGGTCAGCGCGACGCTGGTCGTGCTGGCGGTCTCGCTGGCGGTGACGACGATCGACTTCGTCCCCGAGTCGTGGGGGCCGTTCGTCGCGGGCAACCTTCTCGCGGGGCTGATCTACGGGCTGATCGGAGCTCTCGCCGGCGCCTTCGTAGGCAGGCTCGGGGGCGCCTACCTGATGTTCTTCCTACCGATGCTCGACATCGGCGTCGCCCAGAACCCGATGTTCTTCGACGGCTCCCCGCAGGGTTGGGCCACCGCCCTGCCGGGCTACGGCCCGACCCGTGTGCTGATCGACGGCGCCTTCTCGCAGAGCTTCGATGCCGTCGGCCCGCTCGTGGTCGCTCTTCTGTGGCTCGCCGCGCTCTCTGTTGCCGTGACCGTGCTGCTGCGCCGCTCGCTGGGCGGCCGCTGACCGGGCCGAGGGCTATTCGCCGCCCATGTGCATGGCGGAGCCCTCGTCCCCGGACTCCTGGCCGCCCATGTGCCCGCCCTCCTCGTGCGTCGCCTCCTCGGGGACGTCCGGCGGCGGACCCCCGCCGTGCAGGTAGGCGATCAGGCTCGCCATCTGGTTGCCCTTGAATTCAGGGAAAGGGATGCCCTCCTCTTCGAAGGCCGCCTTCATCGTCGGAACGTGATTCCAGATCAGGCCGCTCATGTTGGCGATCTCGTTCGCGGTCATCTTGCCTCGCATGAAGTCGAGATCCGGAGCATCGGTTCCACCGCGACCCTCGTAGGTGTGGCACATCGCGCAGCCCTGGCTGACGAACAGCTCCCGCCCGTCCTTCGCATTACCGATTTCTTCGGCGCTGAGAGTCCCGACCGGCGCCTGGCTGTCGTCGCCTTCGATCAGGACTCCGATCAGCACGCCGAGCCCGACCAAGACGACAGCGCTGAGCACCAGCAGAAACGGATCGATTACCTTGAAAATCGACCGGCGACTCCCCATGCGCCGGAACCTACCCCGGCGAGCGGCGGATTGCAACCCGGGGTCGTGACAAACATTGACCGGCTTGCGCTGCGCCACGATCAGCCCTCGGCGTCGGTCGACAGCGACCCGAAATGCCGGTCGAACTCCTCGGGGCTCAGCCCTTCCTCCCCGTGGCGCAGGTGCTCCAGAACGGCGCGGAAGCGCATCCGGGAGCTTCACGCCCATCGCTTCGGCGCGGCAACCTAGCCAGTGCGTACCGGGTCAGCGCCAACTCGATCTCTGTGCGCTCGATTGGTCTTTTTACCCCGTTTTCGGGGGTCAAGTGACCAATCGAATGGATCGGGGTCCCAAGCTCGCACGTCGCCGCTTTGATTGGAGTCGCCGCGGGCTTGCGTCCAGCCGTCTTCATGGAACGTTTCGGGGTCCGGCACCGTGCGCTACTGGTGCGCCAGCCATGCGTTCCGGTGCCAATCGGCTGCCAGTCGCATCGGTTCGCAACCGGATGCAGCCGTTAGGCCCTGCAACGGAGGGGGTGGGATTCGAACCCACGGTACGCCGTAAGGCGCACAACGGTTTTCGAGACCGCCCCGTTCAACCACTCCGGCACCCCTCCGGGGACTTCGGTCAGGGGGCTGATTCTACGCGGGCCGCGGCAACCCCTCTCCGCGCCCCCACCAACCTGAGAGCGGTCTCAGAAGCGGCTTAGCCGCGGTTAACGAGTCGCGCGAAGACTGGGGGCGATGACCGCGTTGCGACCCGGCGTCGCCCTGCTGCCGCTTCGCCTCTTCCTCGGCGCCACCTTCGTCTACGGCGGTGTCCAGAAGCTGACCGACCGGCGTCCTGCTGCGCACCTTCGCAATCCCCAACCCCGAGCTGGCGAGAAGCGGCGGGCCGCCGCCGACTCCGCTCGAACCGAAGGAAGTCGTCGAAAAGGGCGGTCAGCTCTACGCGATCCCGAGCTGACGGGTTTCGGCGACCTCATCCCCGCTCAGCGCAACGAGGGGCAGCGAGACGACGAGCCTCTCACGAGCCTCGTCCGACCCGTCGTAGCGAAACCCCGCGAGCCGGGAGAGCACGGCCCGGAGAAACGGGGCGGCGAGCCGATTGCGCTGCTCGTATTTGGCGAACACCCGTGCTGCCTCGTCAGGCTCGAGCTGCCGCACGCTCGGTCGGAAGCGCAGCCCCGCAATTTCGACCCCCTCTGCACCGCCGGCCAGTGCGTTCAGGTACCAGTCGGCGCGTTCGCCGAAGCCCGACATGACGATCGCTTCCTGCCGGTCGGCGCGCCAGCCGACGACCTCCAGGACCGTCCCGTACGGCCGCCCGGACTTCCTGCCACGGTGGGTGAGCAGGAGGAAGCGATGTCCGAGCAACCGTCCTGCGCCAATCCTGTAGAGAAGGGTCGGAAAGCGCAGCAGGCGCTTCAGCGCCGAGCTTTGCTGCGATCGCGCCCTCACTTGCGCTCCCTCGCCCGAGCGGCCATCCCATCCTCGATCAGGGAGAGGACCTGGCCGAACAGGTCGGGTGGAACCGAGTCGGGATCGATCAGCTGCTCGATCGAAAGGCCGTCGGCCAGCGCCATCGCGGCATTGGCGAGCTGGGGCGCGGGAATGCTCAGCGGGACCCCGAGCGCTCGGTGGCGGACCTCTACCGCCCTCGCGATCCCCTCCCGCAGTTTTGCGCTCCGCTTCAGGTAGCTGGCCCTCAGCTCGGGCTCGCGGGCGGCCATCGCTGCGTACTCGTGGAAGAGAAGCGCCAGCTCCCGGGACTCGTCGACCACCGAGGCGAACCGGCGGCTGACCTCGTCCGGAATGTCCTGCTCGCTGGAGACCGACCCCGCCAACCCAACCACCGCCTCGAGGCGACGACCGACCCGCTCGTCGAGCAGGTCGAAGAAGAGCTCCTCCTTGCCGGCGAAGTTCCAGTAGAGGGCGCCCTTCGAGAGGCCCGCCTCGGCGGCGATCTCGCTCATCGAGGCGCCGCGATAGCCGCGACGCGCGAAGACGTGGGCGGCCGCGTCCAGCAGCCGCTCGCGCGAGCTGCCCAGCTCCTCGGCCCGGGCCTTCGCCTCGCTGGTCCGGTTGTCGATCTTCGCAGTCATGGCCCAGGAGCATACCGACCAGTCGGTATGTAGTAGCCTGCCGCCATGCGGCGACCCTGGTTCGAGACCGCGTTTCGGGATACCCGGAAGCACTACCGCTGACAACGGAGAGGGTGGGATTCGAACCCACGAGGCGGGTTAACCCCGCCCACGCGATTTCCAGTCGCGCTCCTTAAGCCACTCGGACACCTCTCCGGGCTCTCCCAACAGGGTATTGGCTCAGCGGCGGGCGCCGAAAAAGCCCCTGAGCAGCGCCGCGCACTCCTCCTCCCTGACGCCCCCCGTGACCTCCGCGCGGTGGTTGAGGGCGGGCTCGTGGAGGAGGTCGAGGACGCTGCCGGCCGCGCCGGCCTTCGGATCGGGCGCGCCGAAGACGACCGCGGGAATGCGGGCGAGGACCACGGCGCCCGCGCACATCGCGCAGGGCTCGAGCGTCACGTAGAGGGTCGTGTCCGGCAGCCGCCAGCCCCCCATTGCCTCGGCGGCGGCGCGGATCGCGAGGATCTCGGCGTGGGCGGTTGGATCGCGGCGCAGCTCGCGCTCGTTGCCGGCCGCGGCCAGCGGCTCGCCGCCGCGGGCGACGACGGCGCCGATCGGCACGTCGCCGTGCCCCTGCGCCTCGCGGGCGCGATCGATCGCCAGGCCCATCAGGCGCCGTGCGGCATCGGTCGACTCGTCCGGCATCGATCGGACAGTATGTGCCACCGACAACTTCGCGGGCGGCCCGGTGTTTTGTGGATGCCCGCCCGTGTGCAGGGACTTCGCCAGCGAGACCGATGATCAGCCGACGCCTTCCGACCCTCGCCGCCTTCGCGCTGCTCGCCGCCGTCGGCGCGCTCGCCGCGAGCGGCGCCCCGAGGCCGGCCGGGGCGGCGATCGGCGTCTCCCCGGCCCGCGAATTCGCTCCGCGCCAGGTCGTCGTCAAGTTCAAGGGCCAGCGGAGCGGCAAGGCGATCCATCTGCCGCCGGGGTTCGGCGTGCGGCGGGCCGCCGCGGCGCTGCGCCGCAGCCCGGCGGTCGCCTACGCGGTCCCCAACTACATCGCCACCGCCTCCCAGGCGCCGCCCCTGCCGGCCTCGGGCGTCCCCAACGACCCCGGACCGCTCGGCAACGACCCCGGACCGCTCGGCGGCTGGGTCTCGCTGCAGTGGAACCTCCTGCCCTGGTCCGGCCAGGGGACGGCGCAGCTGCCCGTCTCCCCCGGCGGCATCGACGCGATCGACGCCTGGAAGCACCTGATCGTGGCCAAGCGGCGGGGCGCGCGGGGCATCACGGTCGCCGTGCTCGACACCGGGATCGCCTATCGCAACAAGGGGACCCGCTTCCGCCGCAGCCCGGATTTCACGGCCGGACAGTTCGCCCCGGGCTACGACTTCGTCGCCAACGATCCCTTCCCGCTCGACGAGAACGGCCATGGCACCCACATCGCCGGAACGATCGCCGAGAAGACGAACAACGGCACCGGGCTGACCGGGCTCGCCTACCGCGCCAAGCTGATGCCGGTCCGCGTCCTCGACCGCAACGGCAGCGGCCGCGCCGACGAGATCGCCAGGGGCATCCACTTCGCGATCGCCCGCGGCGCCGACGTGATCAACATGAGCTTCAACTTCGGCTGCGGCAAGCGGGTCCCGGGCATCGACGAAGAGTTGCGTCGCGCCTACCGCCGCGGCGTCGTGACGGTGGCCTCGGTCGGCAACCTCGGCTCGGAGGCCTGCGTCTCGCCCCCCGCGACCGGCCCCCGCGTGATTGGCGTCGGCGGCACCACCGAGGGCGGCTGCCTGGGCAGCTACTCGCTGACCGGCAAGGCGATCGACCTGGTCGCCCCCGGTGGCGGCGCTCCGGCGCCCGGCTGTCCCTCGGTCTCGAGCCGGCCGATCTACCAGGTGACGCTGAAGGGGGGCAGCACCCGCCGCTTCGGCGAGCCGGGCAGCTACGTAGGAACCTCGATGTCCGCCTCGCACGTCTCCGGTGTGGCGGCGATGGTCCTCGCCAGCGGAGTGCTGAAAGCCGGCGCCTCGCCGCAGGGCAGGGTCAACCGCCTCACCCGGCGACTCCGCAACACCGCCCGCAGCATCGGCCAGCCGCCGACCCGGCAGGGCGCCGGCCTGATCGACGCCGGTCGCGCCACCGATCCCGGGGTGTGACCGGCCGGCTTACGTGGTGCGGACGATCATCACCGCGCACGGAGCGTGGTGGGAAACGTTGTTGGGGACGCTGCCGAGCAGGAAGCGGCGCGCGCCGGTCATCCCCTTGTTGCCGACCACGATCAGATCCGCGTCGGTCTCTTCGGCGACGTTGAGGATCGCCTCGGCGGGGTCGCCCTCGACCGGGTGGGTCTGGACCTCGATGCCGTCTTGCTTGGCGACCGCGGCGGCGGCGTCGAGGACCAGGTTGACGTCCTCGCGCGGGCCGATCTCGTACTGGACGTCAGCCGGAGCGCCCTGCTTCTCGTCCTCGACGCGGCGCTTGGAGACCGGCTCGTAGGCGCTGACGATGCTCAGCTCCGAGCCGGCGAGCTTGGCCAGCTCGGCGGCCTGGCGGACCGCCTCGGCGGCGGTGTCCGACCCGTCGGTTCCAACCACGATCCGTTTGAACACGCCGCGATACTAACGCGGCGCCCGGTGGCCGTGGACCGGCAGGCCCCGGAAGCCGTCGCCGAGGATCTCGGTCGGCGTCGTCGCGAGGCGGACGATCGCGATCGCCATCGCAGCAAGGAGGCAGGCAACCAGCACGACCATCCCGGCTTTCCACAGGAGCGGCATCGGTCGGGAGCCTAGCCCGGGTCCGAGGCTCGCCGCGCCCGGGGGGGCGGCTGTCATAGGTTGCCCTCGCTGATGATCGGGACCTACGCCTCGGCGGCGCTGATCTGCGTCGCCTCGCTTCTCGTCGGGCGCGCCCTGCTCACCGTCGCCGGCCGCGAATCGTGGTCGTGGCTGGAGCCGGCCGCCGGCTTCGGCGCGGTGCTGACCGTGACCGGCGTGCTCGCCCGCGCCCCCGGGCACGGGACCTCGGCGACGCTGGGGGCGGCGCTGCTCGTCGCGATCGCGGCGGCGATCGTCGCGGCGGAGCGGCCCTACGAGGCGCGGGGGGCGCTGCGCCGCGGCCTGCCGGTGGCGATCGTCGTCGCCCTGGTCCTCTCGATCCCCTTCGCGGTGAGCGCCCGCTGGGGACTGCTCGGGGTCGGCTTCAACAACGACCTCGGCCTCCACCTCGCCTGGGCCGAGTGGCTGCGCAGCGGCTTCGGGCCGGCCCCGGACGCCGGCTACCCGCTCGGCCCGCACGGCCTCGCGGTGGCCACGGCCGCAGTGCCGGGGATCGGGCTTGGCCAGGCCTTCGTCGGCGAGATCGTCGCGATCGGCGTCCTCACGGGCCTCACCGCGCTGCCCGCGCTGTCCGGCCTGAGTCCGCTGCGGCGGCTGCTCGCCGCGACGCTCGTCGCCGTTCCCTACCTGGCCGCCTCCTACTTCGCCCAGGGCGCCTTCAAGGAGACGGCCGAGGCGCTCTTCGTGCTCGCTGTGGCGGTCAGCCTCGGCAGCCTGGACGTGCCGTCTCTTCGCGGCCCATATGGGCACCAAATCAACGGCACGCCCCTGGGATGGGTGCGGCTGGCGCTGCCCTGGCTGGCAATCGCCGGCGGCGTCTTCTTCTCCTACAGCTTCGCCGGGCTCGCCTGGCCGATCGCGATCGTCGCCCTCTGGAGCCTCACCCGGCCCGCGGTGCGGCGGCGGCTGGCGCCGCGGGCGCTGCTGCGTCTGCTCCTCCGCCCCACCACGCTGATTGCGATCGTGCTGCTGGCGGCGCTCGCCGTCGCGGCCACCCTGGTCGGACCCTTCGGCTTCGCGCACAGCGTCAGGAAGGTCGCCGCGACCAACACTTACGGCCCGGTCTCCCCGATCGAGGCTCTGGGGGTCTGGTGGGCGCCCAACTACCGGCTCGAAGCACCCGGCGGCGCTCATCTGACCGGCCTGGCGGGGGCGATCGCGGTGCTTGCCCTGCTGGCCGGCGTCTACTGGTGGGTGCGCCGCCGCGAGCTGACCCTGCCGCTCGCCTTCGCCGCCTGCGCGCTCCTCTACCTAGTCTCCCTGCCGACCAGCGGCGACTACTCGCACGCCAAGGCCCTGATGATTGGCGCCCCGGTGGCGATGCTGCTGATCGTCCGCCCGCTGCTCACGGAGCTGGGCTGGGTACCGGCACGGCGGCTCGCCTGGGCCGCTCTGGCGGTCGCCTTCATCGCCGGCGCCGTCTACTCGAGCTTCTTGGCGCTGCGCGACGCGCCAGTCGGCCCCCCTGGCCACGACAGCGAGCTGCGTGCCTTCCTGCCGAGCCTGCACGGCGAGCCGGTCCTCTACGCCGGGCAGGACCGCTACGCCGCCTACGAGCTGCTCGGCGCCGACACCCACGTGCCGCTGGTCGAGTTCCCGGACGCCGCCGTCGCCCAGAACCCGGAGAAGCCGTTCGACACCGGCGACGCCTACAGCCCGATCGACTTCGACTCCTTCTCGCGCGGCACGCTCGACCGCTTTCCCTACGTGATCACCGGCCGGGCCGCCTGGAACAGCCAGGCGCCACCGAACTTCAAGCGAATCGGCGCGACCCCGTCCTACCTGCTCTGGAAGCGGGCCGGGACGACGCCGCGCGACCGCCACGTCCTACTGGAGGGGACCAACGCGGGCGCCCGGGCGGGTTGCGCCGCGCCGGAGATCCGCATCCTCCTCGCCAACTCGGGCCGCGCCTCGCTGTTCGGAGGCGTGAGGATCGCCCCGAAGGCGCGCTGGGACATGGGCAGCCAGCTGAAGACCGGCGAGCGGACCGCGCAGGCGATCGACCTGCCAAAGGGTCGCTGGCGTCTCTCGATCCAGTACTTCTCCCCGTTCTCGCTAAGCCTGCGCGCCCCCGGCTTCCGCCACCGGCTGAAGGCGGCCCTCGACGGGCAGCGCCCCAACACGATCAGCCTCGCCAACGACGGCCAGTTCTGGCCGGCAGGCGTCTACGCGAGCGGCGGCGGCAGGGTCCGGTTCACGGTTGCCGCGGCCGAGCCGACCACCCTGCAACGGCTCAGCGGCTACGACGCCACCGCCTATATCGGCAACCTGGTCGCGGTCCGGGCCGGCAAGCGCCGCATCGTGCCGCTCGGCGCGGCCTGCAACAGCTGGATCGACTGGTACCGGTCTCCCGCTTCGCCCTAAGGTCCTAAGCGGCTTTGGAGGCGAGGCGCTCGGGCGATACCCGAACCACGTCCCAGACCAGGCCCACCTTCTCCAGCGCGCCGATCACGGCCGCGGAGGGGTCGACCTGCAGCCGGCCGAGGCCGTGGACCGCAGAGGTCGGGAAGGCGTGGTGGTTGTTGTGCCAGGCCTCGCCCAGGGTCGGCAGGGCGATCAGCGCCAGGTTGCGGGACTCATCGCCGGTCTCGAAGTCGTGGCGGCCGAAGACGTGGCAGAGCGAGTTGATGCTGTAGGTGAAGTGGTGCAGGACGAAGACGCGGATCAGGCCACCCCAGAGCAGGCCGGTGACCGCGGCGAAGAAGGTCCCGCCGATCAGCCAGCCCGCCGCGAAGGGGACGAAGAGGCCAAGGAGCGCCCAGAGCAGGAATGTGCGGTCGACCCAGCTGACCACCCGGTCCTTGAGCAGGTCCGGCGCGAAGCGCTCCCTGTTGCCGCGCTGGGTGTGGATGAAGAGCCAGCCCATGTGGGCGTGGAAGAGTCCTCGCAGGGCGCCGCGCAGGCCGTGGCCGTGGTCGACGTGGGGGCTGTGCGGGTCGCCCTCCCTGTCGGAGAAGGCGTGGTGCTTGCGGTGGTCGGCGACCCAGGAGACGACCGGGCCCTCGATCGCCGCCGAGCCGAGGATCGCCAGCAGGCCGCGCAGCCAGCGCTTCGCCTTGAAGGAGCGATGGGTGAAGTGGCGGTGGAAGCCGACGGTGACGCCGAGTCCGGTCAGCACGTACATGCCGCTGAACAGGAAGACGTCGCTCCAGTGCAGCGCCTTGCCCCAGACCTGCCAGGCGGCGAAGCCGATCGCCAGGAAGGGGATCAGCGTGACCAGGCCGGTGATGATCCGATCGCGCGTCTCGTTCGCGACCGGCTGGATATCGGATGGGAGGGGGCCCGCGCCTGGCATGGAGCGGCGATCATACGCGTCCGCGACACAAGAAAACGTAGACGTCGGATCCAACGGCCCCGATCCGCTCCTCTATATGGTCCGCCGAATGCCGCTGGCTCGCACCGCTCCGCTGCGCCGCGAGATCGAAGCGCGGATCCCCGACCGCCCCTTCGCGGTCGAGTTCTGGGACGGGACGCGGCTGCCGGCCTCGGGCGACGAGGGGCCGACCTTTTTCGTCCGCTCGCCGCGCGCCGCCGCCCACGCGCTGCGGGCGCCGGGCCAGCTCGGGCTCGGCCGCGCCTACGTCAGCGGCGAGATCGAGGTCGACGACATCGACGCGGTGATCGAGCTGCTCGACCGCTGGCAGCCGCCGCCGCTCGAGGGCGGCGCCAGAGCGCGGCTGCTGCTCGGCGCGGTGCGCGCCGCCGGCCTGGCCCTGCCGCCGCGCCGCCCCGCTGCGGAGCTGCGACCCAGCGGCCGCCGTCACAGCAAGCAGCGCGACGCCGAGGCGGTCCGCCACCACTACGACGTCTCCAACGATTTCTTCTCGCTCTTCCTCGACGAGTCGATGACCTACAGCTGCGCGATCTTCTCGCGCGGCGCCGAGACGCTGGAGGACGCGCAGGAGGAGAAGCTCGAGACCGTCGCCCGCAAGCTCGAGCTGAGGGAGGGCGACCGGGTGCTCGACGTGGGCTGCGGCTGGGGCAGCTTCCCGCTCCGGGCGGCGACCGAGCACGGGGCGCGCGTGGTCGGCATCACGCTCTCGGCGCCGCAGGCCGAGCGGGCCCGGCGGCGGGCCGAGGAGGCCGGGGTCGCGGACCGCGTCGAGATCCGCGTCATCGACTACCGCGACCTGGCCGGCGAGCGCTTCGACGCGATCGCCAGCATCGGGATGGTCGAGCACGTCGGCGCCGCCCAGATCGACGTCTACGCGCGCACCCTCGCCGGTCTGCTCGAGCCGGGAGGCCGCCTGCTCAACCACGGCATCGCCCGGCTCCGCCACACCGACCCCGAGGCCGGCCCGTTCTCGGAGCGCTACGTCTTCCCCGACGCCGAACCGCTGCACCTCTCGCGCGTCCTGCTGGCCCTCGAGCGGGCCGGCTTCGTCACCCGCCACGTCGAGGATTTCGGCGCCGACTACGCCGAGACCCTGCGCCACTGGGCGCGCCGTCTCGACGAGAACCTCGACCAGGCGCTGCGCCTCGCCGGCCCCGAACGGGTCCGCGTCTGGCGCCTCTACCTGCGGATGGCCCGCCGCGGCTTCGAGACGGGCTTCCTCTCGATCTATCAGGCTCGCTGCAGCCTGTCCCAGTAGACGTCAAGCGGGGAAGCCGTGTTCGACGGTCTCCAGCGCCCAGTCGGCGTCGGCATCGCGCAGCTGTTCCACGGAGTACGCGCCGGTGGCGACGCCGATCACCCTGATCCCGGCCCCGTGGCCGCCGCTGACGTCGCGCGGCGTGTCGCCGATCGAGATGCAGGCGCCGTCCTGGAGAGCGCCGCCAGAGACCAGCTCGCCGCGCCGCAGGCCGGCCTTCGTGACCTCGGTGCGATCCGCGGAGTCGGAGCCGTAGCCGCCGAAGGAGAAGAACCGGTTGAGGCGCCCGCGCGCCAGCTTGATGTGGGCCGCCGCCTCGATGTTGCCGGTGACCAGCCCGAGCAGCAGGCCCTGCTCGATCAGCCGCTCCAGCAGCTCTTCGACCCCGGGCATCACCCGGTAGCCGTCCGATTCGGCGACCGTGTCCGGCAGGTGCTCGAGGTAGGCGGCGATCGCCTTCGAGCGCTCCGCCTGAGTGCCCTCGCGACCGATCACCTCGCGGAAGACGATCTTGACGATCTCCGGGTCGGTCATCCCGGCGTCGGTGTGTTCGGCAACGTTGGCTTCAACCCCGAAGCGCTCCTCGAAGGCACGCTGCCAGGCGACGCCGCCGGCCCCGCCGGTGACAAGCAGCGTCCCGTCGATGTCGAAGAGCACAGCCCGGATCTCACCGCCCCCCTCGCCCACGCCGTGCCTACTCTCCCAGCAGCTCGCGCTGGCTCAGCCAGTAGAGCAGGCCCAAAGACGGCAGGATGAGGACGGCGGCGATCAGGAAGACGACGATCACCGTGGCCAGCGTGTCGGGCGGCGCCGCCGACTGGGTGACCTTCAGCGAGGTGGGCAGCAGGTAGGGGAACTGGGCGACGCCCCAGCCCCAGATCACCGCCACCACCGCGCCGGCGGCGAGCGGGCGCAGGCCGCGATGGGCGCCGCGCAGCAGCATGCCGACCACGGCGAGGCCGCAGAGCGCCGAGACGATCACCAGCGGCAGGCCCTCGGCGGTGAGGCGGTCGAAGATGTAGCGCGCTTCGGAGTGCAGGGCGAAGATCCCGACGAAGGCGAGGGCGCCGGCGACCAGCGCCGCGGCCAGGGCGCGGCGGGAGAAGTAGTCCGCGAGGTCCGGCGCCCCGGCCCGGCCGGCGTCGGAGACGAGATAGACCGCCGCCAGGTAGGCGCAGCTGGCGACGAACAGCGCTCCGGTGAGCAGCGGCAGCGGCTGCAGCCAGCTCGAGAAGGCGTCGCCGTTGCCGCCGGCCGGCACGTTGCCGGCGGCGATCGCCCCGACCGCGGTCCCCATGAAGAACGGCGTCAGCACCGAGGAGAAGGCGAAGGTGGCGCCCATCGCCCGCCGGTAGGAGAGCCGCCGCACCGATTTCCGGAAGGCGAAGCCGCCGCCGCGCAGGACGATCCCCAGCGCGGCCAGCGCCAGCGGCACGTAGAGCGTCGACATGATCGCGGCGAAGGCCTCCGGGAAGCCGGTCCACAGCACGACCAGGATGAAGATCAGCCAGACGTGGTTGGCCTCCCAGACCGGGGTCAGCGCGCGCTGGATCAAGCTCCGCGGTCGCTCGCCCCGCTCGGCGCCGCCGGCGATCAGGTCCCAGAAGCCGGCGCCGAAGTCGGCGCCGCCGAACAGCGCGTAGCAGGTCGCGCCGACCCAGAGGATCACGGCGACGACGTCCGCCCTGGTCATCGAACGCCCCCCGGCAGCTCGGCGGGCGGCCCGTAGGGAACCTCGCCGGCCTCGATCTCCTCGGCTTCCTCGCGGCGCCAGCGCCGCGACATCGCCCGCAGGACCAGCACCGCTCCGACCCCCAGCGCCGTGTAGAGCAGCAGCACGGCGCCGAAGGCGAACCAGATCCCCTCCGCCTCGGTGACCGCTTCGGAGGTGCGCATGTAGCCCTGCACGATCCACGGCTGGCGGCCGACCTCGGTGACGATCCAGCCCGCCCACAGCGCCACGATCGCCGCCACGCCGGAGATCGCCACCGCCCGCAGGAACCACGGCGTGCGCGGGATGTCGCGCCGCCGCCACCAGACGTAGGCCAGCCAGAGGGCGAGCAGGAGCAGCGCCGAGCCGATCCCGACCATCGCGTCGAAGGAGAGGTGCAGCAGCGTGTTGGCCGGGGGCCGTTCGTCGGCCGGGATGTCCTCCAGGCCGGTCACCTCGGTGTCGGCGCTGAAGCCGACCAGGAAGGAGTCGAGGTCGGGGATCGGGATCGACGCCTTGACGCCGTCGCTGGTGCAGATCCCGCCCACGTACTCGGTCTGGTGGGTGCCGGTCTCCTGGATGCACTCCATGCCGGCGAACTTGGCCGGCTGGTGGTCGGCGACCGCGCGCGCCGCGGTGTCGCCGACGAACAGCTGGATCGGGGTGGCGACGCAGGCGATCGTCAGCGGGATCAACAGCCCCAGCCGGTGCAGGCGGTCGCGCCGCCCGCGCAGCATCCCGACCGCGTAGATCGAGGCGACGAGGAAGCCGACGACCATGTACGCGGCGAGGATCATGTGCGGCACCTCGTAACCCCAGGCCGGGTTGAAGAGCACCTTCAGCGGCTCGGTTTCGACCACCTTGCCGGCCCCGTCGAGGACGAACCCCTGCGGCTGGTTCATCCACGAGTTGGCGGTGACCACCGAGAAGGCGCCGCCGATCCCGGTGATCACCATCGGCACCCCCGACCACCAGTGCGCCCAGCCGCCCAGCCGCTTCCAGCCGTAGATGTAGATCGCCAAAAAGATCGCCTCGGTGAAGAAGAACAGCCCCTCGATCGCGAAAGCGATCCCGAAGGCGTCGCCGAAGCGCGCCATGAAGTTCGGCCAGAGCAACCCGAACTCGAAGCTGAGCACGGTCCCGGTGACGGCGCCGACCGCGAAGGTGACCGCCATCGCTTTCGACCAGCGTTGCGCCAACCGCAGCGCGTCGGAGTCGCCGCGCCGCAGGCCGAGCCAGTTGGCGGTCAGCATCATCGCCGGCAAGGCGACGCCGAGGCAGGCGAGGACGATGTGGAAGGCGAGCGTGAAG
>Ga0210101_1000084_pt1 | contig 32706 bp, 33 predicted proteins | sample Muzzi_PWC_D1_FD_185534 | JGI IMG/M metagenome (GOLD analysis project Ga0210101, IMG submission 185534) | Wetland microbial communities from San Francisco Bay, California, USA, that impact long-term carbon sequestration - Muzzi_PWC_D1 (SPAdes) | ecosystem: Environmental > Aquatic > Marine >... | reverse complement strand
TGCTCGAACGACTACCTCGGCCTCGCCGCCGACCCGCGCGTGCGCGAGGCCGCGGCCGAGGCGGCGCTGCGCTGGGGCGCCGGGGCCGGCTCCTCGCGGCTGATCGCCGGCAGCATGGAGCCGCACCAGCTGCTCGAGCGGCGCCTGGCCGCCTTCAAGGGCTACGAGTCGGCGCTGCTGTTCGGCTCGGGCTACCTGGCCAACGTCGGCGCGATCTCGGCCCTGGCCGGGCACGGCGGCGTCGTCTTCTCCGACCAGCTCAACCACGCCAGCATCGTCGACGGCTGCCGCCTGGCGCGGGCCGAGACCTTCGTCTACCGCCACGGCGACATCGAGCACCTCGCGTGGGGCCTGGCCGAGGCGGGCGAAGCGGCGGCGCTGATCGTCAGCGACGGCGTCTTCTCGATGGACGGCGACGTCGCCCCGCTGGCCGAGCTGGCGCGGCTGGCACGCGACCACGACTGCCGCCTGATGATCGACGAGGCGCACGCGACCGGCGCGCTCGGCCCCGGCGGACGCGGATCGGTCGCCGCGGCCGGCCTGAGCGACGAGGTCGACCTCGTCGTCGGCACGCTCGGCAAGGCGCTCGGCTCCTACGGCGCCTACGTCTGCGCGAGCGCCGAGCTGCGCGACTACCTGCTCAACACGGCGCGCTCGTTCATCTTCTCGACCGCGCTGCCGCCGCCCTCGCTCGCCGCCGCAGCGGCGGCTCTGGAGCTGCTCGAGGCCGAGCCGCAGCGGGTGCGGCGCCTCGTCGCCAACGCCGCGCTGCTGCGCGAGGGCCTGCAAGCCGAGGGGCTCGATGCCGGCGGCGGCGAGAGCCAGATCGTCCCGCTCGCGGTCGGCGAGGCGGAGGCGACGATGGCGCTCTGCGAGCGCCTGCTCGAGCGCGGCGTCTTCGCCCAGGGCATCCGCCCCCCCACCGTCCCGCCCGGCACCTCGCGGCTGCGCTTCAGCCCGATGGCGACCCACGAGGAGGCCGATCTGCGCGAGGCCGCCCGCCAGGCCGGCGCCGCCGCCCGCGAGGTCGGCGTCGCCGGCGAAGCGATCGCAGCTTGAACGGCGTCTTCGTCACCGGGACCGGGACCGAGGTGGGCAAGACGGTCGTAGCGGCGGCGATCGCCCGCACGCTCGCGGAGGACGGCGGGCGCGTCGCCGTCTTCAAGCCCGCGGTCACCGGCCTCGACGAGGACGGCGAGCCGGACCACGCGCTGCTGCGCCGCGCCGCCGACTCGGAGCAGAGCGACGCGGAGATCGCGCCCTACCGCTACGGGCCGCCGATGTCGCCGCACCTCGCCGCCGAGCTGGCCGGGGAAGAGATCGATCCGGCCCGGCTGATCGAGGCGGCGCGGGCGGCGGCGGACGGGGCCGACGCGCTGGTCGCCGAGGGGGTCGGCGGGCTGCTCGTGCCGCTCGCCCCCGGCTACCTCGTGCGCGACCTCGCCGCCGCCCTCCGCCTGCCGCTCGTCGTCGCCGCATCCCCCGGCCTCGGCACGATCAACCACACGCTGCTGACGCTCGAGGCGGCGCGTGCCGCCGGACTGGACGTCGCCGCGGTCGTGCTCACGCCCTGGCCGGCGGAGCCGACGGCGATCGAACGCTCCAACCGCGAGACGATCGCCGCGCTCGGCGAGGTCAGGGTCGAGACGCTGCCGGAACTCGATCTGCGGCGTCCGGGCTCATGGCCAGCGCTACGTCAGCCTCCGCCTCCGCCGCGCTGACCCCTTTCGGCCTGGCGCGGATCGCGCTCGCGGCGACGACGGCGCCGATCAGGGTCACCGCGGCCGAGACCAGCATCGCGTCGCTGAGGCCGTCGACGAAGTCCTGCGGGTTGGCGCCCTCGAAGCTGTGCCCTGCCGAGGCCTGGAAGATCGCGCCGGTTACCGCGACCCCGAGGCTGCCGCCGACCATGCGGAACATCGAGAGCACGCCGGAGGCGATCCCCGCCTTCTCGACCGCGACGGCGTTCATCGCGGCGCTGGTCATCGGCGACATCGTCAGCGCGATCCCGATGCCGAGCAGCATGAAGCCCGGCAGCAGGTCGAGATAGGTCGAGTCGACGGCGATCCCGCTGAAAGTCCACAGCGAGGCGGTGAGTATCGCCAGCCCCGCGACGATCAGCCAGCGCGGCCCGACGCGGTCGGCGAGCCGCCCCGCGACCGGCGCGACGCCGACGATCATCAGGGTCGAGGGCAGGAACCGCACCCCGGCCTCCAGGGGCGTGTAGCGGAGGATGTCCTGCATGTAGAGGGCGAGGAAGAAGAAGACGCCCATCATCGCGAAGGTGATGATCAGGGCGACGACGACCGCGCCGACGAAGTTGCGATCGGCGAAGAAGCGGAACTCGACCATCGGCGCCTTGACGCGCAGCTCGATCGCGACGAAGGCGGCGAGCGCCAGGGCCGAGCCGACCAGGAGGGCGACGATCCCGCCCGAGGTCCAGCCCCAGTCATTGCCCTCGACCAGGGCGAGGACGAGCGCGGTCAGCCCCGCGGTCAGCGCGGCGACGCCGAGGTAGTCGACCTCGCGGCCGACGGTCGTGTCGCGCGACTCGCGCACGGCGAAGATCGTCGCCGCGACGGCGCCCGCCGCCACCGGGATGTTGAGGTAGAAGATCGCCCGCCAGCTGACGTGCTCGGTGAGGAAGCCGCCGAGCACCGGGCCGACGGCGAGCGCCAGCGCCGAGACGCCCGCCCAGGTCCCCATCGCCTTGCCGCGCTCGTGCGCCGGGAAGGCGTCGGTGATGATCGAGAGCGTTCCCGGCATCATCAGGGCCGCGCCGACGCCCTGCACGACGCGGCTGATCACGAGGTCGGTCGGGCTCTGCGCCAGCCCCGCGGTCGCCGAGGAGAGGGCGAAGACGACGACGCCGAGCAGGAACATGCGGCGACGGCCGAAGATGTCGCCGAGCCGGCCGCCCGTCGCGAGCAGCACGGCGAAGGAGAGCGTGTAGCCGTTGACCGTCCACTCGAGGCCGGAGATCGTCGCGCCGAGGTCGCGCTGGATCGAGGGCAGCGCCACGTTCACGACCGTGTTGTCGAGCATGATCATGAACAGGGCGAAGCACATCGCGCCGAGCGTCCACCACTTGCGGTTGTCCTCGGTGATCAGGTGCCGGTAGCGGGTCACCCGCCGATCCTGCCGCAACAAGCGTCCTTTGTCTGTGACGTTTGCCGCCGAAGACGTGGCTAGATTCGAATCGTGGCGATGTCGGTGGATCCCGGGAAGCTCGATCGCGACCATCTCTGGCACCCGTTCACCCAGCAGCGAGGCTGGGTCGAGGAAGAGCCGCTGATGATCGAGCGGGCCGAAGGGGCGCAGCTGATCGACCGGGAGGGCCGCCGCTACATCGACGGGGTCTCCTCGCTTTGGTGCAACGTCCATGGGCATCGCCACGCAGGGATCGACGCGGCCGTGCGCGAGCAGCTGGAGAAGGTCGCGCACTCGACCATGCTCGGCCTCTCCCACCCCGGCGCGGCCGAGCTGGCGGCGAAGCTGGTCGAGCTCGCCCCGCCCGGCCTGGCGCGCGTGTTCTACTCGGAGTCGGGCTCGACCGCGACCGAGATCGCCTTGAAGATGGCCTTCCAGTTCCAGCAGCAGCGCGGCGGCCAGCACACGCGGCGCACCTCCTTCGTGCACCTGCGCGAGGCCTACCACGGCGACACGATCGGCTCGGTCTCGGTCGGCGGGATCGGCCTCTTCCACTCGACCTACAGGCCGCTCCTGTTCGAGACCCACGCGGTCGAGCCCGGCGACGCGGCCGACCTCGAGCGGGTGCTCTGCCGCCACGAGGAAGAGATCGCGGCGGTGATCGTCGAGCCATTGGTCCAGGGCGCCGCCGGCATGCTGGTCCACCCGCCCGGCTACCTGCGCGCGGTGCGCGAGCTCTGCGACCGCTTCGGCGTGCTGCTGATCTGCGACGAGGTCGCGACCGGGTTCGGCCGTACCGGAACGATGTTCGCCTGCGAGCGCGAGGGCGTCGCACCGGACCTGCTCTGTCTCGCCAAGGGGCTGACCGGCGGCTACCTGCCGCTGGCGGCGACGCTGACCACGGAGCGGATCTACGAGGGCTTCCTCGGCGCCTACGAGGACTTCCGCAGCTTCTTCCACGGCCACACCTACACCGGCAACCCGCTCGCCTGCGCGGCGGCGCTGGCCAGCATCGAGGCGTTCGAGAGCGAGCGCACGCTGGAGCGCCTACAGCCGAAGCTCGAGCTGCTCGGCGAGCTGCTCGAGCCGGTCGCCGCGATGGCCGAGGTCGCCGAGGTCCGCCGCTGCGGGACGATGACCGGGATCGACCTCGGCGAGCACGACCCGGCGCTGCGCCTCGGCCACCGGGTGACCCTCGAGGCCCGCCGGCGCGGCGCGATCGTCCGCCCGCTCGGCGACGTCGTCATCCTCGTGCCCCCGCTCTCGATCTCCGGCGCCGAGCTGAAGGACCTGGTCCAGATCGTCGCCGGCTCGATCGAGGCCGCCTGCCGGAGCGCCTACCCCGCCGAGACTCCGCTCCGCCTCGCCGAAGCGGCCTAGCGCCGCGGGCCGAGAACGCGGTCTATGCGTGGGGGCCGCTCAGGCGGGGCCTCGAGCACAGACTTGATGCGCCTGATCGTCTCGTCATCCTCGTCACCGATCAGCGCGGTGAGGGCCTCGACCGCAGACTCCACCTGCGTCGGGGTGCATTCGGCTATCGCCTCGATGTCCGCCCAGTCTTTGGTGCGATCGAAGAGAGACTTGAAGACGACCAGCGAGGCGCAGTCGAGCATCGGGACCTCGCGACCTTCGAGCGAAACCCAGACGACCCCCTCGGCCACTTCTTCATGGAATGGATGGTTGTTGAGGAAGAGATCGACCGGCACGCCCCCCCAAAAGAGACGCGTCTGCCCGTCGCGCAGCACCTGAACGATCGCCTTCTCGGTCACCTCCACCCCGGGCGGCATCGCATCGAGCACGCGCCTGGCGTTCTCAGCCGGGGTGAAGATGTTGACGTCGAGATCGCGCGTACCGCGCGGCTCCTCGACGCAGTAGGCGAGCGCTACCGCCCCCCCGAAGGCGTGCGCCAACCCGGCCTCCGTCAGCGCATCGTGGACCGCGAACAGCTTCTCGACCAGCTCAGTCATCGCTCATCCCCACCTTTCGTCGCGGGAAGACCGGGGAACTCGAGCCGTACCCGTGGCCGAAACGGTAAAGCTTCGGCCAGACCGAGGACTTGAACCAGCCTGCGGCCGGCCTCGACCGGGTCTACCGGTGGCTCCCGAGGCGCCAGCCTCAGGTCCATTCCCGCCGCTGCGGCGATCCGCATCAACACGTCGGCCCGGGGACGACGAGTGCCATGGACGTAGGCATTGAGAACCGAGCGCGGCATGCCCGCCCGGCGTGCCAGCTCGGCCTGCCGCAGCCCACTGCTGCGCCAGATGGCCGCAACCGGAGGCAGGCCGGGCACGGTGAGCGGTGCAGTGTCATCGATCATAGGAAGATGTTAGCGTTTTAGATAACGAATATCTAGGATAGAGTGAGGCTGTGAGCGAGAGAAAGCGGGGGTCGGCGGAGGCTCCCAACCTCGGGGAGCCCTCGACGCCGCGGCCGTCGGCGTCGGTGGTGCTGCTGCGGCGCGGCGGCAGGCACGGTGACCGCGCGCTCGAGGTGCTGCTGCTGAAGCGCACCGAGCGGGCCAAGTTCATGCCGGGGGTCTGGGTCTTCCCCGGCGGCGGCGTCGACCCCGGGGACGGCGAGGGCGAGGCCGGCCACCGGGCCTGCGCGGTCCGCGAGCTCGAGGAGGAGGCGGGGATCGCCCTTCCCGCAGAGGAGGAGCTGATCCTCTTCTCGCGCTGGATCACCCCGGAGGTGATCTCACGCCGCTTCGACGCCTGGTTCTTCCTCGCCCTGGCGCCGGCGCACACACCGCCCGAGCCCGACGGGGTGGAGACGACGGAGGCCGGCTGGTTCGAACCCCGCGCGGCTCTCGACCGCCAGGCGGCCGGTGAGCTGGCGCTCTCCTTTCCGACGATCCACCAGCTCAACGCCCTGCTCCCCTTCGGCACCGCGACCGAGGCGATCGAGGCCCACCGAGGCCGCACCGTCGAACCGATCCTGCCCAAGGTGATCGGCAGCGAGGACGACCACCGAGTCGTCCTGCCGGGCGACCCCGACTACCCGAGCTGAGGCTCAGTCCGCCGGGAACGGCTCGAGCCCGGCGTGCCAGGGGCCCGGCCGGTAGACGTGCAGGCCGGTCTCGTCCATCTCGGCCTGCAGCCGTTTGAACAGGCTGCCGGCATTGCGCAGCGCCTCCTGCAGCTCCGCTTCGCTGCGCTCGCGCAGGTGCCAGAGGAACCAGAGTTGGCGATCGTTGACGCCGAAGTCGATCTCTCCGGTCATCGTCGTCGTCCAGGTGAGGAAGCCGGGGCTGAACAGCTCGCGCAGCTTGACCGGGTCGTACTCGCTCGGCACAGTCGCCTGAAAGCGGCGGTTGAACTCGATCGACTCGAACTCGACCTTGCGGGCGAAGCGCTTGGTGACGACCTCATGGCCCTCGATCGACTCGACGTTGAAGGCCGGGATCACCTCGGCGAGGTCGGGCATGTGCGCCTTGGCGAGCAGCGCGGTCGGCAGCAGCGCCTTGGCGAAGAGGCCGCCGGCCTCCTTTTCGTCAGCGTCGCAGCTCGCCCCCCAGAAGCCGTCCGCCAGCTGCCCGGTGAGGCGGTTGGCGCCGCCGACGCAGAGCGCCACCGGCGCGTCCTTCGGGTTGATCCCGCCGACCGGCTCGTACTTCAGCCCGCGCCGCTCACCGTAGCCGCGCACGATCCCGGCCCACTCCGCGGCTTCCTGCTTCGCGCCCACAGCGCGATCCTATGCGGGTAGGATGCGGCCAATGCTGATCGCCCTCATCGTGGTCGTCGCGATCGTCGTGATCGCGGTCCTCTACTTCATCGCCAAGCGCAACTCGATCATCTCCTCGCGAAACCGGGTCGACGAGTCGTGGAGCGGCATCGACGTGCAGCTCAAACGGCGCCACGACCTCGTGCCCAACCTGGTCGCGACGGTCAAGGGCTACGCCACGCACGAGAAAGAGACCTTCGAGAAGGTGACCCAGGCACGCGCCGACGCGATGTCCGCGCAGGGCGTCGCCGACACCTCGAAGGCCGAGTCGGGCCTGACCGGCGCGCTGGCCGGGCTGCGCGCCGTCGCCGAGAACTACCCCGAGCTGCGCGCGACCGAAAACTTCCAGCAGCTCAGCCGCAACCTCTCCGAGCTCGAGGACGAAATCCAGGCTTCGCGGCGGATCTACAACTCCAACGTGCAGTCCTACAACACCGAGATAGAACAGTTCCCCGGCTCGATCGTCGCCAACCAGGGCGGCTTCACCGCACGCGAGTTCTTCGAGATCGAAGACAAATCCGAGCGCCGGCCTGTCTCGGTCAGCTTCGACGACTAGCTGAGTCTTCTAAGCTCTTCCCATGAGCGCAACCACCGAGGCAACCCTCTGGATCTGCGAGAGCTGCGGCTTCATCTACGACCCGGCGATCGGCGACCCCGACGGCGGCATCCCGCCCGGGACCGCCTTCGAGGACATCCCCGGCGACTGGTTCTGCCCCGTCTGCGGGGCGCGGACTTCAGACTTCCGCCCGGTCGAGCCGGGCGAGGCCTGAGCCACCGGCGATTCGCGTGACGTACGACTACGACTGGATCGTCGTCGGCTCCGGCTTCGGGGGCTCCGTCTCCGCCCTGCGCCTGGCCGAAAAGGGCTACGACGTCGCCGTGCTCGAGTGCGGCAGGCGCTTCGGCGACGACGACTTCCCCAGCTCGACCTGGGACAGCAAACGCTACTTCTGGGCGCCGCGGGTCGGGATGAAGGGGATCTTCCGGCTCAGCCTGTTCAATGACGTGGCCGTGGTCAGCGGCTGCGGCGTCGGCGGCGGCAGCCTCGGCTACGCCAACACGCTCTACGTCCCCCCCTCGCCCTTCTTCGAAGACCCGCAGTGGGCCGACCTCGAGGACTGGGAGGCGAAGCTCGCCCCCCACTACGAGACCGCGCAGCGGATGCTCGGCGTGACCGTCCACGACCGCGACGACCCGGCCGACCAGCTGCTGCGCGAGCTGGGCGAGGAGCTGGGGGTCGGCGACACCTACCGCAAGACCCCGATCGGCGTCTACCTCGACAACCCCGGCGAGACCGTGTCCGACCCCTACTTCGAAGGCGAGGGACCGCAGCGGACCGGCTGCATGCAGTGCGGCCGCTGCATGGTCGGCTGCCCACACGGGGCGAAGAACACGCTGGTCAAGAACTACCTCTGGCTGGCCGAGCACCGCGGCGTCGAGGTGCAGGCGGAGCGCACCGTGACCGACATCCGCCCGCTCGGCGCCGCCGACGGCAGCGACGGCTACGCGGTGACCAGCGAGCGCTCGGGCCTGCTGCGCGGCCGCCGCAGGCGCACCCTGAAGGCGCGCGGCGTGATCGTCGCCGCCGGCCCGCTCGGCACCAACAAGCTGCTGCAGCGCTGCCGCCTCGGCGGCTCGCTGCCCCGCATCTCCCCCCGCCTCGGCGAGCTGGTGCGCACCAACAGCGAGAGCATCCTCGCGGTCCGGGTGCCGGAGGACTACCCCGAGGACCTGAGCAGGCGCGTCGCGATCACCTCGAGCATCTATCCCGACCCGCACACCCACATCGAGACCGTCACCTACGGCGAGGCGGGCGACTCGATGAGCACCCTCAACACGCTGCTGGTCGGCGACGGAACGCGGGTGACGCGACCGCTGAAGCTGCTCGCCCAGATCGTCCGCCACCCGGTGAACTTCGCCCGGGTGCTGTGGCCGTTCGGCACCTCGCGACGCACGATCATCCTGCTGGTCATGCAGACGCTCGATAACGCGATCGCGCTGAGGCCGAAGCTGAGGCGCAACGGCGAGGTGCGGCTGCAGACCGAGCAGGATCCCGAGCGACCCAACCCGACCTTCATCCCGGTCGCCAACCAGGCGGCCGAATGGCTCGCCGAGCGCACCGGCGGCATCGCCCAGAGCTCGCTGATGGAGGCGGTGCTGAACGTCCCCACCACCGCCCACATCCTCGGCGGCGCGGCGATCGGCCACGACCCCGGCGACGGCGTCGTCGACCGCCACCAGCGCGTCTTCGGCTACGAGAACCTGATGGTCTGCGACGGCGCCGCGATCCCGGCCAACGTCGGCGTCAACCCGAGCCTGACGATCACCGCGATGGCCGAGCACGCGATCGGCCAGGTGCCGCCGAAAGAGGGCGCCGCGCCGCGCGACCTGCCCGAGGCCGCGCGGCCCGCCGCCGCCTAGCGACTAGCTCGCGAAGCGCTCCGCGACGTAGTCCCAGTTGACGACGTTCCAAAACGCGTCGATGTAGTCCGGGCGCTTGTTCTGGTACTTGAGGTAGTAGGCGTGCTCCCAGACGTCGCAGCCGAGCAGCGGCACGCTGCCGTCGGCGATCGGCGAGTCCTGGTTGGGGGTCGAGACGACCGCCAGGCCGGAGCCGTCCTTGACCAGCCAGGCCCAACCGGAGCCGAAGCGGGCGATGCCGGCGTTCTTGAACTCTTCCTTGAACGAGTCGAAGGAGCCGAAGGCCTGCTCGATAGCCGCGCCGAGCTCGCCGCCCGGCTCGCCGCCGCCGTCGGGGCTGAGCATCTGCCAGAAGAGCGAGTGGTTGTAGTGGCCGCCGGCGTTGTTGCGCACGGGGCCCTGCTTGTCGCCCGGCAGGCTGCTGAGGTTGCGCAGCACGTCCTCGACCTCGCGGTCGGCCCACTCGGTCCCCTCCAGGGCGCCGTTGGCTTTGTCGACGTAGGCCTGGTGGTGCTTGTCGTGGTGGACGCGCATCGTCGCCTCGTCGATGTGGGGCTCGAGCGCGTCGTACGCGTAGGGGAGATCGGGAACCGCGAATGCCATCTGGTGCTCCTTGCTTTCGATTTCGAAGTCCTGCGGGAGCCTAGCTGCTTGCTAGCTTTGCTCAGGGTTGGCTTGGAGCCGGAGCTGCGAAACGAGGATGAGTTGTGGCGGCGCTTCGGCGAAACGCGCGACCCGGCGATCCGCGAAGAGCTGGTGCGCCGCAACATGGACTTCGCCAAGCGGCTGGCGCTGCGCTACCGCGGCGCCAGCGAGTCCTTCGACGACCTGCTGCAGGTCGCCAACCTCGGACTGCTGGGCGCGGTCGACCGCTTCGACCCCGATCGCGGCATCCCCTTCACCGCCTTCGCCTCGCCGACCATCCTCGGCGAGCTCAAACGCCACTTCCGCGACCGTGTCTGGACCGTGCGCGTGCCGCGCGGCCTGCACGACCGCATGGCCGAAGTCGATAAAGCGATCACCGAGCTGACCAAGAAGCTGCAGCGCTCGCCCTCGGTCGGCGAGATCGCCGCACGGCTCGAGGTCGAGCAGACCGACGTGCTCGAGGTGATGGAGGCCAACCACAACCGCCGGCCGCTCTCGCTCGACCGGCCGGCCGGCGCCGAGGACTCCGAGGACTCGCCGCCGACCGAGTGGGTGGGCGAGGAAGACGACGGCTTCGAGCTGGTCGAGGGCCGGATCGCGCTCGACTCGGCACTGCCGGCGCTGGACGAGCGCGAGCGCCTGGTCCTGCGGCTGCGCTTCGTCGAGGACATGACGCAGTCACAGATCGCCGAGCGGATCGGCCACTCGCAGATGCACGTCTCGCGCATCCTGCGCGGCGCCCTGGCCCGGATCCGCGAGCAGATCAGGGAGCAGCAGCAAAGCGAATGATCAGAAACTCGCCGTCGTCGGACTGCTCGACGGTGAGCTCATCGGCCAGCTTCTCCAGCGAGCCGCCGACGTCGGGCACCTCGAGGTCGGAGCGGATCCGCTCCGCGGCCCCCTCCTCCAGCGGGCCGAGGCGCAGGTCGATCCCGTCCTCGCGCTCGTCGAGCCCGAGCTGCACGCGGCCGTCGGCGAAGCGATCCGGCGCCGCGCCGGCGATCGCGTCGGTGATCAGGACGACATCGGAGACGCGGTCGACCGAGAGCTCGCGGCGGGCGGCGAGGGCGGCGGCGACCCGGGCCAGCACCGGCGCCAGCAGGTCGGAGCGGTCGACGACCATCTGCGTGCGACCGGCCGGGTAGGGCTTCATCTCGACCGGGTCGCCCCCGCCGCTGCCGTTGGCGCCGCCGCCTTCCAGCGGCACCCGCATCGTGATCTCGGTGCCCTGGTCGAGCCCGCCGGAGATCGAGAAGCTGCTGGAGAGCGCCGCGATCAGCGAGAGGCCGAGGCGCAGGCTGTCGCGCTCGCTCTCGGCCTGCGGCCGGATCCCGCCGCCCTCGTCGCGGACGATCACCGTGAGGCCGTCGGGGTCGGGCTTGGCGTCGACGGCGAGCGGCCCCGGTTCGCCCTGGTAGGCGTGGACGACGACGTTCATGCAGGCCTCGGTGACGACGGTCTTCAGATCGGCGAGGCCGGGCTCGTCCATGCCGATCTCCTCGGCGAGGCCCGCGATCGCGTGGCGGATGACTGCGACGTTCTCGGATTTCGCGGGCAGCACCATCTTGAGCCCCCTGGGCCTGTCGCTAGCAGCCGGAGTGTCTGAGCTTGACCCCATTCAGTCCGCCGAGGCGTCACCCTCCGCGGCAACGAGCATAGTCTCGTACCTGTGAGTTCAACGGCTACCCATGGCGTTCTGGGTACAAACCTGATGTAGGATCGGCCGGTGAACATCGTGCCTTTTCAGGTGCAGAGCGAGGAGCTCGGGGAGAGCGTCCGCGCCTTCACCGTCCACGGCGAGCTCGACATGAACACCGCACCGGAGCTCGAGCGCAGCCTCGAGCAGGCGCTGGCCGATTCGCAGGCCGCGATCCTGCTCGACCTCTCGCAGTGTGAGTTCATCGACTCGACCGGGATCGCGCTGATCGTGCGCACCTGGCAGCGCCTCGACCGCAGTGGCGGCAACGGCGGCGAAGGGCGCCTCGTGCTCTGCAGCATCAACCATCAGGTGCGCCGCCTGCTGCAGATCACCGGGGTCGAGGGCTCGATCTCGATGCACGAAGACCGCGACGCGGCGCTCGCCGAGCTGCGCGGCTGACGAGCCCGATCTCGTTTCGGCGCGCGGGCGCCGGGTAGCGGCAGGCGATGCCCGCGCCACGCAGGAGGATGTCCCGCGACCTGTTCGAGACCCGCAGCCATTCCTGGCACGTTGTCGGCCTCGGCGAGGAGCTCGAATCGATGTCGCCGCGACGGGCGCTTGGCGGCCTGCTGGTGGCGCTGGCGCTGATCGCCGCCACGATGGTCGTCTACTACCACCGCCAGGAGTGGCTGCCGGGCTACGGAGCCTGGGTCAAAGTCGGCACCGCAGCGGTGCTGGTGATCGTCGGCTCGATCGCCGTCCACTGGCTGGTGCGCAGCCTCTCGCCGCGGCTCTTCCGCCGGCTCGACCCGGCCACCGCGGGCACTGCAGAGCACGCGCCCCTTCCGCGTCGGCGAACGGGTGCGCCTGGTCGGGGGCTTCATCGGCGGCACGCTGGAAGGGACGGTCAGCTCGCTCAGCCTCTTCTACACGACGCTCGCGCAGGGCGCCGACAGGATCCAGATCCCCAACAGCGTGATGATCAACCTCGCCGTCGTGCCGCTGCGCGAGCCCGACCGGGTCGACCTCAAGGCGCGCTTCTCGGGCGAGGCGAGCCCGCGGCTGGTCGAAAAGCGCCTGCTCGACTCGGTCGACACGCCGACCCGCTACCCGCCCAGCGTGGCGCTGGAGGAAGTCGACGAAGACGGCGTGGTGCTGCGGATCGGGGCCACCCCGCTGCGACCCGGTGACGGCTCCCAGCTGGCCGAGGAAGTGCTCGAAGCGCTGCGCCGCGCGCCCGCCTCCGCCGAGGCCGCGATGCAGGCGAGCTGACCGGCTCGGCTAGCCGGGATCGGCGAAGCGGGCGACCGCCAGCTCGGGGTCGGGGAAGACCTCGCCGGCGACGATGCGCCCGCCGCGCACCTGCCAGACCCAGGCCACCGGGACGTCGCGGATGCCGAGCTCGCGGCTGCGCGCGTAGACGCGGCCGTGGACCAGCAGCGAATCGCCGTGCACCTCCATCTCGCTCGGCGTCACCTGCAGCTCGTCCCAGACCTGCGCGAGATCCGCCAGGTACTCGCGCAGGCCGGCAGCCCCCCGGTAGGGCGCCTCCCGGCCGATCGCCTCGGCGGTGACCGCCGGGTAGAACTCCATCTCCTCGTCGCAGAGCCCGGCGAGCGCGGCCTCGTCGCGGTGGTTGAACGACTCATAGAGCCGGGCCACCAGTTCCGATCGCTGGTCAGGCATCGGCGTTGTCCGGGCTCTGCACGCCCGGCTTGGGGCGCTCGGAGGCGAAGCCCGCCGCGCTGTGCGAGGGGCGCTCTGCGCTGCGGGCGATGGCGAGAATCGCGATGTCGTCGTCGAGCCGGCCGCCGGTGAACGCGTGCAGGGAGCCCTCCAGCCGCTGCACGACGTGGGCCGGGTTCGTCACGCCGCTGAGCTGCTCGCGCAGGCGCCGCTCGCCGAACCGGCCCTCGGGGCCCTGCGCCTCGCTGATCCCGTCGGTGACGACGACCAGCTGCTGGCCCGGCTCGAGCTCGCTGCGGGCGATCTCCCACTCGGCGTCCTCGAAGGCGCCGAGCACCGGATCCGAGCCCGCGCCGGCGACCTCCTCCACCCGCTCGCCGTCGACCAGCAGCGGCGGCGGGTGGCCGGCGACCGCGAGCCGCACCGGTTCGAAGCGTTGCTCGCCCAGCGTGATCGCGGCGAGGCTGCAGAGGGCGGAGTCGCCGCGCGCAAGCAGCGTCCGGTTGAGCGTGCGCAGCGCGACCAGCGGGTCGTCGGTCAGCACCGCGGCGGTGCGCAGCGTGTGGCGGGCGACGGCGGTGACCGAGGCGGCGTGGGCGCCAGTGCCGGTGACATCGCCGATCACGAGCATCCAGCCGCCCGGCACGCGGAAGACGTCGTAGAAGTCGCCGCCGACCTCGTTCTCGGCCCCGGCCGGCCGGTACATCGCCGCCACCGACCAGCCGGGGATGTTCGGCAGCGGCGACGGCAGCAGGCCGCGCTGCAGGGTCTCGGCGATCTCGGCGCGGGCCCGCTCGGCGTTCTCGAGGTCGGCGAAGAGCCCGGAATTGTCCAGTGCCAGGGCCACGCGGCCGGAGAGGATCCAGGCGAAGCGGGCGTCCTCCTTGCGGTAGCGCCGCCGCGACCAGGCGACGGCGATCGTCAGCGCGCCGGTGACTTCGCCCCGCGCCTGCAGGGCGACGGTGATCGCCGAGCGCATGCCGAGGCCGCGCAGGAATCGCAGGTCCTCGCCGTCGTCGTGGGCGATCTCGCGCAGCTCCGCCTCGCCGATGCGCTCGTAGAAGCGCGGTGTCAGCGACGCCCCACCCGCGGCGCGGACCATGTTCTCCGGCGTCGAGGGCATCCTTTCCGCCAGCCTCTGCTCGAAGCCGGCCTCCCCGCCCGGCCCGACCCTCACGGCGGCGCGGCGCGGGACGCCGCCCTCGATCACGTCGATCATGCAGAAGTCGGCCAGCTCGGGGACGAGGATGTCGCAGATCGCGGCGAAGGTCTGCTCGAGCGTGCCGGCGGTGTCGGATACCGAGGCGATCTCGCCGAGGATGCGAAAGCGCGACCGGGCCTTGCGCTCGCGAGCGACGAAGACAGCGAGCATCGCAAGCAGGGCGACGAGAGCTACGAGGGCTATCTCGATCCAGGCCACCTTCTCACGATAGACGCCCTCGGCCTAGCGATCGAAATCGACCCTGATGCTCTGGCTCTCGTCGCGCGCCTCGGCCTTGGCCAGGGCGCCGAGCACCCGCTCGTCCTCGTCGCGGCCGACGCCGAGCAGGCTGCGCGGCCAGAGGCCGCGGGCGCGGACGACGTTGAGCTCGGCGCTGAGCACGGTCAGGACGGCGCCGAGGTTGATCCAGACCAGCAGGCCGAGCACGATCGCGAAGGTGCCGTACGCGGGCGCGGCATTGCGCACCTGGTGAGCGACGAAGTAGCCGCCGACGATCTGCAGGGCCGACCAGCAGACGGCGGCGAGGACGACCCCCGGCAGCAGGGTCGAGAAGGACGCCGGCCGCGCGCCCAGCAGGGAGAAGAGCGCGGCGAAGACGAGCAGGTTGATCGCGACCGAGACGGCGATCCCGCCGATCGGGCCGAAGAGGTCGACACCGCCGCCGACCAGGCCGGAGACGATCGTCGAGGCGACCGTCAGCGCGCCGAGGACGACGAGCAGGACGAGCGCGCGCAGGCGCGAGGTGAGGAAGTCCGGCCGGTCGCGGAAGGGAATCGCCCAGACGCGGTCGAGCGCGGTCTGGGTGGCGAGGACCACGCCGAAGCCGGCCCAGAGCGAGCCGAGGGCGCCGATCGCCAGGGCGACCCCGTTGCCCTCGAGCGAGCTGACCTGGATCTGCTCGCCGATCACCGGGAACTGGGTCAGCACCGAGTCGACCGCTTCCTGGCGCAGCTGCGGATCGCCGGCCAGGACGTAGCCGAGCACCGTCGTGAACAGCAGCAGCAGCGGGAAGAGCGAGAAGAAGGCGCGGAAGGCGATCAGGCCGGCGAGGTTGCCGCCCTGGTCGTCGCCGAACTTCTTCGCGACCGCTACCGGCACCGCGAGGGTCCGGTGGCGCTGCTGAAAGCGATCCAGTGCCTGCAGCGCCTTCAGGCGAGGCCCTCGAACTCGTACTCGCGCAGGAAGCCCTCGAAGAGGCGGCGGTGGCCCTGCTCGTCGCGGAGGATCGCGATCGTCATGTCCTGGGTGACCGGGTCGACGCCCTCGGTCTCCTCGACGATCCTCGTGTAGTGCTCGATCGCGCCGGTCTCGGCTTTGATCACGCCGCGGATCACGTGCACGGTGTCGGTCTGGTGCTCGGGCGGCTGCAGGAACGACTGCTCGGCGGCGAACCCCCGCGAGCCCGGCACGACGCCGTAGAGCTCCTTGATCCGCGCCGCGAACTGCTTGGCGTGGCCGAGCTCCTCTTCGATGTCCTCGGCGAGCGACTCCTTGATCTCCTGCGCGCGCACACCGTCGAGGTTGACCGAGGCGGCCATGTAGCTCATCACCGTCTCGATCTCCATCCAGTAGGCCTTCTGCAGCAGCTCGACGACGTGCTCGCGCTGCTCCCTGTTGGCGCTGTCGTAGATGCCCTTGCTGGGCGAAGCTGCCGATGCCTCCATCGTTCCTCCGTTTCGCGTTCGTCCGGGTTGTCGTTCGAGCTTACGCCTACCCGGCAACAGCCCTGCCAATCGCCTGCGGCGGCGGGCCGCCTAACGGCTGAAGTCGGCGCGCGGGACGATGTCCGGGTCGCCGCCGGTCCAGGCCGTGAAGCGGTACCAGGCCGGCTTCGCTTCGCGGCGCTCGGTCAGCAGCCCGGCCGAGTCGCAGAACTGGCAGCCGGCCTTGATGTCGGCCCAGGAGAACCACCAGACGCCGCCGATACGCCAGGAGCGTCGGTGGCGCGCCAGCATCCCGAATGCCTGGTCGAGCTCCCTCGCCTGGCCGAGCAGGCCGCGCTCCCAGCGCGTCTGGAAGCTGTCGGATCCCCAGCCGAGCTCGGTCACGTAGAGCGGCGTTGCGGCGTCGCGATGGAGGCGCATGATCCGCCGCAGGTTGACGATCTGCGGCCGCATCGCCGCCGCGTCGGCGACGTAGGGGTGCAGGGCGACACCGTCGAAGAAGCGCTTGACGCGGCCGGCTCGGTAGACGCGGTTGAGGAAGTTCCCGGAGCCGACGTTGGGCGGGATCTGCAGCGGCCGGCCGAAGAGGCCGCCGAGGATCACCTTGGCGCCGCGGTCGGCGCGGTGGATCGCGCGGCCGCTGACCCGCAGCAGCCGGGCGAAGCGCTGCGGATCGGAAGCGGCGGCGAAGGTGATGATGTTGGGCTCGTTCCAGATCTCCCACTTGCGGATCGGCAGCGCCCCCAACTCGGGGTTCTCGCGCCAGAAGGCGCCCTGCGGCCCGTAGCGGCGCACCGCGCGGCGCAGGAACGACGCCCAGGCCTGGCGGGCCCAGCCGCGGTAGACGGGTTCGACCCGGGCCTCTCCGGCGACCCACGGCGGGGAGCCCCAGACGAAGGGGAAGACCCGCATCCCGTGTTCGGCGGCGAGCTGAACCGAACGGTCGAAGTCCGACCAGTTGGGTGCGACGAGATAGGGGCTGTGCGGCTCGACCCCGGACCAATAGAGCGGCAGGCGCAGGCTGCGCAGCCCGGCCTGCTCCATCAGCGTGAAGTCGGCCTTGTTGGACGCGGTCTGCGGCGAGATGCCGATGAACTCGACCGGCAGGCGCCCAGCGGCGCTCGCCGGCAGCAAGAGCAGCGCCGCGGCCAGAGCGGGAATTGCGAGCTTCCGGATCAAGAGCATTGAATGCAAACGCGGACCGCAGGCAAAGTAGCGGCCTGAGATAATCGCCCCTCATCGGGGCGTGGCGCAGCCTGGTAGCGCGCACCGTTCGGGTCGGTGAGGTCCCCGGTTCAAATCCGGGCGCCCCGATTGCCGTTCTTTCCGAGGTCGCCTGACCGCTCGCGGCCCGGCGCATCCAACATTGACAACACTCTGGTGGGGTCAATGTTGGATGCGTGACGATCCGGGCGAGGCGACGGATCGGGGCGTGGGGCGGGACGATCAGAGGCCGAGATCGCGGACGCCGCGCTCACCCCAGCCGAGGTGGTGGGCGACCTCGTGGCGGACGGTGCGCTCGACCTGGGCGCGCAGCAGCTCGGGGTCGTGGCCGAAGTCGCGTTCGAGCGTGTCGCGGTAGATCACTATGTGGTCGCGGTAGTTGTCGCGGGCAACCGTGTCGCCGATGTAGTGGCCGTAGGCGTGGTGGACGTGGCCGAGGTGGGAGACGAGGATCGGGATCCCTTCGACCACCTCGCGCAGGTCTTCCGGCAGGCCGTCGATGGCGTCGATGACGAGCTCGTCGAACTCGCTCAGCGGCTGCTCGGGCGGGGGCAGCTTGGCCAGCGCCTCGCTGCGGTCGGAGAGGCGGCGGAACTCGCGCTCGGGCATCTCGTCGCCGAGCAGCATCACCGTAACCCAGGCGGTGAGCAGGACGACGGCGACGATGCCCGCGAGCAGCGCCAGCAGGTCGCCGACGCCGGCGAACGAGGGCGGGTGCAGCAGCAGCATGACGAGCACGACGATGAACGCGGTCAGCGCGCCCGCGCGCAGCGGCGGTCCCAGCGTCTCCTTCATTGCATCGAGGGTAGAGGCAGCGGGCTATAGGCTCCGCGCTGCGCCATGGACACGATCGACCGCCTGCTGGAGAACAACCGGCACTTCGCCGACTCGCTGCAGCCCATGCACCTCGATGTCCGCCCGAGCCGCCGGCTGGCGATCGTCACCTGCATGGACTCGCGCCTGGACGTGTTCGCCGCGCTCGGGCTCGGCGACGGCGAGGCGCACGTCCTGCGCAATGCCGGCGGCGTGATCACCGACGACGTGATCCGCTCGCTGGCCGTCTCCCAGCGCCGCCTCGGCACCCGCGAGACGATGCTGATCCACCACACCGACTGCGGCATGCTGAAGCTCAGCGACGATGGCTTCCGCGCCGAGCTGCAGGAGGCGACCGGCGTCGCACCGGCCTTCGCGATCGAGTCCTTCGGCGACATCGACGCCGACGTCCGGCAGTCGATCCTGCGGGTCCGCCAGTCGCCGTTCCTGGCCCACCGCGACGTCGTGCGCGGCTTCGTCTACGACGTCGACACGCATCGCCTGCGCGAGGTCGCGGTCGCCGGCTCCGACTGAGCCAGGGCCGCGCTCAGCGAACCGCTTCGATCGCCCGCTCGACCCGGCCGAGCGGCGGGTTGTCCTGCAGCGTCCGCGTACCCCCCGGGCCGTTGACGATCATCGCCTGGCCGGCGCGGATGCCGAGCCCGCGGCCGAGCTCTTCGTAGCCTTCGAGCCGCGCGGCGATCGCGCCGTCGTCGCCGCCCTGGGCGGCCATCGCTTCCTCCCACTCGACCACGTCCAGCTCGCCGATCGCGCCCGCCAGCGAGCTCATCAGCCGGTCGCCGATCCCGAAGCGGTCGGCCTCGTCCTGGTTGACGAAGAAGAGGTAGGTGTACTGCCAGCCGTAGCCCTGCTCGGCCGCCGCCTCGGCGCCGAAGAAGCCGAGCTCGAGCGGGTTCGCGGCGATCGAGTAGTGGCGCATCAACAGCTTCACGTCGCCGGGCCGGACGTACTCTTCGGTCAACGGCGGGATCGTCGCGAGGAACTCGTCGCGGCAGTTTCCGCACTGCAGGTCGGCGAAGACCTGGATCGAGACCGGCGCGTCGTCGGAGCCCAGCCGGTCGCCTTCCTGCGGAATGCCGCCGAAGATCCGCTGCGCGCTGGCGATGCCGTTCACGCGCACGACGTCGCGCCCGGCCTCTTTGGTCGAGAGATCGACGATCGAGTAGCCGAGCGCGAGCAGCGCCAGGCCGAGGGCAAAGGCCACCCAGAGGCGGCCGCGGCGGGGAACCGGCGTGGCGGCTACTTCGGACACCCCGGCATTATCGCGGCTGCGCCCCGCTGCCCGGCCGGCCAGGCGCGGCAGTCGATTAGACTGCCCGCCGTGGAGCAGCGAGGAACCAGATCGACCACGCTCGCGGACCTGCTGCCGCGTGCCGCAGCGCAGTACGGCGACGCGCCTGCTGTCAAGTTCAAGGACGGCGGCGAGTGGGTCACGCGCAGCTTCGCCGAGGTCGAGGAGACCGTGCGCCGGCTGGCCCTGGGCCTGGTCGAGCTCGGCGTCGCCAAGGGCGACAAGGTCTCGATCCTCGCCAACACCCGCCCGGAGTGGACCTACTTCGACTTCGCCGCGCTCTCGATCGGAGCCACGGTCGTGCCGATCTACCAGACCAACTCGCCGGAGGAGTGCCAGTACGTGCTCGAGAACTCCGACGCCAAGGTCGCCGTGGTCGAGGACGACGAGCAGCTGGAGAAGATCCGACAGGTGCGCGACCAACTGCCTTTGCTCGAGCACGTCGTGCGGATGACCGGCGCGAGCGAGGACGCCGTCTCCTTCGACGATCTGAGCGCGCGCGGCGCCGGCCGCGACGCCGCCGAGTGGGAGCAGCGCTGGAGCGCCGTCGTCCCCGATGACATCTGCACCTTCATCTACACCTCGGGCACGACCGGCCCGCCGAAGGGCTGCGTGATCAGCCACGGCAACTACCGGGCGATGCTCGACATGGTCAACGAGAACAGCGTCATCGAGGGCGAAGACGTCACCTACCTCTACCTCCCCCTCGCCCACTCCTTCGCCCTGCTGATCCAGCTCGGCAGCTTCGACCTCGGCGCGACGATCGCCTACTGGGAGCGCGACCCGCTGAAGATCATGCCCAACCTGGCCGAGGTAAAGCCGACCTACTTCCCCTCGGTGCCGCGGATCTTCGAGAAGATCTACACGACGGCGACCAGCGCGATGGAGAAAGAGGGCGGCCTGAAAAAGGCCATCTTCGACTGGTCGATCCGGGCCGGCGAAAAGGCCCGCAGGCTCGAGCGTGAAGGGCGCGAGCCGGGCTTCCTGCTGCGCAAGCGCTACGAGTTCGCCGACAAGAAAGTGCTCTCGAAAATCCGCGGGCTGTTCGGCGGCCAGCTGCGCCTAGCGGTCTCCGGCGCGGCGCCGATCAGCCCCGACATCCTGCGCTTCTTCGACGCCGCCGGCGTGCTCGTGCTCGAGGGCTGGGGGATGACCGAGACGTCGACCGCGGCGACGATCTCGACCCCCGACGACTTCAAGATCGGCACGATCGGCAAACCCTTCCCGGGCTGCGAGGTGAGGATCGCCGAGGACGACGAGATCCTCGTCAAGGGCCCCAACGTCTTCCAGGGCTACTACAAGAACGAGGAGGCGACCAACGAGACGATCGTGGACGGCTGGCTGCACACCGGCGACCTCGGCTCGATCGACGAGGACGGCTTCATCACGATCACCGGGCGCAAAAAGGACATCATCATCACCGCCGGTGGCAAGAACATCACCCCGGCCAACCTCGAGGGCGAGATCAAGCAGCACCCGCTGGTCTCGCAGTGCGTCGTCGTCGGCGACCGCCGCCCCTACCTGGTCGCCCTGGTCACGCTCGACCCCGAAGAGGCCGTCGCCTACGCCAAGGAGCATGGCCTGCCCGAGGACCCCGAGCAGCTCGCCGGCAACGGCGATGTCCGCGCCGCGATCGAGGAGCACCTGGCCAAGGTCAACGAGAAGTTCGCCCGGGTCGAGCAGGTCAAGAAGATCGCGATCCTGCGCAGCGACCTGACCCAGGAGGCCGGTGAGCTGACCCCGACGATGAAGGTCAAGCGCGCCGTCGTCGCCGACAAGCACCAGGGCGAGATCGAGAAGCTCTACGCCGGCTGAGCCCGCGCGGCGGCTGCGCTCAGGACGCTTCGCCGGGGAGCAGCGCCGCGGTCGTCTGCTCGAGCACCCGTCGCCAGGCCGAAGCCTGCTCGGGCTCCTCTTCAGAGGCCCGTTCGACCGCGCGGCGCACGCGGCGCTCGGATATCTCGAGGCCGTGGCGCTCGGCGATCTCCTTGAAGCGATCGTAGTCCTGGGCGAGCGCCGCGGTGACGGACTCGAAGCCGTGGCGGGCGATCTGCAGCCGCCGCGAGTAGTCCATGATCGGCGTGCCGAACATCAGCTCGTCGTTGGGCTCGGGCTCGATCAGGACGATGTCGACGCCCGGGTATTTCTCCTGCCACATCTCGACCGCCTGCTGCAGACGGGCGTGCGCGATCAGGCGGAAGGTCTGGTTGGCGATCGCCGGCAGGCCCATGTCGGCGACGCGGCGCACGCGCGTTCCGAAGACGGTCGGGATCGTCTGCTCGAAATCGTTGACGTAGGGGACCAGGGGGTTGACGACGAGGATGAACTCAGCGCCCTTCTCGACCGCGATGTCGACGTTGGTGGTCGAGCGGATGCCGCCGTCGATCAGCTGGCGCCCCTTCAGCTCGACCGGCTTGTAGACGACCGGCAGGGCCGTAGAGCACTCGATCGCCTTCGAGATCGGCACGTCCTCCCAGCCCGGCTCGCCGAAGACCAGTCGCTCGCAGGTGTCGAGGTCGGTGGCGGTCAGGTAGAGCTCGTGGTCGAGCAGGCGGAAGTCGTCGACCCGGCCGTTGTCGCGCAGCGACTGTTCGACGTAGTCGGCGATGCCGGAGTTCGAGTAAAGGCCGGTCGGCAGCGCCTCGGCGAGGCCGACGCCGATGTCGATCGCCGAGAAGTCGCCCATCTGGATCAGCCGGCGCAGCAGCTCGACGGTGCGCAGCGGCAGCAGCGCCGCTTTCTGCAGGAAGCCGAGATAGTTGAGCTTGAGCACCCGGTCGAGGTCGAGGTCTTCGAACTCGGAGGGCTCGCGCTCGTTGATCACCTGCATCATCTCGTCCGGCGTGACGCCGTTGGCGAGCATCGCCGCGACGAACGAGCCGGCGCTGGTGCCGACGTAGACGTCGAAGTTGTTTACCGTGCTGTTGACCGCGAGCAGGTCGAGCGCGCGCAGGGCGCCGATCTCGTAGACGCCGCCGGTGAAGCCGCCGCCGCCGAGCACCAGGGCGGTCTTCGACGGGCGCTTGCGGCCCTTGCCGCGCTTGCGGCGGGTCGGGGTCTCGATGTCGACGACCTTGCCCATAAACATGGATTATCCCAGAGGCGTCGGCTGGGCAGATGCCGCTACCTTGCCTAGCTTCTGTGTTGCAACCTGGGATGAAGCGAGCTGCCGCCCTTTGCCTTGTTCTGCTGGCTGCGCTTCCCGCCGTCGCCAGCGGGGAGGGCAGGAGCTGCGAGGAGATGAAGAGTCGGTTGGTGCGTGGGGGTGGGCCGGCGAGCGGGTTGTTCGTGATCGACGCGAACAGCGGCAGGCGGGTCTGCGGGCGGGCGGCCAAGCGGCGGCGGCCGCTGGCCTCGAACACGAAGCTGTTCACGACGGCGACGGCGCTGGCCCGCTTCGGCGCCCGCCGCCGGATCGCCACGCAGCTGCTCTCCAGGGGCACGGTCGACCGGCGCGGCGTGCTGCGCGGCGACCTCTATCTGCGCGGCGCCGGCGACCCGACGCTGGGCAGCCCGGCCTTCCTGCGGCGTTTCCTCGGCGGCTTCGGCGCCAACCTGTACGGGCTCCGGGCACAGCTGCGCGCGGCCGGCGTGCGCGCCGTGCGCGGGCGCCTCTACGCCGACGACACGGTCTTCGACCGGCGGCGCGGCGTCGCCGACTCCGGCTACGCGACCAGCCCCTACATCGGCCCGCTCTCCGGCCTCTCCTTCAACCTCGGCTACGGCAACTCGCGAGGCAGCTACTTCGCCTCCGACCCGGCGACGCTGGCGGCCTCGAAGCTGGCCCGGGCGCTGCGCAGGGCGGGGGTCTCGATCCGCGGCGGCGGCGCCCACCGCGCCACGCCGGCAGGCGCCGAGCCGCTCGCGACGGTCCACTCGCCGACGATGTCGCAGCTGGTCGAGGCGACCAACCTGGCCTCCAACAACTTCTTCGCCGAGATGCTGCTCAAGCTGCTCGGCGCCGAATTCGGCGGCGCCGGCACGACCGCGGCCGGGACCGGCGTGGTCGAGCGCTTCGCGCGCAGCCGCGGCTCGGCGATCCATGCCGTCGACGGCTCCGGCCTGACCCGCGGCAACCGCGCCTCGCCGGCCCAGGTCGTGCGCCTGCTGCAGGGCATGCGCTCGACCGCCGTCGGCGACCAGTTCATCCAGGACCTCGCCCTGACCGGCGCCGAGGGCACCGTCGACGACCGCACCCAGGGCACCGCCGCCTACCGCCGCTGCCGCACCAAGACCGGCACCCTGAGCGGCGTCAGCGCCCTCTCCGGCTACTGCTTCAACCGCAGCGGCCGGATCATGATCTTCTCGATCCTGATGTCGAGCGTGACCAACCTCTACAGCGCACACGATCAGCAGGACAAGATCGCCGGCCTGATCGCTTCCTACTGAGGGACCGGAGGGGGTGCCCCCCGCGGCAGCGGCGTCCCCTTTTTCGCCTCGCTAACGCCCGAGGCGCCAGCCTGAGAGGCATCTGGCGAAAAACCCAGCAACGCGGGGGCACCCCCTCCGGTCCCTCCCTAGAATCGCTCACTGTGCGCGTGCTGCTGACCAACGACGACGGGATCTCGGCGCCGGGCCTGCAGGCGGCGCGGCGGGCGCTGCGCGGGCTCGACTGGGTCGAGGTCGACGTGATCGCGCCGAGCTCGAACCGCAGCGCCACCGCGCGCAGCATCACCACGCGCTCGCCGCTGAGCGTCGAGGAGGTCGAGTTCGGCGACGGCGACCGCGGCTTCGCCACCGACGGCACGCCGGTCGACTGCGTCCGCTTCGCCGAGCTCGGCCTGGTCGGCCATCGCCCCGACCTGATCGTCTCGGGCATCAACCACGGCGCCAACCTCGGCGACGACATCACCTACTCGGGCACCGTCGCGGCCGCCTTCGAGGGGATCGTGCTCGGCATCCCGGCGCTGGCGATCTCCCAGCAGTCCTCCGGCGGCGGCATGGGCTACGTCAGCGGCCGCTTCGAGTTCGGCATCGCGGCGTCCTTCCTCGCCAGGCTGGTCGCGCGGCTGACCGAGGAGCCGATGCCGCCGGAGACGCTGCTCAACGTCAATTGCCCGGCCGGCGAGCCGCAGGGGATCGAGGTGACGAAGCTCGGCAAGCGCGTCTACAACGACGAGCTGAAGCTGGTCTCCGAGGACGACGACGGCCGCAAGCACTACGAGATCTACGGCTGGCAGCCGGGCTTCGAGGAGCGCGAGGAGACCGACCTGATGGCGATCTCGCAGGGGCGGATCGCGGTCACCCCGATCCACTTCGACCTGACCGACCACGGCGGGCTCGAGCGCCTGCGCGGCTGGGGCTTCGAGCGGATGCTGGCCGAGAGCCTGCCTTACTCGGTGTGAGCGCCGCCGCCGACGCGAAGCGGGCCGAGCAGCTGCGCGAGGAGTTGGCGCGGCACAACCACCGCTACTACGTGCTCGACGACCCGACGATCGGCGACGACGAGTACGACGCGCTGCTCGACGAGCTGCGCGCGATCGAGGCCGACAACCCGCAGCTGCGCAGCCCCGACTCGCCGACCCAGCGGGTCGGGGCGCCACCGCTGGAGCGCTTCGAGCAGGTCGAGCATCGCGAGGGCATGCTCTCGCTCGCCAATGCCCGCGACGAGGAGGAGCTGCGCGCCTGGGAGACGCGCGTGCGCAACCACCTCAAGCGGCTCGACATCAGCGCCTCGCAGTTCAGCTACACGACCGAGCCGAAGATCGACGGGTTGGCGATCGCGCTCACCTACGAGAACGGGGTGCTCGTCCGCGGCGCGACCCGCGGCGACGGCCACGTCGGCGAGGACGTGACCCGCAACCTGCGCACGATCGGGGCGATCCCGCTGCGCATCGAGGACGCCCCCGAGCTGATCGAAGTGCGCGGCGAGGTCTACCTGCCGATCGCCGCCTTCAGGGCGCTCAACGAGCGCCGCGCCGCGGCCGGCGAGCCCACCTTCGCCAACCCGCGCAACTCCGCCGCCGGCTCGATCCGCCAGCTCGACCCGGCGCTCGCCGCCGAACGGCCGCTCTCGATCTGGTGCTACGGGATCGGCGCCGTGCGCGGCCTCAACCTCGCCACCCACAGCGAGGAGGTCGAGTGGCTGCGCGCGCGCGGCTTCAAGGTCAACCCCGACAGCGCGCACCACGAGGGGATCGAGGCGACGGTGAAGCGCTGCCGCTGGTGGGAGGAGCGCCGCGAGCAGCTCGACTACGAGATCGACGGCGTCGTCGTCAAGATCGATGAGCGCGCGCTCTGGCGCGAGCTGGGCGTGGTCGGGCGCGAGCCGCGCTGGGCGATCGCCTGGAAGTTCGCGCCGACGACGGCGACCACGACGCTGCGCGACGTCGTCTGGAACGTCGGTCGCACCGGCCACCTGGTCCCCTTCGCGATGCTCGAGCCGGTCCACGTCGGCGGGGTCACGGTGACCACCGCGACGCTGCACAACGAGGAGGACCTGGCCCGCAAGGGCGTGCGGGTCGGCGACGAGGTGGTCGTGATGCGCGCCGGAGACGTGATCCCGCAGGTGGTCTCGCCGAAGCTGCCGCGCGAGAACCCGCGGGCGCGCAGGCCGAAGCCCCCGGCACGGTGCCCGGCCTGCGAGACGCCGACGGTCAAGCCCGAGGGCGCGGTCTTCACGATCTGCCCCAACCGCTCCGGCTGCCCCGGCCAGTCATTCCAGCACGTCAAGCACTTCGTCAGCCGCGGCGCGATGGACATCGACGGGCTCGGAGAGAAGCAGGCGCTGCGCTTCCTCGAAGAAGGGCTGATCGAGGACGTCGCCGACATCTACGAGCTGAGCGAGGAGCGGCTGGCGGGCCTCGAGGGCTTCGGCGAGGTCTCGGCGCGCAACCTGCTTGCGGCAGTCGACGCCTCGCTGGGGCGGCCGTTCAAGCGCGTGCTCTACGCGCTCGGCCTGCCCGGCGTCGGCGCGGTCACCGCCGAGGCGCTGGCCGACCACTTCGGCTCGATCGGGGACCTGATGGCCGCCCAGCCGGAGCAGATCGAGGGGGTCGAGGGCGTCGGCCCGGTCATGGCCGAGCAGATTGCCGAGTCGCTGGCCGACGAGCCGACCCGGCGGCTGATCGAGAAGCTGCGCGAGAAAGGCCTGCGGCTGGAGGCGGACGAGGGCGAACGGCGCGCCTCGGGCGGGCCGCTGGAGGGCAAGACCCTGGTCCTGACCGGCACCCTGCCCGAGCTGACCCGCGAGCAGGCGGCGGCGGCGATCAAGGCTGCCGGGGGCAAGGTCGTCAGCTCGGTCTCGAAGAAGACCGACTACGTGGTAGCCGGCGAGAGCCCGGGCTCGAAGCTCGAGAAGGCGGAGAAGCTCGAGACCGAGGTGCTCGACGAAACCGGCCTGCGCGAGCTGCTCGGCTAGCCGCCCGCGAAGGCCTCGACCCGGGCGCCGGCGCGCTCGGCGAGCCGTTCGACCCGCGCAAGCGGGGCAGTGGCGTCGACCGCGGCGCCGAGCGCCTCGATCGCCTCGACCGCTTCCTCGTAGCCGCGGCGGTCGAGGGTACGCAGCCCGACCGCCGCCGACTCCAGGCCGGCGTCCGCCCGCTCGATCGCGTCCGCCGCCGCCCCGCGCTCGCTCGGCGCGGTCACCTCGCCCCCTTCGACCGCGCCCTCGTACTCGATCGGGACGAGCTCGATCCCGGCGGCGACCGGGCGCAGCTCCGCCCGCGCCTCGTCGACCTGCTCGCTCAGCGTCGGCTCGTCCACGCTCGCCTGCCCGATCAGGAACCCGGCGACTCCGCCGATCAGCAATCCCGCGACGAGCAGGCCGACGAGCAGGGCAGGCCCGCGTTCACCCGCCTGCCGGTAGAGCGACATCTCAGCCCGCCAGGACCGCGACGGTGGTGCCATCGTGCTCGTCGAGCTGCCGCCGCGCGGCGGCGAGGATCTCCTCCGGCCGGCGGGCGTCGGAGAGGTCGACGATGCGCGAGCCTCCGATCAGCGCCACCCGCGGCAGCATCGCCGCGACGCCGAGGTTGACCGAGGCCGCGTCGACGGCCGCGTCGAGCCTGTCGAGCAGGTCCGGTCCCTCGCCGACGAGGACCTCCTTCGCGGTGTCGGCGAGCGGCACGCCGCCAAGCGGGTCGACGACCGCGACGCCGGCGCCGCTCCCCTCGCCGCCGCGGTAGACGCGGTAGAAGTCGTTGGCCGCGAGCAGCGAGAGCCGCTCGACGGGCAGCCGCAGCGCCGCGGCTGCGGCTGCGTGGCGGCGCTCGTCGTCGAGCGGGCGGCGGCTCGCCGCGCCGGCCTCGAGCTGGACCGCGCCGGTAGCGACCGCGCGCACGACCCCCCCGCCTGGCTCGTAGGAGGTCTCGGTCGCGACCGTGGCCGGCGCCGCGCCCGACTCGACGCACTCGCGCTCGGCCTCGCGCGCCGCCGCGATCCGGGCCGCAGCGCCATCGCCCGACCCGGCGCTGCGGACGACCTCGCTGCGCACGAGCGAGAGCGCCGCGCCCACCGAGGAGAGCACCTCCGGGTGCTCGGGGCGCACCAGCGGCACGCCGAGCCGGCGGGCGACCTCGGGCGCGAGCGCGTCGGCGGCGCCGCCGAGAGCGACGAGCGGGGCGTCGCCGGGCAGCTCGTGCGCGCGCCGCGCCTCGCGGGCGGAGGCGGCGACCTTCTCGACCGCGGCGTCGAGCAGCTCGCGCGCCGCCTCCTCGGGGCCCTTGCGCAGGCGCCGCCCGAGCACGGCGAAAGCCGCCAGGGCGGCCTCGCCCGGGGCGTGGGCGTGAGAGCCCTCCGCGATCAGGCCGAGCGCGTTGGCCGCGCAGGTGGCGGTCAGCGCGTAGCGCCGTCCCTCCGTGGCGACGCAGGCGTACTCCTCGGGGTCGCCGGGTCGCGGCGCGATCGCCTCCAGCCGCAGCCCGGCGCCGAGCAGCTCCGCGGGCGGCGCGAAGCAGGCGTAAGGCAGGCCGGCGATGTGGGCGCTGCGCGGCCCGGCCTCGGCGATCCGCCTGCGGCGCAGCCGCGCCATGCTGCCGCCCGCCGCGCCGACGACCCAGCTCTCGACCGAGCGGATCGCGGTCGGCCGGCCCATCACCCGGATCGAACGCAGCACGGGGCGGCCGTTGCGCACGACCGAGACGTTGGAGCTGGTGCCGCCGCACTCGAGCACGAGCGCGTCGGCGACGCCGATCTGGTGCAGCGCTGCGGCGACCCCTGCGGCCGGCCCGGAGCCGACCGTGAACGAGGGCCGGCGGCGGAAGGACTCGGTGCTCATCGCGCCGCCGTCGCCGCGCAGAACGAGCAGCGGCGCCTCGACCCCTGCGGCCCGCAACGCCGCGGCGACGACGCCGGCGGTGAGCTCGACCACGGGCAGCACCGCGGCGTTGATCGCGGCGCTGACGGTGCGCGTCTCGATCCCGTAGGCACCCGAGAGCTCGTGCCCGCAGCAGGCCGGCATGCCGAGCTCGCGCGCCGCGGCGGCGACGGCCAGCTCCTCGCCGGGATCGTCGACCGAGTAGGCGCCGCTGACGGCGATCGCCTCGCAGCCGCGGGACGCGAGCCGTTCGAGCGCCGCGCGCGCCTGCTCGCGGTCAAGCCCGGCGCTCGCGTCGATCAGCTCGTGCTCGGTGTGCAGCTCGCGCCCGGGGGCGAGCTTGACCGCGCCGATCGCGGTCCTGCGGCGGGTCGCGCGCAGCTCGCGCCCGCGGGCGATCGCGACCACCCCGACCCGGGCGACGTCGCCCTCGAGCAGGGCGTTCATCGCCTGCGTGGTCGAGAAGGCGACGTAGCCGACAGCGTCGCGATCGGCGCCCAGCTCGGCCAGCAGCCCGCGCAGCGCCGCCGCCGCTCCCGCCGTGACGCCGCCCTCGGCCCCGTGCGTCGTCGGCACCGCGACGTGGGCGCGCAGCTCGCCGGCGGCGGCGTCGACCGCGACGGCCTTGGTGAAGGTGCCGCCGACGTCGACCCCTACCCGCAGCGCGCTCACGCTTCCACCACCCCGGTCGCGCGGCGCTCGCGCAGCGGCCGCCAGGCGAACACGTAGGCGGCACCGAGCGCGTAGACGCCGAGCAGCGCCAGCTGCACCGCAATCCCCTCGACCGTCGGGTGGATGCCGGTCAGCTCGGCGAGGAAGACCGGCAGGCGCGCCCAGCCGCCCTCGATCGGCGTCGCGTCGATCACGTCGACCTCCTGCAGCGAGCGCACCGCGTTGCCGGCGAAGGCGACGGAGAGCAGCAGCAGGACGGAGACGCCGCCGATCAGCAGGGGTTTCAGCGGCAGTTTGCGGCCGAGGCCGAAGATCGCGTAGCCGACGCCCGCGAGCGCCAGCGCCGCCGTCGCGGCGCCGAGCACGACCCAGAGGATCAGGCCCTGGGCGAAGAGGGTCAGCGCCTGGTAGAAGAGCACGGTCTCGAAGCCCTCGCGATAGACGGCGGTGAAGCCGAGTCCGGCGAAGGCGAGCGCCCCGCCGGCGGCGATCGCGCTCGCCGTGCGCGCCCGCATGAACTCCATCCAGCGTTTGTGCTCGAGTTTGGAGACGAGCCAGAAGCTGACGAAGAAGAGCACGGCGACGGCGAGGATCGCGGTCACCGCCTCCAGCACCTCGCGGTTTACCGGCGCGATGTCGATTACGAAGGTGGCGAGCAGGAAGGTCACCGCGGTCGCGGCGACGGCGCCGGCCACGCCCCAGGCAAGCGGCCGGCGGTAGTCGGAGGCGCGCGCCGCCTCCAGCGAGCCGAGCAGGACGGCGATCAGCAGCACCGCCTCGAGGCCCTCGCGGAAGAGGATCGTGAAGGAGAAGCCGAAGGCGAGCGCGGGCGCGGCGAAGCCCTTCGCCTCGAGCTCTCGCTTCACGTCGCGCAGCCCGGCGCGGCTCTCGCGGGCCGATTCCCGGACCTCGCCGAGCGGGGCGCCGTCGCGGATCCCGTCACGCAGGTCGGCGAAGACGAACTCGAGATCGAGCACGAGGTTCGAGTTGCGCAGGCGCAGCGGGATCTCGACCAGCTCGAAGTGGTCGAGGTAGGCGCTGCGGGCGAGCTCGTAGCCGCGCTCGCGTTCGCCCGCCGCCGCCGCATCGACCGACTCGTCGACGAGGGCGAGCGCGCGGTCGACCTCGGCCTGTGCCCGCTCGACGCCGATCTGCGTCTCCGCGCCCGCGGCAGCCGGCAGCGCCAGGGCCACGAGGACGAGCGCCAGCGCGGCGAGGACGCCGCGCTGCGCGGTACGGGTGCGAAGCGAGCCGGCCAAGGTCGTCGCTAGCCCCTCAGTACCGCTTCGGCCTCGTCGAGCTCGGCGTTCGCCCGGCGCACCAGGGCCGCGACTTCGCCGGACGGCGCTCCGGCCGCAATCTCGTCCCTGATCTCCTCGCGGATCAGCTCCTCGAGCTCCTCGGTCAGCTCGGCGTCGCGCTGCTCGAGCGGCCCCTCGACCAGCTCGAAGTGCTCGAGGTAGGCGTCGCCGACCAGCCGCTCGGCCTCTTCGGCGTCGCCCTGCCGGTAGGCGGCGAGGCCGGCGGCAAGGCCGGCGCGGACCTCGCCGATCTCTCCGATCGCCTGCTGCGGGCTGACGGCGGCGTGCTCCTCGGCCTCGCTGCCGGCGGTTGCGTCGGAGTCGTCGCCGCAACCGGCGAGCAGGGCGAATGAGAGGATCGCGAGGACGGTCGCGATCGAGGCTGGCCTGCGGTTGGTCATCTGGAAGGCTGTGCTCCTTGCGGTCGGGGCGGTCCGTGCGGACCGGATATTAGGTGGCCCTAAATGAGGGGACCCGAAACCCTAGCGATCCGGTCGGGATCGCGTCGCGCGACGGCGCTGCATACTGCCCCCGGTGACCACGGTGCGGCTCGACATCGAGTACGCCGGCAGCGGCTTCAGCGGCTGGGCGGCGCAGCCCGGACAGCGCACCGTGCAGGGTGAGCTCGAGGCGGCGCTGGCGACGGTGCTGCGCGAGGACGTGCGGCTGACAGTCGCCGGCCGCACCGACACCGGCGTGCACGCGCTCGGCCAGGTTGCGAGCTTCGCCACCGCGGCCGAGGTGGGCGCGGACCTCGCCCGGCGCCTCAACGGCGTCGGGCCCGACGACATCGCGGTGACCGCCGCGACCGCGGTCGAGGACGGCTTCGACGCCCGCCGCGACGCCAGGTCGCGCAGCTACCTCTACCGCGTCCTCGCCCGCCCCGCCCCCAGCCCCCTGGAGCGCGGCCGCGCCCTCTGGTGGCCCCACCGCCTCGACCTCGGCGCCCTGGAGGAGTGCGCGGCGGCGCTCCCCGGCACGCACGACTTCACCGCCTTCACCCCGACCCAGACCGACCACGTCCGCTTCGAGCGCAACGTCCTCGCCGCGAGCTGGGCCGCCGAAGGCGACATCCTCGCCTTCCGCATCACCGCCGACGCCTTCATGCGCAACATGGTCCGAGTCCTGGTGGGCACCATGCTGGAAGTCTCCTCCGCCCGCCGAACCCCCAACAGCTTCACCAAGCTACTAACGGGCGCCCCCCGCAACGCAGCCGGCGACACCGCCCCACCCCACGGCCTCTACCTGGAGAAAGTCAGCTACTGAAGAAGACGGAGGGGGACTCCCTCGAACCGGCGGATACTCAAAACGGCGGTCTAATTAGACCGCCGTTTGTCGGGGCGAGGGAGTCCCCCTCCGTCCCCTACACCAACTCGAGATAAACCATCTCCGTAGAGTCCGACCGGCGCGGGCCGAGCTTGACGATCCGCGTGTACCCGCCGGGCCGCTCGGTGTAGCGCGGCGCCACCTCGTCGAAGAGCTTGTGCACGATGAACTTGTCGTTGTGCAGGGTCGAGAGAGCCTGGCGGCGCGCATGCAGGCCGCCGCGCTTGGCGAGCGTGATCAGCTGCTCGACCTCCGGCTTGACCGCCTTCGCCTTCGCCTGGCTGGTTTCGATCCGCTCGTGCTCGATCAGCTGCTTGGAGAGGTTGGAGAGGAGCGCCTCGCGGTGCGATGCGTTGCGGCTCAGCTTGTTGCGCTTCTTGCGGTGTCGCATCGGCTCCTCGCTCGCTCCCGGCTCCCGCTCAGTCCTGGCTCAGGTCGAGGCCGCGGGCCTGCAGGGTCTCGACGACTTCGTCGATCGACTTCGAGCCGAAGTTCGGGATCGCGTTCAGCTCCGAGCGGGTTTTACGGACCAGGTCGCCGACGGTCTGCACGCCGGCGCGCTTGAGGCAGTTGTAGGAGCGCACGCCGAGCTCGAGCTCCTCGATCAGGATCTCGTCGAGCCCGTTGTTTGCCGCGACGTCGCTGCCACCGA
>Ga0210101_1000082_pt1 | contig 32929 bp, 31 predicted proteins | sample Muzzi_PWC_D1_FD_185534 | JGI IMG/M metagenome (GOLD analysis project Ga0210101, IMG submission 185534) | Wetland microbial communities from San Francisco Bay, California, USA, that impact long-term carbon sequestration - Muzzi_PWC_D1 (SPAdes) | ecosystem: Environmental > Aquatic > Marine >... | reverse complement strand
CCGCCGAGCTGGCCGGGTTCATCGGCAGCCGCTGGGACTTCTCGGTCGGCGGCGCCTGCTTCCCCGAGGTGCACCCGGAGGCGCCCGACCTCGACACCGACCTCGAGTACCTGAAGACCAAGGTCGATGCCGGCGCCTCGTTCCTGATCACGCAGCTCTTCTTCGACAACGCGGTCTACTTCGACTTCGTCGCCGCGGCGCGGGCGAAGGGGCTCGAGGTGCCGATCCTCGCCGGCGTGATCCCGGTCGCCGGGTTCGCCCAGACGAAGCGCATCTGCGAGCTCTGCGACGCCTCGATCCCGGCTCGGCTGGAAGCGGCGTTCGCGGCCTGCGCGGGGGATGCCGAGGCCGAGTTCGAGCTCGGCGTCGCCTTCGCCGCCCAGCAATCTGCCGAGCTGCTGCTCGGCGGCGCCCCCGGGATCCACTTCTACGCGCTCAACAAGGCACCGGCGACGCGGGCGGTGCTCGGTGCGCTGCAAACCGGGAGACCATGGGAGCGCTGAGCTATCAGGGGAACCGGATCGGCTTCGACGAGTACGGCTCGGGCGAACGGCCGATCGTCCTGATCCACGGCCTGCTGATGAACCGGCGGATGTTCGCGCGGCTCGGGCCGGCGCTGGCGGAGCGCGGCAACCGGGCGATCTGCGTCGACCTGCTCGGCCACGGCGGCTCCGATCAGCCCGACGACCTGCGGCTCTACTCGATGCCGCTGTTCGCCGAGCAGGTCGTCGCGCTGCTCGACCACCTCGGCCTCGAGAAGGCGGTGATCGGCGGCACCTCGCTCGGCGCCAACGTCGGGCTCGAGCTGGCCGTGCGCCACCCCGAGCGGGTCGAGGCGCTGTTCGTCGAGATGCCGGTGCTCGAGAACGCGCTGGCGGCGGTCGCGGCGGTCTTCGCGCCGGTTCTGCTCGGGCTGCGCCTCGGCAAGCCGGCGATCGAGCTGAGCTCGCGGCTCGCCTCGCTGATCCCGCGGACCAACTTCCTGCTCGACATCGGGCTCGACTGGGCGCGGCGGCGGCCCGGCCCGTCGATCGCCGTGCTCGAGGGCCTGCTGCTGGGCGAGACCGCGCCGCCGCGCGAGCAGCGCCGCCTGATCGAGCAGCCGGCGCTCGTCGTCGGCCACCCCGGCGACCCGCTGCACCCGTTCAGCGACTCGGGCATGCTGATCGAGGAGCTGCCCGCCGCCGAGCTGCTCGAGGCCAGCTCGATCCTCGAGTGGCGGACCCGCCCGCGGCGGCTCGACGCCGAGCTGGCGAGCTTCCTCGACCGGGTCTGGGGGCCGGCTGGCGGGCCGGCGGGCAATGCCGACGGCAACGGCCACTGGGCAGCGCCTGTGGCAAGATAAGGTCGGAGATGGCCAATCGCAGGGAGGAAGAGAGGGAGCGGCTGCGCGAAGCGCGCAAGCAGCGCGACAGCGGCGAGGACCGCTCCGAGAAGCTGCGCCTCTACGCCGTCTACGGGTTCGCCGGCCTGGTCGGCCTGGTCGTGATCGCCGGGATCGTCGCCGTGATCGCCTCCTCGGGCGGCGATGGCGATGGCGGCAGCGCCGAGATCAACCAGGCGACCGGCTCGACCAACGGGTTCAAGCCCGACGACCGCGAGGGGGAGGCGCCGCCGCCTGTCCAGGTGGCGAACCTCCAGAAGGCTGCCGACAAGGCCGGCTGCACGTTGCGGCTCGAACTCAAGGACGAGGGCCACGAACACTTCGCGCCGACGGCGAGGACGCCCGATTACAAGACCAGCCCGCCGACCTCCGGCAACCACGCAGACTCGCCCTACCAGCAGGCCGACGGGGCCTACAGCGAGATGCCCGGCGAAATCTTCATGGTCCACTCGCTCGAGCACGGGCGGATGCAGATCCAGTACAGCCCGGATCTGCCGGAGGAAGACCAGCTGGAGCTGAAGGGCCTCTACGAAACGATGTACGGCGGGACGCTGCTCTTCCCGAACGAAAACATGGATTACGAGGTCGCGGCGGCGACCTGGACCAACCTGCTCGGCTGCCCCGAATACAAGGGCGCGGCGACGCTCGACGCGATCCGCGCCTTCGGCATGGAGACCTGGGGCAAATACGGCGGCGAGCCGGTCAATGCGTTCAGCCTCAAAGGCCCGACCCCGGTAGAACCGGCCCCGGCCAGCTAGCCCGGCGCACGGTAGGCGGGAAAGAAGTCGCCTGGCTCGCGCCCGGCGGAGAGGCGGGCGTAGGCCTCGCGGTCGCAGACGATCTCCGAGACCTGCCAGGTCTGCTCGCGGTTGGCGAAGCCGCGCTTGAACTCCTCCAGGGCGTCGCCGCGGGCGATCCCGCCGCCGAGGTTGAGCGGCAGGCCGCGATCGGTGGCGAGCCCGATCAGCGCCGCGACGACGTTCTTCATCGGCGAGTCGCGCAGCTGCGCGTCGGCGCTGCCGCTCAGGTAGTAGTGCAGGAAGCCGTCGCTGCGCGCGGCGATCGAGGCGGCGGCGATCCCGCCGTCGCCCGGGGCATGGGCGAGCGCGAGCCAGGTCGCGTCCGACTCGAGGATGCGATCGAAGTAGCCGGCCTCGAAAAAGTAGCGCTCGGCGGCGCCGGTGCGGCGCATCGTCTGCTCGTAGGCGGCGAGGAAGCCGGCGCGCTGGGCGGGCGTGGTCTGCGGCCCGGCGACGATCTCGACCACGTAGCCGGCCCGCCGGTTCTTGTTGATCCGGTTGCGGTCGCTGCCGCGGCTCTTCGCCGGCAGCGCCGGGTCGGCGATCTGGACGACGTTGCGCTCCGCCGTGCCGGCCAGCGGCGGCATGCCGAGCGCATGACGCAGGAAGACCGAGACCAGCCCGGTGGCCGACCAGTCGACGGCGGCCGGATCGAGCGCATCCGACTTTGACCCCATCCCAATGTGGTCAAAGTCGGATGCGCGAACAAGGCCCGGGTAGCCGTAGGGGGAGATCGCGTCGCGGGCGTCGCTGTCGGGGATCTCGCGGACGATCAGCGGGGCGAGCAGCTCGCCGCCGCCGGCCTCGATCCGCAGCGTGTGGGTGACGCCCTCGGCGTCGAGGGAGGGGCGCGAGCGGAAGAACTCCCCGCTCTGCGCCGCGGCGCCGCGATCGGCGAGCAGCTCCGCGGTCGCGGTCGAGCCCGCGCTCATGCCAAGAGGTCCGCGGCGGCGGCGCGAAACTCCTCGGGCAGCACGCCCCAGACCTCGCAGTCGTCGACCCCGTCCGGCCGGTTGAGGTGGGCGCGCATCGTCCCCTCGTATTTCCAGCCGAGGCCGGTCACGGTCTTCTTGGCGATCTCGTTGCGGGCCGGGATGCGGCCGTAGACGCGGTGCGCGCCGAACTCGTCGAAGGCCCTGGCGATCGTCAGCGCCTCGGCGCGGCGACCGACCCCCTTGCCGCGCACGTCGTCGCCGATCAGCGCCCCGAGCTCCGGCGCCGTCTGCCGGAAGAGGCCGTAGAGGGCGGTGAAGCCGACCGGCTCGTCATAGCCCTCGACGACGATCGCGTACTTGCGGTCCTCGTCCGGCCCCTCGATCGCGCGCCCGACCCAGGCTTCGGCATCGGCGAGCGAGAAGCCCTCGCGCTGCTCCATCAGCGTCTTCGTCGCCTCCGGGTTGTTGAACCAGCGGTGCACCGCCGCGGCGTCGCCGGGCTCGAATGCGCGCAGGCTGACCTCGGGTCGCTCGGCCATTGGGAATGAACCCTACGACCTGGATGGAGCGATTTGGGGGCCATGGGCCCCCAAATCGCTCTCAATCCGGGGCGAGGCCGTGGCCGGTGACGAGCAGCCAGGCGGTCTGGACGAGGATGCGCAGGTCGAGGGCGAGGCTGCGGCGTTCGACGTACTCGACGTCGAGCTCGATCCGCTCCTCCCAGGGGATGCCGGCGCGGCCCTTGACCTGAGCCCAGCCGGTCAGCCCGGGCCGGACCTCGTGGCGGCGATGCTGGCGGGGCGTGTAGTCCACGACCTGGGCGGGGATCGTCGGGCGCGGGCCGACGATCGCCATCTCGCCGCGCAGCACGTTGACCAGGTTGGGGATCTCGTCGAGCGAGGTGCGGCGCAGCAGCCTGCCCACCCGGGTGACCCGCGGGTCGTCGCGGGCGACGACGGTGCCGACGCCGACCGGGTCGGAGCCCTGCACCATCGTGCGCAGCTTGAGCAGCTCGAACTCGCGGCCGCCGAGGCCGACGCGGCGCTGCCGGTAGATCGCCGGCCCGGGGCTGCCGAGCCTGATCGCGATCACGGCGACGACCAGCAGCGGCGAGAGAACGATCAGCGCCAGGAGGGCGATCAGGGTGTCGAGGATTCGTGGCACCGGCGAGCTACCTGGTCCCCTCGGCCTTCTCCCAGGCGCCCGGCGCGCCGTGGCGCAGGCGGTCCCAGAGCCCGAGCGCGATCGAGGCGGTCGTGGAGACGTAGTAGCGGGCGAAGCGCAGCGGCGCCAGCGGCAGCAGGTGCGAGAGCAGCGCCGCGGCGAGCACGGCGAGCTGCATGGCGAGCGTCGCCGCGTAAACCCGGCCCTCGCCGAGCAGGGCGAGGTTGGCGGCGAGCGCGACGAGGTGCAGCAGCGGGGTCGCGTAGCGCAGCAGCCGGTGCGAGCCGACCTCGAGCGCGTAGAGCGGCGGGTAGCCGCGCGGGCTCAGCATCCCTTCGCCGACGACGATGTCCCAGAGGCCGACCATCATCCGCCGCTTGCGGGCGAGCTCGCCCTCCAGCGTCGGCACCATCTTCTCCTCGGCCGTGGCCCAGGGGACGTAGAGCGAGCGGCGGCCGCGCTTGGCGAGCTGGAACGGGAAGGAGAGGTCGTGACTCGCGGAGGGCGGCAGCGGCAGGTAGGCCTCGCGGCGCACGGCGTAGATCGCGCCGTTGCCGGCGGTGACGCCGGCGAGCCCCGACTCGAGCTCGCGCAGGCGCATCTCGTAGCGCCAATAGGCGCCCTCGAGGTTGTCGCCCTGCGGATCGAGGAAGCGGACCTGGCCGCAGGCGTAGCCGACCGCGGGGTCGGCGAAGGGCTCGATCAGGTGGCGCAGGGCGTCGGGCGCCCAGACGCTGTTGGCGTCGGAGAAGGCGAGGATCTCGCCGCCGGCGCGCTCGGCGGCGGCGTTCTGGGCGGCGAGCTTGCCGCCGCGCGGCAACTCGAGCACGAGGTCCGCGCCGGCCGCCCTGGCCCGCTCGGCGGTCGCGTCGGCGGAGCCGTCGGAGGCGACGATCAGCTCGAGCCGCTCGCGCGGGTACTCGAGCGCGAGCGCGTTGGCGAGCTTGGCGGCGATCACCTGCTCCTCGTCGAACGCGGCGACGATCAGCGAGACATGCGGCAGCTCGTCCCAGCTGCCGGGCCTCAGGGTCGGCCGGCGGCGCAGCGCGACGAGGGCGCGAAGCAGCAGCGGGTAGCCGAGGTGCGTGTAGAGGATCGCGGCGGCGCTGAGCCAGAAGAGGATGGCGACGGCGATCATCGGCCTCGGTCCAGCAGCTCGCCGTAGAGCGAGAGGGTCTGGCGCCCAGCCTCGTCCCAGGAGTAGGAGCTGTTGGCTGCTCGCGTTGCCGCCTCGCCCAGCTCCTGGCGGGCGGTCTCGTCGGAGACGAGCTCGTTCAGCGCAGCGGCCAGGGCCGGCGGGTCCTCCGGGCAAACTAGCTGTGCGGCGCCCTGGGCTGCCACCTCCGGAAATCCTCCCACCGCCGAGAGCACGAGCGGCTTGCCGAAGGCGAGCGCGGCGTAGAGGACGCCGCTCTGCTCGACGTCGCGGTAGGGCAGGACGACGACATCGGCGGCGCGCATCAGGGCGGGGATCTCGGCGTCCTCGACGAAGCGGGGCAGGAAGCGGACCCGGCCCGGGGCCTCGGCGGCGAGGTCGCGCAGCGGCTCGACGTCCATGCGCGGGTTGCCGGCGATCCAGAGCTCGGCGCCGCGCACGCGGCGGAAGGCGTGCAGCAGCGTGTCAATTCCCTTGTACGGGCGCAGCAGGCCGAAGAAGAGGATCACCGGGGCCTCCGCGCCCGCGAGCTCTGCCGGCAGGGGCTTCTCGTCCGGCAGCCGGGTGAGGTAGTCGAAGGCGCCGTGATGGATGACGCGGACCCGCTCGGGATCGAGCCCGACGACCTCGCGCAGCCGGCGCGCCCCGTGCTCGGAGTGGGCGATGACCGCGTCCATCGCGCCGAAGGCGCGGCGGGCGCTCGCCAGCTGCCGGCGGCCGGGTCGCGGCGGCAGGACGTAGTGCGCGGTCATCGCCCGGGGGCGCAGAGGGGGCAGCAGCCGTGCGTCGAGCCCGGGCACCGTGAGCCACTGGTAGTGGAGCACGTCGGCGTCGGCGTCGCGACGGAAGCGCAGCATGTCGGGCAGATGCTCGGCGAGCTTGAAGGCGCGCCGCCCCGGCGCCGCCAGGCCGCGGCCGGCGCTGCGCCGGTAGAAGCACTCGCGAACGTCGTAGCCCTCGGCGGCGGGCACCGGGCCGTAGAGGAAGCGGCTGGTCAGCAGCTCGACCTCGGCGCCGGCGCGGGAGAGCGCCGCGGCGAGAGCGCGGTCGTAGGGGGGCGTGAAGGCCGAGGGGTCGACCAGCTGCACGCGGAGCGGGTCCTGCATAGCGGCCGATTATCGTGCTCGCCGTGGGAACCGCGCTCTCCTACTGCGTCGTGAACACCAACGGCCGCGAGGACCTGCTCGTCTGCCTCGACGCGATCGAGCGCACGCACCCGGCCGGGATCGAGGCCGAGATCCTCGTGCTCGACAACGCCTCCGAGGACGGCTCGGCCGAGGCCGTGCGCTCCTGGGAGGGCGAGCGGCAGGGCCGTCGAGCCGGCGAGCTGCGCCTGATCGCGCTCGAGCGCCGCGCGGGCAAGGCGGAGAACGACTCGACCCTGCTGCGCGAGGCGCGGGGGGAGCACTGCCTGCTGCTCAACGAGGACTCCGAGCTCTGCCCGGGAGCCGCCGAGGCGCTGCTCGCGGCGCTCGTCGCCGACCCGCGGGCCGGCGCGGCGGGAGCGCAACTGCTCGACCCGGGCGGCGCGCCGACGCCCTGCGCCTGGCGCTTCCCCGGCGTCGGCACGGCGTTGGCCGGGGCGCTCTTCCTGCACCGGCGGCTGACCGTGCAGAGCAAGGGCGAGAAGACGCGCCGGGTCGAGTGGGCGCAGTCGAGTGCGCTGATGGTCAGGCGCGAGGCCGCGGTCGCGATCGGCTACTTCGATCCCGACTTCTTCGTCTACTACGACGAGTGCGACTTCTGCAAGCGCCTCGCGCAGGCCGGGTGGCGCACCCTCTTCGTCCCCGCCGCCGCAGCGGTCCACCACGACCAGCTCTCCACCGACCTCGCCGCCGGCCTGCCCCGCATCGTCGAATTCCACCGCAATCGCGATCTCTACATGCGCAAGCACCACGGCCGGGCGGCGGCGCCGGCGGTGCGTCTGCTCACCGCCTGGGCCTATGCCCTGCGCGCCGTCGCCGCCCTCGTCGCCCCCGGCCGCTCGCCGCGCATCATGTGGGCCCACGCCCGCCAGGCGCTGCTCCCCCGCCGCGGCCAGAGCCTCCGCGACCGGGCCTCAGGGCCTTGAGTCCTCGTCGAGGATCTCGGCCTCGTAGGCCTCCGGCAGGCTTCCGTCGACGGCCGGGGCGCGGTCGTGGGCGGCGCGGTAGCGCTCGAACAGCTCGCCGGGCTGGCGCAGCTGGGCGAGCCAGCCGCGCTCCTCGGCGCTGAAGAAGCCGCTGAGCAGAAGGACCGCCGGGTAGGAGAGCCAGAGGGCGACCCGCCCGGCGAGGCCTGCGAGGCCTGCGGTCGGCAGCAGCAGCTCGCCGAGCCCGACCAGGGCCGCCGAGACGAGCACCACCCGGGCCAGTCGGCCCCATTCGTAGGGCACCGGGAAGAGCCGCTGGGTGAACCCGTACATCAGCGCGACGACGACGACGTAGGAGGCGACCAGGGCGAGGCCGGCGCCGACGATGCCGAGCGAGGGGACGAGGATCAGGTTGAGCGCGACGTTGGCCGCAAGCGCCGCCCCGGTCGCCGGGAAGTTGAACTCGGTACGGCCCGTCCTGCCGAGGATCACCAGCAGGACCATGTAGAGGGCGTAGAGGGTGACCGCGGTGGAGATCAGGCCGACCGCTTCGTAGGACTGGAAGAATTCCGGCGCGGCGAGGGCACGGGCGATCCAGCGCGCCAGCAGCCACATGCCGGTGACGATGAAGGCGCAGCCGGCGAGGAAGAGGCTGACGACCACCGCGTAGGCTCGGCGCGCCTCGTCGTCGTCGCGGATCGAGTAGGCCAGCGGCGGCCAGGCGAGCTGGAAGCCGCGCACGATCACGTTGACCGCCTGCGCGAACTTGACCGCGAGCGCGTAGAGCCCGGCCTCCGCGGCGCCGACGCTGCGCAGGATGATGATCCGGTCGACGAAGTTGAGCGCGTAGAGCGAGAGCTCGGCCGGCATCGTCGGCAGGCCGAAGCGCAGCATGCGGCGCAGCAGCCGCGATTCGAAGCGCAGCGAGAGGCGGCGCCAGTGGAGGACGATCAGGCCGAGCACGAAGGCGGCGCCGCTGACGTAGCTGCCGAGCAGCAGCCCGCGGGCACCCTCGCCGGCGCCGACGACGAGGACGACGGTGAGCGCGATCGCCGCGATCACGTTGCCGACGGTGACGAGGAAGAAGGCGCGGGCGCGCTCTTCGAGCCGGAACAGGGTCAGCAGGTACTCGTGCAGGGTCGCAACCCAGAGGCCGGCGATCGCGATCCGCGCGAGGTCGGGCGCCGGCCGGTCGAGCAGCGCTTCGGAGATCGGCCCGGCGAATGGCAGCGCGACGAGGGCGGCGGCGGTGCCGAACCAGAAGAGCGCCGCGAAGGAGGTCGAGACGACGCGGCCCTGGTCCTCGCCGGCCTTGTAGTAGAAGCGCAGCACCGCCTCGATCACGCCGAAGCGGATCACGATGCTGGCGGCGACGACGGCCGCGAAGAGGACCTCGGCGTAGCCGTAGTCGGCGGTGGTCAGGTAGCGCGTGTAGAGCGGCAGCAGCGCGACCGCGATCAGCTTCGAGAAGATGCTCGCCGCGGTGTAGGCGGCGCCGGTCGTCGCGAGGCGGCGGAGGTAGCCCGACACGGGTTGAGCCTAAGTCTCGCCGCGGACCGGGACCGCGGCCAGCGAGGCTCCGATCGCCAGCAGGACCCAGGCGATCGGGTCCTCGTAGAAGGCGGCGTAGGCGAGGGTGTGGACGAGCAGGGCGGCGAAGGCTGCTAGGACGGCTGCTCGGGCGATGGTTGTTGGGGAGGGGGTGGGGGTGTCCCCCCCGGTTGCTGGGTCTTTCGCCTTGGAGGTGGCTTCTCTCGCCGAGCGGTCATTGCGAAAAACAGGACGCCGCTGCCCGGGGGGGACACCCCCACCCCCTCCCATCGCGGCCATGCCGGTGGACATGGTCCACAGGGCCACAGCGATTAGAGCTGTGTAGGCGAGCAGGCCGATCAGGCCCTGCTCGGCGGCGACGGTTATCGGCTCGGTGTGGGAGACGGCGACCGGGGTCTTCTTCGTGGCCACCTGCTCGCGGTAGGCGCGGGGGAAGCTGCCGGCGCCGTAGCCCCAGAGGGGGCGCTTGGCGAAGAGGTCGGTGCCGCCGGAGATCAGGTTGGTCCGCCCGCCGGTGTCGACGTTCAAGCGGTCGGGACTGAGCTTGGAGACGCCGCCGGCGAAGATCACGATGACCGCGGCCAGCACTGCGCCGGCAGCCACAGCCGCGAGCGTCCACCTCCAGCTCCAGCGCAGCGCCGCGAGCACTGCCAGCCCGACCAGAAGCGCCACGAAGCTCGACTGGGAGAAGCTCGGCACCAACCCCAGCCAGAGCACCGCCACCAGCCCAGCGAGGAAAGCGAACGCCTTTCGCTCCCTGACCCAAAGCAGCACCGCCATCGCGATCACGATCACCAGAGCGAGGTAGCGCCCATAGATGTTGGGGTCCCAGAAGATCGAGTTGACCCGGAAGTAGGTGTGGAAATCGTTCGACCTGATCACCTGGTCGTTCCAGAGCAGCTCGCGAGCCACGTACTCGACCGAACCCACAAGTACGAATGCGACAGCCTCAACTGCGATCACCACCAGCACATACTTCAGAAGCTTCCGATCCCAGCTCACATCCCGCAGCAGCGCGTAAACCAACGAAAACGGCACAAAGAAAAAGCACACGTTCTGAAGCGACTTCGAGAAATCGGGCGAGTAGAGCGCCTGCAGCGCGTAGAGCAACACCACAGCAACCAGGACGATGGGCAATGCGTTGGGTGGGTGGGTCGGGTGTCCCGAGCGGGCGCTGGGTTTTTCGCCTTGGAGGGGTCTTCTCTCGCCAAGCGGTCCTTGCGAAAAACGGGACGCCGCGCCCGCTCGGGACACCCGACCCCCCCACTCTCGGAACGCCGTCGAGAGCACTCCCCCCGCGATCACGGCGTAGAGCGGCACGAGCAGGTTCGCGGTGTCGCCGCCGGACTCCAGTGGGATGCGGAAGGGGAGCGCGGCGACGATCGCGAGCGGGAGGAGGAGCGGCCAGCGATGGAACACGGCCGCAAGCGCCACGACTGCAAGTGCGCCCGCGCAGCCAAGCCCGGTGAAGCGCAGCGTTTGATCGCGCAGGTCGGTTATCTGGGGCGAGTTCCACTGGTCGCCGGCGATCAGCAGCGGGAAGAGGGCAAGCGCCAGCAGCATTGCCGCTGCCCGCAGGCGGCCCGGGGCGAGCACGATCGCGGCGGCGGCTGCGAACGCCGCGACCAGCATGCCGATGGCGGCGAGGATCAACGCGCGCACCCCGCCCGGGGGTTGCGGGGCGCGCGGTGCAGGCGCATGACACCGCCAGGCACGAGGGTGCGGTCCTGGTCACGCAGCTTGACGCGCAGCTTGTAGCGGCCGGGCGGGGCGATGCCGTCGCCGCGCGTGCGGCCGTCCCAGTAGAAGGTGTGGAAGCGGTAGCGCTTGAGGAAGGCGTCGCGGGCGAGGGTGAGGATCAGCCCGCCGCCCGGTTTGACCACCTGCACGTCGCCGCGGTCGGAGACGGTCGTGCGGAAGCGGATGCGGATGCGGTCGTAGCGGCAATCGCGGTTCGGCGTGAAGGCGCGGACCGGCGGCTTCTCGGGATGCAGCCGCGGGACCGCGGCAAAGCTGACCCGGTCGAGCACCAGCGGGTCGCGCTTGAGCCGCTGCGACCACGCAAAGGCCGCGATCGTGGCGAGGACGAGCAGGGCGAAGACGATCGCGGCGGCGCCAGGGGCTCGTCTCATGACGTTCGCCGAGACGAACGCCTAACCCGCCGTCGAGGCATTGTCCTCGCCGATCACGATCGCGACCGGGGCCCCGGCCGCGAGCGATGCGATCTCCGTGTTCATCGGCTGCACCCGGGAGATCTCCAGCGAGTCGGCAACGCGGTGGGCGGCGCGGCCATTCCCCCGCTGGAACATGACGACGCTTTCGCTGAAGCTGGAGCGGCTGTTGGTCACGGCGCCGAGCTGGTAGCCGCGGCGCTCGACCATGTCGCCGTAGGTGCCGGCGAGTCCGTCGACCGCGGTGCCGTTGAGCACGGTCACCTCGATTTCGCTCGGCTTGAGCGCCTTCGAGGCCTGCTTGCCCTTGCCGCCGCCGCCCCTGCCCCCGGCGCTGTCGTCGGAGCCGCCGAGCACGGCGAAGGCGACGCCGCCGGCGACGAGAACCAGCACGGCGAAGATCGCGATCAGGTAGCGCGGTTCGCCGAGTCGCGAGCCGCGGACCGCGTCGGCGCCATCGCCTGAGGAGAAGCGCTCGCGCAGCCGCTCGCCGCGGGTCAGTTCGGGCAGGCCCGCCTCGCGCCGCTCGCGGCGCTGCTCGCGCAGGTCGGCGGCCTGTTTCTCGGCTTCGCGCGCCTGTTCGAGCTTGCGCATCTCCTCGGCCCGCTCGGCGGCCGCGGCCGAGGTCGCCTCTTTGCGCTCGCTGTCGCGCTCCGGCGCCGAGCCGGCCCACTCGCGCAGGCGGCGCAGATCGCGGCCCTGGGCGAACGAGAGCAGAGCCAGGACGGCCAGGCCGAGGAACGCGACCAAGCCGGCGAAGGCGCCGATTTCCTTAATCAACTCCACTGGCGAGCGCAGGATATGGGTCCGGCGTGTGTCTCGGTGTCTGAGGCCAAGCCAGGGAGTGACGGCCGAACGGCCGGGTAGCAGCGCTACCCGGCCGGAGGACGGTGCTCAATGGCGCCGGCATCAGGCGCCGAGACACCGTCGGTGATCAGCTGGACGACGCGCTCGGACAGGTTGGCCTCGTCGCCGGCCATGACCAGGTGCTCGAGCGCGTTCAGGGTCGCCTCGACCCACTCGCGGTCGAGCGGCGCCGCGCGCACGGCGCGGTGGATCCGCTTGGCGGCCGTCGGCTGCAGATCCTCGCCCCCCCCGAAGAGCTCCTCGTGCAGCTTCTCCCCCGGGCGCGGCTGCGTGTACTCGATCGCGATCTCGGCGCCCGGCTCGTAGCCGGCTAGGCGGATCATGTTGTTGGCCAGGTCGACGATCTTGACCGGCTCGCCCATGTCGAGCACGAAGACCTCGCCGCGGCCGGCGCCGATGTCGCCGGCGCGGATCACCAGCTGCACCGCCTCGGGGATCGTCATGAAGTAGCGGGTCATCTCCGGGTGGGTGACGGTGACCGGCCCGCCGCGCTCGATCTGGGCGCGGAAGATCGGCACGACGCTGCCCGAGGAGGCGAGCACGTTGCCGAAGCGGACGCTGGCGAAACGCGTGCCGGGATGCTTGTGCCCGGCCGCCTCCACGATCCACTCGGCCATCGCCTTCGAGGCGCCCATCACCGTCTTCGGGTTGACCGCCTTGTCGGTCGAGACGAGGACGAAGCGCTCGACTTCCGAGGCGGCCGCGGTCTCGGCCGTGATCCGCGTCGCGATCGCGTTGTTGCGCACCGCCTCGAGCGGGTTGGACTCCATCAGCGGCACGTGCTTGTAGGCGGCGGCGTGGAAGACGACGTCGGGCTTGAAGCGCTGCATCGTCTCCAGCATCCGGTGCGGCTCCTTGCAGTCGGCGAGCACCGCCTCGACGTTGGAGAAGTGACGCTCCTCGACCATCTCGCGCTCGATCGCGAAGAGGTTGTCCTCGGCGTGGTCGAGCATCACCAGCAGGCGCGGCCGCACGCGGGCGATCTGGCGGCAGAGCTCGGAGCCGATCGAGCCGCCGGCCCCGGTGACGAGCACGATGCGGTCGCGCAGGTAGGCGCCGACGCGGTCGAGCTCGACGACGATCGGGTCGCGACCGAGCACGTCCTCGACCTGGACCTCGCGCAGCTGCTTGCTCAGCTGCACGCCGCCGCGCAGCAGCTCGAAGACGGTCGGCAGGGTGCGGACGCGGATCTCGCGCTCGCGGCAGGCGGCGACGACGCGGCCGCGCAGCGTGCCCGGCGCCGAAGGGATCGCGATCACGACCTCGTCGGGCTCGGTCTCGTCGAGGATGCGCTCGATCTGCGCAGTCGTGCCGAGCACCTTGAGGCCGAGCATCCGCATGCCGCGCTTGCGCGGGTCGTCGTCGACGAAGCCGATCGCGGTCGCGCCGAGGTTGGGGTTGAGGTCCATCTCGCGGACGACCATCTGGCCGCCGGAGCCGGCGCCGATCACCAGCACCTCGTGCCTGGGCAGGCGGTGCCCGCGGCCGGGTCGCTCGACGATCAACCGCACCGCGAGGCGGGCGCCGGCGATCAGGAAGAGGGTGAGCATGAAGTCCATCACCGCGACCGAGCGCGGCAGGCCCTGCTCGAAGGGCTGGATGACGGTGAAGACGACGACGAGCAGGGCGCTGGCGACGGCGACGGCGCGGACGATCGTGAGGAAGTCGCGGCCGCTGACGTAGCGCCACCACTTCTCGTAGAGGCCGAAGGCGGCGAAGACCGCGATCTTGCCGAGCACGACGAAGCCGACCGCCTGCAGGAAGAGCGTCGCGTAGCGATCGGGCAGGCCTTCATCGAGGAAGCGCAGCCGGAAGGCCAGGTAGAAGGCGAGCGCGACGAGGACCGCGTCGGCCGCCATCTGGAGGACCCGATTGCGGTAGACGGGGTGGTTCAAGCGCCGGAACACAGCCCGGCGAGTTTAGATGCTGCTCGGCCCGATCCCTAGAATGCCCGCTTCGCGCATGCTCCCGCTCGCCAGCGTCACCGACATAGTCCTGGACCCGATCGTCAACGCCGGGACCGATTTCATCGGCACGACCGGCCTGCCCGCGGTCTTCATCCTGATGGCGCTCGAGTCGGCCTGCCTGCCGGTGCCGAGCGAGGCGATCATGCTCTTCGCCGGCTCCAGCGTCGCCGCCGGCGACCTGACCCTGTTCGGCGTCGTCGCCGCGGGCGTGCTCGGCAACCTGGTCGGCTCCTGGGCGGCCTACGCGGTCGGCTACTTCGCCCGGCTCGACCTGCTCGAGAAAAACCGCTTCCTGCACGTCCCGCCGCGCTACCTGAAATGGGCCGACGACTGGTTCGAGCGCTACGGCGACGCGACGGTCTTCTTCACGCGCATGCTGCCGATCATCCGCACCTTCATCTCGCTGCCGGCGGGTGTCGCAAAGATGCCCTTCTGGCGCTTCACCGTGCTGACCCTGCTCGGCTGCATCCCCTGGGTGCTGATGCTGGCGCTGGTCGGCCAGGCGGTGGGCGAGAACTGGGAAGAGTGGCGCGACCACCTTCACTACCTCGACTACGCGGTGGTCGCCGCCGCGGTCGCGGGGATCGCCTACCTGCTGATCCGCCGCCGGCGCGGCAACGGCACCGCCCCGGAGACCCCCTGAGCGACTCGATACCCGCCGCCCGCGCGGTCGCGCTGGGCATCGTCCAGGGCCCGGCGGAGCTGCTGCCGGTCTCCTCCTCGGCCCACATCGTGCTGCTGCCCTGGCTGGCGGGTTGGGACTGGAACCGGCTCGACCCGGAGGTGCGAAAGAGCTTCGAGGTCGCCCTGCACGGCGGTGCCGCGGCGGCGCTGCTGATCGGCCAGCGGCGTGAGATCCTCGCCGAGCTGCGCGGCTTCGACCGCCGCCGGGCGCTGCTGCTGGCGCTCTCCTTCCTGCCGGCGGCCGCTGTGGGCTACGCCTTCGAGCGCCCGATCGAGCGCCGCCTGGGCGGGCCGAGGGCGACCGCGATCGGGCTGCTCGCCGGCGGCGTGGCGATGCTGCTCGCCGACACCCGCCCGCAGCGCCGCGGCGAGGGCGAGGCGACCGCGGCCGACGGGCTGGCGCTCGGCTTCGCCCAGGCGGCGGCGCTCGCGCCCGGGGTGTCGCGCAACGGGATCACGCTCGCTGCGGCGCGCTGGCGGGGCTTCACGCGGAACCAGGCCAACCTGCTCTCGCGCACGATCGCGCTGCCGATCATCGTCGGGGCGACCGCGCTCAAGGCGGAGCGCCTGCGGCGCCGCGGCGCCTCGCCCGCCCTGCGCCGCTCGATGGCGCTCGGCGTCGCCGCCTCCTTCGCCTCGACCCTCGCCTCGCAGCGCCTGATCGGCCTGGTCGAGCGCGACCGGGCGCTGTGGCCGTACGCGGCGTATAGGGCGGGGCTGGCCGGGGCGGTGCTGGCAAAGCTCCACCGACGGGGGCGAACTCCCAAGTTTGGAGAAATTGGGAGTTAATTGGGAGCTTGTGCTACAACTCCCAGACTAGGAGAAATTGGGAGTTAATTGGGAGTTGGCATGTTCGTAGCCGAAGCGCCGTCGATCGAGCAGCTGCTGGCAAAGCTGGGTGCGGATGCCGTCGTCGATGCGATCGGCGGGCCTCTCGACGAACAGACCGACGGCCGCTACCTCCACTGGGACAAGCTCCGTCGCCTTCAACCCCCCGGCTCCCTCGACAGCGAGCAATGGTGGCTGCGGATCAAGCTCGCGCGCAAAGGGGAGCTGCGCGAGCTTCCGCTCACCGATCCCGATGGCCGGCCGTTCAGCTACGGCCTCCTGGACAGCATGCTGCGGCATCTGCACTACATCGACCAGCGCTGCAGCGGCGAGATCGGCGCAGACGAGGTCGTCACCTCGGAGCGGCACGCCGAGCGGAGGTTCCTGGTCAACTCGCTGATGGAGGAGGCGATCCGCTCGAGCCAGCTCGAGGGCGCGACCACTTCCCGGGTCGTCGCCAAGGAGATGCTCAGGAGCGGGCGCGCACCGGTGGATCGCAGCGAGCGGATGATCGTCAACAACTTCCGCGCGCTGGAATTCATGCGCGAGGAGATGACAGGCGCCCTCAGCCCCGAGCTGATCCTCGAGCTTCATCGGGTCGTGACCGAGGAAACGCTCGACGATCCATCGGCCGCGGGTCGCCTGCAACGTCCCGACGAGCCGCGGGTCGCCGTCTTCGATCGCGACGGCGGGGAGCCGATCCACAGGCCGCCGCCGGCCGAGCAGCTGCCCAGGCGGATGGAGCTCCTCTGCCGCTTCGCCAACCAGGGCGACGAGGAGGAGCCGTTCATCCACCCTGTCCTGCGGGCGATCCTGCTGCACTTCTGGCTCGCCTATGACCATCCGTTCGAGGATGGCAACGGGCGCACCGCGAGGATCCTCTTCTTCTGGCTGATGCGTGCCCGCGGCTACTGGCTGGCGGAGTACCTGTCGATCTCGCGGCTGATCCGCAACGCCCCCGCCCAGTACGCCAGGGCCTTCGTCGAAACCGAGACCGACGGGGGAGACACGACCTACTTCCTGATCCATCAACTGAACCTGATCGCGCGGGCGATCGGCGATCTCCATGCTTACCTGGAACGCAAGACCGCCGAGGTGAGAGACGTCGAGAAGCTGCTGCGCGGAGCCGCCTGCCTGAACGGACGGCAGCTGGCGCTGCTGACCGATGCCGTCCGCGGCCCCGAGGCCGCCTACTCGGTCGAGAGCCACGCGACCAGTCATCGCGTCGCCCATGAGACGGCGCGAACCGACCTGCTCGATCTCGTCCGGCGAAAGCTGCTCGTCCAGCGGCGCAGAGGCCGCAAGCACATCTTCGAGCCCGCGCCGGACCTACCGACGCGCCTGAAAGAATCGCCGGCGTGAGCGAGACGGACGCCTACTCGCAGGCCGGGGTCGACCAGGGGGCGGCGGACTCCGCGGTCGCCGGGCTGGTGCAGGCGCTCGGCGCGATCGAGCTCGGGCGGCCCTCGCGGCAGGTGCCGCTGCCCGGCCACTACGCCAGCGTGATCCGGATCGACGAGCGGCTCGGGATCGCGCTCTCGACCGACGGCGTCGGCACCAAGCTGCTGCTCGCCGAGCAGCTCGGACGCTTCGACACGGTCGGGATCGACTGCGTGGCGATGAACGTCAACGACGTGATCTGCGTCGGCGCCGAGCCGCTGGCGATGCTCGACTACATCGCGATCGAGCGCGCCGACCCGCAGGTCTGCGAGCAGATCGGGGTCGGGCTCGCCCGCGGCGCCGAGCTGGCCGGAGTCGAGATCCCCGGCGGCGAGCTCGCCCAGCTCGGCGAGATGGTGCGCGGCTTCGACGTCGCCGGCGCCTGCTTCGGCACGGTCGCGCTCGACGCGATCGTCGACGGCTCCGCCGTGCAGCCCGGCGACGCGATCATCGGCCTCCCCTCCTCCGGCATCCACTCCAACGGCTACACGCTGGCCCGCTCGGCGCTCGACGGCCTCCCGCTCGACGAGGACCCGGAGGGCCGCCTCGGCCGCCGGCTCGGCGACGTCCTGCTCGAGCCGACCGAGATCTACGTCAAGCCGGTGCTCGAGCTGCTGCGCTCCGAGGTCGACGTGCGCGGCCTCGCCCACATCACCTCGGGCGGGCTGAAGAACCTCGACCGCCTCGCCGCCGACGTCGCCTACGAGATCGACGACCCCCTCCCGGTGCCGCCGATCTTCGAGCTGATCCAGGAGCGCGCCGGCGTCTCCGGCGAGGAGATGCACGAGGTCTTCAACATGGGCTGCGGCTTCTGCTTCGTGGTCGCGGCAGGCGACGAGGCGACTGCCCTCGGCCTGCTGCGCGGTCACTACCCGCCTGCGCAGCGGATCGGCGCGGTCGTCGAAAGGCGCCCCGACTAGACTCTAGTGGACTAGACACTAGTTAAGTAGTGTCTAGTTTGCTAGCCTTTCCGTGATGGAGTTCATCGGTCGAGATGCCGAAATGGCTGCCCTGCAGGCTGAGCTCGCACAGGTCGGGGAAGGCGGCGGGCGCTTCGCCTGGGTGCGGGGGCGCAGAAGAGTGGGCAAGTCGCGGCTCGTACAGGAGTTCTGCGATCGGTCGGACGCTCCCTACGCGTTCTTCCAGGCCCAGCGGCGCGGCGAGGGCAAGTCGATCGCGCTGTTCACGGACGCCGTCGCCCGCTCCACCCTGCCCGCCGCCCCGGCCTTCGCCGGGACCTCATTCGACTCCTGGCCGATCGCGATCAGGGCGGCGGCGCAGGGCATCGATCCCGCGCGGCCGGCGATCCTCGTGATCGACGAGCTCCCCTACCTGGCCGAGCTCGACCCCGGCTTCTCGGCCGACCTTCAGCATGCCTGGGATCGAGTGCTCGAGAAAGCGCCTGTGCTGCTGATCTGCGTCGGCTCCGATGTGCGGATGATGGAGAGTCTGCTCGGCGCGCGGGCGCCCCTGTTCGGGCGACCGACGTTGAGCATGCGCGTGGACCCTCTCGACCCATCCGAGGTGGCCGCTCTCACCGCCGCTCCGGATGCCGCCGCGGCTTTCGACCGCTACCTGATCGTCGGCGGCTTCCCGCAGCTGGCGTCGTCTTGGCGAAAGGGGGTCGGAAAAGCCGCGTACCTGCGCGAGGGGCTCGCCCACGACCAGGCCGCGCTCGCCGCGACGGCACAGCAGATCATGCTCTCCGAGTTCCCGCGCGAGCTGCAGGCGAGGGACGTGATCGAAGCGATCGGCCACGGTGAAAGCGCCTACAGCCGAATCCGTGCGCGCAGCGGCGTCAAGGGGAACACGCTCAACGATGCGCTCGAGATGCTGGTGGAGCAGAAGCTCCTGGTCGCCAGAGAGCTTCCCTACGCCGTTCCACCCGGCAGGAAGGCACCCCGATACACCATCGCCGACCCCTATCTGCGCTTCTGGCTGCGCTTCGTCGGTCCCCACCTCGACGAGCTCTCGCGCGGCAGATCCGACCTGGTCATCGAGCGGATCGAACGAGACTGGGCCGTCTACCGCGGCCGGGCGATCGAGCCGCTGGTGCGCAGCGCGCTCGAGCGCCTGATCATCGACCCCGCGATCGGCGGGCAGGTCGGGGGCTCGCGCCACGTCGGCGCCTGGTGGCGGCGCGATCACTCGGTCGAGGTCGATCTGGTCGGCGGCGACAGGCCCGACCCGACGGAGATCGGCTTCGTCGGGTCGATCAAGTGGCGCGACCGGGAGCCGTTCTCCGCCGCCGACCTGCGCGAGTTGCAGGCAAATCGCGCTCACGTCCCCGGCGCCGAGGGCGCAAAGCTCGTCGCCGTCAGCCGCAGCGGCTTCGAGGACGGGCTCGAAGTGGATGCAAGCTTTGGCCCCGATGAGCTCCTCGCGGCCTGGCAGGGCGCTGCCATCGGCGCCGTGTTCGACAATGGCCGCAACTAGATGAACACCCGGCCCTCCAGCTCGATGATCGGAACCGTGCTCTCCGGCCGCTACCGGCTGGAGGCGAAGCTGGGCAGCGGCGGGATGTCGACCGTCTACCTCGCCCGCGACGAGACGCTCGACCGCCCGGTAGCGGTCAAGGTGATGCACCGCGAGATGTCCGAGCAGGAGGACCAGCTGCAGCGCTTCCGCCAGGAGGCGCGGGCGGTCGCCAAGCTGACCCACCCCAACGTGGTCGCCGTGATCGACGCCGGCGAGGACGGCGGCCACCCCTACATCGTCTTCGAGTACGTCAAGGGCGAGACGCTGAAGCAGCGGATCGGCCGGGTCGGCGCGCTCGACACCCAGGAGGCGATCGCCTACGCGATCGAGGTCGCGCGCGGGCTCAGCGTCGCCCACGCGCGCAACATGGTCCACCGCGACATCAAGCCCCAGAACGTGCTGATCGACGAGGAGGGGCGGGCGAAGCTGACCGACTTCGGGATCTCGCGCCAGCTCGAACAGGACGGCGTCACCGCGACCGGCCGGGTGCTCGGCACGACCGACTACGTCGCCCCCGAGCAGGCGATGGGCAAGGACATCGACACCCGCTCGGACATCTACTCGCTCGGCGTCGTGCTCTACGAGATGCTGATCGGCCAGGTCCCCTTCCACGCCGACAGCCAGGTCGGGGTGGCGATGAAACACGTCAACGAGGAGCTCCCCGACGTGCAGCGGCGCCGCCCCGAGGCCTCGGCCGCGGTGGCACTGGTGGTCGAGCGGGCGACCGCGAAGGACCCCGAAGAGCGCTACCAGGCGGTCGCCGAGATGATCGACGACCTCGAGACCGCGCTCGAGGTCGAGGCGGCGCGGGCGGGCTCGACCACGGGCGAGGCGACCAGCGTGCTCGACGCGGTGCCGCCGCCCGAGCGCAAGCTCTCCGGCCGGACCCGCTGGTCGTGGGCGGCGATCGCGATCCTGCTGCTCGTCGCGGGGGGCGCGCTGCTCGCCGTGCAGCTGATCTCCAGCGGCGAGCTCGGCGGCGGGGGCGGCAACGAGGGCAAGGGCGGCGGGGTGACGATCTCCGCCGCGACCGACTATGACCCCCAGGGCGACGAAGAAGAGATCGGCAGCAAGGTCGAACTCGCCGCCGACGGCGACCCGACCGGGACTGCCTGGGAAACCGAGCACTACGACTCAGCCGAATTCGGAGGCACCAAGAGCGGCCCGGATCCGGGCGTGGGCGTCTACGTCAGCACCACCGACCCGGCGACCCCGACCAGGATGATCGTCCGCACCCCGACCCCCGGCTGGGACGCCCAGGTCTACGCCGCCCCCGCCGGCCCACCCTCCGAGCTGTCGGGCTGGGACGCGCCGGTCGGTGAAGTCAGCGAAGCCGAAGAGGTCCAAGAGATCCCCCTGCGCGTCCCCCAGCCCTCGACCTACTTCCTGCTCTGGTTCACCAAGGCCTCCGAAGCCCGCGACCAGCCCGACCGCTACCAGATCGAGATCTCGGACATCGAGCTGCGCGGCTGAGCGGCCGGGGCGGCTCAGGCGGCGTCGCTCGCCTCCAGCAACTGGTTCAGGTCGTCGTGCTGGAGGCTCGCCGCCTCGGTCTCGGCGAGAAACTCTTCGAGGGTGAGGACGAAGCGCAGCGGGGCCTCGATCTGGGGCAGGTGGCCGACCTTCTCGAAGATCTCGAGCCGGCTGCCCGGGATGTGGCGATGCGCGTCCTCGCCGTGGCTGACGGGGATGATCCTGTCGTCCTTCCCCCAGACGATCAGCACCGGCACGGCCTGGGCGAGGTAGAGGCGGTCGGTGGCGGCGACGCGCTGGCCGCCGACGCCGATCACCGCCCGGACCGTGGAGAGGAAGGCGGCGCGACGCTCGGGGTCGACCAGCGTGCCGTAGCCGCGCAGGACCTCGTCCATGTCGGCGTTGGGGCGCAGCCCGAACGCCGAGAGGGCCCGCCCGAGCAGCGGCGCGACGCGGCCGCCGAGGTCGGCGGTGATCGCGATGAAGGGGTCGGCGCCGGGCAGCGCCGCGGCGCGCAGGATCAGGCTCACCTCGGGGCCGAGGCCGCCGCTGGAGACCAGCACCAGCCGCTCGACCATCTCCGGGAACTGGTAGGAGAACTGCATCGTCACGCCGCCGCCGAGCGAGTGGCCGACCAGGGTCGCCCGCTGGTGGCCGAGCGCAAGCAGCAGGTCGCGCAGGCCGGAGGCCAGGGCGCCGACGGAGTAGTCGCCCGCCGCGGGCGCGGAGGCGCCATGCCCGGGCAGGTCGGGGGCGATCACCGTGTGGGTGCGGGCGAGCGGCTCGATCACGTCCTGCCAGTTCTCGTAGCTGCCCCCCAGCCCGTGCACGAGCAGCAGCACCGGGCCCTTGCCGGCTTCGACGTAGGTGATCGAGCGCCCGTGCAGCGCCTCGCTCTTGACCTCGAAAGTGCCTTCCATCATTCCCTCTTTCGTAGACCCTCGGTCTTGCTCATAACTACACGAATCTATGCAGTGGTTACTCGGCCCCGCCGCCGCTCGGCCTCGAGCCGGCGCTGCTCGTGCTCGACCTGGCGCTTCAGCTCGCGCAGGGTGCGGCGCATCTGCCGGCGCACCGGGTAGGCGGCGGCGAGCTCGGTCAGCAACCCGGCGGGCCCGCCGCCGACGACGCCGTAGGCGAAGCGATACTCGATCCGGGTGCGGCCCGGGCGCTGCTCGCGGATGCGGAAGCGGCCGCGGTGGTCGACCCCGGTGACCGAGTGCCAGGCGATGTCGAAGGGCTCGCTCCACTCGACCATCTCGACCAGCCCGCCGACCTCGGCGGCGCCGACGCGGACGAGGATCCGGTAGCGGGCACCGAGCCCGTTGGCGTGGTCACCCACGACCTCCCAGTGGGTGATCCCCGACATGAAGCGCAGGTAGTTCTCCGGGTCGGCGAGGTAGTTCCAGACGGTGTCCGGCGGGGCGGCGACCGAGGTCGACTCGTTGATCCTCATCCGATCACCGGCAGGCGGCGCTCGGCGGCGAGCCCGTCGAGGGCGTCCTGCATCCGGGCGGTGACATACGCATAGACCTCGTCCGGGTCGGGGTCGGGCCCGAACTCGCGCTCGACGTCGATCGGCGGCAGCACCTCGATCGTGATCTTCGAGGGCAGCGGGATGTGGCCGGCGAAGTCGCCGACGTTGAGGCCCCAGGGCAGCGCGATCGAGATCGGCAGCACCTTGAGCCGGAGCAGCTTGTCGAGGCGCAGCGCCCGCGCCAGGCCGCCGCCCTGACTGAGGAAGAGCGCCGTCTCCTGGCCGCCGATCGAGACCACCGGGACGATCGGCACACCGGCGTCGAGCGCCAGCTTGATGAAGCCCTTGCGCCCGGCGAAGTCGATCTCATTGCCCCTCCAGCTCGGCCGGTGGGTCTCCCAGTCGCCGCCGGGATAGACGAGCACCGGCGCGCCCGCCTCCAGCGCCTTCTCCGCGTGCTCGTGGGAGGCGCTCATCGTGCCCGATTTGCGCAGCAGTTCGCCGGCGAAGGGCCAGGCGATCGCGAGGTTGTGGGCGAGCTGGTGGAACGGCCGCTCGACGCCGAAGTAGGTCGAGAAGGCGAGCGAGAAGACGAAGGTGTCGACGATCACGTTGCCGCCGGAGTGGTTGCCGACCAGCAGCGCCGGGCGGTCGGCCGGGATGTTGCCGAGGTCGCGCACCTCGCCGCGGAAGTAGAAGGTCGAAAGCAGCCAGAGCAGCGGCAGGGCCTCGCGCAGGTAGTCGGGGTCGCGGTCCTCGAGGTGGGCGCTGAGCCGTCGCGCGACCCGCTCGCGGGCGAAGCGGCCCAGCCTCTGGACAAGACCCTGCGGCTCCTCCTCGCGATAGTACATGGAGGGAATCCTACGCCCGTTGCGGCGAACCGGGCGCGTCGAGGAACTCGCGGAGCAGCCCGTGGGTGCGCTCCGGCAGCTCGACCTGCGGCACGTGTCCGCATTCGGGCAGGACGACCTGCCGCGCCTCGGGCAGGGTCGTCGCGACGTGGCGGGAGAAGCCGATCGGGACCAGCCGGTCCTCCTCGCCCCAGATGAACAGGGCCGGCGGGCGCAGCAGCTCGAGCCGGCCCCAGAACCCGCCCGGGCCGTGCGGAGCCTCGAGGTAGATCTGGCGGGCGGCGGCGTAGAAGGCGACCCGCGCAGCGGCCGAGCGGTGGGTGCGGAGGAACTCGTCGGCGGCGATGTCGGCGAGCGCCGGGTCGACCCGGTCGGGGTGCGCGATCATCCGCCAGAAGCCGCCGCTGACCAGGCCGTGGCGCATGACCGAGGGCAGCGCGCCGAGCTCGGGGCGCAGCAGGCGGACCAGCGGGACCATCCCGCGCCCGCTGCGGAAGGCGAGCGAGGGGGCGAGCAGGCTGAGGCTGCGCACGCGGCTCGGCGCCCGCATGCCGACCTCGAGCGCGACCCGGCCGCCGAGCGAGTTGCCGACCAGGTCGGCGCGGTCGATCGCCAGCGCGTCCATCAGGCGCAGCACGTGACGGGCGAAGAACTCGAAGCCGTAGGAGGCGAGCGGCTTCGAGGAGGCGCCGAAGCCGGGCAGGTCGATCGCGTGCACGGTGTGCTCGGGCGAGAGCGCGGCGACGGTTTCGAAGAAGGAGCTCTTGGCGCCGCCGAGGCCGTGGATCAGGATCGCGTGCCGCGGGCCGTGCCCCGCGGTGAGGCAGGAGATGCGAGCGCCCTGCACGCGCACGTCGTGCAGGCGCAGCAGCGGCGGCTGGCCGTCGGGCCGCGCGAACATGCCCTCGAAGCCGACGGCCAGGTCGAGGTCGCCGCGGGCCCAGAGCCGGCGCTGCCGGAAGGCCTCGAGGCCGGAGACTTCGCCCTCGCGCAGGGCCAGCCAGGTCTCCGCGTCGGTGCCGATCGTCACGTCGGGCCGGCCGCGCGGCGAGGTGCGAACCTTGCAGCGATGGTCGCGCAGCTCGACCTCCCAGGTGCGTCCGAGATCGGAGAGCCGGATCTGAACCGTCGCCCGTCGGTCCTCCTCGCTGCCCAGATAGCGCTCAGGCAGCGTGGCAAAGGCGTCTTCGGCCCCGCGCCGCGCCTCCCCACTCTCGATCGCCTCGACCATCGGCAAGCGAGGGTAGCCGAGCCCGGGGCGACGTCAGCGGCTCGAAGCAGCGTGGGGCGCCGTAGAGTGACGCCCGTGATCTCGCTGGACGAAATCCCGGTCCCGTCGATCCCGCGCCTTCCCCTGGTCCCCGACCCGTTGCGGCGCATTCGGGTGCCCAGCGACCTGGGGGCGGTCAGCGCTCGCGCCGACGGAGAGGAGGTGGCCGATCTCGAGGCGCTGGGGATGACCGCCGAGGGCATCGAGAGGATCTGGGCGGGGGTGGAGCGCCTGTACCGCAGTGGCTTCTACCCGGCGATCGCTCTCTGCGTGCGCCGCCACGGTCAGGTCGTGCTCGACCGCGCGATCGGCCATGCGAGCGGCAACGGGCCGTCCGACCGCGAGGACGCCGTGCCCACGCCGGCCACGCCTGAGACCCCGTTCCTCATCTTCTCCGCATCGAAGGCGATGACCGCCGTCGTGGTTCACCTGCTCGACGAGCGCGGGCTGCTGCACGTCGACGATCGCGTCTGCGAGTACATCCCCGAGTACGCCGCCCACGGCAAGGAGGCGATCACGATCGGGCAGGTGCTCTCCCACCGCGCCGGCGTGCCGAACCTGCCGGCGGAGGCGTTCGACCTGGACCGCTTCGACGACCGGGAGTTCCGGCTGGAGATGCTGTGCGCGGCCGAGCCCCGCTCGCGCCCCGGGAAGCTGCTCTCCTACCACGCCGTCTCCGGCGGCTTCATCATCGCCGAGATCGTCCAGCGGGTGACCGGCAAGGACATTCGCGCCGTGCTGGCGGAGGAGATCCTCGACCCGCTCGGCTTTCGCTGGGGGAACTACGGCGTCAGCCCGGAGGACGTCGAGCGCGTCTGCCTGAGCTACCCCACCGGGCCGCCGACGCTGCCGCCGCTGTCCACCGTGCTCAAGCGCGCGCTGGGCCTGCCGCCGGACGAGGTCACCGTCCGCTCCAACGACCCGCGGTTCCTGACCGGCATCGTCCCCTCCGGGAACGTCATCACCACGGCCAACGAGCTCTCGCGCTTCTTCGAGCTGCTGCGGGCCGGCGGCGAGCTCGGCGGGGTGCGCATCCTCGAGCCGCGCACGATCCGCCGCGCCGTTTCCGAGCGCGCCTTCCGTGAGATCGACTTCTCCCTGGTCGCGCCGCTGCGCCACGCCAGCGGCTTCATGCTGGGCGCCAAGGCAGTGAGCCTGTTCGGCCCCGACACCGAGGAGGCATTCGGCCACCTCGGCTTCACCAACGTGCTGGGCTGGGCCGACCCGGAGCGGGCGCTTGCGGTCGGGCTGATGACCAGCGGGAAGCCGACCCTCCACCCGGCCCTGGGGGACCTCTGGCTGCTCACGCGGGCGATCGGCCAGGAGGCGCCCAAGGTGGCGCGCACGGGGATTTGGTTCACGGACACCGGGGCCGGCGTCGTGCCCTAGAGCTCCGTGTCCCAGCGCTTCGGCGCGCTTGGGTCAGGCGCTGGGGAGGGCCTCGGCGATAGTGCGGGCGAGCTCATCGATAGCTGCGTGCCCCAGCGGCCCAGCCGTGTTCAGCCTCTTGGCCAGAGCCTTGCGATAGAGCAGGAGGTGGCCGCTCATCTTCAGCGTGCCGAGCAACGGCAGGTCGGCTTTGGTGAAGCACAGCACGCCCTGTACCGCCGCCTCCGGGTGGCCGCTTCCGCCCAACACGTCCCGTACAACGGTGACCTGGCGATCGAGGCCGTCGATGAGCCTGGTGCGGTTGCGCCCGGAAACCAGCAGCTTGTCGGCTCCGAACAGGGGGCTTGCGATACGGACCTTTCCCCGCAGGTCCTTGGCATCGATGACGTAGACGCCGCTCGGAGCGACGGCGACATGGTCGATGTCGCCGCGCCCTGCGGGCATGCGGCGATTGTGCAAGAGGATCGTCGGCGTGCCTGCAGTCCGCTGCTCCAGTGACTCCGCGACCGCTTTCTCTCCGAGGTCGCCGCGATGAAAAGCCATCTCGTGCTGGGGCGGCTCGCGCAGGGCAAGCAACAGCCCCCCGACCCGCGGGTGGGCTTGCCTGACCCTGGCTTCGCGATTGCTCTTGCGCCGCTCGTACTCGCCCGCAATGCTGCCTCCCGGCGTCCCCCGATCGAGCGCCCGCAGCGCTCCCTCTACGGGGACAGGCGCAACCGTCTCGAGGCAGGCCATGCACGTCACGGTCCGGGCCTCGGCATCCCAGCCGGACCGGGTGCCGGCAGCCAAAGCCGCGCCGCACTCACAGCACAGGCCGGGCCAGCGCAGGGTCAGGATGCGGACAGCCACTCGGGCCAGAATCGGCACGCGCCCACTCGACCTTGAGCGGAGCCGGTTCTCGCGCGAAGCGAAAGCGGATGGTTCGGCGCCGGCTCATGATCCAGGGTCAGGATCGACTCCGCTGGTAGATCCGGTCGATTCGGCACCGGGCCAACGTTGGCACCGTTCGGGCCAGACTTCGATGTCATCCTGAGGCCATGGATCGTCGGCTCGCGACTTTCTCGCTCGTATCGCTCTTGCTCACCTCGACCTGGGTGTTGGCGCCGGTTCCCGGCTCGGCAAATGCGCTACCCGGCCGCCTCCTCCTCAGCGGGAACGGAGTCGACCTTTACAACCCTCGCACCGGAAAGGTCCGGCGGGTCGCCGACAGGGGGACCGGGGCGGCGTTCTATCCGTCGGGGAAGGCCTTCGCCTACGTCCGGGGGGGAGGCTGTTACCCCAGTGGGCCGCATAGCTGCTACACGAAGTACTCGGTTTTCGAGAAGTCACTCAAGAAGAGAAACCCGCGGGCTCCGGGGCGACGGGTTTTCGGCTGGACCCGGTTCTTCGTTCGCGCGGTCGATGTCGCCCCAGGGGGTCGCTTGATCTTCAGCGCCAAGCCTGGACCCGGACCCGGCCGCCGGGGGAGAGGCTTGGAGATCTACTCCTCCGGGCTCGACGGCCGCAAAGTCCGTCGACTAACCCACAACCGCGTGTTCGACAACGATCCGGTGGTCTCGCCGGACGGCACTCACGTCGCCTTCTCCCGCAGGATTCATGGGCGAGGCCAGATCTTCTCGATGCGGATCGACGGCAGCCACCTGAAGCGCCTGACCCACGACGGCAGAAGGAACCGACTGCCGTCCTGGTCGCCTGACGGTCGGCGACTCGCTTTCATCTCACAGCCGGCGGCCGCCGGCCGTTTCGGATACAGGGAGGTCTACTCCGTTGCAGCCGGCGGTGGGCGAAAGAGACGACTGCTGGTGACCACCATCACTTCCGACGAGGTGCGTCTCACCGTACCGATAGTTGGGCCAGGCGGGTTGATGGTCAACGAGACCTCCAAAGTCCTCCAATGGGACATCGGCACCGACTGGGTAGCTCCGATGTGTCGAGAGTTCCGACAAGAAGACGATGCGCGGGCCCAACAGCTGGAAGAGCTGAGGCACGCCATTGCCACAGCTTTGGGATGAGCGGCCACTCTCGACTGCTGTCGCTCCCGCGTGGATGCGAGAGTCGCCTGAGAGCAGCCGATCATGCGGCTTGACAACTCAAAGAGAGATGATGTACTCGGCGAGCCCTGCGCTTGATCACGTTCTGGTGGATCACTGCGCGACCCCCGCGCCACCGCCCGTGGGTCGGTGGGCCAGCGGATGCGCCACTTGCTGTCGCGAAAGACGTCGCTCGACTGCCGTCGATGTAGCGACCTCCTATGCCTCAAACGTGACGTCGTAAGTCGCCAGCCAGACATGGAGGCTCTTGATCAACGTCGGGAGGCCTTCTAGGAGTTGTTCTACGGCTTCGCGAACCTCGTCGGCGTCGACATCTGGTGAAGCGTGCTCTATTCGACCTTCCAACACGTAGCTGTTTTCAAGCAGCGCGGCCTGATCGGAGGTGAGGCCGCCGTCCTCTTGCGCCGCCTCGATCGCCTGGCCTGCGTGAGGGCGACGGTGTGGCAGGAGACCGACCAGCCTGGCCCCCGAGGCGGCCTTGAGGATCTCGACGGCGGCGTTGATCACGGCCGAATAGCTGCCGGTTATGGCAACTGTGCGGAGCGTGTCAGCGGGATCTGAGGAGTCGAACGCGTTGCGCCAGGCGAGTATGTCGAGTTCGCCGCCAAAGCTCTCGTCGATGGCGAGTTCAAGGGCAGAGCGGTGCTTCTCGATCGACTCGAAGTAACGGGCCAACCGAGCTTCCTCGGCCAACTGCGCCTTTGGGCTGAGTGTGGCACCGAGGCGCCGGGTCAAGTGGTGATCCTCCGGATCGCTTGCGTCGCTTCGTCCATCTGTCGACGGTAGGAGCGCTCTGCCCGGGCGTGGATGGCTCGGCGGCGGGACCGGAGGTCGGTCCAGGTTCCGTCGCGGTCAACGATCACGCGGCCCTCATCGAGGACGCGAGCGAGCAGGAGCGGGGCAGTTGTCTGGACTCGATCAAGGCGCGCGACGTCGACATCGCGTCCTGCGACGGCGCCGAGGCGAGTCGCCAGCGCGACCGGTCCAAGGGGCGCGTCATCGGCCAACTCGACGAGAAGGTCGAGGTCTGAGCGTGAGTCCTCGTCGCCCCGCGCCACGGAGCCGTAGAGGACGGCAAGGCGCACGCCACGCTCGGTACGAAGGGCCTGACGCAGATCGGCCAGGAGGCTCCAGTGCTCGCGCAGATACTCATCCTCCCCTGGGTCGAGTCGGAGCCGGCGTGGCCCCGGGCGACGGCAACGGATCGTCCCCCGCGCCACCGCTCGTCGCAGGGTGCGCTCATCCGCACCCAGATCGGTGGCGAGATCTTGGATTGCTCCCATCGGCAGGATTCTAGCGCGATTATGTGTCCGTTACACACCTACCGCTAGGCACGTTTTGGGGTGTGGCAACCGCCTGGAGCAAGAGTCGACCTGTGTAGTTGCCGTCAAGGACGAGTTTGCGACTTTGGCAAACTCGTTGATTTAGGCAACTTAATCCGCTATTCTGCGGTTGTTAATGGCCGCAAACTCTCCCCTAGAGGAAACCTCTCTCACGGATCAAGCAGTTGCTTGGCTGCAAACTCGGTTGCCGGGTGGCTGGGAGGTCGAAGTGAGCGACTTCCAGGCCGAGCAGGATCAGTTGCGGGTCGACGCGCGGATCACCCTGCGGGGGCCCAACGGAACGATCAGCACGGTGATCGTCGAGGAAAAGCAGTCGGTCTCGCCGCGAAGCGTTCTCAGCCAGCTCTCCCCCAGAATCAGAACCGCGCGCAGCATGGGAGCCCACCTTCCATTGCTGGTGATCGCCCCCTGGCTCAGCGCACGGACTCAGGAGCTTCTTGCAAAAGAAGACATCAACTACCTCGACCTAACCGGCAACGCTCAGCTTCGCATCGATAACCCCCCCTTCTTCCTGCAGGCAACCGGCGCCCAGCGCAACCCCTCCCCCCCAGAGCGCGCCGGCGCGAAGCTGCGCGGCGCCAAAGCCGCCAGGCTGATCCGCCTGCTCCTCGATGTCCGTCCTCCCTACGGCGTCTTGGAGATCACCGAAGCGACCGGCCTAAACCGAGGCTACGTCTCCCGTCTCCTCGAGGCGCTCTACAGGGACGGGCTGATCGAGCGCGAGCCTCGCGGGCCGGTCGAGAGCGTGGACGTTCCCGCCCTCGTGCGCCGATGGGTCGAGAGCTACGACACCTTTCGCACGAACAATGCCGAGGGTTTCGTCGCGGCGACGGGTCTCGAGCACCTGCTTGCGAGGCTCGCCGCTGATTCGGCTCTCGGCGCCCGGGCCGCAATCACCGGGTCCTTCGCGGCTAACCGACTGGCACCGATTGCCGCGCCGGCGCTCCTGCTCCTCTATTACGACTCCCCGCAACGCCTCGCCGCTGAGCTCGATCTACTGCCGGCCGAGGAGGGCGCCAACGTGATGATCTTGAAGCCATTCGATCCGGTCGTCTTCGACCGCACCCGGATCGAGGGGGGCTTGCGCTACGCAGCTCCCTCACAGATCGCGGTCGACTGCCTCGGCGGCAACGGCCGCATGCCCGCTGAGGGCGAGGCAGTGCTCGATTGGATGGCGTCAGACGAATCCTCCTGGCGCCATTCCTCCTTGGAAGATCTCTATCGGGAGCGGGGCTCTGACCTTCGCTGATGCCGCCGGCTCACCCGAGCACGTCGCGGCGCGGCGTGTACTGCTCGACGCCCTGGAAACCCTGAAGCCTCATGGGAGCGCCCTGATCCTCGCTGGCGCGCAGGCCGTCTACCTGCATACCGACTCGGACAGTCTGCCGATCACCGAGTTCACCACCGATGGCGATCTGAATGAGGCAGGCGGGGGACGGCGGGTTATTTAGTGCGCCGGCGGGCTCAGAACTCGTGTGAGCGGGCTGCGGTGTGGCGCTCGATTGCGAGGTCGAGCAGGCGGGTGCAGAGGTCGGGGTAGGCGAGGCCGCCGGCCTCGCAGAGCTTGGCGTAGACGCTGGTCTCGGTGAAGCCGGGCATCGTGTTGAGCTCGTTGACGAGGATCTCGCCGTCGGGCTCGACGAAGAAGTCGCAGCGGGCGAGGCCGGAGCAGCCGCCGAGACGGAAGGCGTCGAGCGCGAGCGCCTGCAGGCGGCCGGTCTGCTCGCGCTCCAGCGGCGCCGGGACGATCAGCTCCATGCCGCCGTCGCTGTACTTGGTCTCGTAGTCGTACCACTCGCCGTTGGCGACTACCTCGCCGGGCGGCGAGACCTCGATCCCCTCGTTGCCGAGCAGCGAGCACTCGACCTCGCGGCCCGAAGCGTTGGCCTCGACGATCACGCGCGGGTCGTGGCGGCGGGCGAGGTCGACCGCGGCGTCCAACTCCTCGCCGAGGCTTTCGACCCTGCTGATCCCGACGCTGGAGCCGAGCCGCGAGGGCTTGACCCAGAGCGGCGGGCCGATCTCGGCGCAACGCTCCCGCCAGCCGTCCTCGCCGGCGGCGACGAACTCGACCTGCGGCAGGCCGGCCTGGGCGAAGAGGCGCTTCAGCGTCAGCTTGTCCATGCAGATCGCCGAGGCGAGCACGTCGGAGCCGACGTAGGGCAGGTCGAGCCACTCGAGCACGCCCTGCACGCTGCCGTCCTCGCCGAAGGGGCCGTGCAGGGCCGGGAAGGCGACGTCGGCGCCGAACAGGCCCGCGGCCGGGGCCAGCTCGACCGGGGCGCCGCGGAAGCTCCAGGCCCCGTCGCGGGCGATCGTCACGAGCAGCGCCTCGTGGCCGCCCTGCTCGAGGCCGCGCGCGACCGCCGCGCCGGAGCGCAGCGAGACGTCGTGCTCGGAGGAGCGCCCGCCGCAGAGGACCGCGACCTTCATTCCGCTTCTTCCCCGCCTTCCGCCGCCCGCTTGCCGACAGTCAGCGTCACCGTCCAGCCCGGTTCGACTTCGGCGCCGGGGGGCGGGAACTGATCGGTCACGCGACCGACCTGCGAGGGCACTTCGGTTTCCTCTTCGCGCACCGACGGTTCGAGGCCGGCTTCGCGCAGCGCTTCGACCGCCTCCCTGCGTTCCTTGCCGATCAGGTTCGGCACGCGGGCCTGCTCTTCGCCGGCGGAGACGACGATCGAGACGGTCGAGCCGCGCGGCAACTCGACGCCTGCGCTGGGCGACTGGGAGATCACCTCGCCGGCCGGCTTCGGGCTTTCTCCTTCGGCGACGGCGGGGCTGAGGCCGCGGCCGCGGATCTGCTGCACGGCGAGCGAGCGCTGCGCGCCGACGAGCACCGGCACCTTGACTTCCTTCTGACCGCGGGAGACCGTCAGGACCACGGTCGAGCCCCGGGTCGCGGTCGAGCCGCCGGACGGGCTGGAGCGGATCACCAACCCGGCGTCGACCGATTCCGAGTTGGCCTTGACCACCTGGGCGACGAAGCCGGCCTCTTCGATCCGCGCTTCGGCCTCGGCCTGGCTCGTCCCGGCGAGCCCGCCGGGCACCTTGGCGCTGCCGGGGCCGGCGCTGACGGTCAGGTTGACCTGCGGCTTCGAGCAGAAGAAGCTGAGCACGGCGCAGTCGAGCGACGTCGATCCCGACGAGGGGTCCTGCTCGAGCACGGTGTTGGCGGCGCGCTGACGCTGCACGCGGTCGATCTCGCCGACCTTGAAGCCGTCCTGTTCGAGCAGCGAGATCGCGACGCCGAGCTGGTTGCCGGTCACCCCCGGCACGTCGGTCTCGGTGTCGCGGGTCAGCGCGAAGCCGGCCAGCAGCCCGATCAGCACCGCGGCGACGGCCAGCGCGATCCAGAGCCTGCGTCGCTTCCGCTCCTCCTCGGCGAGCGCCTCCTCGGGCCCGGCGACCGGCGGCGGAAGCGGCGCGAAGGCGGCGGTGCCCCCACCGGCGGCGCCGGGGTCGCGCAGGGCCGCGTCGAGCGCTGCGATGAAGGCCTCCGCGTTCTGGAAGCGCTGGCCGGGGTCCTTCTCGAGCGCCCGCATCACGACCGCGTCGAGCGCGGGCGAGACGGCCGGG
>Ga0210101_1000081_pt1 | contig 32938 bp, 29 predicted proteins | sample Muzzi_PWC_D1_FD_185534 | JGI IMG/M metagenome (GOLD analysis project Ga0210101, IMG submission 185534) | Wetland microbial communities from San Francisco Bay, California, USA, that impact long-term carbon sequestration - Muzzi_PWC_D1 (SPAdes) | ecosystem: Environmental > Aquatic > Marine >... | reverse complement strand
GCAGGCCAGGCCTGCACCTGAATCGCAGAAGGTGCGCCGAAATGGCTACTGAACCATGCGGTGACAGCCGGATGAAACGGCAACGACGACATGCCCCCATCATACGCCTGTTCCCCGGGCGCGGTCAGACGCCTGGTCTCTTCCCGGGTGTTGTCGGAAAAATCAACAGGATATCAGTTCACACGACCGCCTCTATCTGTCCTATACTCGGCGATGCCTCAAAATCGCCTGAGTAATCCTCTGATCAGTCGTACTGATTTTTCGCCGGTCTTTCTCTGTCTGTTGATCACGTTGACGGCGCTGATGGCCGGCTGCAGGTCCTCCAGCAATAATAACGACGGGCAACTCCCACCGAATATTCTGTTTATTATTATGGACGATGTCGGTATCGACCAGATGACAGTATTTGGCTATGGCGGCGTCGGCCCCTACGATCAACTTCCTGACCCACCCGAGCAACCGGATGACCGCTCGCCCGAACTGCCGAATATCGACACAATTGCCAAACAGGGGGTCCTCTTTCGCAACACCTGGTCCATGCCCGCGTGCTCCACCAGTCGCGCGGTTTTTTTCACGGGGCGCTACCCGTTACGCACGCAGGTGCTGGGCGCCCTGGGCCAGTATGACCTCGCCAATTACCAGGTTTCGCCCTACGAGCTCACGCTGCCGAAATTGCTGAAACAGCGCGACTATGAGAGCGCGATATTCGGCAAGTTCCACATTGGGTTGCAGCAAAACAATCCTTTTCAGTACACGATGCCAGGCGCGCTGGGCTGGGACTACTTCTATGGCTGGCTGGACGATACCGGGGACCCTTCTTCGATTGACTCCTCGGCCGGACTGGGCGATGCCTTCCAGGGTCGATACCTGTGCGGCTTTGTGCCCGGCAAAGACCAGGACCCGCAATACGGGGCAGACACAGGCGCCTGTTACACTGCCGATGGACAATGTTCAAACATGATCACCGAGGGCGGTATCCCGCCGGGACGCGCCTGCCTTGACAATGGCGGAATTCTGGACCCGGGACAGTCATGCAGTACGACAGTACCCGCAAATATCGTGTCGGGTTTCAGCAACTACAATGCGCATTATGTGTCCCCGCTGTGGATCAATAATGAAAATGGCGATGCGGAGCAGGTGCCAACCACGGATATTCGCGCGCGTACATACCGTGGCATCGTCCCTGTTGACGGAGCCATTGACTGGATAACAAGCCGGCCGAAGGACAAACCCTGGGCGGCGACTGTCAGTTTCGCTTCCGCACACACCCCGGTCATGCAGCCGCCACAGGCACTGCTGTCTGCGGAATCCGTGCAACCCGCGGTTGTCAGTAGTCTGTTATGCGCTGCACCGGCCGGTGCAGCACAGGACGTAGTGGACCAGGTGACAGTGGATCAGCGAGAGCTCACCACGCTGATGATTGAAGCGCTTGATACCGAACTGTCCAGGCTGCTGGTCTCCATTGGAGCGGCGACGCTTAACGATGATCAATCCCTGTCCCTCGATCCGGACAGTAATACTGTGATTGTCATTCTTGGTGACAACGGCACACTCGGGTATTCCGTAAAGTTGCCGTTCGATCCAGACCGCGCCAAGGGCACGGCTTACCAAACGGGCGTATGGGTACCGTTGATCGTGGCGGGGCCGATGGTGAATACGCCAGATCGCACGGTCGGGAATATGGTGAATATCGCCGATCTCTACGAGTTGTTTGCCGAAATAGCCGGCATCGAAAATGTGCACGACATTGTTCCTCGCGCGCTGGATTCCGCGCCTATGCTGACCTACCTCACCACGCCCGGTTCAGACAGCCAGCGTGAGTTCAATTTTACCCAGGTGGGCAACAATCATCAGATTGGCGGCACCATCAACCAGCCCTGCAGTCTTGGCGTCAGTTGTAGTCAGATACCCGTTTCCAAATCGGTTTGCCATGACAACACCGGCATTTGGTGGGGGGCGGAACCAGACGAACCCAATGTGCCAGCGGGCGGATATACCCAGTGCTGCGAGGTCAACCAGTACCGCTATACCCATGGTCAATCGCTGTTCAATCTGCAGCCACTGTCCGCTGAAGCGGTGCGCAATGACTTTTACAAGGTCGTCCGGAACCACTACGTGGGTGATCCCGCGCCACCGGCAGATATCTATCCCAGCTGTGATCCGGTCACTTCAACCGAGTTTTACCGGATAGACGAGACCGAACGCGACCCCCGGATAGACAGGGAGGCGGATAATCTGATTAACCCTGTGACCGGCCTGCCGGAAGGTAGTGATCGCCAGGTGATTTTCGCAGAGCTCGTGGACCAGTTAAATTTGATTATGGATAGCGTCCAGCCCTGCCCACCCGGTCCGCCCACAGGTTATCTCGCCACTATCGATGGCAACCAGGACGGTATCGTCAATTACGACGACCTGGCTAATCTGATTGGATTTGCCGGCGCCGGTGGAAGCAGCTGGTATGACGTCAATGAAAGCGGCACGACAGACTCGGCTGACTATATGCTGGTGAACGACTATCTGGGAATCGAATGTCAGTATGAATAGTTGATTAGCTGCGACGTCCCCGCAAACACGGTGTGTGAGCAAGACAGTAAAAAGCCCGAACTGATGGTTTTACGTCGGCCAGGTAGTTCATGGCCTCACGCAAAAGAATTTTGTCAAGGACGCTAGTAACGGGAAGTCACTGATTAAATGGTGGCCAGGGACAGAATCGAACTGCCGACACGGGGATTTTCAGTCCCCTGCTCTACCGACTGAGCTACCTGGCCGTTTGAGGCAAGCGGTGTATTAAAGCGACTGCCCTGCGGGGAGTCAAGCTACCGGAAGCATTTAGGGCAATACGGGCGTTAAAATCAGGAATTTGCGGGCTCGCCATACTGCTGGACGTAGTAATCGCGGTATTCGCCGCTGCGCACCCGGTCGCACCAGTCACGGTGGTCCAGGTACCACTGGATGGTGTCTTCGATTCCCGACTGGAAATCATGCTGTGGCGACCAGCCCAGTTCAGACTGCATGCGGCTGGCGTCGATGGCATAGCGGCGGTCGTGACCGGGCCGGTCGGTAACAAAGGTGATCTGTTTTTTATATGACCCGGCGCCGGGTTGCAGCGCATCGAGTCGTTCGCAGATCAGGTTGACGATATCGATGTTGGCCCACTCGTTAATGCCGCCGATATTGTAGACCTCGCCCGGCCGTCCACTTTGCAGCACGGCCTCGATACCGCTGCAGTGGTCTTCTACATACAGCCAGTCGCGGATATTTTTTCCATCGCCATACACCGGGATCGGTTTGCCTTCCAGTGCATTCAGTACCGTCAGCGGGATCAGCTTCTCGGGGAACTGGTAGGGGCCGTAATTGTTGGAGCAGTTGGTTGTCATCAGCGGCAGGCCGTAGGTGCGGTGATAGGCACGCACCAGGTGATCGGATGAGGCCTTGGAGGCCGAGTACGGGCTGTTCGGTGCGTAGGCATGGCGCTCGTCGAAGGCCGCTTCGTCCGCTGCCAGGCTGCCGTAGACTTCATCCGTCGACACGTGCAGGAAGCGCTCCGTTCCTTCACCCTTCCCCCACAGTGCACGAACCGCTTCCAGCAGCGAAAACGTACCCATGATATTGGTGGCGATAAAGGCATCGGGCCCGAGGATGGAACGGTCGACATGCGACTCGGCGGCAAAATTAATCACCGTGTCGATCCGCTCGTCCTGCATCAACTGTTTTACAAACACCCGATCGGCAATATCGCCGCGCACGAAACGGTAACCCGGTGCGCCCTCAACCTCGACCAGGTTTTCCAGATTGCCGGCGTAGGTCAGCACATCGAGGTTGATGACCCGGTCATCCGGATGCCGTTCGGTCCAGTAGCGAATAAAGTTGGAACCGATGAACCCCGCGCCGCCGGTTACGAGCAGTCTGCGCATTGATATAGCTCCTCTAGCATGTTCTTCAGGCTGTCACGCCATGCCGGGATGGGGAACGGCAGCAAGGCGCTGATCTTGTCTGTATTCAGCACCGAGTAGGCCGGCCGCGTGGCAGGTGTCGGATACCCGGTGGTGGCGATCGGTTCAACGCTTCCGGTTTTAATGGTAAAGCCGGCGTCTGCCGCCTCCTCCAGGATGGCGCTGGCAAAGCCGTGCCAGCTGGTCTCACCGGCCGCGGTAAAATGAAACACCCCGGCGGCTTGCCGTTCAACCAGTGCCTCGATTGCAGCCACGATATCGGCGGTCCAGGTGGGCGATCCGATCTGGTCACTGACAACCCGCAGCGGCTTGCCCGCGACCATCAGCCGCATCATGGTCTTTACGAAGTTGTGGCCGTGCACACCATAGACCCAGGCGGTCCGCAAAATCACGGCCTCCGGCAGCGCGCGTAGTACCGCCTGCTCCCCTTGCAGTTTGCTGCGACCGTACACGCCGAGCGGATGGGTTACATCGTCTTCCTCATAGGGACGACTTTGCGCACCATCGAACACGAAGTCCGTCGACAGCTGCAGCAGCCGACCGCCGTAATCAGCAACCGCCTGCGCCAGTTGCGCCGGCGTATCGCGGTTAATGGTAAAGGCCTGCGCGGATTCACTCTCGGCCCTGTCGACCTGCGTATAGGCGGCACAGTTAATCACCCAGTCCGGTCGCTGCGCACGGATCACGGCGGCTGACTGCGCCGGTTGCAAAAAATCCATTGTGCTGCGGTCGCTGGCAATCACCTCGTGACCTGTTTGCCTGAAGCGTCCGGCCACTTCACTGCCGAGCTGCCCGGTGACGCCCGTGACCAGTATCTTCATCAGCCCGCCGGGTACACCGGTAGCCGGGCAGTCTCGCTCAGGCGCGGATTCCGGCGGTCCTTGTCGGACAGCAGCACTTGCAGCTGTGGCCAGTCGATGGCGAGCTCAGGATCATCCCAGGCAATGCCGTATTCATCCCCGGGCATGTAGATATCGGTACATTTATACAGGAAATCCGCTTCTTCACTGAGCGTACAGTAGCCGTGTGCAAACCCGGGCGGGATATAGAGCTGACGCCGGTTCTCCGCCGATAACGGCACCGCCACCCATTGCCCGAAACGGGGCGAGCCGGTGCGTATATCAACCGCCACATCCAGCACTTCGCCGTTCACCGCACGCACCAGCTTCCCCTGTGGATGCTGCAGCTGATAATGCAGGCCGCGCAGCACACCGCGCAGCGAGTGTGAATGATTGTCCTGCAGGAATTTCACGGGCAAACCGGCGGCTGCGAATTTCTCCGCGTGAAAGGTCTCCATGAAAAAACCACGCGGGTCAGCGAACACATCGGGTTCGATCAGCAACACGTCCGGGTGCTCTGTGAGTTTAATCTTCATAGCAGCAATCAGTTTCCATCTATAACGTAGGGAACCTCTGATTAATTCATGTAGCCCGTCATTGCGAGCGAAGCGAAGCAATCTCGTAACCAGTGAATCAACGAGTTACAGATTGCTTCGTCACTTTGTTCCTCGCAATGACGACACATCAGAGATTCCGTAGTGTGTATTCTCGTGCAAAGGCTCAACCACGCGAGGAAGGAAATCGCCGGTAACTGTGCGATCTTTGCGCCTTCGCGCGAAAATTTCTTTTTTACAAGAATCATCTAACCATCTCTCAGGATATCCAGCAGGTAGCTGCCGTAGCTGTTTTTCGACATCGGCTGCGCCAGCTGCTCCAGCTGCTGCGCATCGATGTAGTGCATGCGGTAGGCGATCTCCTCGATACAGGCCACCTTCAGACCCTGGCGTTGTTCGATCGCCTCGATAAAGGTCGCGGCCTGCAGCAGGGCTTCGTGGGTGCCGGTATCCAGCCATGCCGTGCCACGTCCAAGCCGCTGCACATTGAGCGCCTGGCGTTGCAGGTACACCATGTTCACATCGGTGATTTCCAGTTCACCGCGTGCCGACGGCGACAGGCCGGCGGCGATATCCACCACCCCGGCATCATAAAAATACAGTCCGGTCACTGCGAAGCGGGACCTGGGTTGCGACGGTTTTTCTTCAATACTCACCGCCTGGCCCTGCGGGTCGAATTCCACCACGCCATAACGTTGCGGATCACGCACCCGGTAGGCAAACACCATCGCGCCCTGCGTCAGGGTCGCGGCCTGCTGCAGGCTGGCCGCCATACCATGGCCGTAGAAGATGTTATCCCCGAGGATCAGGCAGGCCGGCTGTCCATCCAGAAAATCACGGCCGATGAGGAAGGCCTCGGCCAGTCCACCCGGTGTGGGCTGTTCCGCGTACTCGATGGACAATCCCAGCTGGCTGCCATCACCCAGCAGTTGTCTGAAGTTTGGCAGGTCCTGCGGGGTTGAGATGAGCAGGATCTCGCGAAGTCCCGCCAGCATCAGGGTCGACAGCGGGTAGTAGATCAGTGGTTTGTCATAGACCGGCATCAGCTGCTTGCTGACCGTGCGGGTCAGCGGGTAGAGCCGGGTACCGCTGCCACCGGCAAGTATGATGCCTTTCATGTGTAGGCCCCGAACGATTGTTGATAAAAAACCAGCCTGCAGGAGTGGCGTCTCGCCGCGATAATCGCGCCGGGGACGGCGCTCCTGCGGGTTATTTTAACCTGTTTATTTCAGTTGATCGGGTGATACAAACCCGCCCGGCATGGCGGAACCCCCGCCGAAGAAAAACTTTTCCATTTCGTTTTCGAGAAACTTGCGCGATTCGGGATCGATGGGTGACAGGCGGTGTTCATTGATCAGGATGGTCTGGTGTTTCAGCCATAACTGCCAGGCCTCTTTTGATACACCCTCGAAGATGCGTTGTCCCAACTCACCGGGATAGGTGGGCTTGTCCAGTCCTTCGGCCTCTTTATCCAGTTTTACGCAGTGTACCAGTCGTGTCATGTTGTTCTCGCTGTTGTTGATGTCGCGTCAGTCGCCGCAGCAGTGTTTCCACCGGCGCCGCCAGTCCACGCTGACCGCTCCCGGTCGGGTTATACCAAAGCCGCCCCGTGTCTTCCATCACGGCGATCGGTGCGTCCCGTGCACGCAGCAGCAGGGGGGTAATATCCAGGTGAAAATGGCTGAAGGTATGCCGCATCACCGGCCAGCGTTCGGTGTCATCCGCCACGATGCCCAGTGTGTCCCGACACCAGCAGACCGGCACGTCCTCCAGGCCAAGTTCCGGGAAACTCCAGAGCCCGCCCCAGATGCCGACCGGGGGCCGTTTTTCCAGCAGCACTTCACCGCGTTCGTTACACAGTAACAGCATACACACCGAGCGCACAGGCAACACCTTTTTCGGCCGCGGCGACGGGTAATCGCCTTGCCGGCCCAGCGCCCGTGCCGCACAGCCGTCCTGCAGCGGACAGGCCTCACAGCGTGGCCGCGAGCGGCGGCACACGGTGGCGCCCAGGTCCATGATGGCCTGGGTATAGGCGGCGCTTGTGTGTGCCGGCGTGTACCGTTCGGCGAGCGCCCACAGCGCTCGCTGTACCCTTGCCTGCCCGGGCCACCCCGCCACTGCGTGGTAGCGGGCCAGCACCCGCTTCACATTGCCATCCAGGATCGGATACGACTGTCCGCAGGCGAGCGCCAGAATGGCACCGGCGGTTGACCGTCCCACACCCGGCAGTGCGGCCACCGCAGCAAAATCCTCCGGGAATATCCCGTTGTGCTGTTCAAGCACCTGCTTCGCTGCTGCGTGCAAGTGCCGCGCACGCGCGTAGTACCCCAGACCTGACCAGTAATGCAGTACCTGGTCCTGCCCGGCCCGCGCCAGTGTGGCCACATCGGGAAAGCACTGCATGAAACGTTCGAAATAGGGGATCACGGTAGCGACCTGGGTTTGCTGCAGCATGATTTCCGACACCCACACACGGTAGGGCGTCGGCTGCACCTGCCAGGGCAGATCCCTGCGCCCGTGCTGCGCATACCAGTCGAGCAGGCGCTCGCTGAAACGCCTGTCAGTCTTGTTGTGCCGGGTCATGTTCCTTTGCCTCGATGTACATGGCCGTCTCGGTGACCTCCCACACCAGCTTGCGTTTGATCAGCCACGGTCCGATCACGGGCGGTACCCAGAAGTCGGGTTCGAAGCTGTTGCTGAATTCCAGTTGTGTGGCGGCGCCACTGGCTGTCAACTGCCAGCGTGCCATACCGCTGCGGAAATCACTGTACTCCGGCAGAATCACCGCCTCGATAACGTGGCCGGCCAGCAAGGTCACGTCCTGTACCTGCATCACGCGTTTGCAGAATACCAGTATGCAGACCTTGATAACACTGCGCACACGACGGGTATCCGGCTGCAGTATTGCCAGCAGCTGGCTTTCCTCAATGGCAGGATTAATGGCCGCCAGGTTGTCAAAATCAGTGATGAGGCGGTACACCGTATCGAGTGGTGCATCGATGCGCGCCGTGACCGACAGGGTGTAATCCTCACCCTCATGGTTAATACTGGAGGCCAGGATCTCGCCGGCCAGCGAGCTTGCCGGCAGCAGCAACAGCGCGGCAAACAGGCGAGTCAGCGCTGAGCACATCGACAGCTGAACCGCTATCGCTATTTGTTGAACAGCCCTTTCAGCAACGAATCAGGTATTTCAGTCCCCAGCTTTTTTTCCAGTTTCTTCTTTTCCTTCTCTACTCTCTTGTCCACCTCAGCCTTTGCCGCATCCTTGGCAACCGCACCCAGGTCGGGCGTGTAGGTCGGTTTGCTGAACGTCCCGCCGACACGCACCGGTACAGACAGACCACTGAGTTTTTTCTCGCCCTTGCCGCCCTGCCCCTCCAGGGAACCGACAAACTTGGTGGTCAGCGTGTAGTCAATGGTTTCCTTCGGCAGGCTGGCTTCTCCGGCACCGGAAATACGCAGTAACGGTGATTTCATTATCAGGTCGTCATTTTTTACCAGGCCATTGGTTACCGTTGCACTGCCACGCAACAGGGCGAAGTCGGTGCGATTGGGCTGATCCTGCTTTGGGGCCGGCTGCCCCTCAAGCCTCGCCTGGGCCTCGCGAATCAATGCCGCAATATTCACCCCGTTGATGGCACCGTCCTTGAAAGTAAATTCGGTGGTGCCATTCAGGGTGTTGAGGATTTTATCCGCATTGCCGCCGGCACCCTCCAGACTGGCTTTGACATCCGCCGTACCCAGCAACTTGTCATCCCCGGTCAGGTCCTTGAGCAGCGGGCCGGCCTGCACACCGCTGAGTGATTCCTGCACGGAAAACCGCGGGGTGTCCTTGCGGACATCGAGCTTTAAAGCCGCATTCACCGTGCCGTCGTACAGTTGCGCCGCCAGCGGACTGATCTCCAGTACACCATCCTTCGCCCTGATCTGGATCTGGACATCGCGGGAATTCAGGTTGAAGGCCTTCAGCCGGGCAATGCGCACGTCACCGTTCAGGTCCAGCGCACGCAACGGCTCCAGTGGCATGTCCCCGGACGCTGGCGACGATTTACCTGCACTCTTACCCGCTGCCTTATCTTTTCCTGTACCCGCGCCACCCTTCTCGCTGCTCGCCGGTGGCAAATAACGATCGAGGTCGATCTGGTCCAGCGACAGCTTAAAGCTGATCGCCGGGGCATCAAATGACCTGACCTTGAGTTCTCCATTGAGTGTTGTCTCATCCAGATGTGCAGTCAGCGCCGTGGCTGCAAAATGCTGCAGCGACGCGTCCCAGGCCAGGTCCGCGTCTGCCTTGCGCAGTGCATTGCTGTCAGCGGTCTCAGGCGGCTCATCGCCCAGTGCCTGTAACAGCTTGCGCGGCACAAACTCCGCAACGGCCAGGGTGCCATTGAATTTCGCTGCCTCACTGCTGATGTCAGCACCGGACATGGATGCCGTCACATGCAGTCCCAGTGCGTCCAGCACGATGTTGGGCAGCAACAGGGTCTGTGCCGCCAGGTCCGCCGATATGTCGCTTGTCAGCGTGGCCTGCAGTTGCCCGGACGGCAGGCTGTCGCCCCGGGCATCCAGTTGCAGTTTGGCTGCGGTGACGGTGAATGCGTTGAAATCGGCGTCTATCAGCAGTTCACCGGTGAGTGATAACCCGGTTTCGACGAGCGGTTGCGCCGACGACAACCGCAAGCGCAGATCGAGATCAAAGGCTTCACCCGGCACAATGGCGCCCGTTGTCAGGGACAGATCATTGACCTCATAGCGGCTATCGGTAGAGCGGTCATCCCAGTGGACCGACGCATCACTGATCTCGATCCCGCCAATGGTGAAATGATCGAGTCCACCGCCTGAAGCGGCCTGTGTCGCGCCGCTCTTGTCTTTTGCATCCCCGCCCTCCGCGGCGGCGGTCAGATCGGCCCAGTTGGTCACCCCCTGTTTGTTCTTTGCGAGATACAGTTGCAACCCGGACAGACGCACCTTGTCCACTTCCAGCTGCTTGTGCAACAAGGGCAGCAACTTGACCCGTACCTGGACGGCTTCCATGCGCGCCATCGACGGCTCGTTAAAGCCGGCGGCATTGCTGAAGTGCGTCGGCCCGATATCCAGTCCCAGCCAGGGAAACACGGACAGCGAGATATCGCCCTCAATCGTCAGCGTGCGCCCTGTCTGCTTTTCAACGGCTGTGGCAATTTCTGCCTTGTAGTCGTTCGGATCGACCACCATGGGCAGCACCACGGCAGCGATAGCAACCAGCGCCACCAGCACCACCAGCAGCCAGAGAATGAATTTCAGAAACTTGCCCATGGGATATACCTTATCAATACTGTTTATCTACCCTGTGACCTTGTAGTCGCGCAGATGCGCATCGCCTGCGCGAATCGGGTACCACGCATCGATGCACCCGCTCGTACAGGGTGCGTGATTTTACCCGTGTAGTGTGACGTACAGGCCTGCATAAGAAAAGGGGTGTGCAGTTTCCCGCACACCCCTTGCTGTATTCACCGACACATTCACCGACACCGTTCGGCGCCGGTTATAACTGTCAGGAAGACTTACGCACCCTTGTCGGTGTTGACCACGGGGGCACGTTCCTGCAAACGCGCCTTGTGAGCAGCCTCGAATTCAGCACGACGCGCCTCGGCAGCCTTTTTCTGGGCTTCCATACGTGCATCCATCTCGGCAACGCGGGCCTCGTGTTGCTCCAGCATCTGGCTTTGCATCGGCGACACCGGTACACGCGCCTCGGCAGCCTTCATGCGCTCGTCCCTGCGGGCGTCCATCTCGGCAATACGCGCCTCGCGCTCTTCCTGCATCTGGCTGAAGGTTTCATCCATCGGCATACGGACATCGGCCGCCTTCATGTGCTCTTCCCTGCGAGCTTCCATCTCGGCAATACGCGCCTCGCGCTGTTCCAGCATCTGTGCACGCATTTCAGTGATTGGCGCACGCTGGTTTGCATAGAACTCGGCAGCCTGCTGCTGCGCCTTCTGCATGTTCTCGAGGTACTGGGCCTGCTGGTCGGCAATCGCCTGCTGCTGTTCTTCCGTCAGTTCAACGGCAGGCTGCAACGGGGCGTAGCCATACGGTGCATAGCCGTATCCGTAAGGCGCATAGCCATAACCGTTGTAACCACGATAGCCGTTATAGCCGCGACCGTAACCGCTCCCGCTCATGTGCATGCTGAAGCCGAAATCGCCATCGAAGTCGCCGTCGCCGTAACCGTTACCCCAACCGTCGTTGTAACCATTGTCACCCCAGCCCCAGGCAGAAGCGGCCGTCGACGCCACTGCAACCGTGGCAGCAAACAGTAGTGTAGTCATCTTTTTCATGAGTAATGTCTCCAAAGTATTCGTATAGATGTAAGATTTAAAACTTCTTTTCAAAAAAGCGGTTCCCCTCGACACATGAATAAGTATATTAACGTTTACTTATTTTTCAATAAGAATATTCTTATATGCCTATAAATTATAAGGGGGCTGGCTGGATTGGAGCGGGTGATGGGAATCGAACCCACGTTTGAAGCTTGGGAAGCTCCAGTTCTACCATTGAACTACACCCGCGACAGGGGAGTGATCCGGCAGTTTACAACCGACGGTGGCCTGGAGTCACGTTCTGGCGAGGCAGGGAGTATCAGTGTGCTGTAAAGCCACCGGTTCAAGCCTTGCCCGGGTGATTAATTACCCTGACCTCATTCCCGCAACAGTGGAAATCCAGTAAGGTACGCAAAAAAACCAACAGGACTCCGGCCCTGCATTACGCGCCGGCGGGTATAACGAATAATCAGCGCCAACCTGACATAAAGGACAGCCCGTGGACACCCTCACCCATCACCGCATGACACCGGCACGGCATTGCAAAGTCGCCACCGCACTGCTTTCATCCCTGTTACTGTCGTTCATGCTCGGCGGCTGCAGCAAACCCGTCGATGAAACAAAAGGGGGGGCGCCCGCAGTCACCGTTATCAAAATCGAACCGAAAGACACACCGGTTACCATCGAGTTCGTCGGCAAGACTGCCAGTTCCCGCCGCGTCGAGATCCGTTCACGGGTAGAAGGTTTTCTCGAGAAGCGTAACTATGTCGAAGGTTCCATGGTCGAGGCCGGTGATGTGCTGTTCGAGATGGACAAGAAACCGTTCGAGGCACAACTGAATTTCACCCGGGCCGAACTGGCGCAGCAACAGGCGCGCCTGGAAACGGCACGCACCAACCTGAATCGTATCCGGCCACTGGTAAAGAAAAAGGCCGTGGCACAGAAGGAGCTTGATGACGCCGAGGGCTTTTATCGCGAATCTGCCGCGGCAGTGGAACAGGCCAAGGCCAGGATGGTACAGGCGGAGCTGGAACTCGGTTACTGCACTATCAAGACACCGGTCAGCGGGCTGTCGAGTTTTGCCGTGATGCAGGAGGGTGCTTACGTCGGCCTGGGTGACAGCCTGCTGACCTACGTGGCCCAGCTCGACCCCATGTGGGTGGAATTCAGCATCTCCGAGAACCAGGTTCTCAAGCACAGAGATAATGTGAAAAAGGGTATACTGCGTGACCCGCCAGACCATGACTTCGTCGTTGAGATCGTACTGGCGGATGGTTCGGTCTATCCGCACACCGGCAGGATCACCTTTGCCGACGCCTCGCTCAGTGAGTCCACCGGCACCTTCCTGATCCGCGCCGAGGTTGACAACCCGGATAAACGATTACGCCCCGGCCAGTTCGTCAGCGCCCGACTCAAGGGGGGTATCCGGCCGGATGCCATACTGGTTCCGCAACAGGCCGTTCAGCAGGGCGCCCAGGGCAGCTTCGTGTGGGTGGTGGATGCCGGGGGCAAGGCGGAATTCCGCCCGGTTACTCCAGGCCCCTGGCATGGAAAGGACTGGTTCATCGACGCGGGACTGGCTGCCGGCGACACCGTCGTCGTCAGTGGCGCGTTGAAATTACGCCCCGGGGCTCCGGTAAAAGTGACCGAACCCGCCGTGGAACCGCCCGCTGACGAAGCCGCAAACGCACCCCAGGCACCGTAATGATTTCAGCGACCTTTATCAAGCGCCCGATCCTTTCGTCGGTGCTTTCCATCATTGTGGTCATTGCCGGGCTCGTCACCATGGCAAGCCTGCCGATCAACCAGTACCCGGCCATTACGCCGGTGCAGGTCACTGTCAGCGCCACTTATCCGGGGGCAGACGCGGAAACCGTGGCCAACACGGTTGCGGCACCCATCGAGACGCAGATCAACGGCGTCGACAACATGCTCTACATGCAGTCGACCAGTTCGGCCACCGGCCAGATGACGCTCACCGTCTACTTCGACATCGATACCGATCCGGATACCGCCGAGGTGCAGGTCAACAACCGCGTCAGCCTGGCGCTGCCGGAATTGCCGGACACGGTGCGCAACACCGGTGTCAAGGTAGAGAAGCGCTCCTCCAGCATCCTGCTGCTGATCGGCATCTATTCACCGGACGGGCGCTACGACGAAAAATACATTGGCAACTATGCCAACCTGTACATACTGGATGCCCTGAAGCGTGTGCCCGGCGCCAACCAGGCATCGATCATGGGCCTGCCGGATCTCGCCATGCGCCTGTGGCTGCAACCCGAGCGCATGGCCAGCCTCGCGATCACACCGGCTGATATCCAGCGTTCGGTCAGCCAGCAGAACCAGCAGTTCGGCGCCGGACGCCTGGGCCAGTCACCCACCGAGGGCCCGGTCGAAATGACCTTTCCGGTGGTGACCGCGGGACGCTTCTCGGAGCCAAACGAGTTCGACGACATCATCCTGCGCGCCGATCCCAACGGCACCGCCATTGTGCGCTTCAGGGATGTCGGGTTCGCCGAGGAAGGGCAGAAGAGCTACAACCTGCGTTCCACCCTGAACGGCAGCCCGGCCACCTTCGTGGCGGTCTACCAGCAACCGGGCTCGAACGCCCTCGAGGTGGCCGCGAACGTGCGTGCCGAAATGGAAAAGCTCAAACAGAGCTTTCCCGAAGGCATCAGTTACAAGGTCTCGTTTGACACCACCAAGGTCATCGAGGCCTCCATCGATGAAGTCTTCCAGACACTGATCATCGCCATCATCCTGGTGGTGCTGGTGACCTACCTGTTCCTGCAGAAGGTCAACACCACGCTGATCCCGACCATCGCCATCATTGTCTCGATTATCGGCACCTTCATCGGCATGTCGGCACTGGGCTTTTCCATAAACCTGCTGACCCTGTTCGGCCTGGTACTGGCGATCGGCATCGTCTGCGATGACGCCATCGTGGTGGTTGAAAACGTGGAACGTAATATCGAGGATCTCGGTCTGTCGCCGAAGGATGCGACCTTCAAGGCGATGGAGGAAGTCACCGGACCGGTGATCGCCACCACGCTGGTGCTGATCGCGGTGTTCGTACCGGTGGCCTTCATGCCGGGAACTACCGGCGTGCTGTATAAACAATTCGCCATCACCATTGCCATCTCGGTGGCCATCTCGAGCTTCGTGGCTCTGACCCTGACACCCGCCCTGTCGGCGATCCTCATCAAGCCGGCCAGGGGTGAACCCGGTGGTTTCTTCAAGTGGTTCAATAGTTGGATGGACGGCTTGACCGTGCACTACGCAAGCGGCGTCCGCCTGACCATGAAGCGTGTCACGCTTGCCATGATCGCGCTGGGCGCGATGCTGTTCGGTATTGGCATGCTGTTCAACATCATTCCCGGCAGCTTCGTACCACCCGAAGACCAGGGCTATTTGTTCGCCGCCATCATGCTGCCGGATGGCGCCAGTCTGGACCGCAGCCAGGCCCTGACACAACAGGTCGCCGGGATCTTTGCCGAACACCCGGCCGTGCAGGATTACTCTGCACTCGCCGGTTACAGTCTCATCGACGGCCAGTTCAAGACCAACTCCGGCACCGTGTTCATCGCATTGAATGACTTCAACGAGCGTCAGGAGCCGGGCATGACGGTGAACGACGTCATTGCCTATGCGATGCCCAGATTGCGGGCGCTGCAGGGAGGGGTGGCGATTCCCATCAACCCACCCTCGATTCCCGGGCTCGGCACCCAGGGCGGCTTTGAATTCTGGCTGCAAAATCGCGGCCAGGGTGGCGCCAAACGACTTGCGGAGGTCGCAAAAGACCTGATCGCCAGGGCCAGTGAACAGCCGGAAGTGACGCGGCTGAATACCACCATCAATGCTGCTTCACGGCAACTGATGGCCGATGTGGATCGCCCCAAGAGCGAAACCCTGGGCGTTTCGGTTCCGGACGTGTATGCCGCCCTGCAAACCCTGTTCGGCTCGCTGTACGTCAGCCAGTACAACAAGTACGGGCGCGTCTGGCAGGTCATCCTGCAGGCCGAACCGGCGTTTCGTGAAAAACCCGAGGATATCCAGAATATTTTCGTGCGGCAGCGCCAGGGTGAGATGGTGCCGCTGTCCTCCCTGGTAAAAACCCGTTACGTCACCGGGCCCGACCTGCTGCCGCGCTTCAACGGCTTCATGGCGGCGAAGATCACCGGCGATGCCGACACCGGCTACAGTTCCGGCCAGTCGCTGGCAGCCATGGAGGCGGTGGCCGATGAATTCATGCCGGATGGCTTCACCTATTCCTGGGCTGGCCAGGCCTACGAGGAAAAGAAGGCCAGTGGCTCCTCGGCCATCATTTTCGTGTTTGCTCTGGTGATGGTGTTCCTGATCCTGTCGGCACAGTATGAACAGTGGTCACTGCCGGTCGCCGTCATCACGGCGGTGCCGTTCGGCATCTTCGGCGCGCTGGTGTCCGTGTGGCTGCGCGGCATGGAAAACGATGTCTATTTCCAGATCGGTCTGGTGACGCTCATTGGCCTGTCGGCCAAGAACGCGATCCTGATTGTCGAGTTTGCCGAACTTAAATATAACGAAGGGCTGGCGGCTTTCGATGCCGCACTGGAAGCGGCAAGACTGCGGCTGCGACCGATCCTGATGACCTCGCTGTCGTTCATCCTCGGCTCCATGCCACTGGTGCTGGCCAGTGGCGCGGGCGCCGCCTCACGCCATTCCATCGGTACCGGCATCATCGGCGGCATGATCGGCGCGACCTCACTGGCATTGTTCTTCGTGCCGCTGTTCTACTACCTGATCATCACGATGAAGGAAAAAATGGCCGGTGGCCGGGTTGCAGGCAACACCGTTGAATTGCCGGCAACCGACAACAGCGGCAAGGATGCCTAGTGCACTATCCATGTGCCAGTAATTTATTAAATAGCCACTGAATCCACGGAAGAACACGAAAAGACTTCTTGTAAATAATTTATTTTTCCGTGTTCTTCCGTGGATTCCGTGGCCATATTTTTATCTTTATATCAGATTCAGGGATTACTAGTATGCGGAAGCTTGCTGTCTTGATTATTGCATTCACAACGGTAACCGGATGCACCGTCGGTCCGGACTATGTCAAACCGGCGCTCGATATTCCGGATGACTGGCGATACCACATCGAGGACGCAACCGGCACGGTGAACACGCAGTGGTGGGAACAGTTTGATGACCCGGTGCTGGACGCCTTGATCAATGAAGCCCTGGTGAATAACAAGGACGTACGCATCGCGGCAGCCCGGGTCGAGGAATTCGCGGCACGGGTGGACAGCACCCGCTCCGGTTTCTACCCGCAGATCGGTTACGACGGCTCGGCCAGCCGCAACAGCACCTCGGAGGATGCCCTCGATACCCTGCCTGCGGGGACAGCGCGCATCAATGACAGCTATCTTGCCGCACTGAATGTCGGCTGGGAACTGGATGTCTGGGGTCGCATTCGTCGCGCCACCGAGGCGAGCCGTGCACAACTGCTGGGGGCTGAAGAAGTCCGCCGCGGCGTCATCCTGACACTGGTGTCCGCTGTCGCCAGCAGTTACATCAACCTGCGCAATCTCGACCGCCAGCTGGAAATCGCCAGGCGGACATTGCAGACACGTGACGAGACCGTTGAATTATTCCAGGTCAAGTTCGAGGGCGGCGTGGTGTCCGAACTCGAGGTCGCACAGGTACGTTCAGAATACGAGCAGGCGGCGGTTAGCATTCCCTCCCTGGAACGCCAGATCGCGCTGCAGGAGAACGCATTGTCCATTCTGCTGGGGCACAATCCCGGTGATATCCCGCGCGGCAAGACCATCGAGCAACTGGCACTGCCTCATGTACCCGAGGGCATGCCCTCGCAACTGCTGACACGACGCCCGGATATACAGCGCGCGGAACAGGACCTGATTGCTGCCAATGCCCAGATCGGCGTGGCCCGTTCACAGTACTTTCCAACCATCTCGCTGTCCGGTCTGTTTGGCTACGCCAGTACCGAGCTATCCAACCTGCTGCAGGGCTCTTCGGAAATCTGGGGGGTTGGCGCCGATGCGCTCGGGCCGATCTTCACCGGCGGCCGCATCAGCAGTCAGCTACGTGCGTCCGAGGCGGTAGAGCGACAGGCACTGGTCGTCTACGCACAGACCGTGCAGACGGCCTTCCAGGAAGTCGATGATGCGTTGATTTCAAGTGTCAAGCGCCGTGAAGAACTTGCGGCACGGGGGCGGCAGGTCGAGGCGTTGCAGGCGTATGCCCGTTATGCGCAACTTAACTATGACGAGGGACAGGTCAGCTATATCGAGGTACTGGACTCGGAACGGCGCCTGTTCGATGCGGAACTGCTGCATACGCAGAGCATGAACGATGTCTACGCAGCACTGGTCGATCTCTACAAGGCCATGGGTGGCGGCTGGATCCAGCAGGCGGAAGCCGTGGCCAACGAGACCGACTACGCCCCGGACGAAGAAAAGTCACACGGCTTCAACTGGTTCATGAAACGCACACAACCAGCAGCGACGGAAGCGGCCTCCGGAACCTAGGATTTTATCGAGTGGCAGTTTCTTTATATAGCCACGGAATCCACGGAAGAAGAACACGAAAATATTTCATGTAAGGTATTTATTGTTTCGTGTTCTTCGGATTCCGTGGCCATATCATATTCCAGAATGAGCCTGCGCCACCTCACTGCGCAAATTCAAGCGTCGCGACAGAACCCAGCGCTTCACGTATCTGGGCACCCGAGATCCCGTGCCCTTCCAACGGATAAGACCAGAACTGGCATACCAGCTGCATGACATTCGGCTGGTTGTCCGACTGCAGATACAGGGTACGATAAAAACGCATGGTGCTTGGCCGATTGATCCAGTTCTGTGACGCTTCCGCTCGTCTGACTGTGAAGGTATCTGCCGATACCATCCCGGGTCCCAGGTCGCGGACCTCCAGCTGACAGCCCACGTCCCAGTTATCCAGCCCGTTACTGACCCTGCCGTGCTGGATATCGACATGTGCCTTGCCCGCAGGAACATTCAGGTCCTGGTGCAGGATCAGTTTGGAACCGGATGGTATGTCGTAATAGGGCGAATCGACGTTGTGCATCTGCTGGGCACAAGCGGAAAGTATTGTCGCCAGGACGATCATTGCACTCGCCCTCACCAGCCACAGGCGGTCAATTGCGTGTATATTCATAGAGCTGTTCCTCCAGACAGAATGCAGAAATATCATTGCCACTGCGTTACACTGGCAAGAAGTCTAACAGTATAGCTCGTTAATAATAAACCGGAGGGATACATGCATCGACGTCCATTTTTCAGTCGCACCCGCCGTATCGCGCTGCAATCCATTGGCATGCTGGGCGGGCTGGTGGCTGCGCGACAGGTGCAAGCACACCATACCGAATCGCACTTCGAGGATGATTCCAAACACCACATTGTCTACCAGTGCAACTACGCCGACCGCGAGTACCTGCAACACGTGCTGTTCTCGGTCGGCGAGCTACTGCGCAAGTACGGTGACGATGTCGAGATTGTGGTGGCCGCCTTCGGGCCAGGCCTGAACCTCATCGCGAAACATCCAAAACGCGCGATCCCGCTGGAATTGCGGCAAAGCGCCAGTTCGCTGGCCGACTACGGCGTCGCATTCCACGCCTGCGGCAATACCATGAAGTCCATGGACTGGACGGAACAGGACTTGCAGCCATTTGCCAGGGTTGTACCGATCGGGGTGGAGGACATCATGCTGTTGCAGGAGCGGGGATTTGCCTATTTCAGCTGGTAGTGTACGCCCTGTCCTGCCTGACCCAGCTGAGCAGGCAGTTTCAACTTCAGGATTGTGAAGGCAGGCTAGCGTTTATTGCCCAGCGCAACACGCAGCACGTAGAAGGTCACCGGCGACGCCTTGATCAATGCTTCGTCGTTCGCGTCAACGACCGTAGCCGCGACCGTATGACGACCGCGAGACATATTGTTCAGTTCGAGCATCATGGCATCAGTGGTATAGACCGCCTCACCATCCTCGCCATTGACAAACACTGCGATAGTATGACCCGGCCTGAGTGCTGGCTGAAGCGACAGGTGGATCGTGACGTCGCCATTGTTGGCACGCACACCCTGTTCACTGGTCGGACTGGTGATGGCGAATTCTGAATACGCGGCAGACGCATTGATCTGCGGTTCTGTGGCGGGGCTGCCTGCCTGCACCGCGGGTTCAGGCACGGGTGGCAGACTGACCGTCGGCACGGGTGCGAGGTCGATACGCTCGGCATCCGGGCCCGGCTGGTCGGAAAAATAGACCTGTCCGTCGGGACCGATGCGCTTGAAAACCTCGGAATTCGCGCTCGCACAAACGAATACCAGAGATATCAACAAGATCCTGTTCATAAGGACAGGCTAGCGCAGTTACAGGCGGTTGACAACAGCTTGAAGGCGCTGCCCGTTGCGCTTGTGGCTGGCTTGCAAGATGTAATCAGGATAAATACCCTTCCCTCCATAAGCGGTCGTTACTGTCTCTTTACCGGCTCACCCCGGTACAGTGTCTCGATCTCGGCGACAAACTTCTCCAGCACGCGTGCACGTTTCACTTTCAGCGTCGGTGTCAACATGCCGTTGTCCACCGTCCAGGGTTGCAGGGACAGAATCAGGCGCCGAACCTTGGCATAACCGGGAAAGTCCTTTAAATGGCCCTTGATTTCATTCAGCAGGAACGACTGCAAGCGCTCATTGTTCAAACTCTCACCATCGTCGGGATCGAGCTTGAAGCGTGCCGCCAGCGGCTGCCATGCCTCCCTGTCAAGTACAGCAATCGCGGCAAGGAAAGACTCGCCCTCTCCGATGACCAGCACCTGTTCAATGGCCGGCACCAGGCTGATGGCGAGCTCCATGTCCATCGGCGGTACCTTCTCGCCATTGGAGAGCACCAGGATGTCCTTGATGCGTCCGGTGATATAGAGATGGCCGTTGTCGATGCGCGCCTGGTCACCGGTGTGCAACCAGCCATCGGCATCGATTATCTCGGCCGTGGCGGCATGGTTATTCCAGTAACCCTGCATCATGCCCGGTGTCTTCACCAGTAATTCTTCATTGTCGCCGATGCGTGCCTCGACACCGTTCAGGAGAATCCCCACACTGCCCGGCTCGTTATCCTCCGGCACGTTGACGCTGATGACCGGGCTGGTTTCGGTCAGTCCGTAACCCTGCAGGATCGGCACACCCAGGCCAATAAATATCTGCGCCACCGGCCGCGACAGCGCCGCGCCGCCACTCACCGACAGGCGCAGGCGGCCACCGAGTTTTGCAGTGACCTTTGAGGCAACCAGCCGGTTCAGCAGTGGCCATAACAGCAGGCGTGGTCGCCAGCCGGCACGCCTTTGCTGGTATTCAAAGCGGTGCCAGCCGACCTCGGTCGTAAGCTTGAACAGCGTCCGCTTGAACCCGGACTGCTTCTCCATCTGTCCCTGGATACGCGCAAACACCCGCTCGAAAATACGCGGCACGGCAATCATGACTGTCGGGCGGATATGCTGCAGGTCCTCCGCCAGCTGCAGGATGGAGCGCGCGTAGGCAACTGCCGAACCGGACATCACCGGCAGATAATAACCGGCCGTGCGTTCCAGCGTGTGTGACAACGGCAGAAAGGACAGGAACAGGTCCTGCTGGTAGACATCGATCATGGTCAGCGCGGAGTGTGCGATCGAGAGCATATTGTGGTGGCTCAGCATCACGCCCTTGGGACGACCGGTCGTGCCGGAGGTATAGACAATCGACGCCAGCGCATGCGGGTCGCCATCGCGCTTTTGTAGCGGTGCCGCGGCGGCCGGCAGCCAGTCGGACACCACTCGCACGCGCTTGTCCTGCAGCACCGCCGTGGTTCCGGATTTTGACCCGTCCAGTATCAGCACCCGTTGCAGGTCATCCTGTCCGGCCAGCGCCGGACCCAGCCGCTTCCAGACGGCCGCATCCTGCACCAGCAACACCTTCACCGCGGAATCACTCATGATATAGGCGATATTGTCTGGTCGGTCATCGGTATACAGCGGCACGATCGCAAGCCCGCAGGCGAGCGCCGCCTGGTCAAAAAACACCCATTCCTTGCTGTTGCGCAGGTGCACGGCGACCCGCTCACCGGGCAGCAGGTGTTCAGCCGCCAGTGCCGCCTGCCAACGGGCGATCTGTTCACCGACCTCACTCCAGCGGATATCCCGCCAGCGCTTGCTGTCGGCATCAAAACTGCGATAGGCGATGTTGTCCGGGGTGCGCCTGATGCGCTGCAGCATCAGGCCATCAAGAGTCCCTGCAATTTCGGTGGAAATAATATCTTCTGACTGTTCTGTCATTGACTGCCCGCGCTCCGTAAAATGACCGAAGCCTCCCTGTTTACGGTAGAATATTCCATCATCATGCAGCCTCGTAGAAAGAAACCATGCATATCATCCTGAACGGTGATCGCCGGGAATTCCCCGACGCCCTCAGCGCCAGCCAGCTGCTGCAGGATCTCGGCCTGACCGGCAAACGACTGGCCCTGGAGGTCAACCGGGAGATCGTGCCACGCAGCACCTTTGACAACCATATCATTCAGCCGGGCGACAGGATTGAAATTGTGCATGCCATTGGCGGCGGATAGCTGTCTGCCGTGCACCCGACCCGTATCAAGTATTAAAGAGCTTACTGCCTATGTCCACTGCCTTGCACCCCTCCGCTGCCGTCAGCGACGACCCGTTAATCATCGCCGGCGTTGAATATCGCTCGCGCCTGCTGGTCGGCACCGGCAAATACAGGGACATGGAAGAGACACGTGCCGCAACGGCAGCCAGTGGCGCCGAGATTGTCACGGTTGCCATTCGCCGCACCAACATTGGTCAGCATGCAAATGAGCCCAACCTGCTGGACGTGATCTCGCCGCAACACTATACCCTGCTGCCCAACACCGCCGGTTGCTACACCGCCGAGGATGCAATCCGCACCTGCCGGCTGGCACGTGAGTTGCTCGATGGACACGAGCTGGTGAAGCTCGAGGTACTGGGCGACGAAAAAACACTGTTCCCTGACATCATTCAGACCCTGCAGGCCACCGAGGTACTGGTGAAGGATGGCTTCAAGATCATGGTATACACCAATGATGACCCCATCATTGCCAGACGGTTTGAGGAACTCGGCTGTGTTGCGGTGATGCCACTGGCGGCGCCGATCGGCTCCGGTCTCGGTATTCGCAACCCCTACAACATCATGACGATCGTCGAAAATGCCACGGTACCGATACTTGTCGATGCCGGTGTCGGCACGGCCTCGGACGCCGCACTGGCCATGGAGCTTGGCTGTGACGGGGTATTGATGAACACCGCCATTGCCGGTGCGCGGGATCCGGTACTGATGGCCTCGGCGATGAAGAAAGGTATCGAGGCCGGCCGCGAGGCCTACCGCGCCGGGCGTATCCCCCGCAAGCGCTTTGCCAGCGCCTCGTCGCCGATTGACGGTACGTTTTTCTAGCGCCTGCAATTCCCTCCCCTCAGGGAGAGGGAATCCGGGAGGGTCTTTACCTGATCTCTACCCCCTCTCCCAAGCCCGCTCCCGGAGGGAGCGGGGGTATGATATGCACATCCCGCTGCGGATACGGAATCGTGATCCCTGCGGCTTTAAACGCTCGCCAGATCGCCAGGTTGATGTCCGAGCGGACATTACCGATGCCTTCCTGCGGATCAAGCAGCCAGACACGCAGCTCCAGTGCAATGCCACTGTCGGCGAACGCCATCAGCCGGACCGCCGGAGCAGGCGATGTCAGCACCCGGCTGTTCGCCGTGGCAGCCTCTTCCATAATCGCCATCGCCTGCTCCGGATCATCGTCATAACTGATCTGTACCGGGATACGCACACGCACGTGCTTGTCAGTAAAACTCCAGTTGATGACCTCCGAGGTCACCAGGTTCTCGTTCGGTATCAGGGTCTCGACACCGTCACGATTACACACCACGATATAACGTGCGCGCAGTTGCCTGACCCAGCCATAGGTGCTGCCGACAGTAATGACATCACCCGGGCGAATCGAGCGATCGCCCAGCAGGATAAAACCACTGATAAAGTTACTGACTATTTTTTGCAGACCGAACCCGATACCCACGCCGAGGGCCCCACCGAACACGGTCAGCGACGCCAGGTTAAAACCCGCCTCGTTCATGGCCATCAGAAAAGCCACGGCAAGCAATCCCACCTTGGCGACCTTGGCAAGACCGACCCGCATGCTGACACTGATCGTTTTGGCGTGGTTCAGCCGCTGCTCGATCAAACCCGATATCCAGAACGCCAGCAGTACATAGAGTGCACATAACACCAGCAGCTTCAGCGCCATGAGCAGGGAAAAACGGCTATCGCCCACGGTCAGGGCAACCTGGTCCAGGAAGGCTTCCAGGGCAGGCTGCCAGTCGAGTAAATGCAGGGCAATCAGGCCCCAGATCGTGGTACTGATGATCTTCTCCCACGCCTTCAGGGTGGGCCCCGGAGCAATACCGACACGCAGCGCATAGACAATCAGGCGCACGCTCGCCAGCGCCAGTATCAATTTGACCAGCAGGTCCAGCAGAGGCGTCTCGTAACCGGACTGGCTAATTCCCAGACGCACCACCAGCACCGCACCCAGCAGGCTCAGCGGCAGCGCCAGCCGTTGTCCGACTTGCATCAACATGCCACGCCACACACTGGGGTCATCACGCTGCATGCGCACAGCGAGCGATTTTATATAAGCGCGGTGGGTGAAAAATGCGGCTGTCATGGCTGCGCCCAGCAGTACAAACTGCCATATCAGCACCGTAGCGCCACGGGCACCCAGCTCCTCAATAATTTTCGCTACTGTTGTCCCGAATAGTTCCATTGCATAATCCGCCCTGATCCTGATACAAACGTATCGCAACCATCATACCCAGAATGAATCCTGATTCACTATCCTGTCTCTCCGGCCAGACAGAATGACCTCACCAGCCGCTGTCAGCGGGGCGAGGATTATCCGCTCCTACGTGCGCCGCGAGGGACGCATTACTGTCGCACAGCAACGCGCCCTGCAGGACTTGTGGCCACGTTACGGGCTGGAGTCCGACGCGCCGCTGGACATGGCGGCAATTTTCGGTCGACGCGCGCCGTGCACCCTCGAGATCGGTTTCGGCAACGGCGATGTCCTGCTCACTCTGGCCGAACAGCAACCGGGGTGTGATTTCATTGGCATCGAGGTCCACCGCCCGGGTGTGGGTCGCCTGCTACAGCAACTGCAGGCGCGTGAACTGGACAACGTTCGTGTCATGCGCGAGGACGCGGTTCAGGTACTGAAGACCTGCTTGCCGGATAACAGCCTCGATAGAGTACTGCTGTTTTTCCCGGACCCGTGGCACAAGAAGCGCCATCACAAACGCCGACTCGTGCAGCCGGGCTTTATTGAACTGCTATCCAGGAAAATCAGGCAGGGTGGCTGCCTGCACATGGCCACCGATTGGGAAGACTATGCCGGTCACATGCTGGCGGTCTTGACACAGTCCGCGGCCTTTCGCAACTGCGCTGCAGGGAGTGATTACGCGCCACGGCCTGACTACCGTCCCATCACGAAATTCGAACAGCGCGGCCAGCGCCTCGGGCACGGGGTATGGGATCTGCTGTTCGAACGTATTTAGCACGTTGCACAGCGATCATCGCGCATGCGAGACGCTCCTGCGGTGGAAGCTTTTACTGGTCGAGCGCACAAGCAGATGTGCGAACCAGGGTCCAGCCGTTGCCTTCATAACTACTTGAGTATGATAATCGCCCGCTGTCCGGGCAACTGACAATCCAATGAATCTAATCAACGGCCTGAATTTCAGAAATATTCGCGGCGATATCTACGGTGGCATTACGGCGGCGGTTGTCGCCCTGCCGCTGGCGCTGGCCTTCGGTGTGTCATCCGGCGCCGGTCCGGTTGCCGGCCTTTACGGTGCCATCTGCGTCGGTCTCTTTGCCGCCCTGCTGGGTGGCACCCCGGCACAGGTCTCCGGCCCGACGGGTCCGATGACCGTCGTGATGGCGGCAATTTTTACCCAGTACGCGGCCATGTTTCCGGATGATCCGTCCCGGAGTGCGGCTATTGCATTTACTGTGGTGATTCTGGGTGGCGTCTTCCAGGTCCTGTTCGGCGTCCTGCGCTTCGGTCAATACATCAGCATGGTGCCACACCCGGTAATCTCCGGCTTCATGAGCGGCATTGGCATCATCATCATCCTGCTGCAACTGGGTCCGCTGGTGGGCTGGCCCGCGCAGGGTGGCCCGCTGGTCTCGGCACAGGCACTGCCGGAGGTCCTGTCTAACCCGGTGATGTCGGCAACAGTACTGGGGCTGATCACCCTGGTCATTGTGTATTTTCTGCCCAACCGCATTAACCGTATCCTGCCATCGCCATTACTGGCACTGATCGTCGGAACACTGGTGTATTTGCTGTTTTTTCAGGACAGCGAGGTCACCATCCTGGGTGATATTCCCTCCGGTTTGCCAAACCCGCAACAACCCACGATTACCCTGGCGCTGTTACCGAAGATGCTGAAGTCGGCAATGATACTGGCGGTGCTGGGCTCGATCGACTCGCTGCTGACCTCGCTGGTGGCCGACAGCATTACCCGTACCTACCACAAACCGGACCGCGAGTTGATTGGCCAGGGCATTGGTAACATGGTCGCCGGCCTGTTTGGCGGCCTGCCCGGGGCCGGCGCCACCATGCGCACCGTGGTGAATGTCCGCGCCGGCGGCAAGACACCGATATCCGGGGCACTGCACGCGCTGGCGCTGCTCGCCATGGTACTCGGTGCCGGTGGCCTCGCCCGCTACATACCGCACGCCGTGCTGGCCGGTATCCTTATCAAGGTCGGCACCGACATTATCGACTGGGACTACCTGAAGCGCCTGCGCACCGCCCCGCTGGCCGGTGTCATCGTGATGTTTACGGTACTGTTCATTACTGTCTTCGTGGACCTGATTACTGCCGTTGGCGTCGGCGTGGTCATGGCCAGCCTGCTGTTCATGAAGCGCATGACCGATATCCAGCTGGCGAGTATTCAGGCCGTCAAATCCTCTGCCAGCGAAGGATCACCCCTGACTGCCACCGAACGGGCCATCATGGATGCCAGCAACTCCCGTATCCTGTTGTACCGTTTGAGCGGCCCCATGAGCTTCAGTTCCGCCAAGGGAATGGCGCGTCGCCTGGCCTCCATCGATGAGTACGATGTCCTGATCCTTGATCTGACCGATGTGCCGGTCGTTGATTTCACCACCTGCCGCGCCCTGGAGGACATCATTCACGACGCGCAGGATGTCGGACGGTATGCCTTCCTGGTAGGTGCACGGGCGCAGGTCAATGCCATGCTGATCAAACTGGGGATCCTGCGCCAGCTGGCTAACGGCCACATCTGTGAGCAACGAGAGGAGGCCTTCATGAAGGCGGGGGGAATACTCGGTGTTGATCTTGAGAAGCTTGGCAAATAGCGCGCAAAAATACTAGCTCGTTGATCTTGTTGTACTTTTACGCATTCACACGGACAGACCGTGGCCGCGACTTGAGTCTTGCAGCGTAATAATGGTTCAATACGCCGCTTCGGTTCAAGCTAAGAGCCCTGGCAACGCGGTACACATCTGTCCCGAATCAGGTCGACTGACCTGCCATGAATCCAAACTAACCTGATTTATCCCTTAGGGTCGAGGAGCTTTTCATGTCCAAAAAACATCCAGTAATCGCTGTAACCGGTTCCTCCGGTGCCGGCACCACCACTGTGAAGGTGGCGTTTGAGCATATCTTCCTGCGCGAGGGTGTAAATCCCGTTGTCATAGAAGGTGACAGCTACCACAAGTATGACCGTGCCGCCATGAAAGTTGCCATGGAGGAGGCCGGGGCGGCCGACAATCACAGTTTCAGCCACTTCGGCCCCGAGGCCAATGTTTTTGACAAGCTCGAAGAGACCTTCAAAACCTACGGTGAGACCGGTTCGTGTAAACGCCGTTACTACCTGCACAGCGATGAGGAAGCAAAACCCTATGGCCAGAAGCCGGGTGAATTCACCCCGTGGGAAGACATCGAGGCCGGTACGGACCTGTTGTTTTACGAGGGTCTGCACGGCGGTATCGTGACCGATACGGTTGATGTGGCCAGACATGTTGACTTGCTGATTGGTGTTGTACCGATCGTCAACCTCGAGTGGATCCAGAAAATATTCCGTGACTGCGAACAGCGTGGTTACTCCACGGAGGCCGTCACCGACACCATCCTGCGGCGCATGCCCGATTACGTCCACTACATCACACCGCAATTCTCGCGTACCGACATCAATTTCCAGCGAGTACCCACCGTCGATACGTCCAACCCGTTTATCGCACGCGATATTCCGACAGCGGACGAGAGCTTCGTGGTGATTCGTTTCAAGGACCCGAAGCAACTGGATATCGATTTCCCCTACCTGCTGAGCATGCTGGATGACTCCTTCATGTCCCGGCGCAATACCCTGGTTGTCCCGGCAGGGAAAATGGGCTTTGCGATGGAAATCATCCTCGCCCCGATCATCGAGAATATCCTTGATAACCGTAACGGCTGATTAGTGGCGAGGCGGCTGTCGGGGCAGGATTTTTCTGCCCCGAGCCGTAACTTTAAAGAATCTCGAATAGCCACGGAATCCACGGAAGAACACGGAAATATTTTTTGTAAGGAATTTATTTTTTCGTGTTCTTCCGTGGATTCCGTGGCAATACTATCTGTTGAGAAACGGCTCAGGATAAATTCAGAAAACTACATAGCCTTGACGCACCAGGCGCTCGATTTCACCCGGGCCTAACGGCACCTGTTCGATGAAGGACGGGATGTCATCGCGTTCGATGCCACGCGCCTCCATCATGCTTTGACAGATCTTCACGTCGACGACATCAAAGGCATCCAGGCGTGCGGCCTGGTCAACAATATCCTTGTACTGTGCATAGTTCCTGGTAGAGAAAAACTCCACCTCGGGGCCGTGCAGCACCAGCACCACGCTGGCCTCCTCACCCTGCACCTGCGGTCTCATCGCCAGTGCCTCTGCACGGTCAAACAACACCTTGAGCCCTTCGAGGGTGTGAACACTGATATCGAGTACTACTCTGGCAGGCGCGTCCCCTTCAATAGTGAGCACCTCAGGCAACGCGGCAGGGGCATCAACGACCGGCCCGTTTTGTACAACACGGGCTTCCTCTGGGGCAACCGGACGCAGGTAATACCAGGCCAGCAGCGATAGCAGGGCCGCAGCCAGTGCGATCATGAACAACTGTTTCATAGCAACCTGCCGTCTTCATACTGATGTTCTCCGTGGAATTCTAACCCGCCTCAGCCGCCCGCGTAACAGTAGTTTGTCGAATGAAATAAGGTAGAATACTGACGCTTATGAACAGCAGCCACACACCAGCGCTGGAAAGCACACACAACCGGCGCATTGCCGTCTGGCTGTTTGTCTGCTGTGCCATGGTGTACGCCATGGTTATACTCGGCGGTGTGACACGGTTGACGGGGTCCGGCCTGTCGATGGTTGAATGGGATCCTATATTCGGCATCCTGCCACCCCTCGACCAGGCCAACTGGGACGAAACCTTCAGTCTTTACCAGCAATCACCTGAATACCGGAAGATCAACCTCGGCATGGACCTGGACGGATTCAAGCGGATTTACTGGTTTGAATATTCGCACCGGCTGCTGGGGAGAACGATTGGCACGGTGTTTCTCCTGCCGTTCCTGTTTTTTCTGGCCAAAGGCTGGATACGCCGACCGCTGGTTCCGAAACTCGTCACGATGTTTGTGCTCGGCGGCCTGCAGGGGTTGCTTGGCTGGTACATGGTAAAAAGCGGACTCATCGACAACCCGCATGTCAGTCAGTACCGGCTCACCGCTCACCTTGGTCTGGCAATCCTGATCTATGCCTACATGTTTCATGTCGCACTGGGACTCTGGCTGGGCGACCGGCGTACGGCGAGCACGCCCGGCGGGCTGCGCCATGCCGCCGCGCTGTTGACCGGCCTGGTGTTCATTACCGTTCTTTCCGGTGGTTTTGTTGCCGGTCTCAAGGCAGGCTTTGCCTACAATACCTTTCCACTCATGGACGGTCGCTGGATACCCGAGGCAATCTTCATGCAGGAGCCTGTGTGGCGAAATTTTTTCGAGAACATTGCCACCGTTCAGTTCGTGCACCGGCTACTGGCGACACTGGTGTTCACCAGCGTCATCGTGTTTTGGTTGTCCGCGCGCCGTTACAAACTACCGGCAACCGTGACGACCGGCCTGCACCTGATGCTGGCGGCCGCCGTGCTGCAGGTCAGCCTGGGCATTTCGACATTATTACTGCATGTGCCCGTGGCCCTTGCAGCAACGCACCAGGCAGGGGCGCTGTTGTTGTTAACGATCATGCTCTATACACACCACCGGATTGCCTGCTCCCCGGCGCAAACCTGAAGACTGCGGTACCCGGCGGCAAGGGCAGCTAATGCCGGGAGTCGCATAAGGCGTCAATCCCGTTTCGTGGTCGTTACTCCAGATCAAAAAAATGGCGTGCCCATGACACGCCATTCTTCGAACCGATTGCTGATCGCGGGCTGAAAGGCACCCGCATTCAGTTTTACCCGTTGTAAGACTACTGACTCTGACTGACCATGTATTCAATCGCTGCCTTCAGATCAGCATCCGTGCAGGACATACATGCGCCCTTCGGTGGCATGGCATTCTTGCCTTTGATTGCCGATGCCAGCAGGGCATCGGTTCCGGTCGCGATACGCGGCGCCCATGCTTCCTTGTCACCGAGTTTTGGTGCACCGGCAGCACCGGTGGCATGGCAGGCCTGGCAACTGGTCTGGTAAATCTTCTGGCCATCGACGTCATCATCGGCAAACACCGCACCACTGACACTCAATAAAACACCTGCAATTAACGCACTGGCTACTATTTTCATTATGACTTCTCCATAGGCTAGATAGAAAATCGGGGATTCCGCGACGGTCTGCCACAAAATCCGAAGTCGCAGTATATTTAAAATGACTAATATACTTCAACCAGTAAATATAATTTACATTAATTACAACAGGTTAAAGTGATGTTTTTTCCTCACCCAGGAGCCGCTGCCACCAACGGCGGCGGTTTCCGGGCAGGGAGGTCGTGGCCTTCAGGTCAACCGGGGGAAGCTTCGAGAGTATCCAGCCAGGCAAGGGAGGATGGTCGCTGAAACCGCAGGACACACCGAGATTGTGGGGGTCAAATATTTTCACAAACCCTGGATTCTGCATGGAGTCGGTAAACACCACACCACAATAGTCTTCTGCATGTTCCCTGCGTAACAGCTGGTCAATTTCCGTGAGAAAGTTTTCCAGCACTGCCGCATTGACAGACTGTTGCGGTGGCGGCTCACCCACTGCGTAGATATGCCAGCCAGCATCGGCATCGTGTCGAAGCACCGTCCACAAGGCATCCAGCTGTTCCCAGCGCAACACGTTTTCAAAGCGGCCCTTGAAGGCCGACCTGAAGGGGTCTGCTGGCTGTTCAGACATAAGCTCCTCGTTGCCACAAACGGCTGAATGATTATTAGTATACTACCGGCTGGCAAGCACCCGCGACACAACACGACTATGGACCTGGAGTTCTGGCACGAGCGCTGGCAAGCCAACCAGGTTGGCTTCCATCAAGGCGAGACAAACCGCCATCTGCTGCGTCACTGGCCACAACTGGGACTGGCAAAAGACAGCCGGATACTGGTGCCACTGTGTGGCAAGAGTCGCGATATGCTGTGGCTGCTGGAACAGGGTCACACGGTGGTCGGTATCGAGGTCAGCCAACTCGCCATCGAGGCTTTTTTTGCTGAAAACAACCTGACGCCCGAGATCCATGAAGAACACTATGGCCGCCGTTATGTCGTCGACCAGCTCGAATTGCTGTGCGCGGATTTCTTTTCTCTCGGGCAGCAGGATATCGGAGTAGTAAGCGCCTTCTTCGACCGCGCCGCGCTGATTGCACTCACACCGGCACAACGGCCCCGCTACGCCGTTCACCTGAAGCAATTAATTGACCATGGCGCCTCCGGGTTGTTAATTACGCTGGAGTACAATCAGCTTGAAATGAATGGCCCGCCCTTTTCTGTTCCCCGGGAAGAGATCTGCCACCTGTTCGAGCCTGGCTTTACCGTGGAACAACTGTTTCAGTTTGACGCGCTTGCAGAATACCGGCGGTTCAGGGAAAAGGGGCTGACGGCACTGACAGAGCGTGTCTGGTGCCTGAGATGCAGACAGCTGCCGGCAAAACCCTCATAATCGACTACAGTGTAAGCAGAGCAGGACATACCCTGCATCTACCCGGAGGGTGCACATGAAAACAATGACTCGCCTCGCGCTCGCAGCCATGCTAGCCGGCCTGTTCTGTACCTCGCTGTCACGTGCGGCCGATGTCTTGCCGGCACCCAACGGCATCACGCTACCGGAAAATTACCAGGACTGGCGCATGATCGGCTCGTCAAGCCGCATCGATAACAACACCCTGCGCGTGATACTCGGTAATGACATTGCAGTGGCTGCCGCGCGATCCGGCCACACCAACCCGTGGCCTGACGGCACCATACTGGGCAAACTGGTCTGGAAAGACACCACCCACGCGGCCTGGGAGAAGGCGGTGGTCCCCGGCGACTTCGTTCATGCGGAGTTCATGTTCAAGGATGCCGCCAGATGGAGTGAAACCGGCGGCTGGGGTTTTGCACGCTGGATCGGGCTGGAGCAGCAGCCCTATGGCAAGGATGCGGGATTCGTGAGCGAATGTTTCGGTTGCCACACCCCGGTGAAGGACAATGACTATGTGTTCACTCACCCGGCAAGCCTCCCTGGCAGATAAAAAAATGGCGCCTCGGGGGCGCCAAAAGGGGGAAGTTAAACGGTGACTCAGTCCTCGAGCTCAACCTCGTCGGCATAGCCATCGGCTTCCAGGCCGACCTCGTTGTAGTCCGTGAACTCGACCAGGTCACCGTTATTGACCAGGTCACCATTGTAGAATTCCGTGCCGGTAATATCCCCGCCCTCAAATTCGGTTGAGCTATCCGTGGCGATACTGACACCTAGGATAGTGACGGTACCGAAGTTGGTGCTGCCCGATGTCAGTGACGTGTCTATCGGTCCACGCAACACAATATCGCCCACTTCATCACGCTCGATCTGCGAGGCGATGACCTTGCCATTGTCGTCAACGAATCCCTCCACGTTGAGAAAATCATCTGCAACTATCCCGTTGATATCGAGCGGCTCATCTCCACCGGGCAGTTTGTCCTCGATCTG
>Ga0210101_1000080_pt1 | contig 33123 bp, 26 predicted proteins | sample Muzzi_PWC_D1_FD_185534 | JGI IMG/M metagenome (GOLD analysis project Ga0210101, IMG submission 185534) | Wetland microbial communities from San Francisco Bay, California, USA, that impact long-term carbon sequestration - Muzzi_PWC_D1 (SPAdes) | ecosystem: Environmental > Aquatic > Marine >... | reverse complement strand
GCCGCTACAGCTCTCCTTTGCGGCGGGCGAGCTGAAGGTCTCCGCGTCGACGCCGGAGGTCGGCGACGCCGAGGAGACGATGCCCGCCGCGTTCGAGGGCGAGCCGCTGGAGATCGGCTTCAACCCCGAGTTCCTCCGCGACGGAATCGAAAGCGTCGAGGGTGACGAGGTGATGCTGCGGCTGATCTCGCCGCTGCGGCCGGGGCTGCTGCAGCCGGTCGACAACGAAGACTTCCGCTACCTCGTGATGCCGATCCGCCTCAACGTCTGAGCGGCGACCGGTGCTCGTCACCGCCGTCGAAGCGAGCCCACTGCGGAGCCTGACCGAGCTGCGGGTCGAGCTGGGGCCGGAGATAGTCAGCCTGGTCGGCCCCAACGGGGCGGGTAAGACGAACCTGCTGGAGGCGCTCTACTTCGCGCTGGTCGGGCGGTCGTTTCGCACCTCGGACCGCCGCGAGCTGATTCCCTTCGGCGCGCCGTTCGCCCGGGCGGCGGCAACCGTGCGCTCCGCGGACGGGGTCGAGCACCGGTTGCTTGCCTCGGTCAGCCGCAGCGAGGGGCGCCGCCACCTGCTCGACGGCGGTCGAGCCGACCCGGCGACCGTGTCCCGCCACCGGCCTCCGGTCGCGGTCTTCTCCCCCGACCGGCTCGCCCTGGTCAAGGGGCCGCCGGCCGAGCGCCGCGCCCACCTCGACCGCTATCTCGCGGCTCGCTGGCCGGCCCGCGGCGGGCTGCGACAGCGCTACGGACAGGTGCTGGCCCAGCGCAACGCGCTGATCGCACGACTCGCGGCGGGTTCGGGGGGCGGCGACCTGGAAGCGTGGGACGCGGCTCTGGCCGAGGCGGCGGCGGCCCTGACGGCAGCGCGCTCGGAGGCCGCCGCCGAGCTGGCCGAGCCGTTCGCCGCGGCGGCAGGCGAGCTGGGGCTGGAGGGTGGCGCGGGGATCGAGTACGCGCCGCGCGCCGCCGGCTCGAGCGAGCAGATCCGGATCGGCCTCGGCGAGCGCCGCGAGGCCGACCTGAAGCTGGGCCGCAGCTCCTGGGGCCCGCACCTCGACGAGCTGAAGATCACGCTTTCCGGCCACCCCCTGCGTCGCTACGGCTCGCAGGGCCAGCAGCGTGCGGCGCTCCTGGCGCTGCTCTTCGCCGAGCGAGAGGCGCTCCTCGCCGCCCGCCGCGTCGCTCCGCTGCTGCTGCTCGACGACGTGATGAGCGAGCTGGACGGCGAGCGACGCGAGCGCCTGGTCGAGCGTCTGGCAGGCGGCGGCCAGGCGCTGATCACCGCCGCGGTCGAGGGGTCGGTGCCGTCGCGAGCGCTCGAGTGCGTGCTGCGGGTGCCGCCGATCGCAACCCATGCCGCCGCGGCGTGAGCCGCCGCCGCGCCCCCCGGCCGGCCTCGAACGCACTGCGCGCCGCGCTGCGGCGAGCGGCGCCGAAGACGCGCCTCGCGGCGGTGCAGGCGGCCTGGGCGGAGACGGTAGGGGAGCGGGTCTCGGCGGCCGCGCAGCCGGTCTCCGAACGCCAGGGCGCGGTCGTCGTCGAGTGCTCGGACCCGGTCTGGGCGGAGGAGCTGGACCTGATGCAGGGGCAGCTTCTGGGCCGCCTCCGGGACCGACTCGGAGACGAGGCGCCCCAGAGCCTGCGCTTTCGTGTCAAAGACGCCTGACCTCGCCACATTTAGTGCGTGTTTTGCAGGGATTTTTATTCTTGGCCCGAGGTCTTCCAGGGGGCTGAACTGGTATCCTTATGTCAACTTCTGTTTGCACCCCGACCCGGCGCGGCGAGGCCGTCAAAGGGTCGGGGTTTTTTCTGAGATCCGGAAGGGACTAATTGCCTAAGACGAAGAAGAACGCCACCTCCGGGAAAGGCTCCCCGGAGTCCTACGGCGCCAAGGACATCACGGTCCTCGAGGGCCTCGAAGCGGTGCGCAAGCGACCCGGCATGTACATCGGCTCGACCGGGCCGCGCGGCCTCCACCACCTCGTCTACGAGGTCGTGGACAACTCGGTCGACGAGGCGATCGCGGGCCACTGCAGCGAAGTCCGCGTCGTCTTGCACCCGGACGACAGCTGCACGGTGACCGACGACGGCCGCGGCATCCCGGTCGAAGAGCTGAAGAAGGAGAAGCGGCCGGCGGCCGAGGTCGTGCTGACCACCTTGCACGCCGGTGGCAAGTTCGGCGACGGCGGCGGCTACAAAGTCTCGGGCGGCCTGCACGGCGTCGGAGTCTCGGTCGTCAACGCGCTCTCCGAGCGGCTGAACCTGGAGATCGGCCGCGACGGCCACCTCTGGACCCAGGACTACGAGCGCGGCAAACCGCAGGGTCCCCTTGCGAAGGGCAAGGGAGCGAAACGCACCGGCACGACGCTGACCTTCCAGCCCGACCCGGAGGTCTTCGACGAGGTCGAGTTCGACTTCCAGACCCTGGCCGAGCGGCTGCGCGAGACGGCCTTCCTGACCCGCGGCCTGAAGATCGAGCTGATCGACGAGCGCGGCCAGACCAACAGCGTCGCCTTCCGCTACGAGGGGGGGATCGAGGACTTCGTCCGCCACCTCAACGAGAACAAGGACACCCTGCAGCGCAAGACGATCTTCTTCGAGGGCGAGGAGGACGAGGGCCAGGTCGAGGTGGCGATGCAGTGGAACACCTCCTACCAGGAGTCGATCTTCAGCTTCGCCAACAACATCAACACCCACGAGGGCGGTTCCCACCTCTCCGGCTTTCGTTCCGCGCTGACCCGCACCCTGAACGCCTACGCGCGAGGCAAGGGGCTGCTCAAGGAGAAGGACGACAACCTGGGGGGCGAGGACGTGCGCGAGGGGCTCACCGCGGTGATCTCGGTGAAGCTGCACGACCCGCAGTTCGAGGGGCAGACGAAGACCAAACTCGGAAACCCGCCGATCCGCGGGCTCGTGGAGGAGACGGTCAACCGCAAGCTGGCGGAGTTCCTCGAGGAGAACCCCGGTGACGCGCGGCGGATCATCACCAAGGCGATCGACGCCTCCCGCGCCCGCGACGCGGCGCGCAAGGCGCGCGACCTGACCCGGCGCAAGTCGGCGCTGGAGAACTCGACCCTGCCGGGCAAGCTCGCCGACTGCACCGTCAAGGACCCGCGCGACGCGGAGCTGTTCGTGGTCGAGGGCGACTCCGCCGGCGGCTCCGCCAAGCAGGCGCGCGACCGCTCGACCCAGGCGGTGCTGCCGCTGCGCGGCAAGATCATCAACGTCGAGAAGAACAGGATCGACAAGGTGCTCGCCAACAACGAGGTGCAGGCTCTGATCACGGCGATCGGCACCGGGGTCCACGACGAGTTCAAGCTGGACGACGCCCGCTACCACAAGATCGTCATGGCCAGCGTCGACGGCGAAGAGCAGACGATGGTGCGCGACCATCGTGGCACCCGTCTGGTGCGGATCGGACCGTACATCGACGAGATCCTTGCTCGGCACGACGCCGACGTCGAGACCTACACGAAGGTGACCGAGGAGGCGATGGGGGAAGTCCTCTGCTTCGACAAGGGGAGCGGGCGGACGAGGTTCAAGCCGGTCAAGGGCGTTATCCGCCACCCGGTCGACGAGCCGCTGTTCGAGATCAAAACCGCTTACGGGCGCTCCGTGAGAGTGACCGGGAGCCACAGCGTGTTCGTCTACGAGGACGGCGAGATCCGCACGAAGCGGGGCATGGACGTCAAGCCCGGCGACCGACTCGTCGCGCCGCGGCGGATCAATCTGCCGGTCGACGCTCCCGATCGCCTCGACCTTCTGCGCGAGCTGCATGCGATTCCGGAGGCGGCCGAGCAGGTGTGGGTGCGAGGCGCCGCCGTGGAGAGCTGGTACAGGTCTCGCGTTCGACTCGAGCATTCGGGCAACAGGGAGCTGACCTCGGTGCGTGTGCAGGCGCCGGCGGACGTCCGCGCGCACCTGACGCGCATGCGGCGCCTGTCCGGGATGCGGAACCGCGACCTCTGCGAGCGAATTGGGATCAAGCAGCCGGTGACCTTCTATGCGTGGGAGAAGGGCAAGTCGAAGCCGACTCTCCCCAACTGGAAGCGCTACGTCGAGGCCGTCGGCGAAGACCCCGAGCGGCTGCTGCCGCGGGTGCATGTGGTCGAGAGCGCCCTGGAGAGAACCTGGAACACGCAGTATCGAGGCGCGCCCCGCAACAGGGTGAAAACGTATGTGCGGCTGTCCGACCTCAGCAGCGCGGACCTCGACTGGTTCGGCGAGCGGGAGGACCTCGAGTTGACGCCCGAGCACTACAAGGGCAAGGGCCTGGGCCGTCACCTCCACGTCACCCCCGAGTTGATGAAGCTGCTCGGCTTCTACATGGCCGAGGGTTCAGGTAGCGCGCGAGGCGGCATCCGCTTCGCGATCGGGTCGCGCAACGAGGCCTACCGAGCGGAGATGACGGAGGCGATCGAGGCGGTCTTCGGACATGCGGCGAGCAACTACGAGTCGGGCCAGCGGGTCGGCGAGCTGCGGCTGGTCAACCGGGTGGCGGCCCTTGTCTGGGGCCGCCTCTTCGGCTTCGCGGGCGTCACCGCGCCGACGAAGCGGATTCCGGATCTGGCGTTCCGCGTCGACGACGACCTGAAGACGGAGTTCCTGCGTGGGTACTTCATCGGGGATGGATGCCTGAGCAACGGCAGGTTTGGTTTTGCCACGACCTCGCGCGAGCTCGCAAGCGATCTTCAGTATCTCCTTGCGGCATTCGGCGTCGTCGCTTCGATCTCCAGAGCTGCAACCGCTGGAAAGCCGGTGAGGATCAACGGCCGCGCGGCAACCCACCGGCATGACTGTTGGAATGTCGCAATCGCAGCCCGCGCGGATGTCGCAAAGCTCTCGCGAATCTGGGATGGGCACGCGAACAGCGAATCGGCGCGGGAGTCGATCAGGAGGGGCGGGGCGCATTCACGTCGCCGGTTCCAGTCCGTCGGCCGCGATCTCATGGCCATCCCGGTCCGCTCCGTCGAGAAGTCCCACTCATCCGGAGACCAAGTGTACGACTTCTCAGTGTTGAACGATGAGAACTATATAGTCGGATTTGGTGGAGTGGCAGCTCGGAATACCGACGCGGATGTCGACGGCGCCCACATCCGCACCCTGGTCCTCACCTTCCTCTACCGGCAGATGCCGGAGCTGATCGACGCCGGCTATGTCTACATCGCCAAACCGCCGCTCTACCGGGTCAAGCAGGGCAACCAGGAGACCTACCTGGAGCGCGAGTCCGAGCTGGAAGAGCTGCTGCTCCGCGACAAGCTCGAGGACTTCGAGCTGGTCGACGCGGAGGGCAAGCAGCGCAAGCTGACCAGGAGCCGCTGGCAGAGCTACATCCGCGGCGCCAAAGAGTACGAGGGCTGGGGCTCCTCGCTGCAGGCGGAGTTCGGCCACGACACGGTTCGCTTCCTCGGGGAGTCGAGCCTGCTCGACGAGGAGGTCGCGACCCTTGCCGGGGCGCGCAAGGCCCTCAGCCGCAAGGCGGCCGAGGCCGAGCCGTTCGAGACGAAGGTCGTCGAGGACTCCAAGGACGAGCTGGTCGTGAAGGCGGTCGAACGCAAGACCGGGCTGGCGCAGACGCACAGGCTCCCGCGCGGGCTGTTCGAACACCACGACTACCGCAAGTTCGCCGAGGTGCACACGACGCTGCTCAAGCAGGTCGGCCGGCCCCCCTTCGAGGCTCACCTCGGCGGCCGCAGCGCCGAGGCGCTCTCCTTCCAGGCGCTGCGCGGCGCCGTCCTCGAGCTGGCCCGGCACGGCGTGCAGCTGACCCGCTTCAAGGGGCTGGGCGAGATGAACGCCGACCAGCTCCGCGAGACGACGATGGACCCGGCCACCCGCACCCTCGCCCGGGTCACGCTCGACGACGCCACCGCCGCCGACCAGATCTTCTCGATGCTGATGGGCGACCAGGTCGGCCCGCGCCGCGACTTCATCGAGGGCCACGCGAAGGAGGTGAAATTCCTCGATGTGTGAGGCAGGGGTCTGATGGCCCTCGAGGCCCTGACCGGGAGGATCGAAGAGCGCGAGCTCGAGAAGGAGATGCGCTCGTCGTACCTCGACTACGCGATGAGCGTGATCGTCGGGCGGGCGCTGCCGGACGTCCGCGACGGCCTCAAGCCGGTCCATCGCCGAGTGCTCTACGCGATGCACGACATCGGCCTGCAGCCGACCCGGGCCTACCGCAAGTGCGCCTTCATCGTCGGCGAGGTGATGGGCAAGTACCACCCGCACGGCGACTCCGCGATCTACGACACGCTGGTGCGGATGGCGCAGGAGTTCTCGCTGCGCTACACGCTGGTCGACGGGCAGGGCAACTTCGGCTCGATCGACGACGATCCGGCTGCCGCGATGAGGTACACCGAGGCCCGCCTCGGCCGGCTCGCCACCGAGCTGCTGCGCGACATCGACGCCGACACGGTCGACTTCGGGCCCAACTACGACGAATCGACCCAGGAGCCGCTGATCCTGCCGGCCCGCTTCCCCAACCTGCTGGTCAACGGTGCGGCCGGGATCGCGGTCGGGATGGCGACCAACATCCCGCCCCACAACCTGCGCGAGGTGGCGGCTGCGGTCAACGCCTACATCGACGACCCCGGCATCGACCTGGCGGGGCTGATGGAGCACGTCAAGGGCCCCGACTTCCCGGGCGGCGGGATCATGAGCGCCGAAGGGATCCGCGACGCCTACGCGTCCGGCCGCGGCACGGTCAAGGTGCGCGCCCGCGCCCACGTCGAGCCGCTGAAGGGCGGAAAGGACGCGGTCGTCGTCACCGAGCTGCCGTTCATGGTCAAGAAGGGCGGCGACAACGGGCTGGTCTCGAAGATCGCCGACCTGGTCCGAGAGAAGAAGCTGGAAGGGATCTCCGACCTGCGCGACGAGACCGACCGGTCCGGGATGCGCCTCGTGATCGAGCTGAAGCGGGGCGGCCAGCCGGCCAAGGTCGTGCTCAACAACCTTTACAAGAAAACCGCGATGCAGACCAGCTTCGGCATCAACATGGTGGCGCTGGTCGACGGGGTGCCGCGCACCCTCAGCCTGCTCGAGCTGGTCAGCCACTACGTAGACCACCAGCGCGAGGTCGTCACGCGTCGCACCCAGTACGAACTGCGCCGCGCCGAGGCGCGCGCCCACATCCTCGAGGGGCTGCTGATCGCGCTCGACAACCTCGACGCGGTGATCAAGCTGATCCGCGGCTCGGCCGACCCCGACGCCGCCCGCGACGGCCTGATCTCGCAGTTCGAGCTGTCGCGCGAGCAGGCACAGGCGATCCTCGACATGCGTCTGCAGCGCCTCACCGCGCTGGAAGCCGACAAGGTGCGGGCCGAGCACGCGGACCTGGTCGAGCGGATCGGCGAGCTGCGGGCGATCCTCGGCGACGAGGCGAGGGTGCTCGGGCTGGTCAAGGAGGAGCTGGCGGAGGTGGTCGGCTCCTACGGCGACGAGCGCCGCACCGAGATCGCCCACTTCGAGGGCGACGTCGGGATCGAGGACATGATCGCCGACCAGCAGATGGTGATCTCGCTGACCGCCTCCGGGTACGTCAAGCGGCTGCCGCTCGCCACCTACCGCCAGCAGCACCGCGGCGGGGTCGGGGTGATGGGGATGAACCTGAAGGAGGACGACTACATCGCCCACCTCCACATCTGCTCGACCCACGACTACCTGCTGTTCTTCACCAACCGGGGCAAGGTCTACCGGCTCAAGGTCTACGAGCTGCCGGAGGGCTCGCGCACCTCGAAAGGCAGCGCCCTGGTCAACCTGCTGCCGCTGCGCGAGGGCGAGCGGGTGATGGCGGTGATCCCCACCCGCGACTTCAAGGAGAACAAGTACCTCGCCTTCGCCACCGCGAAGGGGCTGATCAAGAAGACCGAGTTCCTCGCCTACAACACGCCGATCCGCGCCGACGGGATCATCGCGATCAAGGTTCGCGACGGCGACGAGCTGGTCCAGGTCCGCCTCACCTCGGGCGAGGACGACCTGCTGATGGTCTCCAAGTCGGGCCACGCGGTGCGCTTCTCCGAGCAGCAGGCGCGGCCGATGGGGCGCGACACCTCCGGCGTCAAAGGGATGAACGTCAGCGCGAAGGTGAACGGAGAGGAGAACCGGGTGCTGGCGATGGACGTCGCCCGCGACGACGCCGAGCTTTTCGTGGTCACCGAGAACGGCTACGGCAAGCGCACCTCGATCTCCGAGTACCCGGTCAAGGGGCGCGGCACCAAAGGCGTCCTGACCGCGAAGTTGACCGAGAAGAAGGGCGGCCTGGCCGGCGCCCTGATCGTCCGCGAGCACCAGGAGCTGCTGTTCATCTCCCAGCACGGGATGGTGCAGCGCACCTCGGCCGGCGGCATCTCGGCGATGGGCCGCCCGACCCAGGGAGTGCGCGTGATGAACCTCAAGGACGACGACCGGGTCAGCGCCGTCGCGCTGGTGGTCGAGTCCGAGGAGCCCTCAGGCGCCGAGACGCCCGAGCAGGGCGAGCTCGCTGCTGACGGGGCGGGCGGGTAGCCGCCGCTGCGAAGCGAACATGGGCTCCGGCGGAGCCACCCCGACGCACCCCGAGACGGTCACGCAGCGGCGGGCAGGTACTGCTGCCAGGCCGGCGGGATGTTCGGGCTGGCGACCTGGATGAAGATGCTCGGGCCCGGCGCCTTGGGGCGCTTCTGGGGATGCATCTGGATCTCGCGGGGCAGGCGGTTGCCCTTGCGCCGGTTGCAGTTCGCGCAGGCGGCGACGATGTTCTCCCAGACCGACTTTCCGCCGCGGCTGCGCGGGATCACATGGTCGACCGTGAGCCCCGACTTGGTCGAGCCGCAGTACTGGCAGGTCCAGGCGTCGCGGGCGAGCACCGCCCGCCTCGTGATCTTGCGGCGGTGCGCCTCGCGCGGCACCCGCACGTAGCTGACCAAGCGGATCACGTCGGGCCGCTGCAGCGCCATGTGCTCGGAGTGGATCGCCCCCTCGCGCCGCTCCAGCAGTTCCGCTTTCTCCTTCAGCAGCAGCACGGCGGCCCGCCTCAACGTGCAGACGTTGATCGGCTCGTAGGTTGCGTTCAAGACGAGCACCCGTGCCATCTTGCTCGGCAATTCTACGCACACCCCCTCGCCGTGCTACTCCGTCGGGTAGGAGCCGAGGATGCGCACCGATTCCGCCTTCTCGCGCAGCGCCGCGATCGCCTCCGCGACCGGCGGGTCGTTCAGCGACCCTTCGGCGTCGACGAAGAACATGTAGCGGCCGAGCCCGCGACGCAGCGGCCGGGACTCGATCCGCGAGAGGTTCACGCCGCGGCTGGAGAACTCGCGCAGCGCCTCGACCAGGGCACCGGGGTGGTCCTCGCCCAGCTCGGAGAAGACGAGCGAGGTGCGGGAGGGGACCCCGCCGGGCGGCGGCTCGCCGCCGGGGGCGATCCAGACGAAGCGGGTCACGTTGTCGGCCTCGTCCTCGATTCCCTCGCGCAGCACCACGCAGCCGTACAGGTCGGCCGCCGAGCGGGCGCCGACCGCCGCCCAGGGCCGCACCGACTCGCCGACCATGCGCACCGCCTCGGCGGTGCTGCTGACGCTGCGCCTTTCGACCCCCGGCAGCCGCTCGCGCAGGAAGCCGGCGCACTGGGCGAGCGGCTGGGGGTGGGAGAGCACCGCCGAGACCTCGGCCAGCTCGATCGGCTCGCGGGCGATCAGGTGGGCGCGCACCCGGAAGTCGTGCTCGCCGACGATCGTCGCCGTCTCGGTCTCGAAGGCGAGCGTGTCGAGCGTGCTCCGCACCGATCCCTCGATCGAGTTCTCGAACGGGACCAGCGCCCGGTCGGCCTCGCCGCGCTCGACGGCGAGGATCGCGTCGTGGACGGTCGGCGTCCGCAGCGCCTCGAAGTCGACCTGCGGCGCCGCCTCCCGCAGCGCGTCTTCGGTGAACGTCCCCGCCGGCCCAAGGAACGAGATGCGCATCTAGTGGGAGACGGGTCGGGGGGCCGTGCTGGAGCCTCGCGAAGCGGGCACCGCAGAGCGGTTCTTCCGCGAAGCGGTCCAAGTTGGTGAGCGAAGCGCAAGCGAAGCGAACATCGGCTCCGGCACGGCCCCCCGACCCGTCTCCCTCATTCGAACTGGACCGTGTAGGTGGCTTCGTTGTTTTCGGAGACCTGCTCGCCCGGCACCGGTTCGGCTTCGACTTCGAGGGTCGCTTCGCCTTTCGGCGCGGGCGTCAGGGGGATCGTCACCGACGCCGTTTCCCCGGCCCCGATGCTGCTGATGTCCTGCTGCACGGTGTTGCCGTCTACGGTGACCGAGACGGTGACGCCGTTCTCGGTCGATTCGCCCTGGTTCTGAACCTGCACTTCGACTTCCGGCGTCCCTTCGACCGCGACCGCGGCCGGCCCTTCGGCGCTCAGTTCGGTGCCGTTGACGCTGGTCGAGATCAGGCCGAGGCCGTGGACGCCGGGCGTCGCGCCGGCGGTCGAGCCGCTGACCGCGCCGAGCGCCGAGCTGACCGTGCTTTCGTCGAGCCACTTGGTTTCTTCGGGGAGGAATTCGCTCTTCGGCACGTCGTCGCCTTCGATCCCGTTGTCGGCCAGCACACCGTCGATCTCCGGCCGCGTGACGGTGCTGTAGAGGACGTCGCTCGCCAGCAGCACCCGCATCTGCCTGGCGATCGCTTCGGTCGCCTTCTTCGAGCCCGCGTCGCCGAGCGCGGTGCTCATCTTGTCGGCGATCTTGGTCATCGCCGCGTCGCGCAGCTCGTAGACCAGCTCGAGCGTGCCCTGGGCGTTTCCCATGTCGCCCGGGGTGTCGAGCGCTTCGACCCGGGCGAGGTAGTTGTCCATCGCGCTGCGGTCGGCGTTGACCTCGGCGACGAACTCGGTAACCGAGAGCTTGCCCGGGTTCGAGAGCTTGTCGAAGAAGCTCTTGCTGGTCTGCTGCGTCTCGTCGACGATCTGGGTCACGTTGCGCGCGTAGTCGCTCAACGCCCGGTGCTTGCGGGCGTTGAGGCATCCGCGCACGCCGAGCACGATGAGGATCAGGATCAGCAGCCCGACGCCGAGCGCGAGGGCGCGGCGGAGCAGGATCTGCTGCCGTTCGGGACGGCGTGGCGGGCGCGCTCTGCGCCCCGGCCGGGATGCGACGGGTTCCTCCAAGAAGCTGCTCTCCAGGGCTGGTTAGCTGGTCGGAGAGTATGCATGCTGGCCAGGTCGCCGCATCGAGACCCCCAGCAAAAGACGCGGTTTTTGCAGCGCCGGCCGCAGGAGCAAGGCGCCGCGCGGCGAAGTCGGAGGGGCTTTGGTCGGCTCCCTGGTCCTCAACCGCTTTCTGATCGAGCGCCGCATCGGCAGCGGCGGCTTCGGCGTCGTCTACGAGGCCTGGGACGGGCGCCTGGAGCGGACCGTCGCGGTCAAGGCGATCGAGTCTCACGGCGAGACCGGCGCCCGGGTGCTGCGCGAGGCGCAGGCGGCGGCGCGGCTCAACCACCCGGGCATCGTGACGCTCTATGAGATCGGCGAGGAGGACGGCAACGCGCTGCTCGTCACCGAGCTGGTCGAGGGCTCGACCCTGGCCGAGCTGAATGCGGCGCGCACGCTCAGCGACCGTGAGATCGGAGAGATCGGCGCCGATCTCTGCGAGGCCCTCGACCACGCCCACGCCCGCGGCGTCGTCCACCGCGACGTGAAGCCGCAGAACGTCCTGGTCGGCGACGACGGCGAGCCGCGCGCCAAGCTGATGGACTTCGGAATCGCCCGGCTCGCCGACGCCGCGGCGCTGACCGCTCCCGGCGAAGTGGTCGGCACCCTCGCCTACATGTCTCCCGAGCAGGCCGAGGGGCGTGCGGCAGGCCCCGAGGCCGACGTCTACTCGCTGGCCCTCACCCTGTACGAGTGCTGGAGCGGTGAGAACCCGAACCGGCGCGCCACCCCGGCGGCCACCGCGCGGGCGATCGGTGGCCGGCCGCGATCGCTGCGCCGCCTGCGCCGCGACCTGCCGCGGGAGCTGAGCGAGGCGATCGACGCCGCCCTCTCGCGCCGCGCCGCCCGCCGCCCGCCGCTGGAGGAGCTCGGCGCCGCGATCGAGGACTCGCTCGACCACCTCGCCGATCGCCCCTCCGGCGCCGCCGTCCCAATCGGCCTGCGGGCCGGGGCGCTTGCCGCCGCCGCCCTGCTGGGCGTCTGGTTGGCGGCCGGCCACGGTCTCGCTCTACCTTGAGATGCCCGGCCCCGCGACCCCGCACACCTGGATGACGCGCATGGCGCTGCACATATCCGCGTCCTCGGGCTTGCCTTTGGCACCACCAAAGGCTGCGCCCTGCGTCCTTGATCTGCTTGGCCTCGCGCGCCCCCAGGCGCACGCGGCCGCGGGCCCGAGCATCTAGGATTTTCCGATCAGCGTCCTACGCAACCTCGAGAGTCGTATCGAAGGCCTTGTCGAGGGCGTCTTCAGCCGCGCCTTCAGCTCCGAGGTGCAGCCGGTCGAGCTGGCCCGCAAGCTGGCCAAGGAGATGGACTCGCACAAGACGGCCGGGGTCGCGCGGGTCTACGTCCCCAACGAGTACACCGTCTACCTCTCCGACAAGGACCGCACCCGGCTGGAGGGCTACGAGCGCGGGCTCGAGCAGGAGCTGGCCGGGTACCTGCTGGAGCACGCGCGGCGTCGCGACTACGACCTGCTGACCCGGCCGACGGTCTCCTTCGAGACCGACGAGCGGTTGCGGCTCGGCGAGTTCGGCATCCAGGCGCGGCTGGTGAAGCCGCCGGCGCACGAGGGCGCCGCTCCGCGCCAGGGGGAGGAGGGGCACACGATGGTCTACTCGGCGGTGCGCGAGGCACCGCAGGAGGAGAGCCCCGCCCACCGCGCCGAGGTGGCGACGCGGGCGGTGGTCGCGCTAGACGACCGCCGTTACGTGCTGGATGGGCCGCGGGCGACGATCGGTCGCTCCAAGGAGGCCGACTGCGTGCTGCGCGACCCCAACGTCTCCCGCCACCACGCCGAGCTGCGCCGCTCCGCGCAGGGCGATTGGACGATCGCCGACCTCGGCTCGACCAACGGGATCAAGGTGAACGGGCGGCGGGTCGGCTCGACCCGCCTGGGCGCGGGCGACCAGGTCACGCTGGGGACCACGACGTTCAGGTTCGACGTTGAGCGCTGAATGCGCCCCAGCGGCGCTCTGGGGCGGTCATTAGGGTGCTGGCGTGGTCTACGACCCGATCTCCGTGGCCCTCAAGTTCGGCTTCCTCGCCGTCCTCTACCTGTTCCTGCTCTGGATCGCGCGCAGCGCGCTGAAGGATCTGCGCGGCACGGTGGCGCCGGCCCCGGACGCGACCGGCTTCCACCCGGCACCCGCGCACGGCGAGCCGGCCGTCGGCGACGCCTGGCTGGTCGCGCTGCGCGGCGGTGGCCTGCGCGAGGGAGAGCGCTTCGACTTGATCGGCGGGCTCTCGATCGGTCGCTCCCAGGAGGCCGACCTGCGGATCGAGGACCGTTATGCCTCCGGCCTGCACGCCAGGATCTTCTCGCGTGAAGGGCGGAGCTACGTCGAAGACATGAACTCCACCAACGGCACGCTGTTGAACGACGCCGCCCTGCACGGCGAGGCCGAGCTGGTCGACGGCGACGCGGTGCGGATCGGCGACACCGAGTTCAGGTTCGAGGCGGGTGCGTGATGCGCCGGAAGGGCAGTTGGACCCGATGCTGAGGATCTCCGACAAGGCGTTCCGCACCGACACCGGCCGGCAGCGCAGCGAGAACGAGGACTCGCTGTTCGTCCGCGCCCCGATCTTCGTGGTCGCCGACGGCATGGGCGGTGCCCAGGCGGGGGAGGTCGCCTCGAAGGCTGCCGCGGAGGCCTTCGACCGCGACCTGCCGGACGGCCCGCCGGGCCCGGTCCTGCGTGAGACGATCGAGGCGGCGAACAGCAAAATCCACGAGCTCGCGCACACCGACCCCTCGCGGGCGGGGATGGGGACGACGATCACCGCGGCGATCGTCGATGCGCGAAACGCAGAGGTCGGCATCGGGCACGTCGGCGACAGCCGTGCCTACCGGCTGCGCGGCGGCCGGATCGAGCGGCTGACCCGCGACCACTCGCTGGTCGAGGAGATGCGGCGCAAGGGCCAGATCACCGACGCCCAGGCCGAGGAGCACCCGCAGCGCTCGATCATCACCCGCGCCCTCGGCCCCGAGCCCGACGTCGAGGTCGACGTGCAGACCGTGCCGGCCGCCCCCGGCGACGTCTTCCTGCTCTGCTCGGACGGTCTCACCACGATGGTCGACGAGGAGCGGATCGCCGCCGTCCTCGCCGCCGCCTCCTCGATGCGCGAGGCGGTGCGGCAGCTGGTCGACGAGGCCAATCGGGCGGGAGGGCGCGACAACATCACCGCGCTCGCCTTCCGGCTCGAGGACGCAGCGGCGCCCATGCACGACGCCGCCGGCGACGCCACCCTGGTCGGCGCCGCCGCCGAGGAGGCGGGAGTGAGCGCCACCGAGGTGCGCCGCCGTGCCGCCGCCGCCGCCGCCCGCGGGCGTCGCGAACAGCTCGCCGCGAGGCGGCAGCACCGCGGCCTGCGCACCGCGGCCAAGATCCTCGCGGTCGCCGTGGTGCTCGCCGCGGTCGCCTTCGGCGCCTGGTACGGCAACCGGCAGGCGTGGTTCCTCGGTACCGACGACGCCGGTCGGGTCGCCCTCTACCGCGGCCTCCCCTACGAGCTGCCCTTCGGCATCGAGCTCTTCTCCGAGCGCTACGCGAGCCCGATCCAGACCGACGCTCTTCCCGGCCGCCGCCGCGAATCGGTGACCGGCCACGACATCCGCTCGCGCGGCGACGCGGTCTCGCTGATCGAAGACATCGAACGCAGCCAGGGGGTTCCTTGAGGAAGCGGGATCTTCGATGACTGCGCGCAACCGCGAGCTGATCGCCCTGATCCCAGTCGCCCTGCTGCTCAGCGCCGGCTTCGCCGCAGTGTTCGCGCAGGAGAGCGCGCGGCTCGACAACCTCAGCCTCGTCTACGGCGCCTACTTCCTCGGCGTCTGCCTCGCCACCCACGTCTACCTGCGGCTGCGGCTGCCCGACGCCGACCCCTACCTCTTCCCGCTGGTCGCCCTGCTGACCGCCTTCGGGTTGGTGATGGTCTACCGGATCGACCCCAACCTTGCCCGCGACCAGGCCAACTGGTTCGTGCTCGGCCTCGCGCTGTTCGCGGTGACGATCCACTTCCTGCGCGACTACGACGTGCTGGAGCGCTACCGCTACACGATCGCCGCGGTCGGCCTGCTGCTCTTGCTGGCGCCGCGCCTGCCGGCGATCGGCCAGCAGGTCAACGGCGCCTACCTCGGCGTGAAGATCGGGCCGCTCGCCTTCCAGCCGGCCGAGTTCTCGAAGATCTGCATCGTCGTCTTCCTCGCCAGCTACCTGCGTGAGCACCGCGAGGTGCTGATCGTCGGCGCCCGCCGGGTGCTCGGCGTCACCCTGCCGCCGCTCAAGCACCTCGGCCCGCTGCTGGTCGTCTGGGGGGCGTCGATGTTCATGCTCGTCTTCATCCGCGACCTCGGCAGCTCGCTGATGTTCTTCGCCGCCTTCCTCGCGCTGCTCTACGTGGCGACCGGCCGTTTCTCCTTCGTGGTGATCGGGATGGCGCTGTTCCTGCTCGGCGCCTGGTTCTTCGCCTCGACCGTGCCCCACGTCCACGACCGGGTCGAGATCTGGCTCGACCCCTACCAGGACCCGAGCGGCAGCGGCTACCAGGTCCTCCAGTCGATCTTCGCGCAGGCCGACGGCGGCCTCTTCGGCAAGGGCTTCGGGCAGGCGTTGATCACGATCCCCGGCACCGACGCGGCGCTGCTGCCGGCGGCGCAGACCGACACGATCTACTCGCTGATCGTCAGCGAGCTGGGCCTGTTCGGCGCCTCCGCGGTGATCATCATCTACCTGCTGATCGCGGCGCGCGGCTTCAAGATCGCCCTGCTCGCCGACGACGGCTTCTCGAAGCTGCTGGCGACCGGGCTGACCGCTGTCTTCGCGATCCAGGCCTTCGTGATCATCGGCGGCGTGACGCGGGCGATCCCCCTGACCGGCGTCACCCTGCCCTTCATCAGCTACGGCGGCAGCTCGATCGTCGCCAACTTTGTGCTGCTCGCGCTGCTGCTGCTGGTCTCCGACCGGGCCCGCCGGGAGGTTGGGGCGTGAACAGGCAGATCGTCAAGCTGTTCGGGCTGATCGTCGTCCTCTTCGCCGTCCTGATCGGGTTCACCTCGTACTGGTCGGTGTTCGACGCGCAGGCGCTGAAGGAGAAGGACGCGAACAAGCGACCGCTGCTCGAGCAGCAGCAGATCCGGCGCGGCAGGATCCTCGCCGACGACGGCACGGTGATCGCCCGCTCGGTCGCCAAGGGCCGCGGCGCCAACCGGCGCTACGTGCGCCGCTACCCGGAAGGAGCGCTGTACGGGCACCCGGTCGGCTACAGCTTCGTCCGCCAGGGCGACAGCGAGCTCGAGCAGTACCACAACGACGAGCTGGTCGGCGACGAATCCGAATTCGGCTCGATCCTCGACGAGCTGAGCGGCAAGCGCCGGGAAGGCAACGACCTCGCCACCAACATCGACCCCGCGGCGCAGCGGACCGCGCTCGCCGATCTCGAAGCGGCCGGCTTCGGCGCCGTGGTGGCGATCGAGCCGAGCAGCGGCCGGGTGCGGGTGCTCGCCTCCAACCCCCCGTACGACCCGAACCGGGTTCCGGAACACCTCGCCTCGCTCAACCGCGATTCGAGCTCGCCGCTGCTCGACCGCGCCACGCAGGGCCAGTACCCGCCCGGCTCGACCTTCAAGGTTGTGACCGCGGCGGCCGGCCTCGACAGCGGCGCGATCTCCCCGCAGACGACGATCGACGCCCCAGGAGAACTGGACATCCAGGGCCAGCCCTTGCAGAACGACTTCACGCAGAGCTTCGGGCCGATCGCCCTCGACCAGGCGTTGACCTTCTCGGTCAACACCTGGTTCGCGCAGCTCGGCCAGAGGCTGGGCGAGGAGAGGCTGTTCGAATACATGGACGCCTTCGGCTTCAACTCGACCCCGGCGATCGACCTGCCCTCCAGCCAGGTTTACAAGAGCGGCGTCTTCAGCGAAGGCGAACTGCTCGGCCCCACCGACCCGGTGGACGTCGCCCGCATCGCGATCGGCCAGGAGCGCCTCGCGGTGACTCCGCTGCAGATGGCCGAGGTCGCAGCCGCGGTGGCCAACGGCGGCAGCCTGATGAAGCCGCAGATCTGGAGCCGCGTGGTCGACCCCGACGGGCGGGTGGTGAAGCGCCTCGATCCCAGCCAGTACAGCCGCCCGATCGACGAGCAGACGGCGGCCGAGCTGACCACGGCGATGGAAGGCGTGGTCAGCGGCGGCACCGGCACCAACGCGGCGATCCCCGGTGTCCCGGTCGCCGGCAAGACCGGCACCGCGGAAACCCCGTTCAACGAAACCTGCGGCGGCGGCAGCGAGGAGAACCAGGCGTGGTTCATCGGTTTCGCGCCGGCCGACGAACCGGAGATCGCGATCGCGGCGACGGTCGAGTGCACGACCGCGTTCGGCAACGACGTCGCCGCGCCGATCTTTCGCGACGTGGCGGAAACGATCCTCGCGGGCGAATGAGATACAACAGCCGGCCGATGGGCCGATTTCGGACGATATGCGACCGTTTTCGTCCTGTCGGCGGCGGGGGCGGGGGGCCGCGTGGCTGAAGTCGGCGAGGGGAGCACGATCGACGGGCGCTACCGGGTGCTGCGGCGGATCGGCTCGGGCGGGATGGCGGACGTCTGGCTGGCCGAGGACCAGCACCTGCAGCGCCGCGTCGCGCTGAAGGTCCTCCACGGCCGCTTCGCCCAGGACCGCGAGTTCGTCGAGCGCTTCAGGCGCGAGGCCGAGGCGGCGGCGGGGCTGCAGCACCCGAACGTCGTCTCCGTCTTCGACCGCGGCGACGTCGATGGCACCTACTACATCGCGATGCAGCTGCTCGAGGGGCGCTCGCTGAAGCAGCTGATCGACCAGGGCTTGAGCCCCGAGCAGGCGGTGAAGCTGATCCGCCAGGTGCTGGAGGGCGCCGGCTTCGGCCACCGGCATGGCGTTGTGCACCGCGACTTGAAGCCCCAGAACGCGATCGTCGACGAGGAGGGCAAGGTCACGGTGACCGACTTCGGCATCGCCCGCGCCGGCGCCTCGGAGATCACCCAGGCCGGCTCGGTGATGGGGACGCCGCACTACCTCTCGCCCGAGCAGGCGCAGGGCCAGGAGGTGACAGCCGTCTCCGACCTCTACTCGATCGGAGTGATGCTCTACGAGGCGCTTGCCGGGCGGGTGCCGTTCGAGGCCGACTCGGCGGTGGCGATCGCGATGAAGCAGGTCTCGCATAAGCCACAGCGGCCGAGCTCGATCAATCCGGCCGTCTCCCCGGCGCTCGACGCGGTCGTCATGCGGGCGCTGGAGAAGGACCCGGGGCAGCGCTTCCAGAGCTCCGAGGCGTTCATCGCGGCGCTCGACGCGGCGCTGCGCGAGCCCGAAGGCCGGGGCGGCGGCACCGCCGCCTTCGCGCCGCTGCCTCCCGCGGTGGCAGCTCCCGAGGAGGCCGCCGCGGCCGAGCCGGACGCCGAGCGGGAGGCCCGCCAGCGCCGCCGCCGCATCTGGGTCCTGGTCGGAGCGGCGGCGCTGATCGGCCTGCTGATCGGCTTCGCGCTGACCCGCGAGACGACGACCGAAGTGCCGAGCGTGACCGGCAACCAGCTCGGCGTGGCGATCGCGCTGCTCGAACAGAACGGCTTCAAGGTCGGCGACGTCGCCCGGGTGCGGCGGGAGGTCGCCGCCAACACGGTGCTCGAGCAGGACCCGGCGGCTTCGCCGCCGTCCGGCGAAGCGAACCTCGACTGCGCCTTCCTCAGCTTCTTCTGCTCGAAGCCGAAGGTGACGCTGACGGTCAGCTCCGGTCCCGGCAGCGCCGAGGTGCCGGGTACCGCCGCGCTGAGCCAGGAAGAAGCCGTCGCCGAGCTCGAAGAAGCCGGCTTCGAGACGAAGGTCGAACGGGTCAACTCCGAGCAGGTCGAAGCGGGCCTGGTGGTCCACTCCGAACCGTCCGGTGGGACGACCGCGACGCGCGGCTCGACCGTCCTGCTGGTCGTCTCCAAGGGTCAGAAGCTGGCCAAGGTGCCGGTGGTGGTGGGGACGCAGCGGGCGGTGGCGGTACAGCAGATCCGCGAACGCGGCCTCTCGCCGAGCGTCGCCGAAGAGGAAAGCGGCAAGCCGGCGGGCGAGGTGATCCGCCAGTCCCCGAGCGCCGGCTCGGAACTGCCGCGCGGCTCGACCGTCTCGATCGTCGTCTCCGGCGGGGAAGCGGAAGCGAAGGTCCCGAACGTGATCGGCTCCGAACGCCGCAAGGCGGTGGAAGCGCTGCGCGAAGCGGGGCTCGACCCGAGCGTGCGGGAAGAAGCGACCGAAGTGCAGGCGCAGGTCGGCCGGGTCATCGATCAGTTCCCGCCGCCGGGGGCAGAAGTCGAACCGGGCACCGCGGTGACCGTGGTGGTCGGCAAGGCGGCCCCGGGCGGGGAAGCAGGGGCGGAATGAGGGTCGCGGTCCTGAGCGGCGGGCGCTCCTCTGAGCACGAGGTCTCGCTGCGCTCGGGAGAGGCCGTCGCCCGGGGTCTCGAGCAGGCCGGGCACGAGGCGCTGCCGATCACGATCGCCCGCGACGGGAGCTGGAGCTTTCGCGGCGCTCCGGTCGAGCTGGTCCCGGCAGCCGGCCTGGCCGGCGCTGACCTCGCCTTTCCGGCTCTGCACGGCCCGTTCGGCGAGGACGGCAGCGTGCAGGGGGTGCTCGAGTGGCTCGACGTCCCCTACGTCGGCTCCGACGTGCTCGCTTCGGCGGTCTGCATGGACAAGCTCACCCTGAAGCGGCTGTTCGCGCAGCGCGGCTTGCCGCAGGTCGAATTCGTCGCGGTCGGCGAGGAGGGCTGGCGGGAGCGCTGCGCGGCGATCGGCCCGCCGCTCTGGGTGAAGCCCTCGCGGCTCGGTTCCAGCGTCGGGATCAGCAAGGTCGAGGCGCTGGGCGAGCTGGACGCGGCGGTCGAGCTGGCGCTTCGCCACGACCCGCGGGTGATCGTCGAGGCCTCGGCCCGCGGCCGCGAGGTCGAGTGCTCGCTGCTCGGCAACGAGCGCGCCGATACCTCGCTGCCGGGCGAGGTGATCGCCCATGGCGACTGGTACGACTACGAGACGAAGTACAGCGAGGGCGGCATGGAGCTGCGCGTCCCGGCCCCGATCGCCGAGCAGCAGACCGTCCGCCTCCGGGAGCTGGCGGTCGAGGCCTTCGCGCTCGGCGGCTGCTCCGGGCTTGCCCGCTGCGACTTCTTCGTCGAGCCGGACGGCGAGGTCCTCGTCAACGAGGTCAACACGATGCCCGGCTTCACCGAGACCAGCGTCTTCGCGAAGCTCTGGGAGGCAAGCGGCATCCCCTACCCGGACCTCTGCGACCGCCTCGCTGCGCTGGCGATCGAGCGGCACGAGCGCGCCCGCTCGCACCAGTATTGAGCTATGGCCGCCGCTCGATCCACAGCCACTCGGCTTCCTCGGGCTTGTCGCGCCTGGGTCGGAGGTAAACGCGAAGCTCTGGGAGCCCGCGTTCCGTGACGGCGACCCAGAGGTTGCGCCCCGGCACCCTCTCCGCTACCTCTTCGGCATCGCGACGCAGGGCCCACACGACGGCCTCCAGCCGATCGTCTATCTCTTCGTCAGTGAGACCTGTTTCGGCTTTGAGGTCGGCTTTCGACTGCTCAAACGTCTCTGTCTCAACGAAGCCTTTGCAGCGCAGGCTAGTTCCAGCCATGCAAGGAAGCTAGTTCCTCGCCCCGACGTAGATCGGACTCTGAAACCGCCCCCGCACCGATGAATACGGTGCGGTAGGGAATCGGCTCTTTCCAGTCCGCTAGCTTCCACCCGAGTTCAAGATGCGACTGAGCGCTGAGAAAGGAAGCGCTCTCGTATCCGAGATACCGGAGGGCTTTCTCGACAACGGCGAGCTCGTCTTCGCTGAAGTCGCTCATGTCCGGATCACGCTCGGCGGAGATCTGATTCAGCTGCTTCCCGAAGTAGTCCACCGTCTCGACTCGAATCTCGCCCGCGGCCTCCAGGTCACGCTGAGCAAGCAGCAGCTCACGCGGGAGGTGACCGCGCTCCCATTTTTCGTAGGTTGCTCCGGTGATGGAGCGGCCAAGGCGTTCGTAAGCCCCGAAGTCGCTGGCCATGAGCAGCTTTGCGAGCTTCACTCTGCCCAAGGCCGTCTCGGGGCCCAGCCGCTTCGCGACGTAGACGATCAACTCCTTGAACTTCTTCTCGTTGAAATCGCCCATTGGGAACACCATGCCTAGCGTAGTAGAGTCAATTTGCATTCTTTCCGAATGCAAATTGAATTCAATCTTGACCGTAGAGAACCTTTCGGATGGCTACTTCGATCAGACTCGACCCCTTGGCTCAGCAGGCGATCCGGGAGCTGAAATCGGCTCTGGAACGGGAAGAGGGGCACCGCGTAAGCCAGGAGGAAATCGTCTCCGCATTGGTTTTCGGGGCCACCCCTTCTCAAACTGCTGGAATGCTGATTGCATTCACGAGGGCATCCGCACAAAGACGAGAGTCCGGTGGGCGGTGAAGGGTCGGTTCGATTGGACACGAACATACGTTCGAGTCTAGCGAAGCCCTGAGACAGAACCTTCCGGTCAGCCCAGCAGCTTGATGTCGCTGATCTCGATCTGGTAGCGGCCGGCCTGGTCGCGGGCTTCCGAGGCCCTGGTGAACCAGAGCAGGAAGTAGGTGGACGGCTGGCGGACGCGGAGGTCGATCTCCTGCACGGCGGAGGCGTCCGTCACCTCGCCGACCGGTTCGTCCCAGCCTGAGAGGTCCGAGGGCGGTCCCGCAGGCGCGGCGAAGACCTGGGCGTCCCAGCCCGGCGTTGGGGTGCGGACGATCATCTTCGACGGGGTCGCCGGCGAGGTCGTGGTGACGTAGATCCCAACCCCGGGGTCGGGGCCGGTCTTCGTCCCTTCGAAGCTGTCGGAGTCGTAGTGCTCGGTTTCCCAGGCGGTCCCGGTCGGGTCGCCGTCGACCGCCAGCTCGACCTTGCTGCCGACCTCTTCGCCGTCGCCCTGCGGGTCGTAGTCGGTCGCCGAGGAGATCGCAGCGGGGCTGCCCTTGCCCTTGTTCGCGCCGCCGCCGCCGATCCCGCTGGAGATCAGCTGCACGGCGAGCAGCGCCCCGCCGCCGACCAGCAGCAGGACGACGATCGCCGCCCAGGACCAGCGCGCCCGGCCGGAGAGCTTGCGCTCGGGCGGCGGCACCGTGTCGAGCACGCTGGTCGCCTCACCGGTGGTCGAGCCGGCGCGGGCCGCCTCAACCTCGAGCGCCGTCTCCAGGTCGTCGATCATCTCGCCGATCCCCTGGTAACGCTCGGCGGGGTCCTTCGCCGCCGCCCGCTCGACCACCAGCGCCACCGCGGCCGAGACCTCGGGCCGGCGCCGCTGCACGTCGGGCAGTTCCTCGTTGACGTGTTTCATCGCCACGCCGACCTGGCTGTCGGCGTGGAAGGGGACCTGGCCGACCAGCATCTCGTAGAGGACGACGCCGAGCGAATAGACGTCGGAGCGCGGGTCGACGCCGTGTCCCATCGCCTGCTCGGGGGCGACGTAGTCGGTGGTGCCGAGCACCCGGCCGGTCGCGGTCACGCCGTCCTGTTCCAGCTGGCGCGAGATCCCGAAGTCGGTCAGCTTGGCGCGCCCCTCCTCGTCGATCAGGACGTTCTGCGGCTTGATGTCGCGGTGCACCATGTTGCGCGAGTGGGCGACGCTGAGCCCGCGCGCCACCTCGATCGCGTAGGCGATCGCCTCCTGGGTGTCGAGCGACCCGACCCGCGCGATCCGCTGCTTCAGCGTCTCCCCCTTCACGTACTCGAAGACGATGTAGGGGTGGCCGCCGTCCTCGCCGGCGTCGATCACCGAGACGACGTTGGGGTGGGAGAGCTTGGCGACCGCCCGGGCCTCCTGGCGGAAGCGCTGCAGCTGGTCCTCCTGCTCGGACATCTCGCGGTGCATCACCTTGACCGCGACCGGCCGGTCGAGCGTCTCGTCGCGGGCCAGGTAGACGGTCGACATCCCGCCGCTGCCCAGCTTCGCCTCCAGGCGGTAGCGCCCGGAGAGCACGGTGCCGATCATCGAGCTGGAGGGGCGGGCGTTCATCTGGCTTGGGCCATTGTCGGATACGCAGCCATAGAGGTTCTCTATCGCATCGTGGTATCCCGCTCAGGGGCGGTGGATCTCGTGCGCGCCGCCCGCCCTGCCGATCCGCTTCGCCCCCGGGTGGTGAGCGCGGAGCAGGCGCAGCGCCGCGTCCTCGGCCTCAGCGGCGACGACCGTGCAGAAGCCGCAGCCCATGTTGAAGACGTCGTGCATCTCCTCGTCGGAGACCCCGCCGCGCTCCTGAATCAGGGTGAAGACCGGCGGCACGGGGAGCGGGTCGTCGATCTCGTAGCCGACCTCGGCGGCGAGGCGGAGCAGGTTGCCGAGCCCGCCGGAGGTGATGTGGGCGAGGCCGCGCACCGCCAGCTCCGAGCGCAGCAGCTCGAGCACCGGCTTGACGTAGATCTCGGTCGGCTCGAGCAGGATCTCGCCGAGCGGGCGGCCGAGCCTTCCTTCCGGGTCCTCGTCGAGGCGGAGCCCGTCGAGCGCCGAGCGGGCGAGGGTGTAGCCGTTGGAGTGCAGGCCGGAGGAGGGCAGGCCGATCACCGGGTCGCCGGGCTGCACGGCCGAGCCGTCGACGATCTCCTCCAGCGCGACCGTGCCGAAGCAGGCGCCGGAGACGTCGACGCCGCGGACCATTTGGCCGAGCTGGGCCAGCTCGCCTCCGGGGATCTCGACCCCGGCCAGCTCGGCGCCGCGCGCCAGGCCGACCCCTACTTCCTCGCAGATCCCCGGATCGGCCCGCTCGATCGCGATGTAGTCGAGCATCGCCAGCGGCTCGGCGCCGACGCAGATCACGTCGTTGACGTTCATCGCCACGCAGTCGATCCCCACCGTGTCGAAGCGGCCGAGCTGCTCGGCGACCAGCAGCTTGGTGCCCACCCCGTCGGTGGAGAGCGCGATTCCCGTCCGCTCGTCGAGCCGGATCACGCTCGCGTAGTGCCCGGGCAGCGCCACCTGCCGCGCCGGCCGTCCCAGGTCGATGCCCCCCAGGGCCCGCACCAGCGCGGCGACCGCGGAGTCCGCCGCGCCCTGGTCGACCCCTGCTCTCGCGTAGGCGTCGTCGCTCATCGCCTTCGCAGCTTGACTAAGACCGCGGCGGCCAAAGCGGCCCGGTAGGCCGCGTAGGGCCACAGCGCGCGGTCGCGCTCGACCAGCCGGATGAGGCGCTGGGAGGCGAGGGTGGAGGCGAAGGATGCGCCCGCGCCGATCGCCATCGAGCGCCGCAGCGAGGGCGTCGCGCCGCGCTGCCGCAGGCGGGCGCCCTTGAGGGCCGCGGCACCGACGATGATCGGCAGCGCGATCGTGCGCGAGAGCAGGTTCGCCTGGTCGCGGGAGAAACGGCGCCAGCGCGCCGCCGCCAGGGTGACCCCGTTGCGGGACACGCCCGGCACCAGTGCCGTCGCCTGGGCGATTCCCAGCGCCAGGCCGTCGGCGGCGGTCGCGTCGCCGCGCCCCCGCCGCTGCGGCCGGGTGTCGGCGGCGAGCATCGCCGCCGCGCCGGCCAGCAGGCCGATCGCGGTTGCCCGGGGGCCGCCCAGCCGCCGCTCGATCGGCCGCTCCAGCGTGTATCCGAGCACCGCGGCGGGCAGGAAGGAGAGGCCGAGGACGAGCGCCCGCCGGCCGTCGAAGGACCGCAGCTCCGCGGCGATCGTCTGCCGCTGGCCGATCAGCAGCGCCGCCGCGGCGCCGGCGTGCAGCGCCACCTCGAAGCTCTTGCGCGCCTCCGGGTCGAGTCGCTTCCAGTCCCAACCGGCGAGCCAGGGCAGCAGCACGATGTGGGCCGAGCTGGAGACCGGCAGCAGCTCGGCCGGGCCCTGGACGATTCCCAGCGCCAGCGCCCGCCGAGCCGGGATCCCGTCGTCGGGCGCGCCGCTCAGCGGGTCGCCTCGGCCTCGACACCGGCCGCCTCGCCCGCCTCGCCCCGGTTGCGCCGCCGCCTGCGGATCAGCAGGTAGACGATGCCGGCGACGACCGCCGCCAGGACAACGTAGTCGAGGTAGCCGAGGTTGTGCCGCCACTGCTCCCAGTTGTCGCCGACGCTGCGCCCGATCAGCGCCAGCATCAGCACCCAGGGGACGCAGCCGGCCAGGGTGAACGCGGTGAAGCGCCAGAATGGCATCTTCGCGACGCCGGCCGGCAGCGAGATGAAGGTGCGGATGATCGGCAGCATCCGGGTGAAGAAGACGGTCGCGTCGCCGTAGCGCTTGAACCAGTCGTCGGCCCACTTCAGGTGCTTGGGGCTGACGTGGATCAGGCGGTTGCGTTCGAGCAGGTCGAGCCGGGCGAAGTAGCCGACCGCGTAGGCGATCCACGATCCTGCCAGGTTGCCGAGCACGCCCGCGGCGACGATCCCGAACAGCGTCATGTCGCCTTCGGAGACGCTGAAGCCGGCGAACAGCATGATCGCCTCGCTCGGCACCGGGATGCACGCCGACTCCAGCAGCATCAGCACGAAGACCCCGGCCACGCCGGCCGTGCCGATGAAGTCGGTGGCGACGTTGACGATCGGGTCGACGATCTTGTCGCTGAGGCTGGCGAGGACGATCAGCATGCGCGAAGCGGAGATTGTAGGCGGGAAGCCTGCCACCATCTAAACTCGGGCGGCTCCCATGCACCGGTTGAACCACCCCGTCTACCGAAACCGGCTGCTCCAGGTCGCCGCCGACGCGCTGCTCGTCTCGCTCGCCTTCTACCTGGCGTTCCGCCTCCGCTTCCTCGACGAAGGCCTGCCCGATCGCTACGAGGTCCTCTTCCTGCAGGCGGTCGCCTTCGTCGCCGCCGGCAAGGTCGCCGTCTTCGCTGCCTTCGGCCTCTACCAGAAGTGGTGGCGCTACGTCAGCGGCCGCGACTTCTTCGCGATCGTCCGCGCCGTCGCCGTTGCCAGCGCGATCCTGATCGTCGTCTTCGCCGTCTTCAAGCCGTTCCACCACACGGTCCCCCGCTCGGTCGAGGTGATGGACTTCCTCCTCACCCTGCTGTTCGTCGCCGGCGCCCGGCTCGCGGTGCGGCTGATCGTCGAGCGCCCCAGCCACGGCCACCGCCTGCCGAAGCACGAGGTGCTGGTGATCGGCGCCGGCTCGGGCGGCCAGATGGTCGTTCGCGAGACGCAGCTCAACCCCGCGCTCGGCGCCACCGCGATCGGCTTCGTCGACGACGACGCGCGCAAGCGGGGGATGCGAATGCTCGGCCTCAAGGTGCTGGGCACAACCGAGCAGATAGCGATGATCCTCGACGAGACCGAGCCCGACGAGGTGGTGATCGCGATCCCCTCGGCGCCGGGGACGCTGCGCGCCAAGGTCGTCGCCGCCTGCCGCGAGCGCGAGATCCGCGTCCGCACCCTGCCGACCGTTTTCGAGCTGCTGCGCGGCGGCGTCCAGCTCAGCAAGCAGCTGCGCGACGTGCAGGTCGAGGACGTGCTCGGCCGCGACCCGATCGTCGTCGAGCTGGACCGGGTCGGTGCCTACCTGCGCGACCGGATCGTCCTGGTCACCGGCGCCGGCGGCTCGATCGGCTCCGAGCTGTGCCGGCAGATCGCCCGGGTCGGGCCGCGGCTGCTGGTGATGCTCGACCACGCCGAGGACAACCTGTTCGAGATCGAGCGCGAGATGGTCGAGGAGCGCCACTTCAGCAACGTCGAGGCGGTGCTCGCCGATTGCAAGGAGCCGCACCGGATGCTGGAGACGATGCAGCGCTTCAAACCGGGCGTCGTCTTCCACGCCGCCGCCTACAAGCACGTGCCGCTGATGGAGGCCAACCCGCTGGAGGCGGTGCGCAACAACGCGATCGCCACCCGGATCGCCGCCGAGACGGCGGCCGCCTCGCAGGTGGAGCGCTTCGTGCTGGTCTCGACCGACAAGGCCGTCAACCCGAAGACGGTGATGGGCGCCTCCAAGGCGCTGGCCGAGTGGATCGTCGAGGCGGCCGGGCACAAGCACCCCGGCACCCGCTTCGCCAGCGTCCGCTTCGGCAACGTGCTCGCCTCCTCGGGCAGCGTGGTGCCGATCTTCCGCAGCCAGATCGAGCGCGGCGGGCCGGTCACCGTCACCCACCCGGAAATGAGTCGCTACTTCATGACGATCCCCGAGGCCGTGCAGCTGGTGATCCGCGCCGGCGACATCGGCGCCGGGCGGGGCGAGGTCTTCGTGCTCGACATGGGCGAGCCGGTGAAGATCGTCGACCTCGCCCGCAACATGATCCGCCTCGCCGGCTACGAGCCGGGGGCCGAGATCGCGATCGAGTTCACCCAGCCGCGGCCGGGCGAGAAGCTGCGCGAGGAGCTGTTCGGGATTGGCGAGGAGTCGCAGCCGACCGCGGCGAAGCGGATCGAACGGGCACTGCGGGCGACGCCCCTCGACCCGGATTGGGTCGAGGCGACGCTGAACTCCCTCGAGCACCTGGTGATGGCCGGCGACGAGACCGATCTCGCGGAGCGGGTCGTCGAGCTGATCACCGCGCAGGGCGGGGACGCGGCGGCAGTCGGCTAGCAGGCCGTCACGGGACCCGCGACGGCCTCAACGGATAGCCTCTCGCAGCCAATCCTTTGGAGCTGATCAAGGAAATCGGGGCCTTCGCGGGCCTGGTCGCGTTCCTCGGCCTCGCCCTCCTCGCGCTGCTCTCGTTTGCGCAGGGGCGGGACATCCGGCGCCTGCGCGAGTGGGCCGGCTCGGCGCCGGAGCGCGACGCCGAGCGCAAGGACGCGACCTCGGCGGCCGCCCAGGAGAGGGCCGAGGAGATGCGCAAGCTGGAGGAGGCGCGCGAGGCCGAGCGCAGCGCCGCGGACGAGCGCGAGCGGCGCCGCGAGCGCCGCGACGCCGGCCTGCCCGAACTGACCCGGGGCGAGCGGCTGCGCGAGCGCTTCTCGGGCGGCAGCGGCGCGGTCAACAGCGGCGACGGGTTAGCCGCCCGGCTCGGCCAGCCGCGCTACCTGGCGGCGATCTTCGTCGTCCTGGCGCTGACCGTCGGCGGGGTCGCTTACGCGACCCTGCACGGGTCCGGCGGCGACGGCGGCGGCAAGGCGGGCAAGCGCAGCGCCCACGCGGCCAAGCCGAGCGAAATCGAGGTCTCGGTGCTCAACGGGACCGCCGTTCCCGGGCTGGCGGCCACCTTCGGCGACAAGGTGGAGAAGCACGGCTTCCAGCTGGGGGCGGTCACCAACAGCAGCTCGAGCTTCGCCGAAAGCGTCGTCATGTTCAGGCGCGGCGACGGTCGCGAGGCGCATCGGGTGGCGACGGCGCTGTCGATCTCGAGGGTGCAGCCGATGACCTCGGAGATCTCCTCGGTGTCGGCGGGCGCGCCGGTCGCGGTCGTAATCGGCGAGGACAATGCCTCGTCGACCGGCTAGCTTCGCCGCGCTGGTCTTCGCGCTGCTGGTCGCCGCCACGGTCGCCGCCTTCGCCTGGTCGCAGCGGCTGAAGCGGGACCCGCTCGTGCTCGATCGCGTCACCTTCGGCACCCAGGCGAGCCGCGCCTTCACGCCGAACCGCGACTGCCGCTTCGACCGCATCCGCATCCGCTTCCGGGTCACGGTCTCCGACCGGGCCGACGTGCAGGTGGTGAAGCCGGGCGGCAAGCTGGTCGTCACCCTCGCCCGCGGCGTCTACCTGAAGCGCTACACGTTCTTCACCTTCTACTGGGACGGGCGCTCTCGCGGCCGAGGCCGGGCCCGGCCCGGCCGCTACAAGCTGCGCGTCAAGCTGCTCGGCGAGGACCGCACCCTGGTCCCCGGCGGTGTGATGCGCCTGCACCGCTCGCCGCGCAGGCCGAAGCGGGACTGCCGACAGTCGAGGGACCAGAGATGAGCGCACGTGGCGCTTTACTCCCGCTATGCGGGACTAAGTCGCCAGGTCACGGGGCTGCCCGGTGATCTTGGCCGGGGCAGGCGTTCTCGCCGCCGCGGGCGCGGCAGGCGCTGCGATCCTGCTACCGCCCGGCCGGGCGCGCGCAGCGGCGATGCTTGCCGCCCTCGCCCTCTTCCCGCTGCTGATCCTCGGCGACCAGTGGCACTCCCCGCAGATCGTCGACCTGCGCGACGCGCCGGCACGGCTGGCCGGGCTGGGACTCGCGGCCCTCGTCGCCGCGATCGCCCTCGCCTACGCGTTCCGCCGCTGGCCGATCGTCCTGCCGCTGGCGATCGTCGCCGCCCTCCCGTTCCGCATCCCCCTGCACGCCGGCGGCGACACCGCCAACCTCCTCGTCCCGCTCTACCTGGTGATCGCGGGGGGCGTGCTCTCGGCTGCCTTCCGCAATTGGACGGCCCCCCGAGCGGCGCCCGCGCCGCCCCCGGGAGGCGCGCGCCTGCTGCCCGTCGCGCTCGCCGCCGTGGTCGTCCTCTACGCGTTGCAAACGCTCTACTCCCCCGACTTCTCCAAGAGCCTCCAGAACGTCTGCTTCTTCTTCGTACCGTTCTCGCTGGTCTATGCGTTGCTACGCGACGTCGCCTGGACTCGAAAGCTGCTGGTCCTCGTGTTGTGGGTCGTCGCTTTGGAGGCGGTGGCGTTCGTGATCGTCGGCTCGGTCGAGTACCTGTCCCGCGACCTGTTCTGGAACTCGCAAGTCATCCGCTCTAACGACTTCCACACCTACTTCCGGGTCAACTCGATCTTCTGGGACCCGAACATCTACGGGCGCTACCTGGCCCTGGTGGCCGTGATCGCGATGGCGGCCCTGCTGTGGGGGAGGGAACGGCGTGCCCTGGCGCTGCTGGCCGGCCTGGTGGCGGTCCTCTGGATCGGCCTGGTGCCGACCTTCTCGCAGTCCAGCTTCGCCGCCCTGCTTGCGGGCCTTGCCGTCTTGGCCGCCCTGCGCTGGAGCTGGCGCTGGACGGCGGGGGCGGTCGGGGTCGTCATCGTGCTCGGCGCTCTCGTAGTCCTCTTCGCCGGCGGTTCCTCGAAGCTCAGCCCGGACCGCATAAACGTCGACACGGGCGGCCGCGCCAACCTCGTCTCCGGCGGCGTCGACCTGTTCGCACAGCGCCCGGTCTGGGGCTACGGGGCCGGCAGCTTCCCAGCCGCATACCGCGAGCACATAGCAACCAGGAAGGCCCCCGTGTCCGTTTCCCACACCGAGCCGATCACCGTGGCGGCCGAGCAGGGCGTAATCGGCCTTGCCGCCTACGCAGCTCTACTGCTGGCCGCGCTGTGGACGATGGCGTCCGGCCTGTTCGCCCGGCCCCTGCGAGGCGCGGCGCGCCAAACCGTTGGCCGCGCAGCCGTCCTCGCCGCCTTCGTCGCCCTCCTCGTCCACACGATGGCCTACGCCGGCTTCTACGAGGATCCGATCGCCTGGGTGCTTCTGGCGGCCGCAGCGTCCCTGGCGGCGGCCCCGGTCCGCACCAAAACGTAGGCTCGACGGCGTGTCGGGCTACCTCCGCCGCCTCGCGACGACCGGTGCCGCCTACACCGCGGCGAGCATCCTCTCGAAGCTGATCGCGGTAGCCCTGCTGCCGCTCTACACGCGCTACCTGACCCCCGCCGACTACGGCGCCGCCGAGGTGATGTTCGCCGCCGTCGTCTCGGCGAGCATCGTCGTCCGCCTCGGCACGATCGAGGCTCTGCTGCGCTTCTACTACAAGGACGACGAGGACCCGGCCCGGATCGTCGCCAGCTCCTTCGCGGCGCTCTTCTGGTTCTCCACGGCGGCGGCGCTGATCGCCCTTCCCTTCGCCGGGCCGATCTCCGAAGCGCTGCTCGATCGCTCGGCGCCCGACCTGGCGCGGATCTCGATCGGCGGCCTCTGGGTGCTGACCATGGTCGAGTACCTGCTCACCCTGTTCCGGCTCGAGGAGCGCGCCCGCGCCTTCTTCGTCACCACCCTGCTCAACGTGCTGGCGGCGATCGGCCTCACCGTCGTGCTGGTGGTCGGCGAGGGGGAGGGCGCGCGCGGCTTGCTGCTCGGCAGCTACGCGAGCGGCGCCGCCGTCGCGCTGGCCCTGGTCGTCGTCCACTGGCGGCGCCTCTCGCTGCGGGTCGACCTGCCCCTGCTGCGGCGGATGATGCGCTTCGGCCTGCCGACGATGCCGGCCGAGCTGTCGCTCTACCTGCTCAACTTCGTCGACCGGATCGTCATCGTTCGCGCCGCCGGCTTGGCCGAGGCCGGCCTCTACTCGCTGGCGGTCAAGTTCGCGCAGGCCGTCAACGTGCTGGTTCGCGGCTTCCAGCTCGCCTGGCCGCCACTCGCCTACTCGATCCGCGACGACGGCGAGGCGCGCCGCGCCTACGCGGCGATCGTCACCTGGTTCATCGCCGGCTGCGGCTTCGTCGTCGCCGGCATGTGGCTGTTCTCGCGCTGGATCGTGCGGGTGCTGGCGGCGCCCGAGTTCTTCGGCGCCTACGAAGCGATCGGCCTGATCGCCACCGGCGTCACCCTCTACGCCCTCTACATGGTGCTGCTGGTGATCCTCGGCAGGACCGGTCGCACCGAGCTCAACTTCCCGGCGACCGCCGCGGCGCTGGTCGTCAACCTCGCCCTCAACATCGCCCTCGTGCCGCCGCTCGGGATCGTCGGCGCCGGCCTCGCCCTGGTCGCCTCCTACCTGGTCGTGACGGCGCTGATGTACCTCTTCACCCAGCGCCTCTTCCCCGTCCCCTACGAATGGGGGCGGCTGGCTCGGGTCGTGCTCGTCTCCGTCGCCCTGGTCGCTGCCGGCGAGCTGCTGCTGCCGACCACCGGCCTTGGCGGCCTCGCCGCCCGGGCCGCCCTCTGGCTCGTCTACCCGCTGGCCCTCCTCGCCAGCGGCTTCTTCACCGGCGAGGAGCGCGGTTGGCTCGCTCGTCTCCGGCACCCGGTCGCGCTGGTCGGGCGCCTGCGCGCGATCGGCCGCGAACCCACCGGTATCGACGGCTCGCTCCCCGAGGCATTCGAGGCCGAGTTGCTAGACGAGGACGCGCGTCTCTGAGGGACGTGCCGGTGATCGACCACCATATTGGGCGGTCGACAACCGGCACGTCTATGCGGTCCGGTCGCGGAGGCTCTCGCCGCGAGCGGGGCAGAGGGCCTGGCGGGCGTGGGCCCGGTAGATCTTCGCCGGCTGGCTGGGCAGGACGGTGGCGGCGAGGGCGCGCACGGCGTAGGCCCAGGCGGTGAGCAGGCGGACGGCGAGGGCGGCTGGGCGAGAGTGGTGCTTGCGCATGTAGAGGTCGCGGTTGCGGTGGAATTCGACGATCCGGGGCAGGCCGGCGGCGAGATCGGTGGAGAGCTGGTCGTGATGGACCGCCTCGGCGGCGGGGACGAACAGGGTGCGCCAGCCGGCGTCGTCCAGCCGCTTGCAGAAGTCGCACTCGTCGTAGTAGACGAAGAACGCCGGGTCGAGGTAGCCGACCTCGGCCGCGGCCTCGCGGCGGACCAGCAGGGCGCTCGATTGCGCCCAATCGACCGTCCTGGTGCGCGCTCCCCTGCTCTGCACGGTGAGCAGGCGGTGCAGGAAGAGGGCGCCGGCCAGGGCCGTGCCGACCCCCGGGAAGCGCCAGGCGCAGGGCACCGGCCTGCCGCCGGAGTCGAGCAGCTGGGCGCCGGCGGCGGCGGCGCGGGGATCGGAATCGAGCGCCGCGACCAGCGCGGCGGCGCCGCCCGGGCGCAGCTCGGAGTCCTCGTTGAGCAGCAGGCAGTAGCGGCCGCCGGCTTCGCGCAGCAGGGTCGAGTCGTTCTCGGCCTTGCCAACCCGCCGCTCGAGAGCGATCAGGCGGATGTCGCCGCCGAGCGCCCGCACCGCCTCGGCCGAGCCGTCGCGGGAGGCGTTGTCGAGAACGAGAACCTCGCGCTCGACGCCGGCCGGATGGGTGCGCTCGATCGCCTCGAGGCAGGCGAGCAGCTGCTCGCGGCCGTTCGTGTTCACGACGCAGTAGGAGAGCAGGGTGCCCTGTCTCATAACGTCAGACCGGAAATGACGGCCCCAGATCGCCG
>Ga0210101_1000078_pt1 | contig 33401 bp, 44 predicted proteins | sample Muzzi_PWC_D1_FD_185534 | JGI IMG/M metagenome (GOLD analysis project Ga0210101, IMG submission 185534) | Wetland microbial communities from San Francisco Bay, California, USA, that impact long-term carbon sequestration - Muzzi_PWC_D1 (SPAdes) | ecosystem: Environmental > Aquatic > Marine >... | reverse complement strand
GAGGCGCGGAGTCGGGCATGATCGTCAGCTTCAGCGTGTCGATCTCCTTGCCGCCGCTCTTGTTGACGGGGATCGTCACCGCGCCCGCGGCGCCGTCGCTGTAGGGGTTGCCGTACATGTCGGCGTGTTCGTTGATCACCGCGGCGTACTGCTCGCAGGTCGGGAACGGCGAGAGGCTCGCGCGGGCGTCGCCGAAGGCGGGCCGGTTGAAGCCGGTCGGGCAGAAGGGCTGCGCGGCGGCCGTGTTCGGGTCGGAGCAGAAGCCGATCGCGTCGTTGCCGTAGCGGCCGTCCCAGTAGCCGGCCATGAAGCCTACGAGGACGTCGTGGCGGATCTGGCCTTCGAGGTTGTTGGGGGTGTTGGCGCCGGTGTAGGCGTCTTCGATCAACCCGGCGCCCGGCATCGAGATTTCGGCCGGCGCGGCCTGGGGGCCATCGCTCGTGCCCTTGAGGACGATCGAGCCGTCGGCGGCGAACGTGCCCGAGTAGGCCGAGGTGGTGAATTCTCCCGAGCCCGGCCCGGAGAAGGTGCTGTGCAGCTGGATCGTCTTGCCGGCCATCGAGCGGACGTACTCGCCGAGGTCGGGGTAGTGCGGGGACTGCAGCGGTGAGAGCACGCGGAGGATGTTCCCTTCGCCGTCGCGGATCGTCGACTCCGGACCGCCTGGGATCCCCTGCAGGGCGGAGAAGATCGTTCCGGAGTTGGCGGCGGCGAGCTCGCCCAGGTGCTCTTCGCCGGCACCGAAGGTGTCGAGTCGCATCCCGATCCCCACCTGTTCGACCGCGGTCAGGTTGGCGACGTCGGCGGTGGCGGGGGTCAGGGTCAGCTCGACCCAGTCGAAGCGGGTCGGCGATTTGAAGTCGATCGGTTCGGTCACGCCGCTGTCACCGAGGGCGACCAGGATCCGGCCCGCGATCAGCTTTTCGATCGTCAGCTTGTTGTCGGTGATCGAGCTCAGCGCCACCGGTTCGTTGTTTGCGTACCCCGGCACGTCGTAGTCGCCCGCATTGGCGGTGTACGGGGTGATCCAGGCTTCCCTGCCGCTTTCGTTGACGATCTCGAGCTCCAGCGCCGAGGCGGAGGCCGGGAGGGCGAGCGCGGCGAGGGCGAGCAGTATGAGAACGGCGCGGCGCGGCATGCCCGATGATCGGCAGGCCGGCCCCGTTTCTTTAGAGCCTTGAAGCGGCGGCGCCGTTCGCCCTGGCTGCGCCAAGGCCAGCCGAGCGGAGCGCGGCGAGCACGGTCTCGGGCGTCGGCCGCACCCTGTAGTTGTCGGTCTGGTCGGTGTAGACGATGCGGCCGTCGGCGTCGGTGACGACCACGGTCGGCAGGACCGTGTCGCCCTCGTAGCCGACCATCCCGGCCGGGGTGCCGTCCGGGTTGGCGATGCCCAGCCGCCGCGCCGCCGCGAGACCGTCGTCGCGCAGGTAGCGGAAGGCGACCTCGTGACGGTCTGCAAGCGCCCGCGTGTGGCGTTCGTCCTGCGGGCTGACCAGCGCCACCTGCGCGCCGAGCGACTCGATCTCGCGCCAGCGGTCGGCGATCTCGCCGACCTGCGCCATACAGAGGGGGCACCAGTTGCCGCGGTAGAAGAGCAGCACGGTCGGTCTACCGCGCAGGTCGGCCGCGGCGATCGGACCGCGCCCGTGCTCGACGAAGCGAACGTCGTCGGGAAGGGTCGCGCCGACGGCGAGCGCCGCGGACGGCTCGCGCCCGAACCGCGAGTACCAGCGGACATAGGTGAGCCAGGCGAGGACCTCGGCGCCGGCGAGCGCCGCCGCGGCGCGGTGGCGGCGCGAGAACCGCCAGGCGGCGAGTGCTCCGGCCGCCGTGAGGAGCTGCAGCCCGGCCAGGTCGGGGCTGTTCCGCGCCTTCGGCCGCAGGAAACCGTTGGCGAAATAGATGCCGGGCAGGGCATGGACCGCCGCGATCAGCGCCCAGCCGGCGCGCTCGCCCCGCGGCGCCCGCAGCGCCCGCCGCGCCGCATCCACGGCGAGCAGCGGCGGCACGGTCGAGAAGAGCGAGACGAACGACTGTTTCGCGGACCGAGGCGGAACTATGCGCGGCATCGACCGAGCAGTATGGCGGCTCGGTGCCTGCGAGACTGAGGGCCGACCCCACCGACAATGCGATCGAGAAGGAGATTCGATGCCCACCGACACCCGGCTCGTGAGCCACACCGATTTCGTCGCCCTCCCCACGCGCGACTACGAGGCTGCCGCCAGGTTCTACGGCGATGTGCTCGGCCTGCCGTTCGCCAAGCGCTGGGGCGAGATGCCAGCCGGCGAGTTCGAGACCGGCAACCTGACGATCGCGCTGATGCAGACCGACGCCTTCGGCATCGAGTTCTCCCCGCACGCGACGCCGATCGCCCTGCGGGTCGATGACGTCGAGGCGGCCCGCGCCGGCCTCGAAGCCCAGGGCGTCGAGTTCCGGGCGGACACGATGGACTCCGGCGTCTGCCACATGGCCTTCTTCGCCGACCCCGACGGGAACGCCCTGATGCTCCACCACCGCTACGCGCCGGAGGGCGAGGGCCCCGGCTCGGCATAGCGGCGTGGCGGCGGAAAACCCGAAGCGACCGAAGCTATTCCTGCGCTGCCGTGGCTGATGTGGCCGAGCGACCGTCGTGCATCGCGACGACGTAGATCCGGTCTGACGATTCTTCGTAGCTGTAGAGCAGGATCATCCAGGGCCAGGGGCCGAGTACGAATCGGGCAGGCGCCCAGCTCCCGCCCAGCTCGGCGCCGACGAATGGGAACGTCTCCAGCGCTCGCAGCGAGCGGGCGATCCGAGCCCAAGTGTCGTCCGGAAGGCTGAGGACCGAGATCGCCTCGTCAACGTCCCCCTGCGCCCGCGGGGTGACGAATACCTGCGCCACTCAGGCCAGCTCGTCGAGCGGCGTCCCCTCGCCGCGCGCTGCCTGCGCCATCCCCTCCTGGGTTCGCTGCCACGCGCCGGGAATCGCGTCGAGGATCTCGGTGATGCGAGCTGCGTCGGGATCGGCGTCGTCGAGCGCCGTCGAAAGAAGCGACCGCGCGAGCGTTCCCTCCTGGACGTGCGTGCGCTCCGCAAGTCTCGCCAGTTTGGCGGCGTGCTCGTCGTCGAGCGTCACATTGATCCGCCTGGCCGAAGCCGCCATTCGCGACAGACTACACGAATCGACACGAGCCGTTCATGAGCTGGCCGGCGGAAATCAGGGGTGGATCTTCTCGCCGCGCTCGAGCATGGCGACGAATTTGTGCAGCCGCCGCTCGCGCGTCTCCGGCTTTTTCGGGCTCTCCTGACGTTTCCGTGGGTCACGTAAGCGGGTGAAGAAGAGGCGCACGCCGCTCCGCGCCTAGGTTTCCGGCTTGTCAACGGCTGGAAATCGAAAGGAGCGGCAACGACGTGCGCGAGAAAAGGGTATGGGCACGCCTGCTCGGTTTGGAGCGGGCGGTCGTCGAGAGCGTCGAAAGTGACGAGGAAGGGCAGGTAGTGGTGGCGGTCAGACCGCACCACCGGGAGCGCGACCGCTGCGGTGTCTGCGGCCACCGCTCTCCGGGCTTCGACCTCGGCGAGGGGCGGCGGCGATGGCGGGCGCTGGATCTCGGCACGACGATCGCCTGGCTGGAGGCCGACGCGCCGCGGGTCGCCTGCCCCGAGCACGGCGTCGTCGTCTGCGCCGTGCCCTGGGCCCGCCACGGCTCGCGCTTCACCCGCGCCTTCGAGCAGCAGGTCGCCTGGCTGGCGGTGAACACCTCGGGCAGCGCGGTCGCGGAGCTGATGCGGATCAGCTGGCGCAGCGTCGGGAGGATCTGCGAGCGAGTGGCGCAGGAGGCGGGGCGCGAGGCGGACCTGCTCGCCGGCCTTGAGCGGATCGGGATCGACGAGATCTCCCACCGCAAGGGCCAGCGCTACCTGACCGTGGTCGTCGACCACGACACCGGAAGGCTCATCTGGGCGGCGCCGGGACGAGACAAGGCGACCGTCGAGGCATTCTTCGATGCGCTGGGCGAGAAGCGGACAAAGCGCTTGAAGCTGGTCTCCTGCGACATGGCGGGCTGGATTGAGGCGGTGCTGGCGAAGCGCTGCCCGAAGGCCAAGCGCTGCGTCGATCCCTTCCATGTCGTGCAGCTCGCCACCGAAGCGCTCGACGAGATCCGCCACGAGGTCTGGAGGGAGGCGCGCCGCCAGGGTCAAGCCGATGCGGCCCGCGAGCTCAAGGGCACCCGCTACGCCCTCTGGAAGAACCCCGAGAACCTGACAACGCGCCAGCAGTCCAAGCTCGCCGACGTCGAGAAGCTCAACCGGCCGCTCTACCGCGCCTACCTGCTGAAGGAGCAGCTGCGCCAGATCTACCGCCTGCCGGCGCGGAAGGCGGTCGCCCTTCTCGACGAATGGCTCTCTTGGGCGCGGCGCTGTCGCCTGGAGCCGTTCGTGAAGCTGGCGCGCACCATCGCCGGGCAGCGGGAGGGGATCGTGGCGGCGATCCGACATGGGCTCTCTAACGCCCGCGTGGAGGCGATCAACACACAGATCCGCCTGATCGCCCGTCGCGCCTTCGGCTTCCACTCACCTCAGGCGTTGATCTCGCTGGCGATGCTGAAGCTCGGCGGGCTGTGTCCACCGCTGCCCGGCCGAGTCACCGTCACGTGACCCACGGAAACGTCAGGAGAGCCCTTTTTCGCCTCGCCGAGGCGGTAGACGATCGCGTAGCGGTTGGCGTTGTCGAGCCCGGCGAAGAAGTCGGCCGCGGCGGGCTTGGCGTCGAGCTCGCGCTGTAGGTCGGCCGGCACCTTCGCCGTGCGCTGGCCCTCGTAGGCGGCCTCCCAGCGACCGTCGGCTTTGGCCGCTTCGACCTCGGCCCGCCCCGCCGGTCGCATCGCGCCGGCTGCGAGCAGCGCTTCCGCCTTCCCGCGGTTGATCTTCGACCAGCGGCCGCCGAGACGGCGCGGCGTGAACCGCTGCAGAAAGTGGCGCTCGTCGAGGCCGCGCTTCTGGCTGTCGATCCAGCCGAAGCAGAGCGCCAGCTCCAGCGCCTCGCCATAGGTGACGCTGGGCGGCTCGACCCCCTTCTTGGCGATCTTCAGCCAGACCCCCGGCGACTCGGCGTGATTCTCCTCCAGCCAGCCCTCGAGCTCGGACGACGCGGCGAAGAGCAGGACCGGCAGCTCGTCAGGCATCGGCGGCATTGAACTCCGAGCTCACCTTAGCCTCCCGCTACCACGGCGAATCCCCAACTTACGGCGAAGCGCGCTCGCCTGGCGCTTGGTCAGGCAGCCGCCGTCCTCGCCCTGATCGATGGCTTGGCCGACGAGCGCAGCCCCGAGGTTCGCCTCGTGCGCTTGGCGGATTGCGTGCATTGGAGTGACGATGGCGATTCCCTCGTACGTGGTGATCTGAGCGGGTTCGAGATCTTCATGATGCAGCACGTACGCAGACGGCACGCCTCGGCGGGCCCTGTGGCCGCGTGGGACGGTGATGTGAATCTTGCCCGGGTGGACGTCGCTCAGCTCATAGAGCTCCAGCGCCGTCTCGTGGGAGAGGACGCCGCGCACCCCGCGCGGCCAGAGGGTCGCCTCCATGTAAGGGTCTAGACGAGTCGCCAGAGTGAGCGGGAAGCGGTACAGGCCCGTCCCGCGGCGCTCGATCTGCCCCCGCTCGGCCATCCGCACAAGGGCCATCGGGTTGATGCCCACCTCCCGTGCGTCGGCGGGCGTCACGAAGCCGTATCGCTCGTTGGCGACCTCGGCCAGTTGCGTGTAGGCCCGTCCGGGCATGTGGACAAACTAGCACAAAATAAGCTATTTTGTCCCGCAATACCTTGGCTGCAAGTGTCGGCGAAGCGAGGACCACGCTTGATTGCGCCGCTGATGCATCGGTTGCACTTTGCAACCTTTCAAGTCAACGGGCAGCACGACGAGAACCGCCCGCCTTGCGGGGGCTTCTGCCGATGGGCCTAACCGGACGGTATTTGAACCACGCGACGACCGCCGTCATCGGGCAGCTACACCGAGATCTAGGTGAGGTATACTGAGGCCGTATGACTCAGCGAATTGGTGCCAAGGGGCAAGTGGTGATTCCCAAGGATCTCCGCGAACGCGCAGGGCTTGGGCCGGGTTCGACCGTGTCCTTCGAGCCCGTTGACGACGGGATCGTTGTGCGGCGGGCCACCCCTCGGTCGACGCTGCGGGGAAGATTCGCTGGTAGCGGCATGGCGGCGCGGCTACTTGAAGATCGCGGCAAAGAGCCTCGGTAGACCTTGTCCTTTTGCCTGGATTCCTGGCCTGTTCTGTCCTGGCTCGATGGAGACGAACCGGCGGCAGATCTGGTCGATGAGATTCTCAATCGGGAGCGCCCGGGGATGAGTTGGATCAATCTGGTCGAGGTCCACTATCGAACGAGCCGGGATCACGGCAAGGAAGAGGCAGACCGCACGCTCGAGGAACTCCGTCCTCGGATCACCGAGCATCTCCCCGGTGTCTCGGCGATGCGGGCGGCGTCGAACCTAAAGGCCTCCCACCCAATGGCGTTGGCCGACTGTTTCGCAGTCGCACTCGCGGCCTCTGAGGGCGCGGTGCTCCTGACCGGCGACCCGGAGATCATCGATCGGGCGGGAAGCCTGCCCTGCGAGGTTCAAGACCTTCGACCGTAGCCGGGTGCGAATGGGCCTAACCGGACGGCATTTGAACCCCAGCGCGGCAGACGCGATCAGGCGTCTGCATCGGGAGCTGTAGCCGATCCAGGTTGCCTTTCGTCATCGGCAGCCGCTCGGGAGCCTATCCCGAATCGACGCCCGTCCGTTAATGCCGTACACTGTTGTACGGTGAATCCGTTCAACTATCAAGGCCCGGTCGGTCCCGCCCGCCTGATCGACCGCCGCTCCGAGCTCGATGACCTGCAGCGAGCCGCGGGCGACCGGATCGCCGTCCGCCTCGCGGCTCCACGCCGCTTCGGCAAGAGCAGCCTGCTGGACGCCCACATCTTCGCAATGCGCGAAGCGGGCCATCGCGCGGTGCGCGTCGACTTCTCCAAGGTCGCGACGCTGGGCGACGTGGCGGCGCGCGTCGCGGGCTCCTTCAGCGACCTGCCAAACGATCCGGGGCGCAGCGTTCGCCGCTGGGCGGCGCGCCTCGAAGTCGGCGCCTCGGTCGCCGGAGTCGGGGTCAGCGTGACCGCACGCCCGCCACGCCCACCCGCAGACGAGGCGCGCGCCGCGCTCCTCGAACTGCTCGACGTCCCACGGGCACTCCATGAAGCGGATGGCGAACTCACGGTCGTCTGCTTTGACGAGTTCCAGGACGTCCTGATCGCCGATGACGCGCTCGACGGCCTGGTCCGCTCTGTGATCCAGCATCACGGCGAGGCGGCGGCCTACGTCTTTGCCGGAAGCCAGCCGTCGCTCATGCACGCGCTCTTCGCCGAGCACGAGCGACCCTTCTATGGCCAGGCTCGGCCGCTCGAGCTTCCCGCCCTGCCCATCGCCGAGGCCGCGCATGACATCGAGGCCCTGCTGGTCGCCGATGGGCTCGACCCCGGCGGCGCCGTCGACGAATTGCTCGCCTACACGGGCGGGCATCCGCAGCGCACGATCTTGCTTGCCCACCATCTCTACAACCTGCTTGAGCAACAGCCAGACCACTCGGACCCCGCGCCCGCGGCGCTCGAGCTGGCGCTCGCGGAAACCCAAGACGCACACCAGGCGCTGTGGGATGGCCTCAACAGGAACGAACGTCTGATCCTGCTCGCGGTGGGCGACGGTCAAGCCCCCACCGGCAGCGTCGTCGCCAGCGAGCACCGCGTCGCACGCTCCACGCTTCAAGAGGCACTCGAACGGCTGCTTGCCGACGAACGTCACGTCAAACGGGACGCAAACGGCAAGCCGCGCCTGCTTGACCCCCTTTTGGCCGAGTGGCTCAAGCGCCGTTAAATCGTCTCAGCTGCCGCGGGAGATAGCTCAGTCGGGGACCTGCAGTGGAGCTAGCCGGATTCGAACCGGCGACCTCCTGGGTGCGATTTGAGAAGGCCGAATTGAGCGGTCGTTCCTTGAGAGCGTGATTTGCAGGGCTTTTGCCCCACTCTGCGTCACCGTCCATTCCTCCCGAAGTGCGGGGATACGCGGGGATTAGCGGCGATTAGCGGCGATTCGGGCACTTCCCGGGGAGAAGTGCCCAATTTCGCGCACCATTTCCAACCGCCGGCAGTGCGGTCATTGGCTGCCGGCTCGGTGCGGGGCTGAGTGTCGCGGCAGCCGGAGGATTTTGGTACCGCTTTGCTACCATTTTGGGATGAGCAAGCAGATCGCAGTGCGGCTTCCAGATGACCTTGTCGACTTCGTCGACGGGATCGTCGACTCCGGCACCGAGCGCAGTCGGGCCGCTGTCGTGACTCGGGCGCTCGAGCGCGAGCGCCGGCGTGAGCTCGCCGAACGCGATGCCCGGATCCTCGCCGGCACCGGGCCGGACCCAGAGCTCGTAGGGCTCGCCGAGTACGCGGCGAGCCTACCGCGTGATCTGGCCTGATGCGGGCGATCCACGTCGCGCAGCTCGACAAGGCGCGCCCCGTGCTTATCCTCACGCGCGAGCTCGTCCGACCGCATCTCAGGACGGTGACCGTCGCGCCGATCACCACAACCATTCGCGGTCTCTCCAGTGAGGTAGGCGTCGATGCCGCGAACGGCCTCACGGAGCCCTCAGTCATCAGCTGCGACAACATCACCACCATTCCCACGGATGCCTTGGGAGAGCAGATCGGCGTCCTGCTCGACAGTCAAGAGCCGGCTCTCAGCGAAGCGATCGCGGCCGCTTTCGATCTCGACTGATTTGATCGATCGCGGCTTCTACTTTGCCGGCTCGAGCCCGGCCATCAGCTTCATCAGGTTGCGCTTGGGCTTGTGGGCGGTGCGAACCTCCTCGACGTAGGCTTCGAAGTCCTCCGGGCGACCGCTCTCCGCGTATAGCTCCCGCATCGTCTTGTCGATCAGCCCCACCGCCTCGGCGTAGGCGCGCTTGTTCTTGCCCGCGATCACGTTCTCGACGTGGCGGCGGTACACGCCGAGCGCGTCCTCGGGATGCTCGGGGCGTCTCAGGTCGGCCAGCTTCAGCCACAGGTCAGGGGTGCAGCCGCCCTCGTTGGCGGCCTGCCAGGCGGCATCCGTATCGTCCTCCCAGATCAGCACCCGCACGAGCTCCGAGCAGCCGCGGCCACGCAGTGAGGGGTGTCGCGTGGCGCCCGGCGGGTCCGGCTCCGCCCGGTCGAGCAGCGAGAGCGCCGAGCGGCGTCGCTCCTCCCACTCGCCCAGCGCTTTCGCGTCGGTCGCGAGCTCGCGGTAGCTCTCGAGCGTCGGCCGGGCACTGAACGCCTGGGCCGAGTGCTCGAGCGCCTCCGCGCTTCGCCCGCGCCGGCGGTACTCCTCGATCAGGAAGGTCCGCAGGCGCGGGTCGGGATCCTCGGCGAATGCCGCCATCCCGCGCTCGGCCCATTCGAGGGCCATGTCGTCCTCGCCGTGCTCCCGGCATAGCTCGGCGATCTGAAGGAAGCGATAGCCGATCGAGAGGTCCCGTTCCTCCACGGCGATCAGGTCGGCGAGGTCTCCGGAGTGCTGCGCGAGGGCCTGCATGATCCGCGTGATCCGAAAGCGGCTGCGGTAGCGATCCCGCGAGTCCTCTCCGGGAGCGAGCTTCGGCACCTCCGCCCACTCCTTCGCGGCCAACTCGCGGTAGCGCGCGAGGCCGTCGTCCCCGAGCGCCTCGGCGTAGCGTATGACGGCTTGGTCGAGCACGTCCCAGGGGCCGTCGAGCTCCCAGGCGAAGAGGCGCTCGGCGAGCGCCGTCGGGTCCGGTTGCGCCTTGATGCAGGCGTCGAGGTGCAGCTCTTCGAGCCGCGCGATCGCGTCGCCCATCTGGCCGCCGGAGTCATCGACGTGATCGAGCGCGCCTTCGGCGAGTTTGAGCGCGCGCTCGGCGAGGTCGACGACATCGCCGCCGTCGCCCTGCTCGAGCTGGGCTTCGAGCACGTCGGTGGCTTCCTCGATGCCGCGGACGTAGCCCCAGACCTCGCGATAGGGGACGAACTCCCGGTGAGCGAAGGCCTGCTCGATCAGCTCGCTTTGGGGAAGCGTCTCAAGATGGGCACGGGCATCATCGAGCGTCGGCGCGGCGTCGTGCTCGCGCTGCCAAGCAAGGACGACCGCGACGCAGTGCTTGCAGAAGGCGCCCTCACGCCCGATCGGGCACGAGCAGGAGAAGCGAAGCTTCCCGCCTTTGGCGCGAAGCTCGACCAGGTAGTCCTCGGAGCCTTGGACGGTGGCGCCGACTCGCCCGGCGCTCGCCCGCAGCGGTCCGACCCTTCCCGCTTCGAGATAGGCGAGACCGCGCTCGTAGGAGGGCGTCGACGCAAGGCCGGCGACGGCCCTGTCGAGCATCTGCGACAGCTCACCTGGCATGCGGCCTGAGAGTACAAAGGGAACCGGTGTGGATCCGGAGCGTTTACGTAGCACCTCTTATCGGGCGTCTTGTCGACATGCTTTTTGTCGCAGATCTCGGCCCGAGGGATGATGCGGTGATGCGATATCATCACTCCGAATGCGAACCACGCTGAACATCGACGACGACGTGGCCGCTGCCGCCCGGGAGCTTGCGTCTGAGGAGCATCGCCCCCTGGGCGCCGTCATCTCCGAGCTCGCCCGCCGTGGGCTGACCCCGGCCCGGGTCGAGGTCGCCGGCGGTCTGCCGGTGATCCGCGTCCCCGAGGGGACCCCTCCGATCACCCCGGAGATGGTCCGCCGGGGGATCGAAGAAGACTGACCGCCCGCAGTGGCCCTGCTTGACGTCAACGCGCTCGTCGCATTGGCCTGGGACTCACACATCCACCATGCGGCGATGCGCGAATGGTTCGCCGCCCGCGGGTCGAGCGGATGGGCGACCTGTCCTATTACCGAGAGCGGCTTCGTCCGCGTCTCATCCAACCCCAAGGCCCTGCCGACCCCCATCGGGATCAGTGCGGCCCGCGGCGTCCTCGCGGCGCTCCGCGGGCTCGACGGCCACCGCTTTGTCGTGGACGACGTCTCGATCGTCGCTCCGGATGTGCCTGACGTCGCCGGCTATCGCCAAGTGACCGACGCGCATCTGCTCACTCTCGCCCGCCGATCCGAGATGAGGCTCGTCACCTTCGACACCGGCATCCGGACCCTCGCCGCCGAGCGCGATGTCGAGTTGCTGACCGCGCTCTGACTCGGTGCCGGGGCGCTTATGTTTGCCGGCGAAACTTAGCTCCGCAGGCGTTGGAATGCCCTGTAAATGTGGAAGCTAGGCGGTTACAGGAAACTTCTGCCGATGGAGCTAGCCGGATTCGAACCGGCGACCTCCTGGGTGCGATCCAGGCGCTCTTCCAACTGAGCTATAGCCCCGAGGGCGAGGGTCCGCCGACTGTTCCGCGGGCTCGCTCAGGCAAGGATACCCGCATGGGCTGTGGGTTTGGGGCGGGCGGGGGCAAACGGCTCTCTGGAGCCGCACGGCGCCTGAATGCGTTCAGTTGACGGCCCGAACCGCGCTCCATTTCAGGCACGAGTGCCTGAAAGTGCCTGGAACCCTCACGATTGACGTCGATCGCGGCCGATTCGCGCCGACATGGACTCGCATTTGCCCGTTCGCCGAGCTACGGTGCTCGCCGACCAAATCTGAATAAGCGCCCCGGCGGCGCTAGGAACGCCCCGGGGCCGGCACCGAAGAACCAAAGCTTCGATGCAAGGAGAACGCTACTCGCCGAAGTCCTCTGGCGAGGGCATCCCTGCGGCTCTTCGGCGCAGCAACCGAAAGGAGCCGTCCATGCCCGGACCAACGCCCACGATCACCGGCGAGCAGCGCGCCGCGATCTATGACCTGGTGGTCGATCACCTGAGCTGCATCGGCGACCTGCGTCTCGCAATCGGCCAGGAGGATTTCGCCACCGCGAGGCGCCTGGCGCGCGAATTCGGCCAGGACTTCCGCCTGCTCGATGACCTCGGCTGGGGCCCCGACGCCCGGCTGGAGGTCGCGCTGACCATGCCGCCCGAGGAACTCGTCGACACCTTCCACCGCCTTCACCGCGACGCCAAGGGGGCGCTCTCGGAGTCAGCAGAACAGCGGGAGTCCCGTGCAGCCGAGGAGGCCTGGAAGCGCCGCGACCAACTCGTCCTGCAAACCAGCGCCGAACTGCTGGTCGAGCTTCAGCGCAACGACGCACGATGAAAGGCAAGAAGGCAAAACGCCTGCGCCCCGGCGAGCTCGACGGCCTCGTGCTCACGCACATGCGCAAGCACGCAGGCGACGGCCCGCTCACCGCCAGCGCGATCGGCAAGGGCATCGGGCGCTCCTCGGGCGCCGTCGCCAACTGCCTGGCCCGCCTGACGAAGGACAAACGGGTGCGCCAGGCCAAGCGCAAGCCGCGCGCCTACGCCCTCAAGGAGGCGAGGTAGCGATGGGCGGGCAGCGTGGAGGGCGGGGCGAGGACCTACCGCCTCTCGTCCCGGTGTCGGCCCCACCCGAGCTCAACCACGCCGTCCTCACCGGCAGGCTGAGCGCCGACCCCCAGGAGGGTCGCAGCCCCACCGGCGAGCCGGTCGGCCTGCTGCGGGTCGAGTTCGCGGTGATCGACCCCGACCGCCCGCGCTCGCTGTGGCGCTGCGCGAGCTGCCTGGTCGAAGTTCCGGCGGCTCGATCCACAGAGGACCTCGCGGAGCTGCGTGGCGGCATGCCGGTGCTTGTGGCCGGGCAGATCAGTGACCGCTGGATGATCGAGGGCGGGCACACGAGCCGCAGCGGCGTGATCGTCGCGACCACGGTCAAGGGCGGGCCGGCCGAGCACGCGAAGGGAATCCTCCTGTGAAGCCCTCAGCCGAGATCGCCGCGCAGTTCGGCCGCAACCTCGCCCGCTGTCGCAAGAAGGCGGGAATCTCCCAGGAAGAGCTCGGCTACCGAGCGCAGATCCATCGAACCGAGGTGAGCCTCCTGGAGCGCGGCGAGCGCACCCCGCGAGCCGACACGATCGTGAAGCTCGCCGGTGGCATCTCGGTCCCGGTGGCCGAGCTGCTGGACGGCCTCAGCTGGACGCCGAACCGCATCGAGGTGGTGGAGGGCGGCTTCGAGATCGACGGGGAGCCCGAGGCGTCGTGACCTTCAAGGCCCGCTTCGCTCAGAACCTCGCCCGCGCCCGCAAGCAGGCCGGTCTGACCCAGGAGGAAGTCGCCGCCCGCGCCTCCCTCGGCCGCGACACGGTCTGGAAACACGAGGCCGAGGTCCACGTCCCGATCCTCGACGTGCTCGTGAGGCTCGCAGGGGCGGTCTCGGTCCCACCGGCCGAGTTGCTCGACGGCATCACCTACAGGCCCAGTTTCATCGGCATGGGAGAGGGGCGTTATGAGGTCGGAGATACCGACAGTCGTGGCTGACCGCGTCCGGAAAGCTTCTTGGCCCTTCAGCTCGGGGTCGCATCGCCCTATCTCACCGGCTTGACCTCGACAGGGCAACTGACGCTGTTGGATATGAAGCAGCGCTCGTGGGCGCGGTGATGCAGCGAGTCGACCTTCTCGGCATCGACTTCGTCGTCGAAGGCGACGCGCGGCCGCAACACGACGCGATTGAAGCGAGTGCCGTCGAGGGTGCCCTCGGCCTCGTCCTCGTAAGCGGTGACGCGGATCTTCTCCGCCCGCGCCAGGGCGAGGAACCAGAGCATGTGGCAGCTCGACAGCGAGGCGACGAACAGCTCCTCGGGGTCGGCCCTCCGCGAGTCGCCGCCGAAGTCGGGCGCGCTCGAGGCGGCGAGCGTCTGCTCGGCCAGCTCGATCGTGTGGGCGCGGATGTCCCCGGGCTCACCGCCGCTCCAGCTCACTCGGCTGCGGTGGACGCTCTCGTCCATTATGTCGCTCTCCGCGCCAGGTGCTCGGTCTTGCGCCGGTAGTCGTCCGCGGCGGTGAACTCGATCAGCTCGGCGTCTTCGAGCACGTCGGCGAGATGGCCCGCCACCAGGTGGAAGGCGTCCCCGGCTTCGACCTGCTTGGCCTCGCCACCGATGAAGCGGTAGCGCAGCCTCCCCCTGACCAGGAAACACCAGTGCTCGCAGCGGCACATGTCATCGGGGAGGCCGCGCGGTAGAGCGGCGCCGAGTCGAAGCCGGCAGGAATACGGTGCCGGGCGCAAACCATCTCGCCCAGGTCGAGCACCTCCGATTCCATCCATCTCGCCGATGCGGCTTTTCTGCGCTCCGTCCCAGCTCACCTGCCCCCATGCTTTCACGCGGGAGCGGTAGCCATGTCGACGACATTCCGAATGGGGTCGCCTGGGGGATACTGGACGGGCGAAGGCTTGGCGACAGTCGCCAGTCGCCAACGCGCCGCTCCCATGACGTATGCACGAAGCCCAATAGGGCGACTACACGAGAAAGGGTGACTCGATGGGACGCGCTAGGAGAGAAGTGCAGAGCACGACCGCACTACGTGCTCCGGTACCGCATCGAACTCGCGCGGGTTTAGCTGCATTACGTACTCGTTCTCGATGTGGTACGACTCGTTGACGAACTTCTTGAAGGCCGCATCCGCAGTGGCATCACCGTCAAGAGTTGAGGCAATGCGGAAGATTTGGACCTTCTCGTAGCCGACGTCGGTGTCTTCGAACTTCGACTTCAGGATCTCACGGTCCTTGAGCTGGGCGAGAAGCCCGTCGTAACCGAAATCGGGGATGACCTTCTGGATTTCGGCAATCGCCTGCTCGCGCTCCGCCTCGCCAAGAGGGGTGAGCGCCCCCTTCGCGCCCTTCGAACTGGGCACGTCTCGAAGATGGAGAAGGCTTGAGAGCACGTCGTACTCCGTCCCAAGATCCCCGTGGACCTCGTAGCGGCGGCGGAGGTAGATGCACTTGATCACGGGGTCGGCGGATGAGCCGATGTTCTCATCGCAAACCTGAGAGAACGTCATGATGTCCGCGGGCTTGATCGGCTTCTCCTCTAGCTGACCCTCCCGACTCTGAAGGAAGTGGACAGCGGGGGCAGCTGCCTGAAACTGCCCCGACGTCCCCGTTCGGACGATGTCGATGGCAGGCTCGATGTCGTGGGTCAAGAGCAAGGTGGTGAATCCCCGGAGGCTCTGCTTGCCGTGGAAAAGCTTGTGGAGGATGGCGAACTTCTTCGTCTTGTCGAAACTAGACACGGGATCGTCGAGGACGACGAGGTCGGGCGCGTCGCGGCGGACCTGATGCATGAACAGAACGAGCGCGAAGGCATTACGCTCGCCAAAGCTCAGATGACTGGCGGCAGCTTCCAAGTGGCCCGGAGCATCTTGATGTTCGAGGATCATTCGGTAGGCGTCGCCACTCGACTCGATGCGGACTGCGTACTTGTAGCCAGCAGACCGGAGGAACTCGTTGATCTCATCCTGGTTCCGCTCGATCGACTTGGCAACTTGCCTCTTCTGGATCCCCACGCGCTTCTTGATCTCGTTGATCTGTTCGGCGACTTGATCTAGCTGTGCGTTCATATCTTTCACGACACTCTGGGTGGCCTCCGAGTTGAGCGCGTCTAGGAGATCCAAGTTGATCTTTAGATCCCGAAGCGCTTTGCCTACGTCGGGCTCGTTGCGGAGAGAGACGAACGAGAGTCCCTTGAGCGCCGTGAACTTGTCTAGAAGCGTTTCGATCTGACCTCGTAAGCCAGCCAGAAACTGGCCTTGCTCCGGGGACAGCTCTTCCAGGCTCGTCGTGATCTTCCGCAGTTGTTTAAGGCGCGCGGGTATGAAGAATCGTTCGAGCTTGTCGATCACCAGGCGCAGTGCGCGCATGTTCTTGACCGCCGCGGACTCGTACTCCTCGGAGACCTGGACCGCAGTCTTCTTGTCTACGTTGGGAGCCGAGCAAAAGGGGCAGTTGTCGGATAGAGCGAGGTAGCTCTTCCCCTTCGACTGCCATGACAGCCACCCCCCTGGGTCGTCGCCCTGGAGGAACTTCTCATAGCCTAGGAGAGGCTTCGGGATGGTCGTCAGCTTGCCGCCCATGTTCAGCGCCTTGAACCCCTTGCTGGTCTTCGCAATCCCGCCGGATTTGGTGACCGTGAAGGCGTTGCGCAGCTCTGTAAAGCTGGCGATCACCTCATCGAGCGCCTCGTTCTCCGAGAATAGTTTTTTCAGGTTCTCAAAGATGCCCTCGAGTTCCTTGATCCCTGCTTGGTATTCAGGCGTCTTGATGAAGATCTCGAAACTGTTCTTGACCACCTCGTCGGGTTGGAAGACAAACTGGGCCACGTAGCGCTCATCGAAGACAAGAACGTTCTTGATTTTCTCGGCACCCACGACCGCCGGAGCCTTGCTACTGTGGTCCTGTCGGTACTTGAAGGGAAGTAGATCTTGGAGGGCATCGTCCCCCTCTGCGAAGAGCACTATCGCGCGCGCGATAGTGCTCTTCCCGATGCCGTTGGGTCCGTACTTGATGTTGAGCGCCTCGCGCCGGAGGGTGATCTGCGCTTCGGTGATGCTGTTGCAGTTCGTGATCGTTACGGCGTAATCGCTGAGCTGCTCTGGCTGCTGCGGCGAAGTGATGGGGACCTTAGATGCCATGTGGTACGGCAACTATCTCACAGCCCATGCCTGCAGCAGCGGGTTGACGACCCTTCCTCCGCTTGGCGCCCACAGTACCTCCGCGTTTCCGGTCCTATGCGGGGGTTGAGGCTTCACCCCTTTGCGGGCTGGGCCCTCTCCCCCGCATAGCGGCGTGATCCGCACGCAGGTCTGTTCGCTTTCACGCAAAAGGGGATATCCGGTCAAGCGCCTGTGTGCGAGCGCGCTCCCGACGTTGTTTGGCAGACTGCGGGCATCGTGGCTTCGCCCAGCGACCTGACTTACGACGTCTGGACCGACGGCGCCTGCGCCCACAAGACCAGCGGCGCCGGAGGGTACGGGGCGGTACTCGTTGCCCGCTGGGCCGACGGCAGCATCGCCAAGCAGTGGGAGGTCTTCGGCGGCGAGGCCGCGACCACGAACAATCGGATGGAGCTGATGGCGGTCGTCGCCGGATTGCGCGAATTGCCCGTGCCCGCGCGGGTTTGCATCCACATCGACTCCAGCTACGTGATGGACGCCTTCGACCAGGGCTGGCTTGAGCGCTGGCAAAGAAACGGCTGGCGGACGTCGGGCAGAAATCCGGTGAAGAACCGCGACCTGTGGGAGGAGCTGTTCACCGAGGTTGATCGTCACCAGGTGAACTGGGTGAAGGTCCCCGGTCACACCGGGGTCGAGTTGAACGAGCGGGCGGACGAACTCGCCTGCGCTCAGCGGGACGCCCACGCCCGGCGCTGAGCGGTCCGCTCCCACGGCCTCGATCCACTCGCGCCTCCTATGCGCGAGGAGCGTCTGTAACTCGACGGGAGAACTGCGACTATCCCCCCGTGCAAATCATCGCTGTCGACTGGTCGGGTAGGGCCAATGGGCCGGCAGAGTCCCTGTGGCGAGCCGAGGTCCGGCACGGCAGGCTGACCGAGCTCAGGAACGGGCTCGACCGCGATGAGCTCATCGCGAAGCTTCTTGAGCTTGGTGAAGCCGAGCCCCGCACGGTCATCGGATTGGACTTCGCCTTTTCGTTCCCCGCGTGGTGGTGCGAGGAGAAGGGTTGGTCCAGCGGCGAGGACGTGTGGCTGGCGATGGAGCATGAGGGCGAGGATCTGCTGAAAGGATGCGAAGACCCCTTCTGGGGGCGGCCGGGTAAGCGAAATACCCATCCGAAAGCACGGCTCTACAGGCAGACCGAGGGAGACGAGGACGGCGTGCGTCCGAAGTCCGTCTTTCAGATCGGTGGCGCCGGCGCCGTGGGTACCGGATCGGTTCGGGGGATGCCGCACCTGTTGACGCTTGCCAAGGCCGGCTTTGGCATCTGGCCGTTCTCCAAGGGATGGCCGTGCGTGGTGGGGATCTATCCGCGCGCGCTGACCGGTCCAGTCAACAAGGGCAGGTGGTCGGCGCGACACCGCTATCTGCTCGAGCGCTTTCCCGAGCAGCCGGGGGAGCTTCTCGAGCGGGCCGCGGGGTCTGAAGATGCCTTCGACGCGGCGGTTTCCGCTCTGGTCATGAGCGAATACGAAGCCGAGTTGCGAGCCCTCGCCCCGCCGGCCGACCCCACGGAGCGAGTCGAGGGGAAGATCTGGCGGCCCCAATTACCGGGCGACGCAGAAGCGCTCTCTGGCGGAGCTGGTCCCGCTATGAGTCCAGGCGAGAGGGAGGGTGCCTTATGAGCCGATGGGAGACGACCAGCACGCTGGAGGCCGAAGTCTCGCCGGCCGCTGTGTGGGACAACGCCTACGCTGAGGCCGAGGCGTGGCCGCGCTGGAACGCCGAGATCAAGATGGCCAGGCTGGACGGGCCGCTCGCCCTCGGGGCGCGGGCGCGGATTGTCTTTCGCACGGGGCTGCGCCTGCGCTTCAGCGTCGTCGAGTTCGACCAGGGCCGCCTGTTCACCGACGAGGCGCGCCTGCCCGGCGCCCGGATGGGCCACCGGCACCTGGTGGAGCCCGCCCTCGACGGCGGCAGCCGCCTGACCAACACGATCTATATCGAGGGCGCCCTGGCTCCGATCTGGCGCCGCATTCTCGGACCGGCCGCCGCCCGCAGCCTGCCCGACGCACAGCAGGCAGTGGCCAGCTTGGCCACGGCGAGCCAGGAGTAAGGGCCCGATCCGTCATGTGGAGCAGGGGCGCCTACTGCCTCGGGCGGAATCCTGTTTGACTGCGGTGGCATGGAGTCGTCGCAGTCGGAGATCACCCTGCGCTACGCGGATGACGCGGATCAACTTCATGCGATCGAGCCGCTCTGGAATGCGCTCCAGGAGCACCACTCCGGCCTTGTTCCGAACCTCGGCGGCAGCGCTCCGAAGCGCGGGCTGGCGGACTCCTGGCGGCGCCGGCGGGCCAAGTACGAGCGCTGGCTCGAAGACGCCGAGACCTTCTTCGTCGTCGCGGAGGACGGGGATCGCCCGATCGGCTACGCCTTCGTCACCGTCGGCTCCGGCTACGCGGCCTGGCAGACCGGCGACCGGCTCGCCGAGCTGGAGACGCTCTCCGTCCTACCCGAGCGTCGCGGCGACGGCGTAGGCGCCGCGCTGCTGGAGGCGGTGTGGCAGCGCCTCGCCGGGATCGGCGTCGAGGGCCTCGCCATCACCGCCGCGAAGACCAACGTCGACTCCCACCGCTTCTACGAGCGCCACGGCTTCACCCAGAGCTTCGTCGTCTTCTACGGCAAGCGCAACATGCCGGCGACACCGAGCTGATCGCGGCGGTTCGACCGATGGCAGAAGGACTCAAGCAGGGCCACTACCTTCTCGGCGTCGAGGGCCTGGCGCTGTTGCGTGCAGGGGCGCGGCGTTCCTTCGACGGCGTCGAAGCCCGCACCGAGGAGATTCGGGAGATCCTCTCGCAGCTCGACGAGCCGCCCTACTCGGAGCGACGTGACCTGCCCGAGGCGGATGTCGACGCCGGCTATGCCCAGTGGGCGGAGGATTACGACGAGCCCGGCAACGACACGATCGCGGCCGAGGAGCCGGTCGTTCGAGAACTGCTCGACGAGCTGCCAGCGGGATCCGTCCTCGACGCCGCGTGCGGCACGGGCCGTCACGTCGCCTACCTGTGCGGTCGGGGCCGACCGGTGATCGGCGTCGACGGAAGTCAGGCAATGCTGGATCGCGCTGCGGCCAAGCTTTCCGACGCCGACCTCCGTCTCGGCGAGCTCACCGCGCTGCCGCTCACCGACGGCGAGGTGGCGGGCGCGGTCTGCGCGCTCGCGCTCAGCCATCTGTCCGAGCTCGGCCCGGCGATCATGGAGCTCGGCCGCGTTCTGAAGCCGGGTGGACGGCTGATCGTCTCCAACCCGCACCCGTTCGCCACGGCGATCCTCGGCTGGCGGGCCGTGTTCGTCGATGCGGATGGGCGACGCTCGATGATCCCCGAGTACCCGCACCTGCACGGCGACTACATTGCGGCATTCGCCGCCGCCGGCCTCACAGTCCGCCGCTGCATCGAACCCCGGCTGAGCGTCGAGCAGGCCAAGGCCCGTGCGAAGAAGCACCGGGTGGAGGCCTTCGAGGACGCCCTCACCGACGTTCCCGCCGTGATCGTGTGGGAAGCCGAGCGTCGGTAGGGAGTCTCTCGCGAACGGATAGGCCGTTTTGGCCCCGTGGCCATTGCCCGCCGGCCGGCAGGTGGCGAGAATGCGGCAATGAACACGGGGGCCACGGTGCGCAGCGCTTCGCCGAACGACGCCTTGGCGATATGCGAGATCTACAACGCCGCGATCGAGGAGCGGGGCTCGACGTTCGAGACGGCGCTGCGATCACCTGAGGACTTCCGGCCGCGGATCGAGGACTCCCGATTCCCGCTGCTCGTCTGCGATGGAGGCGAGGGCATGGCGGGGTGGGCGGGACTCGCCCCCTACAGCACCCGCGAGTGCTACACGGGGATCGGCGAGGCGAGCGTCTACGTGGCGCCGCGGGCGCGCGGGCGCGGGCTCGGCACGCTGCTGGCCGAAGCGCTCGCCGGCGCGGCTGAAGAGCGCGGTTTCCACAAGATGGTCGGCAAGCTCTTCACCGACAACGTCGCGAGCATCCGGCTGACCGAACGCTGCGGCTTCGACTCCGTCGGCCTGCACCGTCGCCACGGCAAGCTCGACGGCGCCTGGCGAGACGTGCTGGTGGTCGAGCGGCTGCTCGGATAGCCGACCTACAGGTTGCGGACCCGCCGGCCGATCTCGCGGTCGGCCGGATAGCCGGCCGCCTCCCAGAACCCGCCAGCCGTCTCGTCGTCGAAGGCGACGAGGGCAGTCACGCGACGCACCCCACGTTGCCGAAGGTAGTCCTCTCCCGCCCGGGTCAGGGCGAGACCGATGCCCTCCCGTCGATGCCCGTCGCGGACGGTGAGCCGGTACATGTTCCCCCGCCACCCGTCCCACCCGGCGATCAGGGCGCCGACGACCTCGCCGTCCCGCTCGGCCACGAGCAGCGCCGCCGGAGAATCGGCCCCGATCAGCCGCTCGACGTCCTCGGGGCGGTCGGGAGTGCTCGCGTGCTCGCTTCGATCCTCCGCCCACAGATCCAGGACGGCCGCGACATCGGCCTGTCCACATCGACGCACGCTGAAGCCCGGGTCAGTCAAGCGGCGAGCATACGTCAGGCGGCTCTGCCGAGCACGCGGTTGACGAAGTCCGACTTCGCCTCCGTGTAGGCCTCGCGATCGTTCGCGAATCGCCGCGCGAGATCGCGCTTCAAGGTGAGGTACTCGGCGGCGATCTGGGGGTCCTCCCGCAGGCGGTCGCGGAAGGCCAGCTCGTCCGCGTAGCGCCCCGAATCGACCGGGACGAGGTGGAGATGGTGCGTGCGCCGACTCGGGTGCGGCTTGCAGAACCAGTGCATCTCCTCAGGCAGGTACGGCGCGTACAGGTATTCAAGCTGCGCGAGTGACTCGAAACAGGCGCGCGACTCCTCGAGGCTGCGCACCCCGGCCAGGATGTCGATGATCGGCTTGGCCTCCATCCCCGGCACTGCGGTGCTGCCGACGTGGTGGACACCGCCGACGAACCAATCCCCGATCGCATCCTCCAGCGCCGCCTTCTCCTCCTCGAATCGAGCCGGCCAGGACGCGTCATACGCAGATAGCCGGATCGGCTCGTCGGGGAAGGATGTCTTGGGTGGGTGGCGCGGGTCGATGAGCGGATCATCTCTCAGTCCGCAGAGAGCACAGTGGCCGCAGCGACAGCGGATACGGTGAGCGATACGCGTGGAACCCGGCTCAGCCCTATACGTCTGCGATCTCGACGGGACCCTCCTGCGCTCCGATGCGACGCTCAGCGACTTCGCGCTGGACGGCATCAACCGGCTGGTCGACGCGGGGGTGCACCTGACTCTCGCCAGCGCGCGCGGCACGGCGGGGATGCGCGTCCTGCTCGACGGGGTTCGCCTACGGCTGCCCGTGATCGAGTTGAACGGAGCGTTCGTCTCCGACTTGCACAGCGGCCGCCACGTCGCCAGCAGCATCCTCTCGGCGAGTGACGCGTGCGCCGCGCTGGAGGTGATCCTCTCGACCGGGGTGGACCCGGTCCTCTCGACCTGGGACGGCAGCCGCGACCGCGTCCACTTCGGACCCCGCGCCAACGACTCGCTCAGTTGGTACGTGGAGGAGAAGAGAAGGCATAGCGACCCGAGGTTGTCGCCCTGCGACGACCTCCTCGCGGTTGCCGGCGGCGAGGAGGTGGCGCAGATCACCACCTTTGCGCTGGACCGGGAGGCCGACGCGCTGACCGACCGACTCCGCGGCGCGATCGGCGCCGCGGCGAGGGTCCACGCCGCCGCCAACGTGTACTGGCCGGGCTGGACCGAAATCACGGTCTCCCACCACGCGGCGGAGAAGGGGGCGGCGATCCCGGCTCTGCTCGAGGCCTGCGCCATACCCGATGTCGAGGTGATCGCGTGCGGCGACCACCTCAACGACCTCGGCCTGTTCGCCGCCGCGGCCCACAGCATCGCTCCCGCGAACGCCCACTCCGCCGTGCTCGACAGCGCCACGGAGATCGTCGGATCGAACGACGAGGACGGCGTCGTCCGTCACCTGCTGGAACGCCACGAGGCCGCCTAAATGCCGCCGAGGCGGTACTCGTATTGGACCTGCGTTCGGGTGAGCACAGGCGCAGTCTTGCCCGTGGTCGCCATCCCCACATTCTCGTAGAGCCTGCGAGCCGGGGTGTTGTCGCTGTAGGTCCAGACGCCTGCGCGCCGGTAGCCCAGCGAGCGGGCCGCGTCGAGAACGTGGCGGACGAGCAAGCTGCCGACGCCTGTGCCCTGCGCGGTGGGGTGGACGAAGACCATCGAGATATGCAGAAGCGTCGGGTCGAGCTCGCCCTCACCGTCATCGAAGCGGCCTGGCTCGGCGAGCGCCATGCCGACGATCTGCGGCCTGAGCGCCACGAAGGCCAGGGCGTCGGAGGCCGAGAGTTTCTTGCGGATGCGCTCGGTGCGCTCCGCTCCATGTGGAGCGCCTCGGGCGACGTTCGCCGCACGCCACACGCCGACCGCGGCCTCGAGCTCATCGGAAAGCATGCGGCGGACGCTCATCTGCGGAGCGTATTCCGGTTGTTCAGTCACCTCAGAGCCGATCGTGAGAAGAAGGGTTCGGCGCTACGGCGCCGTCGAGCCGGCGCGACCGTAGTCGTCGGTGAGGCGCACCACGTCATCGAGCTCGGGGGTGGACACCTCGACCACGACCGTGTCCTCCAAGGCCTCGATGGTGTGGACTTGACGAGGCTCGTTGCGCCAAACAGCGCCAGCCGCCAACTCGGTCGCCGTCAGCTCATCGGGGTTGGGTCCTCGATGGAGCAGCAGGCGCCCAGAGAGCAGATAGGAGGACTCGTCCTTGCGCTCGTGGTACTGGACCGAGAGGCGCTGCCCGGCCTTGACGTGAAGCAGCTTGCCGGCGTAGCGGTCGGTCAGGGCGAACCACAGCTCGTGCCCCCACGGCTTGTCCACGCGGCGCGGCAGCTCTTCGCCCGGCATGGGCGTCAGTCTGCACGATCGAGGCCGTATACGACGACCGGATCGCCCAGCAGCACGTCGTCCCGCATGGGCGCTATGCCCAGGCGCTCCGCCACGCGGATCTCGACAACGCTCGAACATCCTCGTTGCGCGCGCGTCGGACGCCTCGATGCGCACCGGCGGTACGCGGGTCAGCGCACCTGGAACGTGCCCGAGCCGAGGTAGGCGGACAACAGCTCGAGCGCATGCCTGGTCGGGGCGTGAAGCGGCTCGGGTGGGGCACCCGGATCGAAGAAGCCCGCCTCAGTCGACTCTTGCCCGTCGGGTTGAGGGTCGCCTCGCCACGCCCGCGCCAGGAAGAGCAGGGCGAAGCAGTGGGTGACATCGCCATTGGGATAGTGGATCGTGTGCGCCTCGGCGTCGGAGAGGCAGCCGAAGGGGATCAGGTCGCTCTCGACGACCTCGACCCCGGTCTCCTCGGCCAGCTCGTCGACTGCCGTGCGGGCGAAGCTTCCACCCGGCTCGGCGGCGCCCGCCGGAAGGCACCAGGTTCCGTCGTCGGCGCGCCTGGTCAGCAGTACGCCTCCGTCTTCTCGTTGCAGCGCAACCATCGCGCCGGGCATGAGGACGAGATCGTTGCCAACCGCCCGCCGCAGTCGCCAGAGGTATGAGTCCCGGAAGGCCATGAGCGTCAGCGCGGTGGTGCTGGGACGATCTCGTCGCTGAACTCCCGCATCAGGGTCGCTATCGATTCGGGCTCGGATACCTCCAGGGTGAACAGTCTCTCGACGAACTCCTGCCAGCGCAGCGCGGGCCGCATCTGGATCCGAAGGTGCGCCGGCTCGGGCCCGACGTTGCGGGCACTATGCGGGGTGCCGGGCGGCGCGACGATCGTGTCACCCGGTCCTACGGTCTTGGTGGCTCCGCCGATCTCGAAGCGGACCTTCCCGGCGATCACCTCCCATCGCTCCTCCATTGCCGGGTGAATGTGCTCCGGCGTCTGGTGTTCGGCCCGAGGCCAGAAGTCATCCATCTCAAGGAGCGCCCCGTCCGTTTCCTGCGCGGTTCTCCGGAAGACGATGCGCTCGCCCGTCGCGCGGCTCACGATCTCCGTGGGCGACGGGTTCGGGCTCACCGACAGTCTCCGTCTCTCGGGCTGAACGCCATCAGGGGCAGGGTCTCGATCAGCCGGTAACGGGCAGCGGCCGAGCCGTCGTAGCGGAAGCTGGCCAGGCGGGAGAGCACCGCACGCACGATCGGGCCGGCCATCCGGTTCCGGCGCTCGTAGTCGGCGACCACGTCGACGGCCTCCTCCCGCTCGGGTGAGCGCACTCGTGGCTCGAAGCGCAGCCCCGCGATCCGGATCCCAACCGCTCCCCCAGCGAGAACGTTCCGCCGCCAGTTCGCGTCTGGGCCGAAGCCCGACATCACTATTGCCTCGCGCTTCTCCGGGTTCCACCCCACGACCTCCAGCATCGTCCGGTACAGCCGGCCACTGTGTCGGCCGCGATGGGTGAGCAGCAGGAAGCGATGCCCGAGGAGTCTGGCCGCCCCCAGGTCGTAGAGGAGGACAGGGAGCCGAAGCGCACGGCGGAGGATCGGGCCTGGTTGCACGATGCATGCAGGTTATGCGCAGTGCCTTCCTTGCTTGCGGCGTCCTGCGCATCTCCCGGATCGCTGCCGAAGTCACCCCGCTCGGTTGACCCGAGGCGAGATGTGACACTCAAAAGGTGAAATAGCTTTAGCCAGGCTGGCGAAGTTCAACGAATGATCGAGCTAGTTGCCCGAAGCACTAAGGACTCTTGCGTGTTTGGGTGGCTGCATATGGGCTAGATCCCTCGATTTTCCCCAGGGGGGTGGCGCGGGGCGCCGCTCATCCGTGTAAGGGGTGAGGGGACCCGGTTAGCAGGGGCCCAGAACACCGGCCGGTTGGCCGGGCAGAACAAGGAGTGAGATATGCCAGCTCGATCGAGAGGATCGGCCCTGCGGCCGGTCACGATAGCCCTATGCCTGGGAGCGGTTGCCTTCGCGACCCTGGTCGCGTTCGCCGCGACGGCCCACGCCGCCTACTACAAGACCCTGTACTGCGCAGCCGCCGACGGCTCGGGCAACCCGGTCCTCGGCGCCCGACCGGGGTTCTTCGACTTCACCGACGACTGCGGCACCGCCTACGGCGACCCCGCCGGGACCGGTGGCTTTCTGCGCCTGGAGGAGAACACGACGGGCACGGCGGGCAACACCGACGAGGCCAGCTACTCATGGTGGCCGCCCGCGGGCACCTCGATCGCCGCGGTCTCCGTCTGGACCCGCGTCCCCGGCTACTTCAACCTCGGCTGGCGCGAGCGCTTCTGGGGCGAAGGCTTCGACGGCTCCGAGAACAACATCCTCATGCAGGGCCCCGGAGCGCCCAACGAAGGGATCTACGCCCCCGCGACCTCCAACTTCGGCTACCACGCCTGGCCCTTCGGGAGCTACGGCGACTACAAGCGCCTCGTCTTCGCGATGACCTGCTACCGACCGGCGGGCTGCTCACGCGAAGGCTGGAACGCCGCCGACGCCAACTCGATCGCGATCACCCTCAACGACAAGGAACCTCCCCATGTCAACTGGGAAGGGGACTCCCACGTCCTCGCCGGCGACTGGGTCAAAGGGAACAACGCGATCGCCTGGCGGGAATCGGATGTCGGCTCGGGCTTGCGCTTCTCGCGCCTCAAGGTCGACGGCGCCACGCTCGGCGACGGCACGATCGACTACCAGGCCAACGGCGGCTGCAGGACGGGTCACTCCGACGCCAACGGCGAGTTCGCCCGCGACTTCACGCCCTGCACCCAGGGTCCGTACGTCCGCTACTACGGCCTGCGCACTGAACAGCTATCCGACGGCCAGCACCAGCTCCAGACCTGCGTGCAGGACCTCGCGCAGTACCAGCACCTCGGCGGCTCGGCCACCGAGTCCTGTGACACGCGCACGATCCACACCGACAATGCCGCGCCCGGCAGGCCCGCCGCTCTGAAGGTGACGAGCGCCAACCCCGAGCGCTACCTCAAGCACTTCGGCGCGACCTTCTCGCTTCCGCCCGACCCTGGCAGCCCGATCGCCCGGGTCCACTACGAGGTCCTGGGTCCCAAGGGCGAAGTCCTTGTCCCCGAGAGGACGGTCTCGGCCGTCGATCCCACCTCGCTCGCCGACGTCGAAGGCCCGTCGACCCCCGGCGCCTACACCCTGCGCGTCTGGCTCACCGACTCGGTCGGCTTCACCGGACCGGCGGCCGACGCGCCGATCCCCCACGACACGACGCCGCCGGCCGCGCCCCAGGACCTGCGTGCCGCGGGTCCGGCCGGGCGCTGGAGCGAAAAGCTCGACCTGCGCTGGCGCGACGTCGCCGACAACGGCTCGCCGATCGATGTCGCGCACTACCAGTTCCTCGACGCCGCAGAAGAAGTCATCGACGGGACGCACGCCGTCAGCGAAGCGGGGATCCAGACGATAAACGGCCTGCAGGCGCCCGCGCAGCGCTGCGCCTGCTCGGTGCGCGTCTGGCTCACCGACGCCGAGGGCAACGTCGGCTCCGCCGCGACGATGCCGCTACCGCGCGACACGACGCCGCCGGCCGCGCCCCAGGATCTGCGCATCGTCGGCAACCCCGCGCGCTGGATGGACAGGGTGGACCTGCGTTGGCAGAACACCGCCGACGACGGCGCGCCGATCAACGCGGCCCACTACCAGCTCCTCGACGGGGCGGGGCACCCGCTCGCCCCCGCCCAGGAGATCGCCGGCGCCGACCCGCAGGCGATCGACAATCTGCGCACGCCCACGCCGCGCGGCGAGTACTCGGTCCGCGTCTGGCTTACCGACGCCGAGGGCAACGTCGGCTCGGCCGCCAGCGTGCCGCTGCCGCGCGACACGACGCCGCCGGCCGCCCCGCAGGACGTCTCGGTGGCCTCGCCGGCCGCCTCGCGCGCGGCGGAGGGCTTCGACGTGCGCTGGCGCGACATCGCCGACGACGGCTCGCCGATCGACGCCGCCCACTACAAGGTGCTGGACGGGGCGGGCAAGGCGGTCGTCCCCGAGACGACGGTTTCGGGCAACGGCATCGACTCGATCGCCGAACTGAACACGCCGCGCGAGCGCGGCGCCTTCACCCTGCGTCTCTGGCTCTCAGACGCCGAGGGCAACGTCGGCGCGCCGGTCAGCGTGCCGCTCTCCTACGAGTGCGTGCGCTCGGATGCGGGCGGCGGCACCGCGCTGAGCAGCTCCGTCCTCCGCCACGGCAAGCGGCGGCGCGTCCTGAGCCAGGGCCAGGGCGCCGTGCTGGCGGGCAGGCTGGTCGACGGTGGCGGCCGGGGGGTCGAGAACGCGCCGCTCTGCGTCTTCAGCCGCGTGACGACCGACCCGACGCCGCAGTTCGTCGGCCTCGCGCTCGCGGGCACGGATGGCAACTACAGGTTCCACCTGCCGGCCGGGCCCTCGCGCGAGCTCACTGTCGCCTACCGATCGGGACAGCGCGAAGTGACGACCTCGACGCAGGTCGCCACCCGCGTGAAGCCGGCTTTTCGGGTGCGCAAGCGGGTCGTGCGCAACAAGCGCTTCGCCCGCTTCGTCGGCTGCATCCCCGGCCCGCACAGGGAACGCGTGGTGGTCGTCCTGCAGGTCAAGCGCGGGCACGGCTGGCTCGTTTTCCGCCGCTACCGGACGCGAAAGAGCGGCTGCTTCACGGTCGGCTACCGCTTCAACCGAACGACCCGGCCGACTCTCTACCTGATGCGCGCGCAGGTGCGCTCCCAGCGCGGCTACCCCTACCTGCAGGGGACCTCGAGGCCGTTGCGGCTGGTGGTCCTGCCGAAGCGGCGGCGATAGGCGATGGGCGCGCGGTGGGGCGGTAGAGAGCGGGGGTCGGGCCTCGGAGGGAGGTCCGGCCCCGGCGGCAGGGGAAGAGGCGGGGGTCGGCGGCGCGGCGGCGCAGGCACCAGGACGCTGAGCGTCGCTGAGGCCCAGTTCTACGCGCGGGTCTATGACCCGGCGCGCAAGGGCTCGCTGGCGGAGCTGCGCCGCCGGGGCTGTGACGACCAGGAGGCCGAGGACCTCTTCTCCGCCGCCTACGCGGCGGTGATGGAGTCCGTGGACCCGATCGAGCGCTGCTTCTCGGCGCCCCAGATGGTCCAGCTCATCAAGCGCGCCTGCTGGCGCCGCCTGGTCGACGAGCGCCGTCGCCTCGTCCTGCGAGAGGAGCCCGGCCCCAGACCGCGGCGCCTGCAGCGTGAGAGCCCGGCCGAGTCGCCCCCAGAGCTGGCCGAGGAACGCGAGGCGGTGGCGATCGGCCGCGAGGCGATGGCGACGCTGCCCGAGCGCGACCGGATCGTCTTCCTGCGCCGCCACCTGCTCGGCATGCTGCCCGAGGAGATCCTCGCCGAGACGCCTGGGCTCAGCAGGCGCACATACCGCAAGGTCATCCAGCGTGCCAACGCGCGCGTGCGCGAAGCCTTCGAGCGGATCGAGGCCGGGGAGCGCTGCGCGGAGATCGAGGGCGGCCTGCTGGCGCGCTACGTCCTCGGCGAGAGCCCGCCGGACGAGCGCCGCGCGGTCGAGGCCCACCTCGCCCACTGCGGCGCCTGTCGGCAGGCCCGCGCCCGGATGCGCGGCCACCTCATCGACCTGGCGAGCGGCGTCATGCTCGCCTCCTCGCTCGGCGCCGGCCACCCCGGAGCCGGGGTCCTGCATGTCCAGCTGCTCGAGCTCGCCTCCCAGGGCGCCCAGACGCTCGGCGAGGCCACCCGCGCCGCTCGCGAGCGGCTGCGCGAGGCGCTGCTGAGGCTCGCCGGAGCGCTGCCCGGACCGGGTACCGACGCGGGCGTCTCCCAGGCCCTCGGCGCCTCCTCGTGGCGCATCGCCTCGGCCTGCACCACCGCCGTCGCCGCGGGGGCCTGCGTGGCGGCCGGGGTGGTGCCGGGCATCGGCGGCGTCGGCCTCTCCGGCCAACACGCCCGACACCGACACATCGAGGTTCCGGCGAAGCACGCGCGGGCGGAGAGCACCCCGCCCACCACCGCTACGAGCGAATACGCGGCGCCCGCCCAGACGACGTCCAGTTCCGAAGAAACGGGTTCAGGAAGCCCGGCGAAGCACGCCGCCAAGGCGAAGCGGGAAGCCACCGCGTCCTCGCGCGAAGAAGCCACCACGGCGACTCCCGCCTCGGGCCGGCAGGTCGGCACCGAGTTCGGATTCGAGTCGGGTCAGTCGACTCCGTCCGGTACTTCCGGATCTTCATCGGAATCCTCCACGGGCTCCACGCAGGGCGCCTCGGTCTCCGGTGCGAGCGAAGCCAAGCACAGCAGCTCGGGGTCGGGAGGAAGCTCGACCGGAGCCTCCCAGGCGAGCTCGGAGTTCGGCCTGTGAGCTGTCCGCCCGCAGTGAAGTACGCACGGTAACGGTCACTTTCTATCCGCTGGACGGATGTTCTCCGCGCAGGGGTGGCGCGGGGGCGTTCTCATACGTGTAAGGGGTGAGAGAACAATTCACACCGGACTCGAATGATTCGGTGAGAGAGGCGCGCGAATGCCCCCCGCAGAACTCACTACACCCGAAGAGCACACCCCGAACGTCTCGCATGTAAGGACCTGGCGGGAGCTCGAAGGTCGCACCGGCGGGGATGCGATCGAGGACGAGAAGTCCACATCGTCACCGATCGAGTCCAAAGGCAGGGAGGAGGAGACGGGGAAGCACCTGCCCTCGCGGCACCCCCGGTTTGTCATCGCAGGCGTCCTCGCCGTCCTCGTCGTGGCCCTGGTGTCGATCGCCTTCGTGACCCTGGTGGGAGGCGACCATACGCGCCGATCTCGGCCCCGATCCGGAGCAGCGCACGCGAAGGAGCGAGAGGCAAGGAAGCGACGGCCCGGCCGGGCGCGGTGGGTAAGGGAGGCCGGCGGGGGTCAGCCGCCGCGGCAGAGGCACGCCGAGCCCCGACCACAGCGTCCGAGGCGTCAGTACCGCCCGCGGCATAGGCACCGCCGCCCGGCGCAGCAACCGGCGACCTCCCCGGCTCAACCGCCTGAATCGGTCCCTGTACCACCAGAACCGGCGCCGGCGCCCAGCCCTCCGTTGCCCGCCGCGCCGAGCGAACCGAAGGAAGAACCGGGCTTGCGCGACGGCGCCACGGAATCGACGGAGTTCGGCTTCTGAAGCCGAATGCCGGGCATGGAAACCAGCCCGAACATAGAGCGATCGACCCCGCCCTCGCAGCGCGCGTCAGCACGTAGGCCGTTGCCGCCGCAGGTCATGGAGGTGGTGGCCGAGAGGCTGCAACTGGTGGCGAGGGCGAAGAGGATTGCCCTGCTGGAGGCCTTGACCGAGGGTGAGGCGGGGGTTCAAGAGCTCGCCGACCGCACCGGGCTTACTCATCAGAACGCCTCGCATCACCTCGCCCCGCTCCGGCAGGCCGGGATCCTCAGCCGCCGCAATGAAGGCACGGCGACCCTCTATGCGATCGAGGACTGGAGCGCCTGGTGGGTCATCGAGCAGATCGTCGGCTTGGTGCAGTCCTGCCAGGAGGAGCAGGGCGCCCCCTCCCCGCGCGAGTAGGACTGCCGCCCAGCGTCACTGTTCAGTCTCGCCGCGTTCACCCGCAACCTTTGCTGTCGGTCCGCGCGCTCGGCGCTCCACATACGCCCTTCGGCATCGTTACCACGCCTGCCATAGCACATTGGTTCCGCCTATTCGCCTAAGCGCTTAAGCGCTTAGGCACTTGTGTAGACCGGCTGACCTTGCCGCGTTACTCCTTACCCACACACGCAAAACGAGATGCCGGGGCGTGACTGGAGGTGGTCGCGCTCCGGCAATCCCAAGGGGGGATATGCAAGGTGAGTGGTGAGGTAGGAAATCGGAAGGCAAGGTCAGCCGACTCAAGCGTCAGGTCGCTGCTGCGCTCGGTGGGCCGTGTGGCGATCTGGATCGTCCTCGGGCTTCTGCTGGTTCGGGGAGTGGGCGCGGTGCTGGTGCAGCCGCAGGCGAGCGTTCGCGTGGGGGACGCGGCGCGCGCCGCCAGCGATCAGGCGAGCAGCGCGCTCGCGGTGCGCTTCGCGCGCACCTACCTCGGGACGGTGGCGCAAGCCGAGGTGAACGCGACTCAAAGACTTGGCGGCGGCCGGGAGGTACTCACCGTCGCCTGCGAGCTCCGCGACGGGCGCACGCTGTATGTCGCCGTCCCGATCTCCCGCTCGGGGGCGGGGGAGGCGGCGGTGACGGGCGCGCCCTGGGTGGTCGCGGCGCCGAGCACGGCCGGGGTCGCAACGGAGCGGCCCCGGCCGATCGCCGGCCCCGAGGAGGATTCGATCCGCTCGCTGGCGGCGAAGTTCCTGCCCGCCTATCTGCGCGCCCGCTCCGCGCGCGACCTCTCCTACCTGCTGGCGCCGGGCGCCTCGATAACGCCGTTGGCGGGAGCGCTGGAGCCGCTCGGGTCCGCCGGGTCGGTCTCCCAGCTCGGTGAGGGGGAAGGCCACAGGCGCACGGTGCTGGTCACGGGGCGCTTCCGCGACGTCGCCGGCGGCGCGGTCTACCGGCTCGCCTACCGCCTTCGCGTGGTGAGGCGCAACCGCTGGTACGTCGAGGCCGTCGAGGGAGGTCTGTCGTGAGGCGGCGCGCGACGGTCATCGCGATCGCGTTGGCGGCGGTCCTGGCGCTCGGCCTCCTCCTCGCGCCCGCGGCGCTCGCCGCCGGCAACGACGTCGGCCACAACCTCGGCTCGCTGCTGCGCAAATACGCGGGCGAGATCTACGGCGGCATCGTCGCCGTGGTCGGCCTCGTCTTCCTGCTCAACCGCCGCCTGCAGGAGCTGGCGCTCTTCTTCGTCGCCGCGACCCTGGTCGGCTGGCTGGTCTTCAGCCCCGACCAGGTGGCGAACGCGGCGCGGCTGATCGGGAGGCAGATCCTCCCGTGAGTACGTCTCCCGAGCCGATCCGCTCCTACCAGCGGATCTTCCGCCCCGAGCGGAGGATCTATCAGGTGGAGGGCCACAGGCTGCCGGTCCCCGGCGGCGTCCCTCTGCGCTGGCTCGCCTACGCCGCCGCCGCGCTCGTCGTGATCCTCGCTCTGAGCTCGGGCTCGACGACGGTCGACGGTTTGCTCGCGCTGGCCACCGCTTTCGCGGGCGGGCTGCTCGGCGGTCGCGAGGCCGCGGTCGTGGCCGGCCTCGGCGCCTTCGCCGGGGCGTGGGTCCTGGGCTTCGCGCTCGGGTTGCTCGACTGGCCGCTGCGGCTGATCGTGATCCCGGCCGCCGTTGCGACGCTGGCCACGCAGGCGACCCCGGACGGTCGCCGTGCCGACCGCTTCGCCGCCTCTTGGATCTCCCTGCGCCTCGCCCCGCGCAGGCGCTCGCTCGGCCGGGCACTGCCGCCGGTCGGGATTCCGATCCGGAGCGGGGGCGAGCTGTGGGTGGCCGGCTCGAAGGATCAGGAGGCGCGTCCGTGATCCGCTTTCCCCTGCGCTACGCGCGGCGAAACGTGTTGATCGGCCCCGGCGGCCAGGCCGCCGCCCTCTACCGGGCGGGGACGGTCTCCTACCCGTTCCTCCCCGAGGAGGGGAAGTGGAGCCTGCTGCGCCGGATCGAGCGCTTCGGTCACCTGGTCGGCGCCGACTTCTCGCTCTGGCGCGTCCAGCGCGCCTACCCGGCTGAGCGCTACGCCGCAGAACTGGAAGGGGCGGCCGACCCGCGCCACGCCGACCCGAAGGCCTGGCTCAGCTATCTGCACGGCCACGAGGCCCGCCTCGCCGGGCTCGGCTCCTGCGTTCCCGAGGTCTACCTCGCCGTCTCGCTCGGCGAGCGGGAGAGGGGCGCCTTGCGCTCGCTCGATCGCGCCCGGCGCCGGATCGAGGAGATCGCCGGAGTGGGCGGGCCGAAGCCGGTCTCCG
>Ga0210101_1000077_pt1 | contig 33529 bp, 30 predicted proteins | sample Muzzi_PWC_D1_FD_185534 | JGI IMG/M metagenome (GOLD analysis project Ga0210101, IMG submission 185534) | Wetland microbial communities from San Francisco Bay, California, USA, that impact long-term carbon sequestration - Muzzi_PWC_D1 (SPAdes) | ecosystem: Environmental > Aquatic > Marine >... | reverse complement strand
TTCACGGCAATACCGGCAATATCTCCGACTGCATCTCGTCCATCAGCATCTTTTCCGGGCTGGGTTACAGCACATTTATGTTTGATTATCGCGGTTATGGGCTGAGTGAGGGCCATACCGATGAACGGGGAACCTATCATGATGCCGAAGCCGCCTGGGAGTGGTTACTGCGTGAACGCCATTATGCGCCACAGGATGTAGTGATACTGGGCCGCTCACTGGGAGCATCAATCAGTTCCTGGCTGGCCAGTCACCATCAACCTGCCGCGGTAATACTCGAATCGACATTCACCTCACTACCCGATATCGCCGCCGAAACCCATCCGTTGATACCGGCCCGGCTCATGACGCGCTTTAATTATAACACCCTTGACAATGTCCGCCGGATACACAGTCCGATCCTGATCGTACATGGCCACGACGACAGCGTTATCCCCTACCATCACGGCCGGCGCCTGTTTGAGGCCGCCAATGGACCCAAGGATTTTCTGGATATCCATGGTACCCACGCCGATGGCTTTTTAACCTGTGGTCAGGACTATATCAACGGGTTACAGTCCTTTTTACACCAACATGTGCAGTAATGGTCTTTCAATACAATAATTGACAACTCACTGTCTATGTCGATTTTTCAGTTCGACATAATGGCGCGCAGAAAACTCAAGATACTCCAGTTCTGCCCGTTTCAGGGGCCGCGCCTGCCTGACCGGACTGCCGATATACAGATAACCGCTTTCAAGCTGCTTACCCGGTGGCACCAGCGCACCGGCACCCACCATGACCCTGTCCGCCACCAGAGCACCATCGAGTACGGTCGCACCCATGCCGATCAGGGTAAAATCACCGATGGTACAGGCATGTAAAATCGCCCCATGACCGACCGTAACATTATCGCCAATCGTCAACCCAAAACCGCCCGGGGTAAAACTATTATCGGAGGTAACATGCAGTACCGAACCGTCCTGTATATTGGTACGCTCACCAATGGATATAGAATGTACGTCTCCACGGGCCACGACCATCGGCCATAGCGAGGCATCGGCGCCGATGGAGACGTCACCGATCACCACGGCCACCTCGTCGACATAGGCACTGGCAGCAATTCGCGGCGAAACGCCCTGAAACGATCGTATGGACATAACGATTACCTTCCGGATTTACACGAGCATAATATATCACACGACGACAGCCCATCATGTCAGAAAATCTCTTAGACTCGCTAGTGGCGACTCACCTCACTCAGCACTCAGCACTCAGCACTCAGCACTCAGCACTCAGTCCTATCTTAACGTCACCAGTTCTTCCGCGCTGGTCGGGTGAATGGCCACCGTGTTGTCAAAATCCGCCTTCGTCGCCCCCATCCTGATCGCCACGGCAAAACCCTGTAGCATCTCGTCGGCACCGGCACCGATCACATGACAGCCGACGATTTTCTGTTGCGGCCCGGTGGTTACCAGTTTCATTGCGCTGGGAACACGGCGTTTGGTCAGGGCATGAAATAACGGAGTAAATCGTGATTGATACACAGTCACATCATCGCCATAGAGTTCGCGCGCCTCATCCTCGGTCAGGCCCACGGTTGCCAGCGGCGGGTGACTGAATACCACTGACGGGATATTGTCATAGTCCAGGTGACTGTCCGGCTGCTTACCGAAAAGCCGGTCTGCCAGCCGTCTGCCGGCCGCGATCGCCACCGGGGTCAATGCAGCCTGACCGGTAATATCACCAATCGCATAAATACCCTCAACACTGGTATTCTGCCAGGCATCCACCGCTATAACCCTGCCATCATGTTGGACACTGGCCGTCTCCAGACCCAGGTCGTCGATACAGTTTTCCCGCCCTATGGCCCAGATCAGTGTATCGACACCCTCCACACGCTGCCCGCCCCAGGCATACAGGGTCAGAAGACGGTTGCCGTCACGTTCGACGCGCTGCATATGGATACCGGCAATAATATTGATGCCATCATCCTGCATCGTCTCCATCAACGTATCCCGTAACATGGTGTCAAAACGAGCGAGAAAATGCTGTCGACGCAACAGCAGTGTAACCTCGGAACCCAGCGCGTTCAGCAGTCCTGCCAGTTCGACGGCGATATAACCGGCACCGACAATCACCACGTTGCGTGGTTGCTGCTGCAATTCGAAAAAGCCGTCCGAGGTGATACCCAGTTCTGCACCGGGGATATCAGGCCATACGGGACGCCCGCCTGTCGCCAGTACAATATGGTCGGCAGAGTAATCCACACCGTCGACGCAAACCGTATGCCGGTCGCTCAGCCGACCGTAACCCGGCAACAGCTCAATGCCGGCATTCTCCAGGTTAGTCTGATAGATGCCGTTGAGGCGTTGCAGGTATCGATCACGCGCATTCTTCAAATGCGACCAGTCCAGACCCGGAATGCGTCCATCACCGGCGAAACCATAATCGGCCGCATCATGCAGGGCATGGCCTATGGCCGCCGCATTCCACATAATCTTTTTTGGCACACAGCCGCGGTTGACACAGGTACCACCGAGCCGGCCGTACTCGACCACGGCGCAACGGGCACCGTACCGGGCCGCGCGCCGGGCCACGGCCAGGCCGCCACTGCCGCCGCCGATGCTGATCAGGTCGTAATGTTGCGTCATGCTTTTGCTGCCATCCACTGTATACTGAGATTTAAGTCATGGTACATTAGTCAACATCAAGTGCAATGCTATACAGGAAGTAACACCTTATGAATGCCAACCCCTTACTCGAAACCCGTGGACTACCCTGTTTTAATGCCATTAAACCACAGCACGTAGAACCGGCAATAGACTCGATACTGAACGGGAATCGACAGGAGATTGAAAATCTCCTGGCCGGAGGTCCGCCTTACACCTGGGAAAATCTGGTTGCACCACTGGAGGCCCTGGGTGAAAGGCTGGCACGAACCTGGTCACCGGTCAGCCACATGAACGCCGTGATCAATTCAGACGCACTGCGGGCGGCTTATAATGCCTGCCTGCCCAAAATCAGTGCCTATACAACTGAACTCGGCCAGCACAGCGAGTTATTTCAAGCCTACACAGCGGTTGCCGAGAGCAACGAATACGAAAACCTGGACACCGGCCAACGCAAGCTGATCGATAATACCCTGCGTGATTTCCATCTCTCCGGGGTTACATTGAATGAAGCCGACAAACTCCGATACAAGGAAATCATGCAAAAACTGTCATCGCTGCATGCGCGCTTCGAAGAAAACCTGCTGGATGCCACCAATGCCTGGTCCCTGCATATCACTGATAAAGAACAACTGGCTGGCCTGCCAGATTCGGCGCTGGCAATGGCACGCCAGGCTGCTGAACGTGGCGGCCAGGACGGCTGGTTGCTAACACTGGAGATTCCCAGCTATATCGCCATTTCAACCTATGCCGACAATCGCGAGCTGCGTGAAAAGATTTATACCGCCTACGTTACCCGCGCCTCCGATGAAGGGCCACATGCCGGCCAGTGGGATAATAGCCCGATCATGGAACAGATCCTGGCATTACGACACCAGGCCGCACACTTGCTCGGTTTCAACAACTATGCCGAGCGTTCACTGGCCACCAAGATGGCCACCGACACCCGCCAGGTTATCGACTTCCTTAATGACCTGGCGCAACGCTCGCTACCGATGGGCAGGCAGGAACTCGATGAGCTCAAGGCCTACGCCAGCCACAACCATGGTCTGGATGAGTTGCAGGCCTGGGATATCACCTACTACAGTGAAAAACTACGCCAGCAAAAATTTGCCGTCAGCCAGGAACAACTCAAACCCTACTTCCCGCAACCCAGGGTGGTAGATGGTTTATTCACCGTCGTCCAGCGCCTGTACGGACTGAATATCCGGGAACGTCATGACGTTGAAACATGGCATGAAGATGTTCGTTTTTTTGATATCTTTGATCGCGACAATCAACTGCGCGGCCAGTTTTATCTCGACCTGTATGCACGACCGAATAAACGTGGCGGGGCATGGATGGATGAATGCATTATCCGCCAGCGCACCAGGAACGGGGTGCAAACACCCGTCGCCTACCTGACCTGCAACTTCTCGCCACCTATCGGTTCCTCACCGGCATTATTTACCCATAACGAGGTCATCACGCTGTTTCATGAATTTGGTCACGGCCTGCACCACATGTTGACACAAATCGATTACCCCGGTGTTTCCGGCATCAATGGTGTTGCCTGGGATGCAGTTGAATTACCGAGTCAATTCATGGAAAACTGGTGCTGGGAGAAAGAGGCCTTATCCTTATTCTCCGGCCACTACCAGAGCGGCGAAAAACTGCCGGACGAAATGTATGAAAAAATGCTGGCGGCCAAAAACTTTCAATCAGGCATGCAGATGGTTCGGCAAATTGAATTTGCCCTCTTCGATTTTCGCCTGCATGCAGAATTCGATCCGGACAAGGGGGCACGCATCCAGCAACTGCTTGACGAGGTGCGTGACAACATCGCAGTAATCAAGCCGCCATCATTCAACCGCTTTCCCCACAGTTTTGCTCATATATTTTCCGGTGGTTATGCCGCCGGCTACTATAGCTACAAATGGGCCGAGGTCCTGTCCAGTGATGCCTTTTCATTATTCGAGGAACGCGGTATCTTCGACAGTGATACCGGCATGCGCTTCATGAGCGCCATACTGGAACAGGGAGGTTCGCGGGAACCCATGGAACTGTTCATCGAGTTCAGGGGACGTGAACCGCAGATCGATGCCTTGCTGCGCCATAGCGGCATTGCCTTATAATTAAACGACAATATGACTTGATGTACAGACAGACGATACCATGATCGATATCAGTGATTTTAAACTAGGTGAAACCGGCGTGGTAATCCATCTCGACAACAGCGATGACCACCGCCTCATTGCCCGCGCCCTGGTGGACCAGGCCGTCCGCACGATCGACATCTTTACGCACCGGCTGGATCGGCGCGTCTATGATGACATTGGTTTTGTTGATGCTGTCAAAAGCCTGGCCATTGGTCATAGTCGCGCCATGATCCGCATCCTGATTCAGGACTCTGGCAAGGTCGCAAAAGAGGGGCATCGGCTCTTCAACCTGGGACAGGAGATCAGCAGCAAGATCAAGTTTCATAACCCCAGCAGGGAACACAGCGATCTCAATGAGGCCTTCATGATAGTCGACCATACCGGCCTGCTGCACAGTCGCCAATATGATCGCTATGAGGGTAGTGCCTGCTTTAATGACCCCATACAAGCACGCGAGCTCCTGGCCAAATTTGAACGCGAATGGAAATTCAGCGTACCGGACCCGTATCTTCGCCGGCTGTCGATTTGATGGCGGGCGATACAAGTCGCTGAATTCCCGCTGACAGATTCATGCTTACGTCTTGAGGTGATAGCCGGTTTTGAATATCCAGCCGACGACGGCCAGACACAGCACCAGAAAACCCACGATCATGCCGGCACTTATAGCTACACCGACATCTGATACCCCATAAAAACTCCAGCGGAAACCACTTACCAGGTAGACAACCGGATTAAGCAGTGCAATTTTCTGCCACACCGGTGGCAGCATATCTATAGAATAGAAGGCCCCACCCAGAAACGTAAGCGGCATGATGATCATCAACGGTACCACCTGAAGTTTTTGAAAATCATCGGCCCAGATACCGATTATAAAACCGAACATGCTGAATGTGACTGCGGTGAGCACGAGAAAACCGAGCATCCACAGCGGATGCTGAATATCATAATCGACAAACAGGCGTGCCGTTATCAGTATCAGGGTGGCGAGGATGATGGATTTACTGGCCGCCGCGCCGACATAACCAACAACCACCTCAACATATGAAACAGGTGCCGATAACAGCTCATAAATGGTACCAGTGAATTTGGGGAAATATATACCAAACGAGGCATTCGATATACTTTCGTTCAACAATGACAGCATCAACAGGCCGGGAATAATAAAGGCGCCGTAACTGACCCCACCCACATCGCCCATGCGTGAACCGATCGCCGCACCGAAGACAATAAAATAAAGCGACGTGGTCAGTATCGGAGAAGCTATGCTCTGCATAAGAGTGCGTCCGGTACGTGACATTTCAAAGATATAAATGGCCCGAATAGCGTATATATTCATGATTGTTCCCGCACCAGGTTGACAAATATCTCTTCCAGCGTACGCTTGTTGGTACTCAAATCCTTATAGTGAATACCGGATTCGCCCAGCCTGCGCAGCAAGGCTGAAATATCGGTTTGTTCCTGATTGGCGTCAAAGGTAATGACCAGCTCAGCGCCACCCGGCATCAGCTCGATGTGGAAATCTCCGAATTCTTCCGGAACCCGGACTAGCTCATCCTGCAGATACAAGCGTAACTGTTTTTTGCCCAGCTTCTCCATCAGCATAACCTTGTCCTCCACCAGTATCAGCTCACCCTTGCGGATTACGCCGATCCGGTCGGCCATCTCCTCGGCCTCTTCTATATAATGCGTCGTCAGGATGATAGTCGTACCACTCTCGCGCAGTCGCCTGACCATCCTCCACATCTCTCGCCGTAATTCAACATCGACGCCAGCGGTTGGCTCATCAAGAAACAGTATCTGCGGCTCGTGAGACAGGGCCTTGGCTATCATCAGGCGTCGTTTCATACCGCCGGACAATGCCATGACCCGACTGTCTTTTTTTTCCCATAAGGCAAGGTCGCGCAGGATCTTTTCTATAAGGCCGGGATTGGCGGGCTTGCCAAACAAACCTCTACTGAAGCTCACCGTATTCCAGACACTTTCAAAGGCATCTGTAGTCAGTTCCTGCGGTACCAGGCCTACCAGCGAACGCGCCGCCCGGTAATCGGAAATGACATCATGGCCATCAATGCTGACCGAACCTCCGCCGGGATTGACTATGCCGCAAATGATATTAATCAGCGTCGTCTTGCCGGCCCCATTCGGACCCAACAGGGCAAAAATCTCCCCACGCCGGATATCCAGATCAATATTGCAAATGGCCTGATGACCCGAGGCATAGATTTTGGAAAGCTTCTTAATCGAGATAATAGACTGCAACACACTACCCTGGTTTCATTAACTTATCTGCCACGCGGTTATTGCGACACACACAGGCACCACCCCGGATTACGGATATTCTTAAATTTTTCCACTGCCATCAACTGGCCGCTAACAGTGACCATTGATCGGTGCGGATGATATCGCCCCATCGACGCCGGCCGCTAACCAACCCTGACCATTCTGACTACCCGCTGCGGATAGGGTATTTCTATATGATTTTCCTTCAAGGCTTCCCAGATCATCAGGAAAAGGTCGGCCCCTACACGGTTGACGCCGTCATCGATACCCTCCATCCAGAATTCGATCAGGATATCAATACCGGATTCTCCAAAGCCGCTTATCTCGGCATCCGCCTGCTCATCAATCGGCAGATCCGGTCCGCTGAGAACCTTGGGATGACCGGAAACAACCTCCCTGAGCAGTTCAAACAGGCTGCGTAGATCCGTATTGTAGTCGACCTGAAACTCTATGGCATACCGCTGCTTCTTGTTTTTATGCGTCCAGTTAATGAAGTTGGTAGTGATAAACTGTTCATTGGGTACCATTATATCCTTACCATCAAATGTCTCCAGCGTGGTGGAACGCATGTTCAACTCACGGATCGTCCCTTTATGTCCATCCGCCAGTTCGATGTAATCACCTTCGGTAAGAGACCGGTCAAGCAGCAGAATAACACCGGATATAAAATTTGAGGCAATGGATTGCAGACCGAAACCCAGGCCAACACCCAGAGCGCCACCGAACACAGCCAGGGTAGTAATATTGACACCCATCACCTGCAACAAAAGTATAGAAATCACCAGCAGTAACGTAACCTGGTAGAGTTTGGCAAATAATTCCCGGGTGCCGGTATCCAGATGCTGCTGCTGGCGGATAATCCTCTGGCCGGCACTATTCGATACCCGACCCAGCCAGAAGAGAATTACACCGAAAATCAATACCCGCACCACGCCATAGGCGGATATCCTGATATTCCCTATCTCGATAAACAGGGATTCCAGATAGAGGGCTACATCGTCCAGCCAGCCGAAGATTTGCAGCACAGCTATGGGCACCGCGATCCATTTAAGCAGGTTCTTTAAAAACAGGCTGTTTACGAATCCCGAGATCACCAGATAAATCATCATCAAAACAGCCACGCCCGCGGCCACACGCACCAGCCAGCTCTGCTTGACGAGATAATCACTTAAATCAATCGCGATTGTCAGAAACAGGATATCGAATAGAGGAAATAGAAGCGGTTTTGAACGGTTGAGCCAGTGCCGCAGCATATGGTGGAGACCGGCTTCAGGAACTTCCGTTAATATCGGTGACTGGCGTTTTATCATCGCCGCCAGCGAGTAGGCCATGAGGGTGGCCAGAAGGATCAGGCCGATCTGGGAATAAAATTCCGGGCTGCTTAACCAGTCGAAGAAAAGGGCGGCAAGCTGCCCCAGTTCAACCTGTATTGTATTGATATCCACAGTGCTTCAGCCTCGATTACCAGGCATATCCTGGCTGAATTATAGAGGATAACGTACCGTCAATGCAGTGAAATTTCCGCTCTGCACGTGGCCCTGATAACCTAAAGTTCAGCCATGCCCTGATTGACGGTTTGATGTTCACCCCGAGGCGTTGATTTTTCAATCACTCAGGAACCCGGCGCTTATTACCCTTCTCATCAACGGCCACGAAAGTCAGGTTGGCCTCGGTGACCTTGATACGCTGCTCTGTACCGCGATCACGTTCGGCTATGACTTCTACATGTACTGTAAGCGAAGTATTACCAACCTTGATAATCTCCGCATAACAACTGATCAAATCTCCGACATAGACCGGCTGATGAAACTGGAATTCATTGACCGCAATGGTCACCACCCGTCCCCTGGCGCGACGATGCGCGGCAACACTGGCGGCAATATCCACCTGTGACATAATCCAGCCGCCGAATATATCGCCGGCGGCATTGGTGTCCCTGGGCATGGCAAGGACCCGGGTAGTGGGTTGCTTATTCTGATTTAATTGCATAATTTATCCATTGACCTGCTTTCGACCGAGCACATCGATTAATGGTTGAAGATAAGGCTCATAATGACGCCAGTATCCTATGCCGCTTCTATATAGCGGCTTCTTAACCTGTGTCGAACTCGCCGTCATCGCAGCTCTGTCAGATTCATGAAACTTCAAACATGCGTCATCCCATGGCAGATCACAGAACTCAAGGATTCGCTTTAATTGCCCTGCCTGATCATTAACCAGAGCTTCGTAATCGACATCAAGTATATATCCTGGCAATACCTCATGCCAATGATCCATCAGGAGTTGATAGAGCCTGTAATACTGCCCTAACTCATGCAAATCGAAAGAATATCTGTGGCCGATTGAAAAATAATTCTTGAAGCACGACAGACAGGTATCCAACGGGTCTCGGCGGCAATGAATAATGTATGCGCCAGAAAATAGTAATTTAATAACGCCTATATAGAGAAAATTTTGCGGCATCTTGTCTGTTATTCTAGCCACGACATCAGCATCTGCCAGCTCACCGGCTTTCTTAACGTAAGATTCACCTGCGGAACGCAGCATCTCACTTGACAATAAGTTAGACCCAAGCGGATATACATCCCCCTTGTCAGACCATATTGATTTAACCACGCTCGATAGCAGGTTTAACTCACCGGCACCATACACCTGCGCATGACAGGCCAACATCTGCTCAAGAAGAGTTGTCCCGGAACGCGGCATACCCAAAATAAATACCGGTACATCGGTATCGTAGCCATAATCCTGATGTTGCTGAAAGAATTTCCGGTCAAAATTCTTTTTTATAGATGAAAACAGACGCGCATTGTCTTCATGATGATATTCAAAACCTGTTCTTACAATCCGGTTGCCCTGTTCATAATATTCGAAAGAGCGATCATAATCAGCGATATCCTCATAGACCTTCCCTAATGCAAAATATAAACGCCCGCATGATTCATCGCTCAAGCTATCATCATCGAGCAATGCTTCCATGGCTTTGACATCTTCATCCCGATCAGTAAATTTCCTTGTATGCGCCAATGTCTGATGAATATAGGTATTATCCGGCTCAAGTGCACGGGCCCGACGAAAGTTATCAAGAGCTTCGGCGTCATCTCCCTTACGCTTTAAAGCCTCACCCATATGCACCAGCAAATCGACGGAATCAGGAAATCGTTTCAGTGCCTTCCCAAGCCAGTCGATTAACTGTTGACCAGCACCAATGGAAACATAGCAATCGGCAACAGCAATATAGTAATTCAATTGCATGCAATCAATTTTCAAGGCAGTTTTATAGGCTGCGATAGCGGCAGTATACTGCTCCCTGGCCTTATATACAGAGGCAAGGTTCCCGTATAAGCACGCGTTTTTGGGGTCTCTCTCAAGCGCATACTTAAATATAATTTCGGCCAGCGCATACTTCCCGCACCTGCCCGCGATTGTACCCAACTCATTGATAGCGCTGACATCATCGGGATTTTTTTCGATGCGCGCCCATGCATGGTATAGCTGATCATCTAGTTCAGCGTCAGAACCCGAATTCAATACGTCCAGTAACTTCCCATGGGCATTACGAATTAACAAAGGGATATCATCATTATTCATCAGATGACATTACGGTAAAAAGGCGGATGATTGCAATAGTGTACGTGAACGTACAGGCGTTCAATGCCCCTCGTAGAGGGCATCAATCTCGGAACGATAGCATTCGAGGATACGATTACGACGTAATTTTAACGTCGGTGTAATCATTTCATTATCGACCGTCCAAGGCCCTTCAATGACGGCCACACGGCGTATCTGGGCATACCCGGGAAAACTGGTCAGTTGCCTGGATATTCGCTGGCACAGGACATCCTGGCCCAGGTTGTCGGTCCCTGATTTTTGTTGCTCTTCCCTATCCAGAACCAGCAGGGCTGCGAGAAAAGGACGACCTTCACCGATCACCATTACCTGTTCGATCAATGGATCCATGCTGATAGCAAGCTCCATATCCGCCGGTGGCACCTTTTCACCATTAGAAAGAACGATAATATCCTTAAGGCGCCCGGTTATATAGACACGATCTTTTTCAAACCGGGCAATATCACCGGTATGCAACCAGCCATTCTCATCGATAATATCACGTGTGGCCTGTTCATTTTGCCAATAGCCGAGCATGATCCCGGGACCTCGAGCCAGTAATTCACCTTCCTGGCTGAGGGTTTCTTCTACATCATCCAATGCCGCACCGACACTGTAGGGATCATTGTCCCATGGCCGATTAACATTTAATACCGGTGAGGTTTCGGTCATGCCGTAACCTTGTAATAATGGTAATCCCAGACCAATAAAAAACCGTGCCACTCCGCCCGGCAGTGGCGCCCCGCCACAAATCGCGACCCGTACCCTGCCGCCCATCCGCGCCATGATCTTTTCGGCAATCACCTGCCTCAACACAGGCCACAGCAATATCACGGGTGACCAGCGGGCTGCACCTTGCTGATAACAGAAACGCTTCCAGCCGACATAGACTGCAAAATTCAACAGTTGCTTCTCATAGTAAGGCCGGCTGTCGAGCTGCGACTGGATCCTCGCATAAATCCGTTCGTAGATGCGCGGCACCGATATCAATACCGTTGGCTTGATCTGCATCAGATCTTCAGGCAGTTGCGGGATGGAACGGGCATAGGCGACCTGCGCCCCTACCAGCATCGGTATATAGTAGCCAGCCGTTCTTTCAAGCATGTGCGACAGCGGCAGAAAGGACAAAAACACATCGTCAGCATCCAATGAATCCACACACTGTTGTCCGGCATAGGCATTCCAGAGGATGTTTTTATGACTTAGCATGACCCCTTTGGGCCGGCCTACCGTACCGGAGGTATAGACAATCGTGGCCAGATCGCCCGCATCAGCCTCGCGGTGCTGTAATTCGCTTGATGCGTCCGGCAACCAGTCCATTAACGTGAGCAGGCGTGAATCGTCGCCCTGCACCTCACCAAGCACCACCACATGGTTCAGATGGGACAGCGTTTTCAAGGCAGTTTCCAGGGATTGCCATTGTTCATTATCTTCGAGCAACAATAATCGACTTTGTGTCTCTTCCAGGATATAGGCGATATTGGCCGGACGGTCATTGACGTACAGAGGCACTACTACCAGACCAAGTCCCAGCGCCGCCTGCTCGAATTGAACCCATTCACAGCAATTGGGCAGCATCAATGCCACCCGGTCGCCCGGCGACAGACCCTCACCCTGCAATGCTGCGCGCCAGTGTGATACCAGCACACCCATATCTGACCAGCTCTTTTGCTGCCAGCATCCTGCCACCGCATCATAGTAGCGATAGGCTGTGGCATCAGGATTACGCCTGATGCGTTCACGGAACAGGCCATCCAGGGTGATAGCCTCGGCAGGCATGATCAGGTCAGGATTTTGCTGTGGCTTCACCATAACCGGAGTCTTTCTTCAGGTAAGTGTAATTACAGTGATGTCCAACCGTCATCGGGCTGGAAGCGTGCACCATGGGCTGATGTAAGTTGTTGCAATATTTCACGCACACCACCGACACCGCTTTCACGCACATAATGAATGGGCCCGCCACGGAACGGCGCGAAACCGGTGCCGAAGATAATGCCTCCATCCAGCAAATCGGCATTGGCCACGACCTGTTCGCGCAGACAGGCAACCGACTCGTTAAGCAGGCGCATAATCATACGATCCTTGATATCCCCGGCGGCAAATAGGCCTTTGTCGAGCTTGCCCCTGACCGGCTTTCCTTTTTTGTAGACATAAAAACCCTTGCCGCTTTTGCGTCCCAGATTTCCGTCCTTGACCATGTCGCGCAGGCGCTCTGGCACTTCGGTGTCCATGCTCTGTGACAGGATCTCGGCCACTGACAGACAGATGTCCAGGCCTACGGTATCCGCCAGCTCGATCGGCCCCATCGGCATACCAAACTCGACCGCCGCCCTGTCGATCAGCTCGGGACGGACACCTTCGCTCTCCAGCACCACGGCCTCCAGCAGATACGGCATCAGGATACGGTTGACCAGAAAACCCGGCGTGCTGGTGACCGGCAACGGCAGACGACCTATTTGCGCGGCAAATGCTGCGGCCTGATCCCGGACCTCCGTCAGGGTCGTGTCGGTAGTCACGATCTCGACCAACTGCATCTTGGCGACCGGATTAAAAAAGTGCAGGCCCACCAGCCGCTCGGGCTGCGCCAGTATCGTGTTCAATTCCTGTAACGGTATACTGGAGGTATTCGTGGCCAGCAGTGCACCCGGCTTCATTCGCGGCTCGATGTGCTGATACAGGGCCTGTTTGGCCTCTTTATTTTCATAAATCGCCTCAATGATGACATCGGCGCGGCTCACGCCCAGCCCTTCCGTATCCGGCATCAAACGGTCCATCGCCGCCTGCACCAGACGTGGCTGACGCAGTTTTTTGGAAAATAACGCGAAGGCTCGCTTCATGGCCGGGGCGATGCGTTCCGCCGATTGATCCTGCAAGGTCACCCGCAGGCCACGCAGGGCACACCAGGCGGCAATATCCCCACCCATGACCCCGGCACCAATCACATGTACCGATGCCGCCTTGAAATCGCTGGCCTTGCCGATGGCCTTCATCTGTTCCTGCAGGAAGAACACCCGGATCAGGTTTTGCGCGGTATCTCCGATAACCAGCCGTGCAACCGACAGGGCCTCTTCGGCCAGCATGGTACGACCATTACCGGCATACTTTTCCCATAGATCGATCAATGCATAGGGCGCCGGGTAATGCTCTCTGGCCGCTCGCTTGGCAACCGTTCGACGCAGGTAACGTGCCAGTAATGGCCGCACCAACTTATGGTTGCTTTGACGTGACAGCCATTTGGGACGTTTCGGTGCCGGTGGATTCAGCACTGTCATACGCGCAGCGCGCTCCAGCTGCCGTTCCGGAACCGCGTAATCAATCAGGCCCATACGCTGGGCCGCCCGCGCCGTGACAGTTCGGCCACTGAGCATCAAATCCATTGCTGCGGGGGCACCAAGTAAACGGACTGAACGATAGGTACCGCCAAATCCAGGATGAATCCCCAATTTGACCTCGGGCAGACCCAGGCGGGTCGTTGTCCCCTCTTCGGCAATACGATAACGGCAGGCCATTGCCAGTTCCAGGCCGCCGCCCAGGCAGAAACCTTTAATCAACGCCACTGTCGGAAAACTGAAGGACTCCAGCCTGTCCAGCACGGTATGACAGCCACGCATGAACTCGGCCGCCTCTTCCTGGCTCTTCATCGTGGTAAAACTACTGATATCGGCACCAGCGATAAAGCCCGAATGTTTACCCGAGCGAACCACCAGCCCGCGCGGTGCCTTCGATTCCAGTTCATGCAGACAGGCATCCAGTTCGGCAATTACGTCAACGGACAGGACATTAACCGCGGCGTCTGCCTTATCAAGTGTCAACCAGGCTATCTGCTCGTCATCCCGCTGCAGTTGCCAGTGTTGTTGTTTATTATTCTCCGTCATGCTGCGCCCCTTCCACCGTTTCCACCATCATCGCCCCACCCTGACCACCTCCGATACACAGGCTGGCGATACCGCGTCTGGCCTGATTACGACGCAACACATGTAAAAGATGCAGTACGATGCGGGCACCGCTGGCACCGACCGGATGACCCAGACTGACCCCGCCACCATCGACATTCAATCGTTCATACGGAATCTCGCCCAGCGCGGATCTCAGACCCAACTCATGACGGCAGTAATCTTTATCCTTCCAGGCCTCGACGCAGGCCATCACCTGGGCGGCGAAGGCCTCGTTGATTTCCCAGTAATCGATATCATCGAGCTTTAATTTCTGTCGCTTTAACAGCGGTGCCATTGCATGGGCCGGTCCGAGCCCCATTTGCGACGGGTCAACACCGGCCCACTGACTATCAACAATGCGCCCAAGAACCGGCAATTGATATTTTTCCACGGCCTCATCGCTGGCCAGGATCAACACGGCTGCACCATCGGTCACCTGGGCACTGTTACCGGCAGTCACCTGGCCGAATTTACGATCAAAAACCGGTTTTAATTTGGCCAGCTTATCGACGGTGCTATCACGACGCAGGCCGTCATCGGCATTATATAAATGGCCATATTCATCATAGATGGTCTCAATCTCGTCCAGCTTGCCCTCATCCTGTGCCTCGGCCAAACGCACATGACTGGTGACGGCAAAGCTATCCATCTGTACCCGCTTGATACCAAATCGATAGGCCAGATTTTCGGCCGTCTGCCCCATCGACAGGCCGACGATCGGGTCACTGAGCCCACGCAACAGGCCAATGACAGGCTTCAAATGCTTGAGCCGTAACTGTCCCAGCGTCTTGAACCGCTGAGCAAAGGTCCTGCAGCGAGCCCAGTCTCCGAGCCAGGCTACCATGTCCGTCGTCAGTAACACCGGGGCATGACTCATCGCCTCGGTTCCACCTGCCAACACCAGGTCCGAGCGACCGCTGGCGATATTGCTCATGGCGCAATCCAGCGCCTGCATTCCGGAGGCGCAATTACGCTGCACCGTCCACGCCGTTACATGCTTGTCACAACCCAGTCGCAGTGCCACGACACGGGCAATATTGGCCTCGTCCGGGCCCGGCATCACACACCCCAGGATCACCTCATCTAGATCAGAAGGTGAAAACGGCTGCCGCGCCAGCAGCGGACGCGCGGCACCGACAGCCAGGCTCGAAGCTATAAACGGACCCGGTTTACCCCTGGCCTTCAGAAAGGGGGTGCGGCTGCCATCAACAATATTCACGGTGCGCCCCTTAATGGTCTTGCGCTGCTTCATGAAGCCTCTCTCCTGCTCTTTGTTTTGGCTGTTGCTTTCTTTATCCTGTTACGTCCACTGCTATCGCTCTGTTTCGAGCCTGAGCGATCGCTTTGACCCTGTTGCATGGTGAGCCAGTAGTCCTGGGGGAAATCATCGACCTGGATGACATCACGACAGGCACTTTCAGCCCGCTGCAATACCTCCAGGTCAACCTCTGAAAGGATGCCGGCCTTGACAGCCTCGCGCTGCAGCGCCGCGTCATCGTCACCCTTTACCAGGCCGGACCGACGGGCTGTGGCCAGACGTTTCTCGATTTCTTCGGCCTCTATCACCTGGCGTAGTGCACTTTCGATCCGGCCAATGGCCTGCTCCGGCTCATCATTGGTGTAAACACCAGCCGTCAGGCGATCACGCACCGCCGATGGACTCAATAACAATGCTGCAACCTGATGCCCGAGACGATCACTGGCACGGGTGTAATGCCGTCCCAGCGGAAATACCAGCAGTCGCATAAGCCAGGCAACAGGCCGGCTGGGAAAGTTTCGGATCAGTCCATCCAGGCTTTGCTGTAAATGGTACAGGGACTCTGTACAGGACCAGCGCAGCAATGGCAGGTCGGCCTGTTGCCTGCCCTGGTCTTCAAAGCGTTTTAACATGGTGGACACCAGATAGAGTTGGCTCAGCACGTCGGCCAGGCGCCCTGACAATTTCTCGCGACGTTTTAATGAACCCCCCAGCACCAGCATGGCAAAATCGGAACACAGGGCAAAGGCTGCACTCATACGCGTCAGTTGCTGATAATAACGCCGTGTCTGTATCGCGCCCGGTGGCCATTGCAAGCGGGCACCGGTGAGGCCCAACCACAGTGAGCGTACGGCGTTACTGAAGGTAAAGCCGATATGCCCGAACAACGCCTTATCAAATGAGATTGAAGCACTATGGGGGTCGGCATCGGCTACCGCCCGCATTTCCTGTAGCACATAGGGGAGGCAGCGAATCGCGCCCTGACCATAGGTAATCAGGCTGCGTGTCAGGATATTCGCCCCTTCTACGGTGATACTGACGGGTATCGACTGGTATACCCGGCCGAGAAGGTTCCGTGGTCCCAGGCAAATGCCACTGCCACCCTGGACATCCATCGCATCATTCACCACCTGGCGCATGGTACTGGTCAGATTATATTTGGCAATGGCCGAAATCACCGAAGGCTTTTCACCCAGATCAACCGCTCCGGCCGTCATTATTCGCACCGCATCCATCATATAGGTATGGCCGGCGATACGGGCCAGGGCCTCTTCCACACCCTCGAACTTACCTACCGGTGTGCGGAACTGTTTGCGAATTCGGGCATAGGCGCCGGTGGCTCGGCTGGCCAGTTTGCCGGCACCGGCACTCAGGGCCGGCAACGAGATTGAGCGCCCGGCGGCCAGACTTTCCATCAGCATACGCCAGCCATTGCCGACCTGGGCCTGGCCGCCAATGACCCAGTCCAGCGGAATAAACACATCCTTGCCCCGGTTGGGACCATTCTGGAACGGCAGGCTCAGAGGCATATGGCGATGTCCGATCCAGACACCCTCGGTCGAGGTCGGTATCAGCGCCAGAGTGATGCCAATGTTTTCCTGTTCCCCGAGCAAGTGATCCGGATCATATAGCTTGAAGGCCAGACCGAGCAATGTCGCCACTGGCCCCAATGTGATGTAACGCTTATCCCAGTTCAGGCGGATACCCAACACCTCTTCACCTTCATGCTCACCGCGACAGACGACGCCCCGATCCGGTATCGAACTGGCATCACTCCCAGCCTCGGGCCCGGTCAGGGCAAAACACGGGATTTCGTCACCACGGGCCAGTCTGGGCAGGTAATAATCCTTTTGCGCATCCGTACCATAATGCAGCAGCAACTCGGCCGGGCCGAGGGAATTCGGCACCATCACCGTTACAGCAGTGGTAACACTGCGACTCGCCAGCTTCATAACAACCGAAGAATGTGCCAGTGCCGAGAATTCCAGTCCCCCATAATGTTTCGGAATGATCATACCGAAAAAACCGTGGTCCTTGATAAACTGCCAGACCTCGGGTGGCAGGTCATGTAACTCTTCTGTTATCTGCCAGTCATCGATCATCCGGCACAGCTCATTGACCGAACCATCGAGAAAGGCTTGTTCATCGGCCGATAGCGCCGGCACCGGGTATGCCAACAAGCGTTTCCAGTCAGGCCGGCCACTGAACAATTCCCCGTCCCACCATACGGTGCCGGCCTCCAATGCATCGCTTTCGGTCTGCGACATTGACGGCATGATGCGTCGAAACACGGCCAACAGCCGGTCGCTGACCAAGCCCCGGCGCAGCGATGAAACATTCAGGATCGTGATTAGCGCGAGAAATACCGGCCAGACGATGAATAACGAAAGGACAGCTGGGCTAGCAAACAGGGTCCAGGCCAGCAGTTCGGCGGACACAAGCACGGTTGCTGTTATCAGGGATAAACGCAGATAGGCCACCACCCCGACAACAGCAAAAAATGCCATCAACCAATAGACAGCGGTCATAATACCGTCCCTTGCAGCAAAATACTGTCCCTGAAAATACCCGTTACTCCAGAATCACAACGATATGTCACAGTATTATCTGAAAAAAATGTATTTGTCATCCGTCAATAATCCCACGCAGCTGTTATCATTAGCATCCAGTCGGCATTAACGGACGCTGCACCACATTACGAGGTATCGGCAACCAAATCTGATTACTGAGCCTCAAACTGCTGCTACAATCAACGACTTAACATAGCTACAGGATCATAATAGGGATTAACATCATGACCAGCATCGCCACCTGGAATATCAACTCTCTTCGTGTTCGCCTGCCCCAGGTACTCGACTGGTGCGCCACTGCCAACCCCGATATCCTCGCCTTGCAGGAAATCAAGTTACAGGACGAACAATTCCCGTTGACCGACATCGTGACAGCCGGTTATGAAGCAACCTATGCGGGTCAAAAAACCTATAACGGGGTGGCGATCCTCAGTCGTGAACCACCGATGGACATAATCACCGACCTGCCCGATTTTGAAGATCCACAACGTCGCCTGCTGGCGGCAACCATCGGTGATTTGCGGGTCGTTAATGTCTATGTACCCAATGGCCAGGCCGTTGATTCAGAAAAATACCAGTACAAACTCGAATGGCTGACGCATTTGCGTGATTTCATCGCCCAACAATTACAGCAGTATCCGCAACTGGTCCTGCTCGGAGATTTCAATATCGCCCCCGAGGATCGCGATGTCTATGATCCGAAAGCCTGGCATGAAAAGATACTGTGCAGCAGCCCAGAGCGTGCCGCGCTTCAGGCCATACTTGATACCGGCCTGCAGGACAGCTTCCGACTTACGAAACAGGAGGATGCACAATACAGCTGGTGGGACTACCGCATGAATGGTTTTAAACGTAACCACGGACTGCGTATCGATCTGGTACTCACCAGTCAGGCACTTAGTAACGATAAGACCCGTTGCATCATCGACAAAGAACCGCGCGGATGGGATCGACCCTCTGATCATGCTCCGGTTGTGACGACGATCGAGGAGCAGTGAAATCCATTACCGGCTGTTCAGCATCGGATTCGGTACTACTGGCGGGCACGTCTATCGTCAACAATACTTAAAGGTTTTCACTTGTATCTTCCAGCTTCAGCCATTAACCTGCGGCAATGAAATACAACGATCTGCGTGACTTCATACAGCGCCTGGAACAGGAAGGCGAACTGAAGCGCATCGATACCGAGATCGATCCGAGACTTGAGATGACTGAGGTCTGCGACCGCACGCTGCGCCAGGGAGGTCCGGCATTGTTATTCGAGAATCCCAAGGGTCATTCAATACCGGTACTCGGAAACCTGTTCGGCACCAGCCGCCGGGTAGCACTGGCCATGGGTCAGGAATCGGTGGCATCGCTGCGTGACGTCGGTAAGTTGCTGGCTTCACTGAAGGAGCCGGAAGCCCCCAAGGGCATCAAGGATGCCTGGAGTAAATTGCCGGCCTTCCGACAGGTTCTGAATATGGCACCGAAGATCGTCAGTCGCGCGCCCTGCCAGCAAAATGTCATCGAAGCCGATGACGTCGACCTGGCACAACTGCCGATCCAGACCTGTTGGCCCGGTGATGCCGGACCCCTGATCACCTGGGCGCTGGTGGTCACCCGCGGTCCGCGTAAGGAACGCCAGAATCTGGGTATTTATCGCCAGCAGGTCATCGCTCGTAACCGGGTCATCATGCGCTGGTTATCCCATCGCGGTGGGGCACTGGATTTCCGTGACTGGCAGCATCAGCACCCCGGCCAGCGTTTTCCCGTTGCCGTGGCCCTCGGCGCTGACCCGGCCACTATCCTGGGTGCTGTAACGCCGGTACCGGATAGCCTGTCGGAATATGCCTTCGCCGGCCTGTTGCGTGGCAGCAAGACCGAACTGGTTAGATGCCTGAGCAACGATCTGCAGGTGCCGGCCAGCGCCGAATTCGTCCTTGAGGGTTATATAGAACCTGGCGACATCGCTGAAGAGGGTCCATTTGGCGATCATACCGGCTATTACAATGAAATCGATTGCTTCCCGGTTTTTACCATCACCCATATCACCCACCGAGACCAGGCGATCTACCATAGTACCTATACCGGTCGCCCGCCCGATGAACCGGCCATGCTGGGCGTGGCACTAAATGAGGTCTTTGTGCCGATACTGCAGAAACAGTTTCCTGAGATCAGCGACTTTTATCTGCCACCGGAAGGGTGCTCGTACCGTCTGGCCTGTATCAGCATACGCAAACAGTTTCCGGGACACGCCAAGCGTGTCATGCTCGGGATCTGGTCATTCCTGCGCCAGTTCATGTATACCAAGTTTGTCATCGTCACAGATGACGACATTGATATACGTAACTGGAAGGATGTGGTCTGGGCTATGACCACGCGTATGGATCCGGCCCGGGATATGACTGTTATCGATCATACGCCAATCGATTATCTTGACTTTGCTTCTCCGGTTTCCGGCCTCGGTTCGAAGGTTGGCTTCGATGCCACGAATAAATGGCCGGGCGAAACCCAGCGGCAATGGGGGCAGCCGATCCACATGACAGAGACGATCCGGCGTCGGGTCGATGCGATCTGGGAGGAGCTCGACATCCCGACAGGACAGCAAACTTGAATCCACAACGAAACTAGGGTAAAAAGCCGACTCTTCAGCCATTCTCAATCGGCTTAATTATGATAATTAAAGAAACCAGATACCTTAAGGGGGAGAGGAAATGAACGCAATTCGTCATGCTGCTCTGGCTGCGGCACTGATCATCACACCGCCGGCACTGAATCACAACGCCTATGCCGAATCTGGACACAAGGCCCACTGGAGCTATGAAGGGCATGAAGGCCCTGAAAACTGGGGTAACCTGTCTCACGATTACGAAATGTGTAAAACGGGTAAGGCCCAGTCGCCCATCGATATCTCCAGCATCAGCTCGGCGGCCCTGGAGGATATCGAATCGAGCTATAAAAAAACCTCACTGGACGTTGTCAATAACGGCCACACTATTCAGGTCAATTACAACAATGGCAGCAGCATCCGGGTCGATGGCAAAACCTATAATCTGTTGCAGTTTCATTTCCACAGCCCCAGCGAACATCATGTCGACGGTAAGCCTGCAGATATGGTCGCCCATCTCGTCCATCAGGCGAATGATGGCCAACTGGCAGTTATCGGCGTGCTGATAAACAAGGGTAATAACAACAAAACCATCGAAACGATCTGGAACAACATGTCCGCTTCCCAGGGAAATAGAAAGAGCAGCGCCATGATCAATGTAGCCGACCTGTTGCCCTCTGATCTATCGTATTATAACTACAGCGGATCCTTGACCACGCCACCGTGCAGCGAAGGAGTTAACTGGATGGTGTTGCAAAATCCGATTCAGGCCTCGGCCGGCCAGATCGCCAGATTTAACGAGATTTTTACCAAAAGTGTGCGCCCGGTTCAACCACTTAACAAACGCATGGTCAAAGCCAACTAGGCAAGGCCAACACCGCCGCCGCATATACCAGGATACCGCCAGACATATACTTGTCCGGCGGTATTTTTTTATCCGAAATTTGGCCGCAACAGCGACATAACATCCGCGAGACAGTCAGGATGGATGATTGAGCGGTTGCATTTTTTAACCGCTATGCCGATACCCAGTGCAGGCCGTTCGCATTCAAGTGATCGTGGGCATAGTAAACGGAGAAACAAGCAGACGCAGGGCGGCACAGGCAGATGTACTGGTTACAGAAAAATTCACCAAAACCGAAATTGGGCCTGGTATTACCCGGCGGCGGCGCGCGCGCGGCCTATCAGGTGGGTGTACTCAGGGCGCTGGCACGTATCCTGCCCAAGGAGGCCGCATCGCCGTTCCCGATCATTACCGGTACATCAGCCGGCGCCATCAACGCCGCGGCTCTGGCCATCCATGCTCAACAATTTCGCCGGGGTGTACTCCGTATTAGCCGGGTATGGGAAAACTTTCATGTTCATCATGTATTCCGGGCCGACACGTTCGGTCTGCTGCGTAACAGTGGCCACTGGCTGTCAGCAATGATCCTGGGGGGATTGGGCAAATACAATCCGTCATCCCTGCTTGATCGGGCACCGTTACGACCCCTGCTGCAGCGTTATCTGCCGTTTGAGGCGATCCAGGAGTCCATCACCAGTGGCGACCTGTTGGCCCTTGGCATCACGGCATCCAATTACGATTCAGGCCAATCGGTGACCTTTTTTCAGGGCGATCAATCTATACCCGAATGGAACCGGGAACGTCGTATCGGGGTGCGCCAGGATATCGGTCTCGATCACATGATGGCCTCCTCGGCTATCCCGTTGATTTTCGAGGCTGAAGCGATCGGCAATGAGTATTATGGCGACGGTTCGATGCGTCAGATCGCCCCACTGAGTCCGGCGCTGCATCTGGGTGCCGACCGACTGCTTGTCGTCGGGATTCGTAAACCCCCTGTCGATGCACCACTCGACAACCAGCCGCACAGTTATCCTTCATTGGCCCAGGTAGCGGGTCATGCCCTTAACAGCATATTCCTTGACAGCCTTGATATGGATTTGGAGCGCCTGCAGCGTATCAACAAGACCATTAGCCTGATTTCGGACAAGAAGCTGGAACAGGGTGGTGTAACCTTAAGACCGGTGGATGTGTTATTGATCTCACCCAGCCAGAGTATCGATGAAATTGCCGCGCGCCATGTACAGCAACTGCCACGCACCCTGAGATTTTTATTGCGCGGCGTTGGTGCGGCCGGGGAGCATGGCGCCTCGATAACCAGTTACCTGCTGTTTGAGAAAGCCTTTTGTCGGGAACTGATCATGCTGGGTTATCGTGACGCATTACAACGCAAGGATAAAATCCTGCGTTTTCTGGACGCAGACCAGCCTTACTCTAACGACGATAACTAGACCCGGGTGGCTAGGTCTGCTCTTCCAGCGTCTCGAATGCCAGAACCCGTGCTTTTTGACGAGCGGGCGGGCTAAGCTTGCGCAGGCGGCTGGCAGGTAAATCATTCAAAGCCTGCAACAAGCCGTTATCACCATAGACAGAGTGCCACATCATGCCGAACACCTTCCTGCAACCGAGCAGCGGATCACTGGCCTTGCGCCGCTCCATATCAACACGCCACTGTAGCCCGCGCAGTCGTTGCTGACGCTTACTCGGAACAGCAGTGATAAGGGACTCAATCGCCTGCTGCCGGCGTGCTTCAAAGGCCTCGGGGTCAGTTTCAGCCAGCTGCCGCCATTCATCGAAATCAAATTTCTGCATAACAGCTCTCCCACTCACTTACACAATATTGGGTTCGTTAGAACGGTAATAAGTATAGCAAATACAATAAGATAGTTAAACTTCGGATTGCTGTTACACCGCCAAGCCCATGATAGCTAAAGCTAATTTATTCAAGCGCCAGAGGACAGGATGTCAAGCTGTCAGGCGAATAGACCTTGGAATGAAAAATATCTTAATGCCCGGTAAACTGTCGCTGCCGAATCGGCGCCGGAGCGGCCGTTCAAGAAAACCCCGGTATTGGCCGTTGCGGATTATGGAAACTCACTCATCAGCAGTCGAACACGAATATGGAACAGGAATTCTCGATCACGATCATTCGCCTGACCCTGGCGTTGGTCGCCGGTAGCCTGATAGGGCTGGAACGTACGGCCCACGGCCGGCCGGCCGGTATTCGCACCCATGCGCTGGTATGCCTCGCCTCTACGGTACTGATGCTCGTATCGGTATTCCAGTGGGATCTGTTCCACTTTGCCCCTATCAACACCATCCGCATCGATCCAACCCGCATGGCCCAGGGCATCATGACCGGTATTGGTTTCCTCGGTGCCGGGGTCATCCTGAAAGAAAGTCTAACCATCCGCGGCCTGACCACGGCGGCGTCAATCTGGCTGACCTCGGCGATCGGTGTCGTCATCGGCATGGGCCTGTATTTCGCCGCCTTCCTGTCGTTGTTATTTGCCCTGCTGGTATTGATCATGTTCCGGCGTATCGAACATTACATTCCGACACAGCAGTACGGCCAGTTGGTAGTCAGCTTTTCCCGCCTAAGCCACCTTTCAGAAACTGAATTACGCCAGTTGATCGCAGACCATGAAATACGTTGTTTTGATATCAGTTATTGCCTGGAAAACGAAGGCAAGTTGTTTCAATACGAAATGACCGTCAATACCACACGACAGGATAATTATCGCCGGCTCAGTGAAACACTGACCGGACTGGAAATCGTACAGGAATTCTCGCTACGTTCATCAAACTAGATCAGGTGGAAATAGCCAAGAAAAGGGGGCGTATTGCCCCCTTTTCTTGGCCCGCATGCAGCATGCCTTTAACGGATAATGATGTTATCACCCTTGCCGGCGTTTGGATCTGCATCCGGTTTGTTCATCATGACGGTAATCGCACCACGCAGGGCCGCCTTCATCGTATGATCAACAATGGCTGTATTGGTAGGTCTGTCTGACGGGGAAACCAGATCAAAGGCATCGGCTTCTGCCACCGCAACCCCATAGGTCTGCATGTCAAACAACTGGTTTTTAGGGTTACCGTTGATATAGACACGATCCCAGATACCGGCAATCGGGTGGAAGGCCACGGGTTCATTGATGCTGGCATTCAGAAAATATATACGCACGCGTTCTCCGGGCCTGGATTGCAGCACCAGCGAGGCATCGGGATCATGCACAGGATCGTATTTGAACATCTTGCCATTGATCAGTGAACCGTCCCAGCCTTCGTTCATGATCATGGCGTTCTTGTCTTCGGCGTTGGAAAAATACTGTCCCTGGACCAGCACATATTCACGATCCGGCTTCGGAAAAGAACGGCTGTAACCACTCTTAGGATCGACGATGATCATGCCATACATACCACGGGCGATATGCTGGGCCATGGTCGGGGCCCCGCAGTGGTACATATAGGTTCCGGGACGCTTGGCCTTGAACGTGAAGTGCTTGGTCTGGCCCGGTTTGACCGGTGCAAACTCATCCAGCACATCCACTTCGGCGGCATGAAAATCGATCGAATGTGAATTCTTGTTTTCCTTCGGATTAATCAGCTTGAAATCAACAATATCACCCTGTTTGACCCGTACCACCTTGCCCGGGATCATGCCATCAAAGGTCCAGGCCGGGTATTTGGTGCCGTGGTTATCGATCTCCAACTCAACCTCCTTGGCTGTCATTGTCACGTGGACGGTCTTGGCCAATGCGGCCGGTACTACCAGGCCCAAACCGGTGGCAAGCAAACCGGCCACTCCCATCTTCATTAACATCTTGGTACTTTTCATGTGTATCTCCTCCCTTTAAATAAAACCAATCGAATAATCTACATCCAGCCTGTTACCCACCGTGCCGGCATTGGCACAATTCTCGTAGATAAGCCACCAGTGAGCGGATCTCATCATCATTCAGGGTCCCGCCCCAGGGTGGCATTAATACTGATTTACTGATTGCCTGCCCGCCTTCCCTGATGGCTTTGTACAATTCCTCGTCAGAACGGCTGGACATCTCCTTGGCATCGGTATGATTTCGCGGTTGCACGGACATATCGTGGACATTGATCCCCATGCCATCGCCGTTTTTGCCATGACACTGCCAGCAATAGGTCTTGTACAGGTCGGCACCGGTCTCTCCCGCCAATACAATGACCGGGCTCAGCAACAACAGCACTAGCACAGCAGCACTCGTGATTTTCCCCATCATCAGAAATTCTCCTTGCTCAAGGCCCTGAAGTAATGGACAAATTTCTGCAGATCCTGCTCTTTCAGATGCTTATTGGGCATGAAGGAGCGTGGATCCCAGGCCTGGGGATTGCGCATGAAACTAATCATATAATCTGCCTTCAGGCGTGTGGCAACGGTATAGACCTCCGGCCCGCTGACACCGCCATAGCCGGGCTCAATCTGGTGGCATGCAAGGCATCCGCGAAACTTGTCAAACATCAACTCGCCCATGGACAGGGAGATTTTGCCCGGCTTGTAATCACCCGCCTTAATCAGTTCTGATCTGGCCTTTAATGTCATCAGGTGGGCGGCGACCGCCTTTGCCCGGGCGGCAGTCAATACCGGGTGCACTGTCAATGTAGCTGTATCGATGGTATCGCCATCGGTAGTCGTGCGGATATGGTCGGCATAAAAAACACCAGCCGGACGGATGCGTTTTGGCGCCTGCAGCCAGTTTTCCAGCCACTCCTGTCGATATTTATTGCCGGCATAAAACAAATCGGGACCCTTGCGTTGCCACAGCTCCGCCAGTGTTTTTGGTGACGGCCCCGTCAGGTTATGGCAGCCGGCGCACTGCTCATCCAGCAATGCTTTAGCAGTCTGTGCTGTCGCCAACGGCGACAGGTAACACAGCAGCCCTGCCAATAAAACCCTGGCCAGCCATAGCCTGTCACCGCGAGTCACTGATAAGATTCTTAACAAACTCATCATCACCGCTTCCGGTTACTGTACGGGCCTTCGCCGTTCCCTGGCCAACGGTTTGCCGACAAAGGTCGGGTTGCCGAACATGCCATAACCCTTCTTCATCGACTCGCTGTAGAAAAAATCCGGATCGTACTTGACGTCTTTCCACGCATACCAGTCATCAGCCGGATTGCCTTCATACTCGATGACGGTGATCGCCCCACCTGGAAATTTATCGCCATTGACCACGTGACGGTCTACATGGTCATGAAAGATGAAGCGACCTGAATTATTCATATCAACGAAGGCATCGTAACGCTCCCCGGGGCCAAACAGGATCGTGTCAACGCTGTAAGCGCTTGGTAGTGGCAAACCATCCTTATGTGTAATCAACATGTCATGGCCATGGCTGTGCATTGCGTGTATCTCGCCACCGGCACCGATGAAACGGACACGCATCAAATCGTCCTTTTTGACGCGGATCGGTTGCGTCAGCGGGAACGACTTGGCATTAATGGAAAAATAATCGGTGACATCGGCGGGTGTCCCGCCCTTTCCGTAGCGATCGGCAAATTCAGACTCCCAGCCACTGAGCATCATAATGACCTCCTTGGTGACCTTCTTTTCCATTGCTATCGGTTTTTTCGGATCAATGACAATCGGCCCCCACATCCCTCGGATACCGACATGTTCATTGACATTGACATGGCAGTGATACCATAAAGTACCGGGCTTATCGGCTTTCCACTTGTAGGTAAAAGTGTCACCGGCCTCGATCGGTTGCTGGGTGATCCCCGGCACCCCGTCATTACGCCAGTTATTGATCTGATGCAGGCCATGCCAGTGAATGGTATGAGGCAGGGAAGTATTGTTGCTAACATGTACCGTGACATCATCACCCTCGCGGACATGTATCAATGGACCGGGAACCTGTTTATTGAAAGCAAAGACCTTGTAGTCCAGCCCTGGTGCCACTGTGATGCTGACCTCATCGATGCTGAGATTAAACTCAAACTGGGCCGCGCGGAGTGTCGGCGTAATCAGCATCATCCCCGCCACCAACAAGATAATGAACCCTGCGCGCGCAGTCTGTCCTTTATCTTCTTCCCTGTGTCTGTGCATATGTGTCCCTCCCCCAGGATTGTGATATCGGTTATGCCCGACTTAAATTGTCAATCATTCATATACGGATACAGGATCATTAAGGTATATTTATAATACATCTTTAATGTGGGTGCAAGTACATGCCGGATATCACTATCCATACATCCAGCCACCAGTGATCAAAACTTGTGTCCATCACCGTGTCCGGTAAAATAGTCCGACAATCAATCGCCTATCAGTATTCAGTATAAGGAATAAAACTCGTGGACGTGAATCAGCCGGATAATCAGCAAAGCCACTACAAAATCAGCCGCGCCGAACTGCCGCTGCATTGCCCACTGGACAGCATGAGCCTGTGGAACACACACCCGCGTGTCTATTTACCCATCGAAAACACCGGCAAGGCTAAATGCCCGTACTGCGGTACAGAGTACGAATTGATCGATTAAGAAGCATCTCAGATGCTTATGTCACGCCGGCTTAAGCGTCACCACAGTTAAACATCATCATAATGAAAACCGAATAACTCTATATCTCGCGAGAAATAGTCGGCCACCAGTTGCCGCGTCTCGGCGGTATAATACTGCTGATAATTACCCCGGTCGGTCGCCTTGCGTTTATGCGGCAGTATAAACGGTTTGATCCCGATACGCTGACATACCTGATCAAAGTCCTGCTGCAGCGATTCATAACGGCCAATGAAATCAACGACGACATTGCCATGCAGGTCGACAACATAATCACTCTGCAGTTCGATCGATGTATCGATGTGATACTGCCACGGACGCGTCGGATCGAGTTTCCAGCGCAGGAATTCGGCAAAGTCATTGATGCCCTGCAGTAATTGCGGGCGTTCCCGTTTGAGATGATGGTATGAACTGATCTGCAGGTCCCAGGGATTGCGCACAAAGGCAAATTTGAACAGGTCATTGAACTGCTCCCGCGGCAACATCTCCATCGCGGCGATGACCTTGGCGTGACGGGGAAACTTGCTGCCTATGCGATGCCCCATCAAGGTACTGAGCTTGCTGCACAACCACATCGGATAATAAGATGGATCACGCCAGCGAAGCGGCTGCAGTGCCGCGCGCACACTGGTTCCACCGGTCTTGGCGATATGGACAAACAGGAAATTATATTTATTCGACAGCAGCATGCGCTACCAGCCCTGTCTGTTCAAGGTATCGGCCGGTACTGTAGCCTACGGCAAACTGCTCAGCCGCGGTACGCAGATCATCTGCCGAGAAAGATATATAAATAGCCACCTTTCCCTGAACCTTCATACTTCGCTTCTCAAGTTAGAGCACATATGTATCACTATCAACTTCAGATGATAACAGCTGTGCCGGGATTCAATCCACGATATCGATCCCAGGGCCGCATAACAGTGCCAGACGATCGTATCCCGCATAATAATTTAACCTTTCGCTGGGCTTGCCTTTGTAGCTGATGAATCAGTGGCCACCATGCATCTGCTCGCAGACTACCGCCGCTTCCGGCTGCAATGTCACATGATGGACTGCGAAGCGTTGCTGTAAACATTGGCGCAGTTGATCCAGTATAAACTCCCAATTCGGCAGCTCGTCCATGACCACATGTGCAGACAGGATCACCTGGCCACTGGCCAGGGTCCAGACATGCAGATCGTGCACGGATGTCACCCCGTCGACCTTCAGCATCATGCGTTCAACTTCAGCCAGATCGATATCTGCTGGAACGCCCTGCATGATGACATGTAGCACATCCCGTAACAGTTTGACGCTGGAAATCACGATCAGGGCACAGATCAATAACGATAACAGCGGATCGATTGGCCACCAGCCCGTTAAAAAGATTACCAGGCCGGCAATTAGCGCCGCAATCGAACCCAGCAGATCACCCATCACATGCAACAGGGCCGCACGGACATTCAGTGTCTGTTCGCTGTGATGCAGCTTCAGCGCCACGACGATATTAACTATCAGGCCGACAGCGGCAATGACCATCACCATACCACCGGCCACGGGCACAGGTTGCTGCAGTCGCTGAATCGCATGATAGACAATACCGGAAACAACCACCAGCATGAAAAGACCATTGACCAGCGCGGCGACGACCTCGGCACGCACCAGCCCAAAAGAGTGACGCGACGAAGGCGGCTGCATGGCCAGTCGCCCGGCAAGCAGCGCCACGGCCAATGCCGCCGCATCACTGAACATATGGCCGGCATCACCGATCAGGGTCAGCGACCCGGACCACCAACCCCCAAGCGCTTCTACAATGGCAAACAACAGTATCCATGCCAGCCCGCTCCGTAATGCAGGATTGCCGCCGGGGCCCGGAGTGTGGTGTGCGTGATGGTTGCTCATAGTGTCATTAGTGTAGCAAACCTGACGGGTGAACCGGTGATGGGGGGGCTGGTTATGAGTGATGGGTAATGAGTAATGACTGCCAATGTCTTCAATACTTCGATTAAATCCCCCGAAGCTCGGCAGAATCGTCTACAGGGTCGTTGAGAGAGGACACTACCCTCATAACGCATTACCCATCACCATCCTCAGGCTACTTCGATCTGCTAACAGGTCCAGGCAGCGAGGAGCAAGACCTGGGCACCTCCGCCCAATCAGAAGCAGGGTTTTTCCGGAGAGGCCTCAAAACGTGCCAGGCTGTCCCGGATCTCGGTCTTGGCCGCCGCTGCGTCACCCCAGCCTTCGACCTTGACCCACTTGCCGGCCTCGAGGTCCTTGTAATGTTCGAAGAAATGACCGATTTGATCCAGCAAAGGGCCCGGCAGATCCGTGGCCGTCTGTACCTCGTCATAGAGATTGGACAACTTGCTGACCGGTACCGCGACCACCTTGCCATCCTGACCGGCCTCATCGGACATGTTCAGGATACCGACCGGACGGCAACTGATCACCGAACCACTGATCAGTGGGATGGGCGTAACCACCAGCACATCGACCGGGTCTCCGTCCTCGGACAATGTATGCGGAACATAGCCGTAATTGCACGGGTAATACATCGGAGTACTCATAAATCGATCAACAAACATGGCGCCGGTTTCCTTGTCGACTTCATATTTAACCGGGTCACTGTGAGCCGGTATTTCGATAATGACATTTATTTCATCAGGCACTTTACGCCCCGATGACACTCTATCCAGATTCATTCGGATTCCCTCAAAGATAATGAAAAAACACGCGATTATACCCGAAATCTTCTGCAAATGCGTGATGGATACACCCCACCAGTTTGCTAAGCCATTGCACCGCAATCGTTTTTCACCTATGCTCTGACAGCGTTGTGCCAGGAATCTATACTTAGGCCACGATGGCCATATTGCATTCTAGTGCCTTTGTATTGGCATTTAACCGGCAAATGGAGGGAATATGAGCAGTTATCATTACCTGCCACCTGTTCTGGGTGGGATTGGCCTCGTGGCCGCCTTTATTATCTATTTCATGGTCAAAAAATACCCCGGCGGCGAAGGCAAGATAGCCGCCATCGCCGAGTCTATCCATCTCGGGGCCATGGTCTTTATCCGCCGCGAGTACTCGATGCTGGTTATCTTTGTCGTCATCGTCGCGATCATCCTGGCCAATTCACTGGGTCTCGATACGATGTCTGCGTTCCTGACCGGTGCCTTCTGCTCGGCCGCGGCCGGTTATATCGGCATGTACACCGCCACCCGGGCCAATGTGCGCACAACCGTGGCTGCCCATGACAGCGGCGCATCGGAAGCACTGACGGTCGCCTTCTTCGGCGGTTCCATCATGGGGCTGACGGTGGCCGCCGTCGGTCTGCTCGGGCTGGGTATCCTGTATATGATTTTTGGTAATGACCCGCACTCGGCCCATGTTATCCATGGCTTCGGCATGGGGGCCTCCAGTGTCGCGCTGTTCTCCCGTGTCGGTGGTGGTATCTTCACCAAGAGCGCCGATGTCGGCGCCGACCTGGTCGGCAAGGTTGAGGCCGGTATCCCCGAAGATGACCCACGTAACCCGGGCGTGATTGCCGATAATGTCGGCGATAATGTTGGTGACGTCGCCGGTATGGGTTCAGACATCTTCGAATCGTACTGCGGTGCCATGATCGCAACGATCGCCATTGCTACCACGATGTCCGCCAGCTCACTGGTAGATCTCGGCGAGCGTAACGATTTAATGTTCCTGCCTTTAGCCCTGGCCTCGGCCGGACTGGTCTGCTCGATACTCGGTATTATTCTGGTCAAGACCTTTTCGGCCAAGTCCCCGGAGGTCGCGTTGCGCATCGGCACCATCGGCGCCTCTATCCTTTTTATTATTGCCGGCTACTTTGTCGTCACCGGCACCGATATCTCGGCCAATGTCTGGGGAGCCGTCCTGTCTGGGGCAGTGGGCGGTATCGTGATAGGATTGGTCACTGAATACTATACCGGTGGTACTCCCGTCAGACATATCGCTGAAGCCGGCGAGACCGGTCCGGCCACGGTCATGATCACCGGCCTGGCGACCGGTATGATATCGGTCGTTGTACCCATCATTACCATCTGCACGATTATCTACGCCTCAACCCAACTCTGCGGCCTCTATGGTGTGGGCATCGCCGCAGTCGGTATGCTGGCGACCGTCGGTATCACGATGGCCATCGATGCCTACGGTCCGATCGCCGATAATGCCGGCGGTATCGCCGAGATGGGCGGCCTGGGTGAGGATACGCGCAAGATCACTGATTCTCTCGATGAGCTGGGCAATACGACAGCGGCTATTGGCAAGGGTTTCGCCATCGGCGCAGCAGCACTGGCGGCGCTGGCCATCATCACCGCCTTTGTCCAGGATGTATCGGTGCGGGTCGAAGGTTTCAATCTGAACCTCGGCAATCCCGAGGTGCTGATAGGGCTGTTTCTCGGCGGTCTTTTCCCGTTCCTGGTCGCCGCCCTGACGATGACTGCAGTGGGTGATGCGGCCTTCGATATGATCAAGGAGATTCGCCGTCAATTTCGTGAAATACCGGGGCTCCTCGAGGGTACGGCCGAACCGGACAACGCCCGCTGTGTTGATATCGCCACCCAGGCGGCGTTGAAAAAGATGATCCTGCCCGGCGTACTGGCCGTATCAGCACCGGTCATCATCGGTTTCGGCATCGGTCCCGAGGCCCTCGGCGGCATGCTCGGCGGCGCCTTACTCAGCGGTGTATTGCTGGCCCTGATGATGGCCAACGCCGGCGGCGCCTGGGACAATGCGAAGAAATACGTCGAAAAAGGCAATCTCGGCGGCAAGGGCTCTGACGTACACAAGTCCTGCGTCGTCGGCGACACCGTCGGCGACCCGTTCAAGGACACTTCCGGCCCGTCAATGAACATCCTGATCAACGTGCTGGCAATCGTTAGCCTGGTGATAGCGCCCTTATTAGGTTAGGAGTGAGGAGTGAGGAGTTAGGAGTGAGGGGTGAGGGGTGAGGTCTTCAAGTTCATCGATCGTCTTAATGTTGCTGGTCAATGATTGAATTTGCTGTTCGAGTGCGGTTAGTTTCTTTCTTTTGCTCATGGTCCTTTTCCTTTATTATCAAGGGTATTGAACTATGAGCAGTTACACAATTTAATTTACAGGCTCGGGCGATATTATTTTTCACCTCA
>Ga0210101_1000076_pt1 | contig 33611 bp, 31 predicted proteins | sample Muzzi_PWC_D1_FD_185534 | JGI IMG/M metagenome (GOLD analysis project Ga0210101, IMG submission 185534) | Wetland microbial communities from San Francisco Bay, California, USA, that impact long-term carbon sequestration - Muzzi_PWC_D1 (SPAdes) | ecosystem: Environmental > Aquatic > Marine >... | reverse complement strand
TTACGCTCCTCGAATTGGCATAGTACGACCTGACCCGGTGCCCGGTTTCAGTAGACCGCTTCATGACTGTGTCTGGATCGTATCGCCCCAGAATCACTGCCAGGTGATTGTGATTTTGTGTTCGATACGTAAAGATGCTGCACTCGACCTTGATACGATGGACTATAGTTGTGAGTAAACCTTCAATTTCGACGGCCATCCCCCTGCGTCGCTACAAGTTTGGGGAGTTCACCCTGACCGTGCTGGGGGACATAGAAAGCCCGGATGCACTGAAGTACCGCTACATCATGGCGGTGATCCAGGGGGATGACCCCGAACCGGGGTTGTATGTCACAGCTGAGCAGGGCGCAGGCAAGGAACTGGCCATGCGCATCATGATGCGTGATGGCGATGAAATCATCGCTCATTCCGGTCAATGGTATGATCTGGATGAATTTGTCAAAGCAGGACTCGATATCGTTTCGCGGGTGCTGAACCTGTCAGACGAGACACCGTATCAAATTATGTAGCAGAGGTGGCACCATGGGCTGGAAAGTGAGGCATGTTGTGAAACTGATCGCTGTAATCGCCGCACTTGCCAGTGCCGCGCCGGTGCAGGCCTTTTCCTTCTGCTTTTCATTCGGGAGCAATAACAACCACAGGTATTCGCCCTACAACCGCTATCCGCCACCATATCCACCCGCCTATGGTGCGTATTACCCGGCAGATCCGTATCCGCTGCAACTGCCGGGTACTGTATACGCGCCTGTGAGCCCGTTACCACCCTTGCAGACTTACGGGGGACCGATACCTGCCCCATCGGAGTGATGAAGTACAGTCGGCAGTTATTTTACCAGGTTGATCGTGTCGGCTGATGACTGTGATTCCAGCATCTTGAGAATCTCTGCGGCTTCTACCGGCTTGCTGAACAGGTAACCCTGCACAATATTAACACCCAGTTGTCTGAAAAAATTCAACTGCCTGACGTTCTCGATGCCTTCGACGATCAGTGACAGCTTCAGGTTCTGTGCCATTGCGATGATGGTCTGTACAATGGTGACATCATCCGGGCTGTCGGGAATCTCGCGCACGAAGGACTTGTCAATCTTGACGGTATCGACGGGTAGACGACGCAGATAGTTGAGCGACGAATAGCCTGTGCCGAAGTCATCCATGGCAATTCTGACACCTATGTACTTTAGTCTTTCCAGCACGGATACAGCGGTGTCGATGTTTTCCATCGCCATGTTTTCGGTGATCTCGACTTCGGCGGCCGTGGCATCAAGTCCTGACTCCAGCAGCGCTTGCTCAAGCACGTCTTCAAAGCCGGGCCGCGAGAGTTGTGCAGAGGAAAGATTGATGGAGATGGTAAGGCCGGTGAAGCCGGCTTTGTGCCATTGCTTCAACTGCCTGAAGGCCGTGTTCAGCACCCACTCACCGATGGGTACAATCAGGCCGCTGATTTCTGCAACCGGAACAAAATCCAGCGGGTTGATAAAACCCATCGTCGGGTGTTTCCATCTCAGCAAGGCCTCGAAGCCGACAATCCTGTTGCTGTTGATATCGACTTTTGGCTGATAGAACAGTGATAGCTGGTTTCTTTCAAGCGCCTTTCTGAGATTGGTTTCCATGGCCAGCTGCTTGCGTGAGCCGGCATTCATTTCGGCGGTGTAGTAAATTGCCTTGTTGCGTCCAAGCTCCTTGGCGCGGTACATACTGATATCGGCGTGTTTAATGAGCGTCTCTGCATCGGTGCCATCGTAGGGAAAAATACTGATGCCAATGCTGGTGGTGATATGCAGTTCGTGGCCATTGCATGCAATCGGGTCCACCAGGGAGTCATTGATTTTCTTCGCAATGCGACCGGCATCGGCAGAACCGCTGATACGCGGCAGCAGCACCATGAATTCATCTCCACCGAGGCGTGCAACGGTGTCTTCCTCACGTACACAGTCGGTCAGACGACGTGCGATGATACGCAGCAACTGGTCACCGACTGCATGACCCAGTGAGTCGTTTATAATCTTGAAGCGGTCAAGATCAAGAAACAGCAAGGCGGCGTTGGACTGCTGCCGGCGTGCATGAGCCAGTTCGCTGCTAATGCGATCATAGAGGAGTACCCGGTTGGGGAGCCCGGTCAGCGCGTCATGGTGTGCATGGTACTCCATGGCGCTGGCTACAGACTCGGCCTCCTGCTTGGAAATCTCGAGTTGTGCATTGACTTTCTCGAGCTCGCGCGTGCGCCTTGCCACACGTTCCTCGAGTTTCAGGCGGTGGTCCCTGAGTTCACTATCGCGTAGCTGTATTTCATCCAGCATGGTGTTGAAGTCGGTTATCAGGTTGCCGAGTTCATCACTGCCTTTTCCAATGACGCGCACTGAATAGTTTTTCTCGGTGCTGACCAGGCGCGCGATGGCGGATAGCCGCAGCAACGGGCCAGTGATGACACGCTGCAGCTGCGCGCCGAGTGCAAAGCTGACCAGCAGGGAAACTGCAAATACAATCGCGACGATAACAAGTAACCGGATCAGCCGATCATGAATCATATTCATGTCCGAACGCAGGTAAACAGTGCCGATCTGTTCTCCCTCATAGGTGATACGGGTGAATGACTCTACATAATCGCCCCAGAACAGAATGTTTTCGTTTTGTAGTTCAACTGGCGGCAATTCCGGTTTTATGCCGGGCTTGATGTAGCGCGCAAATACCTTATCGTTCATGCTGTAGATAACGGCTGCCTGGATATGCTGCTGCGTTTTCAGGAAGTCAAGTGTTTCCTGCGCGGCGACAGGGTCTGAGAACAGCAGAGCTGCGCTGCTATTGGCGGCAATAATGTCCGCCAGGGTGCGGTGGCTGTCACTGACGGTTTGCTGAATACTGATCCGGTCGCTGGTGATAAAGGCAATACTTGCCAGTAACAGTGACACGGTACTGATAGTGACCGTCAGCAAGGTCAGTTTTCTGCGTATCGGCATGTTACGGAGGTACCACATGATTCGGTGTCAATCTCCCTCTGTTACGCTGATTGCCAGTGACAGCAGTTTCGAGCTGATGCTCAGACCGGCGGTACTCGCGGCCACCACATTGATTTTGAACCTGACCTTGTTCCGGGCCAGTGTGAACTGGATAATCCCGCCCTGCTCGGTGAAGTCTGCCGCCTCGCTGATGGTCAGAACCGGTTTCTCTCCAAGCAGCAGCAGTATCTCGGCAAGCGCCGCATTTTCGCCGATGTAAACCAGCTGGCAGTCATCAAGCATGGCGAGACTACCGGGTCGTCTGACCGCGAGCGGATGGTTATGTACCGTTTTGCCTGCAAGCTTGTCCAGTTGCTCGCCAAACGGGTCGGTCCCGATGACACATAATACAAATTCCGTGCGACCCTGCAGCGCCGCCTCCGGCCAGGTCACGAAGCGGGAGAAGTTATACAGAAAGGCTGTCTTGACCCGGTACTCGATGGTCTGTACCTCGGCCGGCAGGACGAGGGCGGGAGCAGACAGCAGCAACACCACCAGCAGACAGCCTGCGATCCGGGGCGGAACGTGTAACCGTGACATGTCGACTGGCGTTGTCATCTGTCGCACCCTAGAAAGACCAGGTCACCCTGCCGTAGATGCTGCGTTGAACCTCTGTGGGTTGGGTGTTAATGAAGTCCGGCAAGTATTCAGTATGTCGGTTGTCTAGCAGATTCTGGCCAATAATCGACAGTTCCAGTCCAGGACTGGCCTCCCAGCCCAGTCGCAGGTCGGCTTCCAGATAGCTGTCTATGTTGACACCGGCGACCTCGATATTGCCAACATAGCGCAAGGCAGCGTCTAACTGCAGGTGATGACCTAAATCAAGGGCCGACCAGACACTGGCCTTGCTGAGCGGGCTTGCCTGTTCGGCGCTTTGCGATGCGCTGTCTTTGCTGCCGTTGACCAGTCGCAGCTGCATATCAAGCCAGGTGTAGCTGGCATTGAGACGCCAGCCATTGCGTACCTGCCACTGGGCAGCAAGTTCTGCACCATAGGTTCTGCCTTTCATATTATTGTCAAAAGGAAGCTGCACGCTTGCTGGCGGTCCCGGATCAATTTCCGGATCGAGCGTGCGCAGGTAGTCATAATCGTTATAGAAAGTCGCTACATCGACAGACCAGATGTTCCTGTAGTTGATTCGATAACCCAGCTCATAGGCGATGAGGTCTTCCGAGTCGTAATCACTGTTACCTTGCGCATAAACCGGTATACCCGGGTCGGAATCTGCAGGTGGGACCAGTCGCAGTGTGACGTCATGTTCACCACGTGACGGGGTACGCACGGCACGTGAAACTGAACCCCACAAGGTCTGGCTTTCGTTCATGGTCCAGGCAAGACGCACGTTTGGCTGGTATTCAAAACCGCTGAAATCATTCTGTTCCAGCTTGACGCCTGCTGTGAGCAGCAGATTGTCTTTCAGGCTGATTTCATCCTGAATGAAGACGCTGTAGAGGTTGACGTTGCGCGAGGAGGGATCAAGACTGAAGGTGGGGTTGTCGTCGGTATTGTCGTGCGTGTAGCGGTAGTCAAAACCCCATACAACATCGTGTATGTCGTGCCACCTGAAGTGATGTTGAAAATCAATGTCAAAGGTGTTGCGGTCTTCGAATAACACCGCACCGTCGAGGCCGACATGGTCATAGTAGACCTGCAGTGCAAAGTTGGAGGCCCTCTCGAGGGCATGTGACCAGCGGAATAACAGGTTGCCGCCATTGGTGTCGGTATCGTTCACCGTCGGGATGACGGTGGTGGGCGGCGGGCCGGGCGGGCCCGTGGGGATGTTGACCAGCTGTCCGGCCTTGCCGCGGTAGTAATCGCCCTGGAAGGTGATGACGTTGCGGTCTGTTTTGACCCAGTCGGAACGAAAACCGACTAGCCCGGTGCGCCAGTCGTCATGTGCGCCTTCGGTGTTATAGCCTTCGTCATAGCTGGAGTATTTTGCGTAGATACGGTAGTCCGCGCCGTTCTTGAGTTTGCCACCGTGACGGACACTGCCGATACCTTTTATTTCGTTTCCTGCCGTCACCGATACCATGTTGCCACGGGTATCAGCCGCAGTTTTCGTAATGATATTGATCACCCCGTTGACCGCGTTGGCGCCCCACAGGGTGCCGCCAGGTCCGCGTATGACCTCGATGCGATCGACGTCTTCCAACAGCACATCCAGAGCGTCCCAGTAAACGCCGGCAAAGAGTGGTGTATAGACGCTGCGGCCGTCGATGAGTACCAGTAGTTTGTTGGCAAAGCGGCCGTTGAAACCGCGCGAGGTGATGGCCCATTTGTTGGCGTCGATGCGCGCCACTTCAATGCCCGGTACACGGCGCAGTGCCTCGGGAATATTGGTTACCCCCCAGCGTCGCAGGTCATCCTGGGTGATAACGAAGATGGCGGCTGCGGCCTCCGACTGTTTCTGGGGCTTTTTTGAGACCGACGTGACTTCTATATTCATCAGTGCCTCGAGACTTATATCCGTCAGGTCATCCGGCAAGTCGTTGAGCGTGGTGGCATGTGTGGAAAAGGTTGTACATAGCCCGGCAACTATCCCAAGAAAAATCCGGTAAACAGGGCGGGTCCGGTGTGGCGGCGACGGGCACGGACAAGGATGGCCTGTTGACCGGGGGTATGGCTCGCCTCGCGCGTTAAGTCGCATTCCAGTTTTCATCCCGGGCGCTCGATGCAGCGCCAGTGTCTTTATGTGCTCGCAGTTAAACGCCATTAAACCGAGCCTTACGGTAGTGTGCGCGGCGCGCAGACGCGAGCAGCAAAGCTGCCTAATGAGCTATCGGCGTGACCGGAATCAACCTTAGATATTGATTAATGGTCAAAATTTTATCGTGATGGTGCTGGTGAGGCGTGCCTGCCGGTGCTCCTGGAGCGGCACGAAGAGGGGCTGATCAGGCTGGAGGGTTTACTGGTTATCCTTATCTTTTATCCCCGGGATGGTCAGGGGCACGACAACCGACGATTGCGGTTCATCAATAAAACGCGGGCGGGCATTCATTTCGCGCCCGGCAGCGGCGTTAAGCTCGGCTTCCCGCGCAGTGATCAGACCCAGGCAATGCCGTATGTCATTCACGGTATCATCCGACAAGGGGTGGCGATGCCCGGGACGTGTATAGGTGTCCTTGGCGATGCTGGTCAGTACCTGCCGCATGGCCCGCAGGATTCGTTCTTCCTTGGTGAGTGTGCTGTCGTTCATGAAGGTCACCGTCTGGTCAGTGATAGGGCCGTATATTGTGACACAACTGACGTACTGCAGCAGGCAGGGGGCGCTCATTCCTTTATGTACAGGGTAGACCAGTCCCCGCGGGTTAGAGATTTCAGCGCAGCCAGCAGGGCCTCGCCAGGAACCGCCTCTGACGGGTATATTCCCCTGATTTCCACGAAGTTGCGCCCGAAGCCGGCAGATTTTCCGAACCCCAGTCCAGTGATCTTGCCCGTATGGCCGCACTGCCTGCAGCGCCAGTCGCTGTTAGCCGGCCCGGCCTGCCATGCCTGCAGCAGCGACTGCCAGTCCGCCAGCGGTACGTGGCATGCGGGACACCGTGGCATGGGGGTGCGTGGGTCGGACCTGAAACGCAGTGTTTCAGTGCTGCTCAGGAACACGTGGCAAAATTTACCGGCAGCGCTGTCGGCTGCGAGAGTTACCGGATCGACGGGAGGTTCCAGTTCTATCATTGGCGAACAACCGAGAAAACTGACGAGCTGCAGAAATTTTTCACCGGTCGGGTAAAAGATTTCGTTATTCACTTTCGCAGGCGGGCCAATCAATCCAATAGCCTGTAATTTCGTCGCCAGCGCTTCGGTGCCGACGGCGGGGCAGGTAGGGTCTGCCGGAAGCAGGATGAGTTTATGCGCTGCCACAATAGCTGCCTGGTCCACAGTCAAGGCACGATCATACTATGGCTGTCCCTGAGCTGCGTTTTCTACCATACTACGCTTATTGGGTGAAATAGCGGAAGGGTGCGACCATGACAGCAAACGAACCATTCTCAATTCATTCGCTGGAGCTGGGTCCGATGGAGAATTTTGTCTATCTGGTTCATGACCATGCCTCCGGGCGGGCAGCGGTGGTGGACCCGGCCTGGGAGGTCCCCGAAGTACTGGCCCTGGCCGATTCCCGGGGCGTGCGTATTACCGATATCCTGCTGACACACAGCCATCACGATCACATCAACGGTATCGGTGAGGTGCTGGAAAAATTTGATGCGCAACTGCATCTGATGAAATCCGAGGCACAGTTCTGGGGTAGCCATCTTGATCTGCCGACGCTGCATCACGGGGGTGATGTCATCGAACTGGGTAACACCGCGATCACGGCCTTGCATACCCCCGGGCACACACCGGGTTCAGCATGTTATCACGTCGGCAACGAGTTGATTACCGGTGATACGCTGTTTGTTTTCGGTTGCGGGCGCTGCGACCTGCGCGGCGGTGATCCTGAGCAGATGTATGTCACACTGAAGGACATGGCCGGGCGCCTGCCTGCAGAGACAGTGATTCACCCGGGGCACAACTATGCAGAGCAAGTCACCGTGACCATGGACGAGCAACTGGCAGGCAATCCCTTTTTGCATTTTGATAACAGCAAGGATTTCACGCACTATCGCATGCATTATCATGACCGCCATCGCGATGCGCCATACGGGCCGGTACGCAAGGGCGATGAAATGAAACCTCACGATCTGTAGGAGCGCATTGCATGCGCGAACGGGTAAAGTAGCATGCTACACGTAGAGCAATTAACCTATGAAAACGCAGTCATTCCGCGCCTGCCGCATACATGATGATTCCGGCAGGATAACAGCGGCTATAGAAGCCGTTGCCCTCGACGAGCTGTCCCCCGGTGAGGTCGTCATCCGGGTGCATTACTCCAGTGTCAACTACAAGGATGCGCTGGCTGCAACCGGTCGCGGCAAGGTCCTGCGCCGTTTCCCCCTGATCGGCGGCATCGATCTTGCCGGCGTCGTAACCGATTCGATCGATAACCGCTTTCAGCCGGGAGACGAGGTACTGGTCAGCGGCTGTGGCCTGGGTGAGAGCCATGATGGCGGGTTTTCAGAAGTTGCCCGTGTCCCGGCAGACTGGGTGGTGCCCCTGCCGGCGGGCCTGTCACTGTTTGATGCCATGGGCCTGGGTACCGCCGGCTTTACTGCAGCACTGGCCATTGACCGGATTGAACAGAATGGCCAGCAACCGTCACTGGGACCACTGCTTGTGACAGGCGCCAGTGGCGGCGTCGGCAGTGTCGCCATTGACCTGCTGGCGACGCGCGGTTACGAGGTGGTGGCAATGACACGAAAAAGTAACGCCACGGCATACCTTGAACGCCTGGGTGCCGCCAGTGTCAGGTCCACGGACAGCCTGGTCAGCGACACACGGCCGTTACAATCCGCGCAGTGGGGCGGGGCAATCGATAATGTCGGCGGCAAGGTGCTCGCCGGGTTGCTCAGCAGCACGCGCCCCTGGGGCAGCATTGCCAGTATCGGCATGGCGGGTGGCAGTGAATGTGTGACTACCGTCATGCCGTTTATTCTGCGTGCAGTCAGTGTGCTCGGTATCAGTTCGAGCAACTGCCCTATGGATCGCCGTGTCCGGGTATGGCAACGACTGGTATCGGACCTGCGGCCAGCACATTTGCAACAGATCGTTTCCGGGGTGGTTGGCCTGGATGAACTTCCTGAAACATTCGCGCGTTTGCTGGAAGGCGAACATCAGGGCAGGTTCGTCGTCAGCATGCTGTCATAATCCGCCGTGCCCCTGTTCCGGTGATCCCCGTTCCCACGGTGTGGACACAGTGCAGACCCGGGAAGGATCGGGGCGGCAGGCCGGCTTTTTTTAACAGGCCAGACAGCCAGGGTAATCAATGAAGCCGTACCTAGCCGCGCTCAGACGCAATATCAATGCCGGTACGCGTGTGTGCCTGTTCCGTCGCTGCGTGCCTGGTGACTTTGCCGTGTCTCTTGACCAGCTGGTGCTGTTGATCGTCCTGAACCTGCTGATGGCGTTTTTTATCGACCTGGCGAGCAGCCTGCCGCATCCGGAATTCTACTCGTACGCAGTGGCAGCGAACGGGCTGGATGTGTTGCTGTTTCTGCTTGCCGCACACCTGATCAGCAAGCTGCTGATGGACAGGCGGGCAGCACTGCAGCTGGGTGTGTACATCTACAGCATGAGCCTGTTCTTTTTGCTGATATGGGTCATGCTGGAACGGCTGGAAGCACTACTGCCGACGGAGCGCATCGAGATCTACGGGCTGTTTTACCTGCTCTATGCGGGATGGGTAATGCTTGCCATAGGCTGGGCGGTCGTGCTGCTGGCTGGTGGTTTCTCACGCAGGGTGGTGGCAGCCATGGTGGTGGTTGTGCTGGTCTGGATGCTCCCGGTCCACTATTTTGCAGAGGACACGACACTGTGGTACCCCGCGAAAGAGGAAGGTGTGGATGAGTATGCCGCCTACCGGGCGCTGGATGTGGAACGTATCTTCTACAAGCAGCCGGAGTTGCTGGCGGAGCGCCTTGAGTCACTGCTGGCTGAACGCAGCAACCGGGACGACCTGTATTTTGTCGGCTTTGCCGGTTATGCCCTGCAGGATGTGTTCAGTAATGAAACTCGGTTTGCACGGGCTTTGTTTGACAAACGCTTCGATACACAGGGACGCTCGCTGGTGCTGATTAACAACCTTGCAACCCATGATAGCCAGCCGCTGGCCTCATCCGTCAATCTTGAACACGCCTTGCAGCATATTGGCAAGGTGATCGACCGTGATAATGATGTTGTGGTGCTGTTTCTTACCAGCCACGGGAGCAGGGCCGACCTGTCGGTAAGTTTCTGGCCACTGCGATTGAACGATATGACGCCGGCGATGCTGAAACAGTACCTGGATAATGCCGGTATCAAATGGCGCATCATTATGGTCTCGGCGTGTTACTCCGGCGGCTTCATCGAGACACTGAAAGACGAACATAGTGCCATCATGACCGCGGCCGCGGTTGATAGAATGTCCTTTGGCTGTGATGACAGGCGCAAACTGACCTACTTCGGTGAGGCGCTGCTGCAGAATCAGCTGCAGACGCAGGATTCAATCGCGGCTGCATTCGAGGACACGGCGAAGGAAATCGCATTACGGGAGCAGCAGGAGCACCTGGAACCATCGCACCCGCAAATCTACATTGGGGAAGCCATGCAGGAAAAGCTGCGGCGTCTTGAAAGGCAGTTGGCGGATGATGCCGGCAAACAGACCGGCTTGTGACCCCGGGCATGCAGTCACGGGCGGCATGGCATGAAAACCCTTCCGGATTACCTTTGCAGCGGGCTGAATATCGTCTCTATCGGTCTGAACCCCTCACTGCCGTCGGTTCGCGCAGGCTTTTATTTCGCGAATCCGCGCAATCGATTCTGGCGGGCGTTGCAGGCCAGTGAGCTGACAGGGTTGATACTTGTACCGGGAATTGAGGTGATGGATACCCTGCTGCGTCAGTGCAGGATGGGCTTTACCGATGTCGTCAAACGTCCTACAGCGGGTGCCAGGGATCTGAGGGCTGCCGATTTCCGTTTCGGGGCGCCACAACTCAAGCGCAAACTGCTGCATTATCAACCCGGTATCGCCTGGTTTCATGGCAAGCTGGCCTATGCCAATTACCTGACATATGGAGAGGGTGTCAGGCAGGCGGTCGACTGGGGACCGCAGCCTCGCAGGATTGGCTGCACACAGGTGTTTGTTACGCCCAATCCAAGCCCGGCCAACGCCGCCTACTCACTGGATGATCTGATCGGCTGGTACCGGCAACTGGGTGCCTGTCTGGCAGCGGCTAAAGACTACCCCTGACGACAGGATCGGTGCATGCTGCACGACGCCAGGCCCTGATATCCCATTTCAGTGTTGCCCCTGCAAAATTCACAGCATGTTCTACACTTCTAGTGATAACACAACGGAGGATCTGGTGATGGCAATTGCATGTACCGTGTCAAATTATCTCGCCGAGCATGATGTGGCCTACGATGTCCTGACACATCCACACACGGCAACCAGCGGGGAAAGCGCGCAAGCAGCGCATGTGCCCGGTACCCGGCTCGCCAAGTCGGTGGTTCTGGAGGATGACAGCGGCTATCTGATGGTAGTGCTGTCTTCAAATCGACAGGTTAACCTTGGTGAGTTGCACCGGCAGCTGAATCGCAATCTCGGACTGGCCACCGAGGGTGAACTGGGCAACCTCTTCAAGGACTGTGAAATCGGTGCCCTTCCGGCAGTCGGTCCGGCCTATGGGCTGGAGACGGTAGTAGATGACACGCTGGCAGAGCAGGCCGACATCTACTTTGAGGCCGGTGATCACGAACAGTTGATACATGTCAGTGCAGAAACCTTTCAGGCCCTGCTGGGAGAAAACACCCGGCACGGTTGTTTTAGCCACTGAACAGGTCTTGCGACCACGGCGCGCTCGGCAAGCCCGGAGAGCGACGTAGCTGTTTGTATTTTAAACAGAAAGACTGTTCAGAGCCCGAGCGCGGCGGGCCCCCAGCCAACACCGCCAAGGGTGGCTTCCGGGTGCTGATGATGCACCTGTGCCTCGACGGTCGCTACCTGTGACGCGGGGACGTCGACCATCAGCAGGATCTCGCCATGGGCAAGCGCGTCCTGAAATTCACCCAGATGTGTATTATGGATGCTGGTAAAGCGCAGTCCGGCGAGAAAGTTTGCAACCAGAATGACGACCGGAACCAGTAGCCACCAGTTCCAGTTCATTGTCAATACCATGGCGATGAACACGCACAGTGCCACGGCGAAGCTGATGAGATTGGCGTTCCAGAGAATTTTTTCCAGCGGGCTGGCGGCGTCCCTGGATTGTCGCAAGGTGGAAGCCGGCAGGCCGTCGAGACGTGTACGCCGATCACCCAGGGCGTGGAGGTGATCCGACTGGATGCCGAATTTGTTAAGTTCATCAACCACCAGCAACGCATGCGCCCTGTCAGGCAACAGAAAATAAAGCCTCCGGTTCATACTCCCCCCTGCTTAGCATTTAAAAAACATAGGGTTATCTTCTTGTTCGCTCGACTTGTCTCGGCGAGCGAACAGCGTCCCTGCTTAGATTCTTTATAGTTCCTGTTCCGGTATAGACAACCCCGGCGACGCTAATGTTACTTCCGAAGCTTGCCCTGCTGCAATCCAAGTATTGCTGTTGACAGCCAACAGCGCCTGCAACACAATAGCGGGCTTGCATTTTGGAGGGGTTCCCGAGTGGTCAAAGGGATCAGACTGTAAATCTGACGGCTCAGCCTTCGGAGGTTCAAATCCTCCCCCCTCCACCAGATGCCAGGCCTTGTTGCCTGTTTTAGCAGGGGAGGATGGGAACCGATGGAGGTTCACGAAATCGCCGGGAGCGATTTCGAACGCCGCGCACAGCGCGGCGGCCCGGAGGGCGGAGGGCTGGAGGCCCGGAGTAGATCCTCCCCCCTCCACCAGGTGAATAGTGTCGCCGGAGTTGAGATGAGCGGTTTCGGTGCAGCGGCAAAGTGTTTGGCGGGTGTAGTTCAATGGTAGAACCTCAGCCTTCCAAGCTGATGGTGTGGGTTCGATTCCCATCACCCGCTCCAGATACTTTATGGAGCAGAATACGACGGGGCCAGACCCCGGTTTTCAGTGTCATGGCTGGAAGGATTGCGGAGTCTGACTCCGTTTGATTATTGCCCATATAGCTCAGTCGGTAGAGCACTTCCTTGGTAAGGAAGAGGTCACCGGTTCAAATCCGGTTATGGGCTCCAGAGTTTTTGAACATTTTACAGTTATATAAGGTAATCACGTAAATCGTAAGGGGAGTCAGTCGAGATGTCCAAGGAAAAATTTGAGCGTACCAAACCGCATGTCAACGTAGGGACAATCGGTCACGTGGATCATGGCAAGACGACATTAACGGCGGCGATCACGAAGGTGATGGCGGAGCAGTTTGGTGGCACGTTCAAGGCCTACGACCAGATTGACAATGCGCCGGAAGAGCGTGCGCGCGGGATAACGATTGCGACGGCGCACGTGGAGTACGAGTCGCCGGTACGGCACTACGCGCACGTGGACTGTCCGGGTCACGCGGACTACGTGAAGAACATGATCACGGGTGCGGCGCAGATGGACGGAGCGATACTGGTAGTGAGTGCGGCGGACGGTCCGATGCCGCAGACGCGGGAGCACATACTGCTGTCACGTCAGGTGGGTGTGCCCTATATATTGGTGTACATGAACAAGGCAGACCAGGTTGACGATGCCGAGTTGCTGGAGCTGGTTGAGATGGAGATTCGCGAGCTGCTGGACAGTTATGATTTTCCGGGTGATGCGACGCCGATTGTGATTGGTTCGGCGCTGAAGGCGCTGGAAGGTGACACCAGCGAGATTGGGATTCCGTCGATCATCAAGCTGGTTGACGAGATGGACAAGTACATACCGGAGCCGGAGCGTGCGGTGGACGGAGATTTTCTGATGCCGGTAGAGGATGTGTTTTCGATATCCGGTCGTGGCACGGTGGTGACGGGGCGTATTGAGCGCGGCGTGATCAAGGTGGGCGAGGAGATTGCGATAGTCGGCATCAAGGACACGTTGAAGACGACGTGTACGGGCGTGGAGATGTTTCGCAAGTTGCTGGACGAGGGACGTGCGGGAGACAACGTGGGTGTATTGCTGCGTGGTACCAAGCGGGAAGAGGTTGAGCGCGGTCAGGTGCTGGCGAAGCCGGGGAGTATTACGCCGCACACGAAGTTTGAGTGCGAGGTGTACATTCTGAGCAAGGACGAGGGTGGACGCCACACGCCGTTTTTCAGCAATTACCGGCCGCAGTTTTACTTTCGTACGACGGACGTGACGGGTGCGTGTGATTTGCCGGAAGGAGTGGAGATGGTGATGCCGGGAGACAACATCAAGATGACGGTGTCGCTGATTGCGCCGATTGCGATGGAAGAGGGTCTGCGCTTCGCGATTCGCGAGGGTGGCCGCACCGTCGGCGCCGGCGTGGTCTCCAAAATCATCGAGTAAGCAGAGTTGATAGGCCAGTAGCTCAATTGGCAGAGCGACGGTCTCCAAAACCGTAGGTTGGGGGTTCGATTCCCTCCTGGCCTGCCATTCACGGCAGGACCATTTGAAGCAGTTGAAAGGATTAAATGAACGCAAAAGTCGAAACAGAGAGTAGCCGGTTTGATAGCCTGAAACTGGCAATTGCGGTCGCCCTGCTGGCAGCCGGTATTGTTGCTTTTTACTACTTTGAAGGTCACTTGCTGGTATTGCGCGTGCTGGGACTGCTCGCCGTGGCGGGCATATCGGTGTTGATCGCGTCGCGCTCCAGCACCGGCAAGACCGTCATCGGCTTTATCAAGGGTGCGCAGACCGAGGTCCGCAAGGTGGTCTGGCCGACGCGCGCAGAAACCGTGCAGACAACGCTGGCAGTTATCCTGATGGTGTTTCTGGTGGGGATTTTTCTCTGGTTGCTGGACATGGTGCTGCTATGGGCGATCCAGCTGCTGACCGGACAGGGAAGCTGACGATGTCATTGCAATGGTATGTGGTACACGCGTATTCGGGTTTTGAGAACCAGGTCAAGCGCGCCCTGGAAGAGCGTATCAAGCGAGCGGAAATGGCGGAATCGTTTGGTCAGATTCTGGTGCCGACCGAGGAAGTGGTCGAGATGCGCGAAGGTTCCAAGCGCCGCAGCGAGCGCAAGTTTTTCCCCGGCTATGTGCTTGTGCAGATGGACATGAACGAGGATACCTGGCATCTGGTGAAAGATGCGCCCAAGGTGCTGGGTTTTATCGGTGGTACCAGCGACAGGCCGGCGCCTATTACGGATCGCGAGGCCGATGCCATCCTGCAGCGAGTGCAGGAAGGCGTGGACAAACCGCGGCCAAAGGTGCTGTTCGAGGTTGGCGAGGTGGTGCGAGTTACCGATGGGCCGTTTAATGATTTCAATGGTGTTGTTGAAGAAGTGAATTATGAAAAAAGCCGGCTGCGGGTATCGGTGCTGATTTTCGGCCGTTCAACGCCGGTCGAGCTGGCGTTCAACCAGGTCGAGAAGGCGTAGTCATTCTGCATTTAAACAGGGGAGCCGCGAGGCGCTTGTACCCACAGGAGTAATAACATGGCTAAGAAGATACAGGCTTATATCAAGCTGCAGGTGAAAGCTGGTGAAGCCAACCCGAGCCCGCCGGTCGGCCCGGCCCTGGGTCAGCATGGCGTCAACATTATGGAGTTCTGCAAGGCGTTTAATGCGCAAACGCAGAAAATGGAGAAGGGCCTGCCGACGCCGGTCGTGATCACGGTATACGCTGACCGCAGCTTTACATTTATTACCAAGACGCCACCGGCCTCCATCTTGCTGAAGAAGGCCGCCGGTATACCGAAGGGGTCCAGCACGCCGAACACCAGCAAGGTCGGCAAGGTCAGCCGTGCCCAGCTGGAAGAAATTGCCACGACCAAGATGCCTGATCTGAATGCCGCAAGCATGGAGGCAGCGATCGCTATTGTCGCCGGAACCGCCCGTAGTATGGGCCTTGATGTGGAGGGTTGACGGTATGGCCAAACTGACGAAACGAGCAAAGGCGATCAGGGAAAAGGTAACCCCCGGCAAGCTTTACACGATTGATGAGGCGATTGGTCTGCTGAAGGAATTGTCCACTGTCAAGTTTACGGAATCCGTTGATGTCAGCGTCAATCTCGGTGTCGACGCGCGTAAATCCGATCAGGTGGTGCGTGGTGCAACCGTGCTGCCCAACGGTACCGGCAAGTCGGTGCGTGTCGCTGTATTTACCCAGGGTGCGAATGCGGATGCCGCACGGGAAGCCGGCGCTGATGTGGTTGGTATGGATGACCTCGCTGAAGAGGTGAAACAAGGCAACATGAACTTTGATGTGGTGATCGCCTCGCCGGATGCCATGCGCGTGGTCGGCACACTGGGACAGATTCTCGGTCCGCGCGGACTGATGCCAAATCCCAAGGTGGGTACCGTTGCGCAGGATGTGGCCGCGGCTGTGAGAAACGCCAAGGCCGGTCAGGTGCGTTACCGTACGGACAAGGCCGGCATCATCCATTGCCAGATTGGCCGGCTGGATTTTGAGGTCAACGCCCTGAAGGAAAATCTGTCCGCCCTGCTGGGAGACCTGGTGAAGGCCAAGCCGACCTCGGCAAAGGGCGTCTACATGAAAAAGTTATCAGTGTCGACCACCATGGGGCCAGGGCTCCAGGTGGATCATACCCCACTGGTTGCATAGTTATTCCGGGCGGGCCGGCAGGCCCGCCCGAACAAGTTTGGCGCTTCGAAGTACAGGGTTGTACTCGTGTCGCGTGAGGCAGGGAGAAGGTGAGAACAGGAACCGGTCGAGAGACAGGCCTGGGCCATGCCGCCAAGCGATTCCGGTGTTTGCCGGAGGCCGTCAAAGACCGCAGGTGGCGGACGAGCTTGTTTGTCGTCGGCTTTAATTGTCCTGTTACAGACAGGGTGGCCTGCGCAGAGGGTGGCGTCGAGACAGTATTCGATGCACAGGGAGAAGGTGAGACCGGGAAGCAGTCGAGAGACTGGCCTGGGCCATGTGCAGGTGTCGCGTATGGCATGGAGAAGGTGAGAACAGGAACTGGTCGAGAGACTGGCCTGGGCCATGCCGGCAGCGACCTGTCTTAAAGTCACGTAATCATCACCAGCGATGGATGCTGGTGGGTAGTCAATGAAGTGGAAGGACGCGCCGGCCCTGTGCTGCGCTGAACTCCTTATGAGGTAAACGCAATGGCATTAACTCTTGAAGAGAAAAAGGCTGTTGTTGCTGAAGTGTCTGAAGTTGCCAAAGGGGCCTACTCGGCAGTGGCTGCGGAATACTGCGGTCTCACTGTCGAGCAGTTGACGAGCCTGCGTGTCAAGGCGCGCGAGGATAATGTTTACCTGCGCGTCGTTAAAAACACGCTGGCCAAACGTGCCCTGGAGGATACCGACTTTGCCTGCATGAGCGATCGACTCATCGGTCCGCTGATCCTGGCTTTCTCCCAGCAGGATCCGGGTGCGGCCGCACGTGTAACCAAGGAATTTGCGAAGGGAAACAGCAACTTCCAGGTCACCATGCTGTCAGTGGGTGGTGAGGTGCTTGAGCCGACAGAGATCGACAAGCTGGCCAAGCTCCCGACCCGCGACCAGGCAATCAGTCTGCTGATGGCGGTCATGCTGGCACCGACAGAGAAGTTTGTTCGTACACTCAACGAAGTGCCGGGCAAGCTGGTTCGGACAATCGCCGCTATCCGCGACCAGAAACAGCAAGCAGCTTGAAAACTTTTTCATTATCTAACTGATCAAATTATTAACAGGAGTATTCGTTATGTCCGTTTCACAAGAAGAAATTCTGGAAACAATTTCAGGCATGTCAGTGATGGAGGTTGTTGATCTGATCTCTGCCATGGAAGAAAAATTCGGTGTCTCTGCTGCTGCAGCCGTTGCTGCCGCACCGGCGGCGGGTGGTGGTGAGGCTGCAGCCGTTGAAGAGAAGGACGAGTTTGACGTTGTCATGACCAGCTTTGGCGAGAACAAGGTGTCCGTCATCAAGGCGGTCCGTGGCATCACCGGTCTGGGTCTCAAGGAAGCCAAGGATATGGTGGAAGGCGTGCCTTCTACCATAAAGGAAGCGGCATCCAAGGATGAGTCGGCAACGATCAAGAAGACTCTCGAAGAAGCTGGCGCGACTGTCGAGCTGAAATAGGCGGTTTAGTAATCCATTTGTGATTACAGCAATCGCGGGTATACAGGGTTGGCCGGTCGCAGTTTCTGCGTCCGGCCTGTCCTGCTTGTAGTAAATGAAAGGGCGCTTCGCGTAAGTACGAGGCGCCAGCTTGTGACTGGTAACGGATTTGCCGCTCCGGACACGCAGCTTTCTTCATACTTACTGGAGAGGAAAACCGATGGCCTACAGCTTCACTGAGAAGAAACGAATTCGCAAGGACTTTGGCGAGCGCCACAGCATCCTGGATGTACCGTATCTGCTGGCAACGCAGATAAATTCCTACCGTGATTTCCTGCAGGCAGATAAAGACGCCGGTTCGCGCGATGACAAGGGTCTGCATGCGGCATTCAAATCGGTTTTTCCGATCGTCAGCTATTCCGGCACAGCGGCGCTTGATTACGTTACCTACCGACTCGGCGAGCCGGCATTTGATGTCAAGGAATGCCAGCTGCGCGGTCTCACCTATGCGGCACCGCTGCGTGCGCTGGTGCGCCTGATTATCTATGACAAGGACTCCCCTGCGAACGCCAGAAAGATCAAGGACATCAAGGAGCAGGAAGTCTACATGGGCGAGCTGCCGCTGATGACGGATAACGGTACCTTTGTTATCAACGGCACCGAGCGGGTCATCGTGTCCCAGTTGCACCGTTCACCAGGCGTATTTTTCGACCACGACAAGGGCAAGACCCATTCGTCCGGCAAATTGCTGTTTTCCGCACGGGTTATTCCCTACCGCGGTTCCTGGCTGGACATGGAATTCGACCCCAAGGATGCGCTGTTCGTACGCATAGATCGCCGCCGCAAACTACCGGCCACGATCCTGCTGCGTGCGCTTGGCTACGAGAACGAGGAAATTCTCGCTATCTTTTTCGAAACCAATGATTTTCACATTACCAGGAATGAAATAAAGCTTAATCTGGTTGCAGAGCGCCTGCGCGGCGAGATGGCCACGTTTGACATCAAGGCAAAATCAAGGGTCATTGTTGAAGAGGGTCGTCGCATCACTGCACGTCACATACGCGAACTGGAAAAGTCGGGCGTCAAGACGCTGGTCGTGCCGGAGGAATACCTGTTTGGAAAAATCCTTGCTACCAATATCGTGGACAAGGAGACAGGTGAACTGCTGGCGGTCGCCAACGAGGTGATTACCGCGGAACTGCTGGAAAAGCTCCGCGACGCGGACATCAAGGATATCCGTACCTTGTATGTGAACGATCTCGACCGCGGTCCGTATATCTCCAGCACACTGCGGATTGACCCGACCACTACCGAGCTGGAAGCGATGGTGGAAATCTACCGCATGATGCGTCCGGGTGAACCGCCAACCAAGGACGCCGCCCAGAACCTGTTCAAGAACCTGTTCTTTTCCGCGGATCGCTATGACCTCTCGGCTGTCGGCCGCATGAAATTCAATCGCCGCGTCGGTCGCGAGGAACTGACCGGTGAGGGCATCCTGTCGAAAGAAGACATACTGGATGTCATGAAAATCCTTATCGAGATCCGCAACGGCAACGGCTATGTGGACGATATCGATCACCTCGGCAACCGTCGTATCCGCTGTGTCGGTGAGATGGCCGAGAATGTCTTTCGTATCGGTCTGGTGCGCGTCGAGCGCGCCGTCAAGGAACGCCTCAGCCTGGCGGAATCGGAAAGCCTGATGCCGCAGGAGCTGATCAATGCCAAGCCGGTTGCAGCGGCTACCAAGGAGTTCTTTGGCTCCAGCCAGTTGTCCCAGTTCATGGACCAGAATAATCCGCTGTCTGAAGTCACGCACAAGCGCCGTGTCTCGGCGCTCGGCCCCGGCGGTCTGACCCGCGAGCGTGCCGGCTTCGAGGTGCGCGACGTGCATCCGACGCACTACGGTCGGGTTTGTCCGATCGAGACACCGGAAGGGCCGAACATCGGCCTGATCAATTCACTGGCTGTTTATTCGCGCACCAACGAGTACGGTTTCCTGGAGACGCCGTATCGCAAGGTCGTTGACGGGCGGGTCACCGACGACATCGAGTACCTGTCGGCGATTGAAGAGGGCCGCTACGTGATCGCGCAGGCGAATGCCACCGTGGATGCAAGGAACCGCCTCACGGATGACCTGGTGACCTGTCGTCACAACAATGAATTCATGACCTCGACAGCTGACAAGGTCCACTACATCGACGTGTCACCGAAGCAGATTGTATCGGTAGCCGCGGCCCTGATCCCGTTCCTTGAGCATGATGATGCCAACCGTGCCTTGATGGGCTCGAACATGCAGCGCCAGGCGGTGCCGACGCTGATTACCGAGAAGCCACTTGTCGGTACCGGTATCGAGCGCACCGTGGCTGTTGACTCCGGGGTAACTGTGGTGGCAAAGCGCGGTGGCGTACTGGATTCCGTGGATGCCGGGCGCATCGTGGTGCGTGTCAATGACGATGAAACGGTGGCCGGCGAACCGGGTGTCGATATCTACAACCTCACGAAGTACACCCGTTCCAACCAGAATACCTGCATCAACCAGCGGCCGCTGGTGAAGCCGGGTGACGTGATCGCGCGCGGTGACGTGCTGGCTGACGGTCCCAGTACCGACATGGGCGAGCTGGCGCTTGGCCAGAACCTGCTGGTCGCGTTCATGCCATGGAACGGCTACAACTTCGAGGACTCCATCCTGATTTCAGAGCGGGTGGTCGAGGAAGACCGCTTCACTACCATCCATATCGAAGAACTGACCTGTGTGGCGCGTGATACCAAGCTGGGTTCGGAAGAGGTCACCGGGGACATCCCGAATGTCGGTGAGGGGGCACTCTCCAAGCTCGACGAGTCCGGCATTGTCTACATCGGTGCCGAGGTCCAGCCGGGGGATATTCTGGTCGGCAAGGTGACGCCGAAGGGCGAAACGCAGCTGACACCGGAAGAAAAGCTGCTGCGCGCCATTTTTGGCGAGAAGGCCGCGGACGTCAAGGATACTTCGCTGCGTGTACCCAGCGGCATGGACGGTACCGTGATCGATGTGCAGGTATTTACCCGTGACGGTGTCGAGAAAGACGCCCGTGCATTACAGATACAGGAAGACCAGCTGGCCCAGGTACGCAAGGACCTGAACGACCAGCTGCGTATTATGGAGGACGACGTATACAGTCGTGTCGAATCCATGCTGCAGGGCAAGGTGGCGGAAGGCGGCCCCAGAAAACTGGCCGCCGGCGCCAAGATTACCAGGGATTACCTCGCGGAAATCGGCCGCGACAAGTGGTTTGAGATCCGCCTGCGTAATGAAAATGCCAATGCCGATCTTGAAAAGATTTCCGGACAGCTCAGGGATCTGCGCAAGCGCTTTGAGGAGCGCCTCGAAGACAAGCGTGTCAAGCTGACCACCGGTGATGATTTGGCACCCGGTGTGCTGAAGATGGTCAAGGTTTACCTGGCGGTGAAACGTCGGGTGCAACCGGGTGACAAGATGGCCGGCCGTCACGGTAACAAGGGTGTCATCTCCATGATCCAGCCGGTCGAGGACATGCCGTTCACGGCAGACGGCACCTCGGTGGATATCGTGCTCAACCCGCTGGGTGTGCCGTCACGCATGAACGTCGGCCAGGTGCTGGAAACGCACCTTGGCTGGGCGGCCAAGGGACTCGGTATCAAGATCGGCAAGATGCTGGAAGCAAAGAGCAAGGTCGCCGAGTTGAGGCAGTTCCTGGACAAGATCTACAACGGCAGTGGTCGCAAGGAAGACCTGGGTTCACTGACAGACGAGGAAATCATCGAGTTGTCGCAAAACCTGGTGGGTGGCGTGCCCATGGCAACGCCGGTATTCGACGGTGCGCCGGAAGCTGCCATCAAGTCCATGCTGGAGCTTGCTGACCTGCCGCCGTCGGGACAAACCACGCTCTATGACGGTCGTACCGGCGAGGCCTTCGATCGCGAGGTCACGGTGGGCTACATGTACATCATCAAACTCAACCATCTGGTGGATGACAAGATGCACGCCCGTTCAACAGGGCCCTACAGTCTGGTTACGCAGCAACCGCTGGGCGGCAAGGCACAGTTCGGCGGACAACGCTTCGGTGAGATGGAGGTGTGGGCACTGGAAGCCTACGGTGCCGCCTACACCCTGCAGGAAATGCTGACGGTGAAATCGGACGACGTCAATGGTCGCACCAAGATGTACAAGAATATTGTCGATGGTAACCATCATATGGATGCCGGCATGCCCGAATCCTTCAACGTGCTGGTGAAGGAAATTCGTTCGCTGGGACTTAATATTGAACTGGAACAGGATTAGCGACGGTAGCGACCGGCTGTATTCGACCCGATATTTGATACTCCAGCTACAGGAGCAACGATGAAAGACTTACTGAATTTACTGAAGCCGCAAGGTCATACTGATGATTTCGATGCGATCCGCATCAGCCTGACGTCCCCGGATATGATCCGTTCCTGGTCTTATGGCGAAGTCAAGAAGCCGGAGACCATCAACTACCGCACCTTCAAGCCGGAACGCGATGGCCTGTTCTGTGCGAAGATTTTCGGTCCGGTGAAGGACTACGAATGTTTGTGCGGCAAGTACAAGCGCCTCAAGCATCGCGGTGTCGTCTGCGAGAAATGCGGTGTCGAGGTGACGCTTGCAAAAGTACGCCGCGACCGCATGGGCCATATCGAACTGGCCAGTCCGGCTGCACATATCTGGTTTCTGAAATCGCTGCCATCACGCATTGGCCTGCTGCTGGACATGACGTTGCGTGATATCGAGCGCGTGCTGTATTTCGAGGCCTTCGTGGTGGTCGATCCCGGCATGACCACGCTGGAACGCGGCCAGTTACTGTCTGATGAAGCCTACCTCGATGCCATCCAGGAGAACGGCGACGAATTCGATGCCCGCATGGGCGCCGAGGCGGTATTCGAACTGCTCAAGGGCATTGACCTGCAGGTGGAAGCCGTCAAGCTGCGCGACGAGATCAACTCGACCAAGTCGGAGACCAAACTGAAAAGACTCTCCAAGCGTCTCAAGCTGGTGGAGTCGTTTCTGGACTCCGGTAACCGGCCTGAATGGATGGTGATGACGGTGCTGCCGGTACTGCCGCCGGAACTGCGTCCGCTGGTGCCGCTCGACGGTGGCCGCTTTGCGACCTCTGATCTGAATGACCTGTATCGCCGTGTCATCAACCGTAATAACCGCCTGAAGCGCCTGCTGGAACTGAGTGCGCCGGACATTATCGTGCGCAATGAAAAACGCATGCTGCAGGAATCCGTCGATGCACTGCTCGACAACGGCCGTCGCGGTCGTGCCATCACCGGCACCAATCGCCGCCCGCTGAAATCACTGGCGGACATGATCAAGGGCAAGCAGGGGCGTTTCCGCCAGAACCTGCTGGGCAAGCGCGTCGATTACTCGGGCCGTTCCGTAATCGTGGTCGGGCCGACACTGAAACTGCATCAGTGCGGCCTGCCGAAGCGCATGGCACTGGAGCTGTTCAAGCCGTTTATCTTCAGCAAGCTGCAACTGCGGGGTCTGGCGACCACCATCAAGGCAGCAAAGAAACTGGTCGAGCGTGAAGGCCCGGAAGTCTGGGATATTCTCGAGGACGTGATTCGCGAACACCCGGTGATGCTGAACCGTGCGCCAACCCTGCACCGTCTTGGCATCCAGGCCTTCGAGCCGGTATTGATCGAGGGCAAGGCCATCCAGCTGCACCCGCTGGTGTGCGCCGCTTTCAATGCCGACTTTGACGGTGACCAGATGGCCGTGCATGTGCCGCTGTCGATAGAGGCACAGCTGGAAGCACGCGCGCTGATGATGTCGTCCAATAATATCCTCTCGCCGGCGAATGGCGAGCCGATTATCGTACCGTCACAGGACGTGGTGCTGGGCCTCTACTACATGACGCGCGAATCCATTAACGCCAAGGGCGAGGGTATGGTGTTCGCCGATGTGTCGGAAGTGCACCGCGCCTATCAAAACAACGTGGTTTCCATACATGCCAGGGTCAGGGTCCGCATCAGCCGCCACGAGTTCGACGAGGCCGGTGAGGCGCAGCCCCGGCATGATCTGGTGGACACCACGGTAGGGCGCGCACTGCTGTCGGAGATTATCCCTGAAGGACTGACCTTTGACCTGGTCAACCGGGATATGACCAAGAAGGCGATTTCCAACCTGATCAACGCCTGCTACCGGCGTGTGGGTCTGAAAGAGACCGTTATATTCGCTGACCAGCTGATGTATGCCGGATTCAGCTATGCGACCCGCTCGGCGGTGTCATTCGGTATCAACGACATGATTATCCCCGAGGAAAAGGCCGGAATTCTCAGCAGCGCAGAAAACGAGGTGCTGGAGATCGAACATCAGTACACCTCCGGCCTGGTGACCATGGGCGAGCGCTACAACAAGGTCGTCGACATCTGGTCACGCACCAATGACCAGGTAGCCAAGGCCATGATGGAAAAGCTCGGCACCGAGAAGAAGCTGGATGCCAGCGGCAAGGAAGTCAGTCAGCCATCATTCAACTCGGTCTACATGATGGCCGACTCCGGGGCACGTGGCTCGGCGGCACAGATTCGTCAGCTCGCCGGCATGCGCGGCCTGATGGCGAAGCCGGATGGCTCTATTATTGAAACGCCGATCACGGCCAACTTCCGCGAGGGACTGGACGTGCTGCAGTACTTTATCTCCACGCACGGTGCGCGCAAGGGTCTCGCCGATACCGCGTTGAAGACCGCCAACTCGGGTTACCTGACGCGCCGCCTGGTCGATGTTGCCCAGGATTTGGTGGTCATCGGCGAGGACTGTGGTACTGACCGGGGGCTGGAGCTGACGCCGCTGGTTGAAGGCGGTGATGTGGTTGAGCCGTTGCGTGAGCGGGTGCTGGGCCGCAAGACAGCGGAAGACGTGTTGCGTCCGGGGTCCGACGAGGTTCTCGCGAAGCGCGGCACCCTGCTGGATGAAGCCTGGGTCGACAAGCTGGAAGCCATGGGCGTCGACCAGATCATGGTGCGTTCGCCCATTACCTGTGAAAATCGATACGGTGTCTGTGCGTCCTGCTACGGACGCGACCTGGCGCGCGGCCACGTGGTGAATGCCGGTGAGGCAATCGGTGTCATCGCCGCGCAGTCGATTGGCGAACCGGGTACACAGTTGACCATGCGTACCTTCCACATTGGTGGCGCGGCGAGCCGTGCTGCCACGGTGAACAGTGTCGAGGTCAAGGCCGGCGGCAGCGTACGCCTGCACAATATCAAGACGGTTCAGAACAGCAGCGGCAACCTGGTCGCGGTTTCGCGCTCCGGTGAAATCGGGATTGTTGACGAGTACGGCCGTGAACGCGAGCGTTACAAGGTTCCCTACGGTTCGGTTATCAGCGTTGCCGACGGGGATATGGTCGATGGTGGCAGCGTCATCGCGACCTGGGATCCGCACACCCACCCGATTGTGACCGAGGTAGCGGGTGTCGCGAATTTCAGCGATTTTATCGAGGGTGTCAGCGTGCAGGAAAGCACGGATGAGATCACCGGCCTGACCAGTCTGGTCATCACCGATCCCAAATCACGTGGCAGCGTGGGCAAGGACCTGCGGCCAATGGTCAAGCTGGTAGACGACAAGGGGCAGCCGCTGAAACTGGCGGGTACCGACCTGGATGCGCAGTACTTTCTCCCTGCCGGTGCCATTGTCGGACTGGAAGACGGTGTCTCGGTGGGCGTGGGTGATGTTATCGCCCGTATTCCGCAGGAATCATCCAAGACCCGTGATATTACCGGTGGTCTGCCACGCGTGGCCGATTTGTTTGAAGCGCGCAAGCCGAAAGAACCGGCTATTCTCGCAGAATGCTCGGGCACCGTCGGGTTCGGCAAGGACACCAAGGGCAAGCAGCGTGTCATCATCACCCGCAAGGATGGCGAGACGCATGAAGAACTGATACCCAAATGGCGGCATGTAACGATCTTTGAAGGCGAGCATGTTGAAAAGGGTGAAACGCTGGTGGATGGCGAGCCCAGTGCGCACGATATCCTGCGTCTGCTGGGTACTTCTACCATGGCGGAATACCTCGTCAAGGAAATCCAGGATGTGTACCGACTGCAGGGTGTGAAGATCAATGACAAACACATCGAGGTCATCCTGCGGCAAATGCTGCGCAAGGTCGAGATCCTGACGAGTAACGACAGCCGCTTCCTCAAGGGTGAGCAGATTGAAAAAAACCAGGTTCTGAAAGAAAGCGAACAGCTCCTCAAGGAAGACAAGGAACCTGCAGAGTGGTTGCCGCTGTTGCTGGGTATAACCAAGGCCTCGCTGGCCACCGAGTCGTTCATTTCGGCGGCCTCGTTCCAGGAGACCACCCGGGTGCTGACAGAGGCTTCGGTGAGAGGCAGTCGGGATCCCCTGCGCGGCCTGAAGGAAAATGTCATTGTGGGCCGTCTGATCCCTGCAGGTACGGGTCTGGCTTACCATGCGGAACGCCGCCGGCAACGTGAAGTCATCCCGATGGATATCGCCGGAGAGATGGCGGCGGTGGATGCGCCCGAGGAAGGCAGTGCCGAGGATGTTGCGGAATCCTCGACCAAGTAGAAAATCAAGCTTGACAGGGCGCAGCCCTGAACCTAAAATTCCGCTTCTGTCGACAGGCCGGTCCCTCCGGCCTGTCGTTTGTTTTCAGGTCGAAAGAATTTATTTCGGTTTAAATTTCTAGGGTTAATTTCTAAATGGCAACGATCAACCAGTTAGTGCGCAAACCACGCGCCCGCAAGCAGGACAAGAGTACCGTTCCGGCACTGGAGGCGTGTCCCCAGAAGCGCGGTGTGTGTACGCGTGTGTACACCACGACCCCGAAAAAGCCGAACTCGGCGCTGCGTAAAGTGGCGCGTGTCCGCCTCACCAACGGCTTTGAAGTGACGACCTACATCGGTGGTGAAGGGCACAACCTGCAGGAACACTCGGTGGTGTTGATTCGCGGCGGCCGTGTCAAGGATTTGCCGGGTGTGCGCTACCACACGGTGCGCGGCAGCCTTGATACGTCCGGTGTCACGACGCGCCGTCAGGGTCGTTCGAAGTACGGCGCCAAGCGGCCCAAGTCTTAAACCGGGCACTGAACGAATAGACAACATACCAGGAATCGAGAAAAGTAATGTCCAGAAGAAGAGTCATCGGTACAAGGGAAATCCTGCCTGATCCCAAGTACGGCAATCTTATGCTGGCCAAGTTCATCAACATGGTCATGAAATCCGGCAAGAAATCGGTTGCAGAGCGCATTATCTACGGCGCACTTAACCAGATTGCCGGCAAGGGCAACGAAGATCCGGTGGGCGTGCTGGACAAGGCACTGGACAATGTGCGCCCGATGGTCGAGGTGAAATCCCGCCGTGTCGGTGGTGCCACCTATCAGGTGCCGATCGAGGTGCGCCCGGTGCGCCGTACCACACTGGCAATGCGCTGGGTGCTGGATGCCTCGCGCAAGCGCGGTGAGAAATCCATGCCGCTGCGCCTCGCGGGTGAATTGCTGGATGCCGCGGAGAACCGTGGCTCTGCTGTTAAAAAACGCGAGGAAACGCACCGCATGGCAGAGGCCAACAAGGCCTTCTCGCATTTTCGCTGGTAAGCGTTCTCATTGGCTCGTAATTACAGGAACCCAGGAACAGGATTGTGGCTCGCTCAACCCCATTGGATCGCTATCGGAACGTCGGCATCATGGCGCATATCGATGCGGGCAAGACCACGACGACCGAACGTATCCTGTTCTATACCGGCGTGTCTCACAAGATCGGCGAGGTGCACGACGGCGCGGCGGTGATGGACTGGATGGAGCAGGAGCAGGAGCGCGGAATTACCATCACTTCCGCAGCGACGACCTGTTTCTGGCAAGGGATGGACAAGCAGTTTGACCTGCACCGTATCAATATTATCGACACCCCCGGACACGTCGATTTTACCATCGAGGTAGAACGTTCGTTGAGGGTGCTCGACGGGGCGGTGGCCGTGTTCTGTGCGGTTGGCGGAGTCGAGCCTCAATCGGAAACGGTCTGGCGGCAGGCAAACAAGTACAAGGTGCCGCGCATGGCCTTTGTCAACAAGATGGACCGTGCCGGTGCCGATTTCCTGCGTGTTACCGGGCAGGTCGAGAAGCGCCTCGGCGCGCGGCCGGTGCCGCTGCAACTGCCTATCGGTGCTGAAGAGCATTTCAAGGGTGTGGTCGACCTGGTTCGCATGAAGGCGATTTACTGGAGTGAAGCCGACATGGGGGTGACCTACGATGAGCGGGACATCCCGGCTGACATGCTGGCCGCCTGCAAACAATGGCGCGAGCACCTGGTGGAGTCGGCGGCAGAAGCCAGCGAAGCACTGATGGAAAGCTATCTGGAAAACGGCGAACTGTCAGAAGCGGAGATTCGTCAGGGTATCCGCATGCGCACCCTGGACAATGATATCGTGCCGACGCTGTGCGGGTCCGCGTTCAAGAACAAGGGTGTGCAGGCGATGCTCGATGCTCTCGTGTATTACATGCCTTCGCCGCGGGATGTGCCGGCGATTACCGGTCACCTCGACGATGCCGATGAGAGCGTTGCCGAGCGCGCCTCGTCAGATGAGGAACCGTTTGCGGCACTGGCATTCAAGATCGCGACCGACCCCTTTGTCGGTAACCTGACATTTTTCAGGGTGTATTCGGGCGTGCTGGCCTCCGGTCATACCGTTTTCAATCCGGTGAAGGGCAAGAAAGAGCGTATTGGCCGTCTGCTGCAGATGCATGCCAATCACCGCGAGGAGATCAAGGAAGTCCGTGCCGGCGATATCGCGGCGGCTGTCGGTTTGAAGGATGTCACTACCGGCGACACCCTGTGCGATCCGGAACACGTGATCACCCTGGAGCGCATGGATTTCCCCGAGCCGGTGATCTCTGTTGCCGTTGAGCCCAAGACCAAGGCTGACCAGGAAAAGATGGGTATTGCCCTGCAGAAGCTTGCCAAGGAAGATCCCTCGTTCCGCGTGCATACCGATGAAGAATCGGGTCAGACGATTATTTCCGGAATGGGTGAGCTGCACCTGGATATCATCGTTGACCGCATGAAGCGTGAATTCAGCGTCGCGGCCAACGTCGGCGCACCCCAGGTCGCTTACCGCGAGACTATCCGCAAGCCAGTTGAGCAGGAAGGCAAGTTTGTACGCCAGTCCGGTGGTCGTGGCCAGTACGGACATGTCTGGTTGAAACTGGACCCGCGCGAGCCGGGTGCCGGTTATGAATTCGAGAACGCCATCGTCGGTGGCGTGGTACCCAGGGAGTACATCTCCTCGGTTGACAAGGGTGTACAGGAACAGATGGAAAACGGCGTAATTGGCGGCTACCCGGTCGTGGACGTCAAGGTGACCTTGTATGACGGTTCCTATCATGACGTCGATTCCAGTGAGATGGCCTTCAAGATTGCCGGCTCCATGGCGTTCAGGGCGGGCGCCCTGAGAGCGTCCCCGGTATTGCTGGAACCCATCATGAAGGTTGAGGTGGTGACGCCGGAAGACTACCTCGGTGATGTCATGGGTGACCTTAACCGTCGCCGTGGTATTACCCAGGGCATGGATGACAGCCCGAGCGGCAAGGTGATTCGTGCCGAGGTACCGCTGGCCGAGATGTTTGGCTATTCCACGGATCTGCGCTCGGCGACGCAGGGACGGGCGACCTATTCAATGGAATTCGAGAAGTACACAGAGGCACCGGCAAGCATTGCGGATGCCGTCATCAGGAAAGCATCCTGAATCTTATATTTGACGAATAAAGAGGAATTCAGTCGTGTCCAAGGAAAAATTTGAGCGTACCAAACCGCATGTCAACGTAGGGACAATCGGTCACGTGGATCATGGCAAGACGACATTAACGGCGGCGATCACGAAGGTGATGGCGGAGCAGTTTGGTGGCACGTTCAAGGCCTACGACCAGATTGACAATGCGCCGGAAGAGCGTGCGCGCGGGATAACGATTGCGACGGCGCACGTGGAGTACGAGTCGCCGGTACGGCACTACGCGCACGTGGACTGTCCGGGTCACGCGGACTACGTGAAGAACATGATCACGGGTGCGGCGCAGATGGACGGAGCGATACTGGTAGTGAGTGCGGCGGACGGTCCGATGCCGCAGACGCGGGAGCACATACTGCTGTCACGTCAGGTGGGTGTGCCCTATATATTGGTGTACATGAACAAGGCAGACCAGGTTGACGATGCCGAGTTGCTGGAGCTGGTTGAGATGGAGATTCGCGAGCTGCTGGACAGTTATGATTTTCCGGGTGATGCGACGCCGATTGTGATTGGTTCGGCGCTGAAGGCGCTGGAAGGTGACACCAGCGAGATTGGGATTCCGTCGATCATCAAGCTGGTTGACGAGATGGACAAGTACATACCGGAGCCGGAGCGTGCGGTGGACGGAGATTTTCTGATGCCGGTAGAGGATGTGTTTTCGATATCCGGTCGTGGCACGGTGGTGACGGGGCGTATTGAGCGCGGCGTGATCAAGGTGGGCGAGGAGATTGCGATAGTCGGCATCAAGGACACGTTGAAGACGACGTGTACGGGCGTGGAGATGTTTCGCAAGTTGCTGGACGAGGGACGTGCGGGAGACAACGTGGGTGTATTGCTGCGTGGTACCAAGCGGGAAGAGGTTGAGCGCGGTCAGGTGCTGGCGAAGCCGGGGAGTATTACGCCGCACACGAAGTTTGAGTGCGAGGTGTACATTCTGAGCAAGGACGAGGGTGGACGCCACACGCCGTTTTTCAGCAATTACCGGCCGCAGTTTTACTTTCGTACGACGGACGTGACGGGTGCGTGTGATTTGCCGGAAGGAGTGGAGATGGTGATGCCGGGAGACAACATCAAGATGACGGTGTCGCTGATTGCGCCGATTGCGATGGAAGAGGGTCTGCGCTTCGCGATTCGCGAGGGTGGCCGCACCGTCGGCGCCGGCGTGGTCTCCAAAATCATCGAGTAAAACGCGTTTGCAACCGCAAACAATCATTAATTAACGGTAAAAAACTGAAATGAGCAACCAGAGAATCCGGATTCGTCTCAAGGCCTTCGACCATCGTCTCATCGACCAGTCGGCGGCAGAAATAGTCGAGACAGCCAGGCGCACAGGTGCGCAGGTACGGGGGCCGATCCCGCTGCCCACCCGCAAGGAGCGCTTTACGATACTGATTTCACCGCATGTCAACAAGGATGCGCGTGACCAGTATGAAATCCGGACGCACAAGCGTCTCATGGATATCGTCGATCCGACAGACAAGACGGTTGATGCGCTCATGAAACTGGATCTTGCCGCCGGCGTAGACGTTCAGATCAAGCTGAATTGATTGGACCATCGGAATTGACTGGATAAGCACAATGACTATCGGAATCGTAGGACGCAAAGAAGGCATGACACGCATCTTCAACGAAGCAGGCGGTGCTGTGCCGGTAACCGTGCTCTCTGTCGAACCCAACCGGGTAACGCAACTGAAGACGCTTGAGAATGACGGCTACCGTGCCGTGCAGGTGACCACCGGCTCACGTCGCGCTTCACGCGTGACCCGGCCGATGGCCGGACACTTCGCCAAGGCCGGTACCGAGGCAGGTCGCAAGCTCTGGGAATTTCGCCTTGCAGAGGGTGAAGGCGAAGGCATCGAGGTGGGCAGCGAAATCAGGATCGAGATGTTCGAGGCTGGCCAGAATGTGGACGTCACCGGCACATCGATCGGCAAGGGCTTTGCCGGTGTCATCAAGCGCTACAATTTTCGCATGCAGGACGCCACGCACGGCAACTCGCTTTCACACCGCGCACCCGGTTCAATCGGTCAGTGCCAGACCCCCGGCCGCGTGGTCAAAGGCAAGAAAATGGCTGGCCACATGGGCAATGTGAGACGCACCACGCAGAACCTGGAGATTGTGCGGGTAGATACGGAGCGCAACCTGCTGCTGGTCAAGGGTGCGGTTCCGGGTTCAAAGGGCGGCAATGTCATTATATGCGCGGCGGTAAAGGGGTAGGATGATGGAGCTGCAGTTGCAAGGTTCAGGTTCAGTCAAGGTGTCGGAAGATACCTTTGGTCAGGAATTCAGGGAGTCGCTGGTGCACCAGGTGGTCAGCGCCTGTCTGTCAGGCGCACGTGCCGGTACTGCACAGCAGAAAAGCCGCTCACAGGTTCGCGGTGGCGGTATCAAGCCATGGCGCCAGAAAGGCACCGGCCGTGCCCGGGCCGGTACCATCCGCAGTCCGATCTGGCGTGGCGGCGGCAAGACATTTGCGGCGACCCCCCGCGATTATGCGCAGAAGATCAATCGCAAGATGTACCGTGCGGCGATGCGTTCGATTCTCTCCGAACTGGTGCGCCAGGAACGACTGATTGCCATCGACAGCTTTACTGTTGATGCACCGAAAACGCGGGAACTGGCAGCCAGACTGAGTGATCTCGGACTGGATAGCGTATTGATCGTGACAGTCAATGCGGATGACAACCTGTACCTGGCGGCACGCAACCTGCCGAACGTCGTCGTCTGTGATGCCGGCAGTGCCGACCCCGTCAGCCTGATTGGTTTCGACAAGGTGTTGATGACCAGGGCAGCCATTGAAAGCTTCGAGGAGCGTCTGGCATGAACCAGGAACGATTAATGAAAGTCCTGATCGCACCGGTGGTCTCTGAAAAGAGCACCCGGCTGGCGGATGAAAACCGTCAGTTTGTCTTCAAGGTGATGACGGATGCCAGCAAACCGGAAGTACGCAAGGCCGTTGAGCTGATGTTCGATGTCAAGGTCGATGCCGTGCAGGTGGCCAACGTCAGCGGCAAGGTGAAGCGCTTCGGACAGTCGCTTGGCAAGCGTGCCAACTGGAAAAAGGCCTATGTGACCCTCGCGGAAGGGCACGATATCAATTTTACGGGAGCGGAGTGAGCTGCGCGCCAGATTCGCGGACTTCGCTGAAAGGACTGGAACATGCCATTAGTTAAAGCAAAACCAACATCACCGGGTCGTCGCTTTGTCATTCAGGTCAGCACGCCCGGGCTGCACAAGGGCAAGCCCCATGATGCGCTGCTTGCCACGAAATCCAGGACCGGCGGGCGCAATAATGCCGGTCGTATCACGACCCGGCATCGTGGCGGTGGCCACAAGCAGTGTTACCGGGTCATTGATTTCAAGCGCAACAAGCCTGACGTGCCGGCGAAGGTGGAGCGTATTGAATACGACCCGAACCGTTCCGCGCATATTGCCCTGCTGCTGTATGCGGATGGCGAGCGCCGCTATATCCTGGCACCGAAAGGCATCACAGCCGGTGACGAAATACGCAGCGGCAGCACTGCACCGATCAAGGCCGGCAATGCCATGCCCATGCGCTACATTCCAGTGGGTTCGATGGTGCACAACGTTGAAATGAAACCGGGCAAGGGCGGTCAGATTGCCCGCAGCGCCGGTAGCAGCGTACAACTGGTTGCCCGTACCGGCGAACACGCCACCCTGCGGCTGCGCTCCGGCGAGATGCGCAAGGTGCCGGCTGATTGCATGGCGACCATTGGTGAAGTCGGTAATGCCGAGCATAGCCTGCGCTCGCTCGGCAAGGCAGGCGCCAGCCGCTGGCGCGGCAAGCGTCCGACGGTACGTGGTGTCGTCATGAACCCGGTTGATCATCCACACGGCGGCGGTGAGGGCAGAACCTCGGGCGGCCGTCACCCGGTCAGCCCGTGGGGCACGCCGGCGAAGGGTTTTCGTACCCGCAGCAACAAGCGTACCGATGACATGATTGTCAGACGCCGTAACAAGAAATAATCAAGAGGATTCCAGATAGTGGCACGTTCGATTAGAAAAGGTCCGTTTATTGACAGCCATCTGCAGAAGAAGGTGGACAAGGCTGTCGCCGAGAACAGCAAGCGCCCGATCAAGACCTGGTCGCGGCGTTCCATGGTGCTTCCCGATATGGTCGGCCTGACGATTGC
>Ga0210101_1000074_pt1 | contig 34365 bp, 35 predicted proteins | sample Muzzi_PWC_D1_FD_185534 | JGI IMG/M metagenome (GOLD analysis project Ga0210101, IMG submission 185534) | Wetland microbial communities from San Francisco Bay, California, USA, that impact long-term carbon sequestration - Muzzi_PWC_D1 (SPAdes) | ecosystem: Environmental > Aquatic > Marine >... | reverse complement strand
GCCGAGCAGCCGCTGTCGAGCTGGCGGGCCGCATTCGCCGCCTTCTCCGAACTGCTCGAGCAGGGACAGACGATGTTCGTCCTCGACGAGTTCCAGTTCATCGTTCGCCAGGAGCCCGAGATCGGCTCGCTGCTGAACCGCTTCGCGCGCGAGCACGCCGACAACCCCGATCTGCTGCTCTGCCTCTCCGGCTCCGACATCGGCTTCTTCGAGGAGCAGGTGGTCGGTTACGCGGCGACCACCTACGGGCGCCGCACCGGCTCGCTGCGGCTGCAGCCCTTCCCCTGGCCCGAGGTCCGCTTCTTCACCGGCGACTGGGAGGTTGAGGACCGGATCCGCGCCTGGGCCGTCTTCGGCGGCGTCCCCTACTACCTGAAGGAGATCGACCCGGCGCGGCCACTGGCCGAGACGATCCGTCGCGCCGTCCTCTATCCCGACGGCCTTCTGCACGAAGAGCCGCGCTTCCTGCTCTCCCAGGAGAGCCGCCTACGGGACCTCGACACCTACATGTCCTGCCTGCGGGCGATCTCGGCCGGGGTGACCAGGCTCAACGAGATCGCCCAGCGGATCGGCAAGCGCCGCTCCGAGGAGGCGCGGCCCTTCCTGGAGACCCTGGAGGAGATGGGGCTGGTGGAGCGCCGTCGTCCGGTCACGGCAGCCTCGGGACGCCGCGTCAGCTACGCGATCGCCGATCCGTTCCTACGCTTCTGGTTCCGCTTCGTCGCTCCTCGCGAGAGCCGCTTGCACACCCGCGAGCGGGCGGACCGCTACCTCGAGCAGGTTGTCGTCCCCCAGCTCGACAAGTTCGTCTCCGAGGACGCCTTCGAGCGGGTCTGCCAGGACTGGCTGCTGCGCGAGACGGGCGGCGCCGTGGAAGTGGGCCGCTGGTGGGGCCCGATCCGCCGCCGCGAAGGCGGAGAGCGCCGCAGCCGCGACTACGAGGCCGATGCGGTGGCGGTCGGCGAGGGGGGCGAGGTGCTCGCGCTGGGCTCCTGCAAGTGGCCGGCGGCCGGCGGCGAGGGCCACGAGCACAGCGCCCGGGAGCTGGACAAGCTGGAGGTCGTCCGGGACGCGCTGGGCGCACCCGATGCGCCCCTCTACTTCTTCGATCGGACTGCCTTCTCGCCGCGACTGCGGGAGATCGCCGCCGAACGCGACGACGTGCGCCTGGTCCTGGCCCGGGAGCTCGACTGACCGAAAAGCGCTGACAACGCGGCTGCCTCGGCGGGCGAAGCCACTCCATCGCCCGCTCGCGCCCGCTCAGCCCCAGCACCGCCAGGGCCAGGCTGACCTTCTCCGCGGCGCTCTAAATAAAGTCAGCGATGTACCTGGCGTGGAGGGCCTCGAGCACGGCGCGCGCCAGGCCCGCATCGCCGCCGAGTTGCAGCTCGGCGGGGTCGGCCTCGATCACGGCATTCAGCCAGGCCTCCAGCGAGCCCATCGCCCAGGAGTCTGCGTTGCCCTCGATGTCGGCGCTGCACGAGGCGACCCGGCCGCCCTCGACCCGGATCATCGCCCCGGCTGCTCGCCGCCCATCGCTCTCCGGAAGGTCGACGAGCAGGCGGCAGTGGCCGGACAGCTCGGGGGGCAGCTCGAGCGGCGGCAGGGCGAGGAGGAAGGCGGCTTCGACGTCGTCCGGCGCTGGCGGCCCGAACTCATTGGGGACGCGGCGCCGTTCGGTGCGCACCGCGATGACGAACGGGCCGATCCCCTGGCGCAGCCAGTCGGTGACCGCGTAGGTCTCCTCCTCGCCGCCGTCCGGCCCGGCCTCGAGCAGGCCGGCATCCCGCATCTTGGCGAGCCTCTCCTGAAGCGCGTCGCCGCTGAGGCGGCTGAGCGCCAGGTCCAGCTCGGCGAGGGTCAGCGGCCCCGGCGCCAGGGCGTGCTGGATCCCGGTGCCCCAGCCCTCGAGGAAGGCGCGCATCGGGATCTGCGCCTCCTCGCCGTCGGCGACGATCACGTTCGGCTTTGGCCCCTTCTCCAGCCAAGCCTGGACCGCGCCGACCACGGCGAGGGCTTCCTGGCCGGCGGGCGTCACCGTGTACTTGGGTTCGGCGCCGGGCTCGTCGGGGTCGCCAGCTTGGCCCTCGTCCCAATCGTCCTTCCAGTCGGGATCCTCCCACTCGTCGCCCAAGTCGTCCTCCCAGTCCGAGTCGGGCCGCTCGTCCATCACCGTACGGTTGTCGCAGGTGGATTCGTATTCGGAACGATACGAGTCTTCGGTGGCTCGTGCGCCGCCGCCGCTCGACCCGTCGCTCGACCCGCCGCTCGACCCGTCGCTCGACCCGCCGCTCGACCCGCCGCAGCGTGCAGGACGCCGTGCAGCGGGCTCAAGATCGCGACCTCCGCTGCCGAGCTAGGTAAGCGAACGTATGAGGGACGCGCTGAACAGCAACCCGCTCGTGCAGCTCGCCGTGATCGGCGTGCTGCTGGTCGGGGCCGGCTTCTTCGTGCTCTCCTCGAGCGGCGGCGGGGGCGGCGAAGAATCGGCGAAGACGTCCGAGCTCGAATCGACGACCGTGACCACCACGGCCAACCTGCCGGCGCCGAGCAGCCCCTCCGAAGCGCTCTCCGCGGCGCTCTCCCTGGCCCGCGGCGCGGTCAGCGACGCGCCGCCGCTGCCCCGCCCGGCGCTCGCCGCCTGGCAGGCAAACAAGACCCTGGTCCTGCTCTTCGTCCGCGACGGCGGCATCGACGATCGGCTGGTCAAGATCGCCACCGAGGGCGTCGCCTCCTTCCCCGGCGTGGCGCTCTTCGTCGTCCCGGCCGCCCAGATCTCGCGCTACGCGGCGATCACCGAGGGGGTCGGGGTCGACCGGGTGCCGGCGCTGGTCGTCGTCACCCCGAAGCGCTTCAAGCGCGTCGTCCCCACCGCCTCGGTCAGCTACGGCTTCCAGAGCGCGCAGAGCGTCCGCCAGGCGGTGATCGACGCCGGCTACAGGGGTCCGACCGTCGACTACCACCCCTGACGCCCCCCTACGCCACCGGGATCCCGAACAGCACGTCGTGCAGGCCCTCGAACAGGGCGCGGACGAGGGCCTCGTCGCCCTCGGGGATGACGCGGCTGGCGGGAGGGTTGATCACGGCGTCCATCCAGGCGGTCGGCGGCCCGGTCGCGAAGGCGTCGGCCTCGTCCGCGAGGCGCGGGGTGCAGGAGATGACGCGGCCGCCTTCGACGCGGGCCATCGCCCCGGCCGGGAGGATCACCTCGACCCGCGGCAGCTCGACGACCAGCCGGCAGAGGCCGGACAGCTCGGTGGGCAGCTCGACCAGCGGCAGGGTGAGCAGGAAGGCCGCCTCGACGTCGAGGCTCTCGATCCGCGGCAGCGACATCGGGTCGATGTGGTGCTCGAAGCGCGCCGCGGCGATCAGCGGCGCGATCCCGGCGCGCAGCCAGTCGGTCGCCGCGTAGAGGGCGCCCTCGGCGTCGGTGGGGCGGGCCTCGACCAGGCCGGCGTCGCGCATCGCGGTCAGCCGGCACTCGAGGGCCGGCCGGCTGAGGTCGCCGACCGTGCGGCCCAGCTCGGTCAGGGTCAGCGGCCGGGAGGCGAGGGCGTGCACGAGGGTTTCCGACCAGCCTTCGGTGAGGGCGAGGATCGCCGCGTCCGCCTCGTCGCTGCCGAGCGTCAGCGCGCCGCCGGGCGCCCCCCGCAGCCACTGCTCGGCGACGAACCTGACGAAGAGGACCTCGTCGGTCGAGGGCATGATCATCTCCACCGGGCCGTCCTCGACGGGGACCGACTCGCTGACCCAGGGGAGAACGCCGGCGGACAGCTCGCTGAGGGCGTCGCGGTGCGCCGAGGCGGCAGCCAGGCTGAGGACGTGCGCCCCCGCCCGCGTGCCGCGCGCATCTCCGGTGAACTCTCGGCCGATCAACTCGTGTTGATTGTGGCACGAAGTGGCGCAATTTGGGAACCAGACGGGTCCTCACGGGGCGAGTGCCCTGCGCGCCCGCAGGCGAATCGCCTGCATTCAAGGCGGAGCCGCCCGCTGTCGAGCTAATAAGCGAACGTATGAGCCGCGGAGCGGAGAGCTGAGGCGTGGATTCGCGCGAATACCCGAGCCACCTGCGGCCGGTCCCCGAGTCCGGCGACTCGACCGCGCCGGTCCCCGAGTCCGGCGACTCGACCGCGCCGGTGCTCGAGCCCGGCGACGGCGGCACGCCCGGCCTGACGCCGCCGCGCGCCCGCGGCCGCTCCAGCGGCTTCGTCACCGACGTGCTGGTCGACCTCGGCTTCGTCGACGACGAGACGGCGCGGCGGGCGATCGAGCAGGCCCGCGTCGCCGCCCGCCCCCCCGAGCAGCTGCTGCTCGAGCAGGGCGCGATCGACGCCGACCAGCTCTCGCGCGCGATCGCCGAGCGCTACGGCCTCGACCACGTCGACCTCTCCGTCTTCCAGGTCGACATGGCCGCCGCCAACCTGATCTCGGTCAACACCGCGCGCCGCTACCGCGCCCTGCCGATCGGCTTCGTCGACAAGGACACGCTGCTGGTCGCGATGTCCGACCCGACCAACGTGCTGGCGGTCGACGACATCCAGATCGCCACGGCGCTCGACTGCCGCACCGCGGTCGCCGCCGAGGAGGACATCGAAGCGCTGATCGGCCGCCTCAACACGCTGCAGAGCGCGGTCAGCGAGGCGGTCAGCGAGGGCGACGCGGCGGCCGAGGAGGAGGGGGAGCCGGCGGAAGTCGCCGCGATGGAAGTCAGCGCCGAGGACGCGCCGGTGATCAAGCTCGTCTACAGCATCCTCGGCCAGGCGGTGGGGGAGGGGGCCTCCGACGTGCACTTCGAGCCCGGCGAGGCGGAGATGCGGGTCCGCTTCCGGGTCGACGGCGTGCTGCGCGAGGCGGCCCACGTGCCGAAGCGGATGGTCAACGCGGTCGTCTCGCGGGTGAAGATCATGAGCGACCTCAACATCGCCGAGAAGCGGGTGCCGCAGGACGGCCGGGTCAGCGTCACGGTCGAAGAGCGCCGCGTCGACCTGCGCGTCACCACCCTGCCCACCCAGCGCGGCGAGGGGGCGACGATCCGCATCCTCGACAAGGACAACGCGCAGCGCACGCTCGACGACCTGGGGATGGACGGCACGGCGCGCGAGCGCTTCGAGGAAGCCTTCCTGCAGGCCTACGGGGCGGTGCTGGTCACCGGGCCGACCGGCTCGGGCAAGTCGACGACCCTCTACGCGGCGCTGCAGCGGCTGAACGAGGTCGAGAAGAACATCATCACGATCGAGGACCCGGTCGAGTACCGGCTGCCGGGGATCAACCAGATCAACGTCAACCGCAAGGCGGGGCTCGACTTCGCCACCGGGCTGCGCTCGATGCTGCGCGCCGACCCCGACATCGTGATGGTCGGCGAGATCCGCGACGGCGAGACGGCGCGGATCGCGATCGAGGCGGCGCTGACCGGCCACATGATGCTGACCACGCTGCACACCAACGACGCCCCCGGCGCGATCACCCGCCTGATGAAAATGGGGATCGAGGCCTTCCTCACCGCCTCGGCGGTCGACTGCGTGGTCGCGCAGCGGCTCGCCCGCAAGCTGTGCAGCCACTGCAAGCGGCGGATCGCGATCCCGCCCGAGGCGCTGGCCGAGGCCGAGATCCGGGTCGGCGGCGACCTCGAGGCCTACGAGCCGGTCGGCTGCGGGCGCTGCAACCAGAGCGGCTACCGCGGCCGGGTCGGGATCTTCTCGGTGATGCGGATGGGCGAGCGGATCAAGGAGATGGCCGTCGACCAGGCGTCGGAGGCGGATCTCGCCGCGGTGGCCCGCGAGGAGGGGATGCTGACCCTGCGCGAGGACGGGCTCACCAAGGTGCGCTCCGGCCTGACCAGCCTCGAGGAGGTCATCCGTGTCACGGCCTGACCCGACGTGCCGGGAGTTAGATACCACTGTGGGCACTGAATCACCGGCACGTCAGCTGGCGCGGGGCGGTGGTCGTGATTTTTCAGTATCGAGAGATCGGCGTGGGGGGTCGATCTAGATGGCCATGGAGTTCGACTTCGCAGAGGTTCTGAGCCGCATGGTCGAGGCTCGCGCCTCCGACGTCCACATCACCCCCGGCTTCCCGCCGGCGATCCGCAACAAGGGGCGGATCGAGCCGATGGAGGGCTTCCAGGTGCTCTCCAACGCCGAGACCCGCGAGGTCGTCTACGGCATCCTCAACGACGACCAGCGCAAGCGCTTCGAGAACAACAAGCAGCTCGACTTCGCCTACGCGATCCCCGGCGTCGCCCGCTTCCGCGTCAACTGCTTCTTCCAGCGCGGCGCGGTCAGCGCCGCCTTCCGCCTCGTCCCGCAGGACATCCCCGGGCTCGACACGCTCGGCGTGCCGCAGGTGCTGCGCGAGCTGGCCGCCAAACCGCGCGGCTTCGTGCTGATCACCGGGCCGACCGGCTCGGGCAAGTCGACGACCCTGGCGGCGATGGTCGACGTGATCAACGGCGAACGCCAGGACCACATCCTGACGATCGAGGATCCGATCGAGTTCCTGCACCAGCACAAACGCTCGATCGTCAACCAGCGCGAGGTCGGCTCCGACGCGCCCGACTTCGCGCTCGGCCTGCGCGCCGCCCTGCGAGAGGACCCCGACGTGATCCTGGTCGGCGAGATGCGCGACCTGGAGACGATCGCCACCGCGCTGACCGCGGCCGAGACCGGCCACCTCGTCTTCGCCACCCTGCACACCCAGTCGACCGCGCAGACGGTCGACCGGATCATCGACGTCTTCCCGCCCGAGCAGCAGGGGCAGGTGCGCACCCAGCTCTCGATCGCCCTGCAGGGGATCGTCACCCAGCAGCTGCTGCCGACCGCCGACGGCAGGGGCAGGGTCGTCGCCTGCGAGGTGCTGGTGCCGACGCCGGCGATCCGCAACCTGATCCGCGAGGGCAAGACGCACCAGATCTACGCCGCGGTGCAGACCTCGGGCGCGGTCGGCATGCAGACGATGGACGCCGACCTGGCGCGGCTGGTGCGGGCGGGGACGATCACCCGCGCCCTGGCCGAGGCGCGCGCCTCGGTGCCCGAGGAGCTGAAACGCCTGCTCGGCGCGGCCCCGGTGGCGCCGGCGGCGCTGCAGGGCGACGGGGCGGCGGGGGGCAACGGCGGGCCGGCGTCTGCCCCGTCCGTGCCCCCGGGTGCGTCGGGCGCGCCGGGCGTGCCGGCTCCGTCTGCCGCGTCCGTGCCCCCGGGCGCCGCCGTGCCGGGCGCGCCGACCCCGGGCGCGCCGGGCACGCCCGCCGATTCGACTCCGCCGCCGTCCGCACCCCCTGCGTCGGCCCCGCCTCCCGCCCCCACCCAGCGAGGGACCTAGCCGATGGCCTCAGCGACCACCTTCGCCTTCCGGGCGATGGACGTGGCCGGCGCGGCGACCGCGGGCGAGGTCGAGGCCGAGTCCAAGGCGCAGGTCAGCGAGCAACTGCGCCAGCGCGGCCTGATCGTCCTCGACGTCAGCGAGAAGCGCGAGCCGTTCGCGCTCGAGGACGTGTTCAGGCGCTGGAAGGGCGTCGACGTGCGCGAGCTGGCGGTCTTCTCGCGCCAGTTCGCGACCCTGATCGCCTCGGGGATGCCGATGTTGCGCACCCTGCACACCCTGGAGGAGCAGACCCAGGACGACAGGATCCGCGAGGCGACCGCCGGGGTGCGGGCCGACGTCGAGGCCGGCAGCACCCTGGAGCAGGGGATGGAGCGCCACCCCGAGGTCTTCGACCGCCTCTACCGGGCGATGGTCCGCTCCGGCGAGGAATCGGGGCGGCTGGAGGACGCGCTCGACCGGATCGCCTACCAGGTGGAGAAGGCCGACGCGCTGCGCCGCCAGGTCAAATCGGCGCTCACCTACCCGATCCTGGTCTTCGGCTTCGCGACCCTGGCGCTGATCGGCGTGGTCGCCTTCGTGATCCCCGTCTTCGCCAAGGTGTTCGAAGAACTGGCCGAAGAACACCCCGGCGAAAGCGCCGCGCTGCCGCTGCCGACCCAGGTCTGCGTCAGCGCCTCCGACGCGATCACCGGCTACTGGTTCATCATCATCCCGGCCCTGATCCTCGCCGTCGTCGGCTTCTTCCGCTGGAAGCGCACCGACCGCGGCAAGGAGGCCTGGGACCGCTTCAAGCTGCGCATCCCGTTCCGGATCGGCGACGTGATCCAGAAGGTGGCGCTGGCCCGCTGGTCGCGCACCTTCTCGGGCGCGGTCTCGGCCGGCGTGCCGATGCTCCAGGCGATCAAACTGACCGGCGAAACGGCCGGCAACGTCGTCGTCGAGCAATCGATGGAAGACCTCTACGCCTCCGCCAAGCGGGGCGGCTCGCTGGCCGGGCCGATCCAGAGCAACCCGGTCTTCCCGCCGATGGTCGGCCACATGGTCGCGGTCGGCGAGGAAACCGGTCAGCTCGAGCAGATGCTGACCAAAATCGCCGACTTCTACGAGACCGAGGTCGACGCCAAGGTCAAGGCCCTCACCTCGCTGATCGAGCCGCTGATGATCGTCTTCGTCGGCGGCGTGGTCGGCTTCATCGTGATCTCGATGTACCTGCCGATCTTCACCCTGTACGAAAAGATCCGGTAGGGCGGCGCTCGACCGCGCCCGACATGGGCCGGATCAGCTGTGCGAGTCGAGGAACGCGAAGGGGTTGAGGAACTGGCGGCGCCAGAAGGCATCACGCTGCGCTTGCGTCAGGCCCGCCTCGTCGCAGACGCCGTCCCAGTGCCTCTCGATGAGCTCAACCTGGCGATCGACGATCTGCTGCGCATCTGTGCGGCTGAGGTGGTAGGCGGCCGAGCGCGCGACACAACCTGCCAGTTGGCTGTAGCGCCACCCGTTCTCGTCGATGGCCATGACCTGCTCCGCCTCCCCACCGGAGCGTGGGCAGGGGGAGATGTCGTAGGCCGGCGTCAGCGTCAGCTCGTTCCCGTCCCAGAACGCGGCCTGGTTACGCGGGTGGTCGTCGGTATTCGAGGTGAGGACGTTGAAGGTGATGCGACCGAACAGCTCACGGAGCGTCGCATCGGGATCGGTGAAGCGGGCGCGGATAGCCTGAGCCAGATCCGCGTAGCCGGCATAACGCGCGCCTGCCCGGCCGAGTCCGAGAATCGTCAGCGCCGAGACGATCCCACGACGTCGTTCCCCCGGCGGGCGATCGAATCGCTCGACCAGCAGGACCTTCTTTCCCAGGGCCTGGGTGATCTCGACCTCGGCCACGTCCAGGCCGACCAAGCGCGCCAGCCGCATGGCGACGAACTCTCCCTGGACGACGGGGTAGGTGTCGGTCGTCGAGCTGAACTTGGCGATCAGCTGCCGGCCGTCGTCGCGGAGCAGCGCCTTGGGACGGGCCCCGCCGATCGAGGTTCCGCGCAGCAGCGCCTCGGCGAGCGCGGCCGGGAGCGGCAAGCCCTGCTCGACGTACTGGGCGGCCTCGAGGAGCGCCTCGAGCGGCGTCGTCCCGGCCTCGCGGGGCACGTACTCGGTCGCGGACTCCTGGAAGTCGAGGGCACCGATGCGATCCGAGCCCGAGGCAAGGAGGTAGGTCAGCGGGCGCAGATCGGTCGTGTCCCGCGCTGCGCCGCCGAGTCGCTGGTGGAGGATCACCCGCTGTCCCCACGAATCCGGCCCCGCGTCGGCGATGCAGCCGTGGACCGTGTCCACCCGCGGCAGCTGCTCGCCGGCGATCAGGGGCAGTTCCGGCTCATAGATCGCAATCCGGTCGGATCGCTCCAGGTAACGCCGTCCGTAGCGGAAGACCAGCGACTCCCCAACCTGGTCGAGGCGGCCAGCCGGGACGGGCCGGGATGCATCGGGCAGCCAGATCCAGACATAGGCGGTTTCCGGCCGGCTGGCGGCCGCGGCAGCGTCAGAAGTCATCGTCGAACCTGTCCGGACGGCGGGCGCGCGCCGGGACCAGAGCCAGGCGCGCCTGAACCTCTCGCCGCTCGAGGCCGCGGCGCTCCGGGTCGGCGTGAAAGAGGGGCAGCCCGACGAGCGAGGCGGCCTCCAGGGCCGGGCCCAGGCCGACGCTCAGATCGCCTCGCTCGACCTTGCGCAGGGTGGTGTGGTTGACCCCCACCCGCTCGGCCAGCTCCTCCAGCGTCCAGCGACGTTCCAGCCGGGCAAGACGGATCTGCGCGCCGAGCAGGCGCGCGGCCTCGACGGCCTGGGGAGAATACGCACGGGGTCGCTGCATTTTTCGACAATATACTGTAGTTAAAAGCTATAAACAACACTATACTATCGAGCTAGAGACCTTCACCCCGTCCTTCAACAAGCCTTGGGCCAACGCTGGTCAGGCAGCTCGACCTGGCCTGGCCGCGTACGGCACCGGGGCCGCAAGCTTGCAAAGCCAGCGCCAAGCTTAAAGGTTAGTGCTGTAGCCTTTAAGCGTGGCCGAGACGCGCAAAGGCTTCGCCGGCGCAGAGAGGCGTGGACGGGGGACCTACGAGAGCCACACCTGGACGCCGCGCTTCGGCACGCCCCGCGGTGGGGGCAAGCCCGCCAGGTACGGCGCCTTCGTCCCCGATCCGGTTGGCGACTACCTGCCGGAGCTGAGCGCGGCGACGTCCGCCCTGTCGGAGCGCGCGGGCGCCGCGGTGCGTGGGCTGAACGCGTCGAGCGAGGAGCTGCGCTCTCTCGAGGGGCTGGCAGGCCAGCTGCTGCGGTCCGAGGCATTGGCTTCCTCGGCGATCGAGGAGCTGCGGATATCGCACCGCAAGCTCGCCAGGACGGAGGCCGGGGCGGGGGGGAGCGACCACCGGGCGCGGGAGGTGCTCGGCAACGTGCGAGCGATGGAGCGCGCGGTCGAGATCGGAGGCGGGGCGGGCGACTTCACGGTCGACGACATCCTGTCGATCCACCGTGAGCTCGCGGTCGTCTATCCGCTGGATCAGATTGCGGGGAAGCTGCGGGAGCAGCAGGGCTGGATCGGCGGTTGGTCTCCACCCGGCGCTGCATTCGTGCCGGCGCCGCCGGAGTACGTGCCGGAGCTGGTCGACGACCTCTGCGAGTTCATCAACCGCGACGACATCTCGCCGGTCGCCCAGGCGGCGATCGCCCATGCGCAGTTCGAGACGATTCATCCGTTCGGCGACGGCAACGGCAGGGTGGGACGGTGTTTGATCCACACACTCCTACGTCGCAGAGGGGTGGCGCCGAGGTACGTGCCGCCCGTGTCCCTGGTTCTGGCGACTGCCAAGGATGCCTACATCTCCGGTCTCGAAGATTTCCGCCTGGGTGAGGTCGATCGCTGGGTCGCGCAGTTCGCCGAGGCGGTCGAGGATTCTGCGCAGGTCGCGCGGAACCTCTCGCAACGGGTCACAGTCCTGAAGGCGGAGTGGGTCGCGCGGGCCGAGCCGATGCGCTCCGATTCGACCGCCCGCGCGATCCTCGACCACCTCCCGTCGTTCCCGATCATCACCGCGGCGACGGCCGCAGAGTTGACCGGACGCTCGCGGGTGGCCGCGATCAACGGCCTCGACCACCTGGATAAGGCCGGCATCCTCACCCGCCACCGCAATCAGAAGAAGGGCGATCGCTGGGAGGCGAAGGAACTCTTCGCGATCCTCATCGATTTCGAGACGAGCATCCGCGGCGGCACCACGCAGAGCGCTTAGCACGAGACCCACAAAACACTCCGTTTATCTCTTGACAGGGAGACCGCGTGAGACGAAGCATGTGTAGTTCCGCCAATCGTCCTGCGCGGAGCGCTTTTCGAGCAGCTCGTCCAGAGCCAGAAGGATCGCCCCGAACTCGCCGTGGTCGATCCCGACCACGATCGCCAGGCCGGCGTGCGGCCGGCCTGCCTCGGCCCAGCAACGGGCGATGTCGGGAAAGTCCTTGACGTCGAAGCTGACCAGGGCGCGCCCTTCTGCCGTCGCCAGCGCCAGCAGCGCCTCGTCGTCCCAGCCGTCCAGCTCGCGTTCCTCGTCGACCGAGCGGACCTCGTGTCCCGCTTCTCGCTGGGGAACTGAGCAAACCGGATAGTCATTGAATGCTAAAAGTTGCCCCTATCCGGCGCCGTGGTCCTCCCGATCGGGGTGGGTTGACGTCAGCCGTTCGTCCGGAAGGGGGGAGGACTCTGCGCCCTCGCAACTTATGGATTGCGATGCTCGCAATGGATCCCTCGCGTGGCTCGGCCGGGCCGCGTCGCCGAAACGTTTGAGGTGCAACAATGGCTGTGATGCTGGACCGATGGAACGACGACAAGATGGACGCCCTCGCCGGCAAGGTCGACGGGTTGGACCTGCAGCTGCGCGAGCATCGACAGGAAATGCGTGAGCAGCTGCGCGAGCAGCGCGAGGACCTGCGCGAGCATCGCAAGGAAACCAAAGAGGGCTTCGAATCCCTGCACCGCACGATGATCCAGACGACCGTCGCCGTGCTCACGTCCTTCGTCGTCGGCTTCGCCGCGCTGGTCGGCCTGATCGCGACGCAGCTGTAGCGCGACCTGGCGTAGGGAGGGACGGTCTCAGCAGCCAGGCGATTCACGACGGCGGCCCCGCTGAAACGGAGCGGATCCGATCCCCGCTACGAGCTATTGCGCAAGCGGTCGGTTCCCCAAGTCGTGCGACTGTAATGGATCATATATTCAGCATAAGCACGCGCATATTTGAAGGGTGAAATTTGATATATTGTTGGCTATGAACCATGCAGCAACGACTCACCGGACGACGATCGAGATCGAGGTTCCCGCCTTCGAGGGCGCGCGCGACGTTCTCGGGACGACCGGCTACAAGGAGACCGTCAACGAGGCGCTGCGCGTCGTCAGCCGCGCTGAGTTGCTGCGGCGGGGGGCCGCGCAGATCCGCGCCGGCGCGCTCGACTTGATCGCCCCGGAGGCCCTCGAGGAGCAGCGCAGGCCGCGGGTCTAGTGTCCCGCTATCTCGCCGACACCTCTATCTGGGCCTGGTCGCAGAAGCCGGAGCGCAGCGACATCCGCGAGAAGCTCGCCGCTCGCTACGAGCAGGGGGAGGTCGTCACCTGCGTCCCGGTCGTGCTCGAGGCGATGCACCGGCCGGAGACCGCGGCCGAGTACGGGGAGCGCTTCGACGCGGTATTCGCGCCGCTCGATCGCCTGCCGCTGGACAGCGCGAGCGTCGAGCGCGCCTTCGCGATCCAGCGCGAGCTGGCGAAGGCATCCGACGGGAGCCATCGCCGCCCGGCGATCGACTTCCTGATCGCGGCCGCGGCCGAGGCGGCGGGGCAGGAGGTCGTCCTCTGGTGCTTCGACCGGGATCTCAAGGTGATCTGCGAGTGCACCGGCCAGCCCTGCGAGGCGGAGGACTCCACCGGCCCGGGGCACTGAGGGCAGACGCCGCTCCGATCGCGCCGTCGAGAGCCAAGGGAAGGTGTGCTACGGTGACGCACATGAACCAGGTCGGCGTGCGCGAGCTGCGGCAGAACCTGTCGCGCTACCTGGCGCAGGTCAAGGAGGGCGAGAGCTTCATGGTGACCGAGCGGGGGCGGGAGGTCGCCCGGCTGACGCCCTCCGGGCCGGCCGACTCGCCGATCGCCCGGCTGGTCGCCGAGCGGGGCGCGACGATGCCGCGGGGGAACCTGCTCGACCGCATCGGCGAATCGAGCAGGCCGCCTGCGGGCCCGCCCTTCAGCGAGGAGCTGCTGGAGGAGCAGCGGGAGGAGCGACTGTAGCGCCGCGGATCGCATATCTGGACAGCTCGGCGTACGTGAAGCTGGTCCTGCGCGAGCGGGAGGAGGAGGCGCTTCGCGCCAGGCTGGCCGAATGGGACGGCTATGTCTCCAGCACCCTGCTCGCGGTCGAGGCGATCCGTGCCTGCTCTCGCCATCGCAGCGAGTATGCGAGGGACGCCCGGGAGTGGCTCCTCGACGTCGCCCTGCTGCCGCTCGACGACGCGTTGCTGGACGCGGCAACCGCGCTGCAGCCACCGGCCATGCGAAGCCTCGACGCCCTGCACCTCGCCACCGCGCTCAGCGTGCGCGAGGAGATCGGCGCCTTCTTCACCTACGACGGGCGCCTGGCGGCGGCGGCCGCGGATGCGGGCCTGGACGTCGCCCGGCCGGAAGGGTGATCTGCGAGCAGACCGACCAGCCCTGCGAGGCGGGAAACTCGGCCGGGCCCGGCGTTGAGCATTTGATCCCGTAAGTATAGGGTGTTTTTAAGCATTTTAACGCTAATATACACCCCCTATCATGCTCAGCGACTCCCAGATCGCGCGCTTCAACCGGTGGTGGACCGACGCTGGCTGGGAGGCGGACGACCTCCATCTGCGCCGCCTCGAAGCCAGCCCGGTGCGGCTCGCCGCCCCTCAGGTCGAGGAGATCGCCCTCGACGCGCCGGCCGTCCACGTCCTGCGCGGACCGCGCCAGGCCGGCAAGTCGACCGATCTGAAGCTGCTCGTCCGCCGCGCGCTCGGCGCCGGCATCGAACCGCGGCAGGTGGTCTACCTCTCGCTCGACCTGCTGGAGGACCAGCCGCCCTCGGCGCTGGTCGAATCGGTCAACCGCGCCCTCGAGCTGGCCGGCAGGCGGGAAGGGCCGCGGCTCGTCCTGCTCGACGAGGTGACCGCGGCGGGTCGCTGGCAGACCGCGGTCAAGGTGCTCTGGGACGAAGGGCGGATCGACCGCGATGTCGTCGTCTGCACCGGCTCCTCGGCGGCCGACCTGGCCGAAGGCTCCGCCGAGCGGCTGCCGGGGCGGCGCGGAGCGGGGCGCGACTTCCTCGTCCTGCCGCAGGACTTCGCCTCCTTCGCGCGGGCCGTGGACGCGACCATCCCCGCCGGCCCCGGCCTCACCGTCGCCAAGATCCTCGACGCCGACGGCCGCGAGGCGCTGGGCGCCGCGCGCGTCCACCTGCCCGCGCTTCAGCGCGCCCTGGAGCGCTACCTGCTGTTCGGCGGGCTGCCGGCGGCGGTTGCCGAGGCGGCGGCGGGGCGGGCCGAGCCGAGCGAGGATGTGCGGAGGGTCCTCTGGGACTCACTCCTCAAGGAGGTGCAGCGCCGCGGCGCCTCCGTGCCGGCCGCCCAGGCCCTGCTCGAGCGGCTGATGCGCTCCCTGGGGTCGAAGCTGAGCTGGTCGAAGCTGGCGCGCGAGATGGCCGTGCCGCTCGGCCGCCCCCGCCGGCGCGCCGGCGGGGGCAACGACCCCCGCACCGTGCAGGGCTACGTCGAGCTGCTGGCGGTCAACTACTTCGCGCTGGTCCTCTACTTCTGGAAGCGGGACTCCGGGACCGGCGACGTCGCCAAGGACAAGAAGGTCTACTTCGGCGACCCGCTCCTCCAGACGATCACCGCAGAGCGGGTCGGCCTGCCGCGCGACCGTCACGCCGAGGTGGAGAACGCCGTGGCGCTGGCGCTGTACCGGCGCTACGAGCCGCTCGAGCGCCGCGCCGAGGACATGGCTGCGCCGGAGCGCCTGCACGTCTGGGGCACCCGCCGCGGCGGGGAGATCGACTTCGTCTGCGGCCCGCGCGGGGCGATCGAGGCCGTCGAGGTCGCCGACTGGGCCACGCTCGACCGCCGCAAGGCGACCGCCCCCGCTCGCGCCCTGCCCGGCCGCCCCTCGCTGGTGGCCAGCCGCGACGAGCTCGAGTTCGGCAAGTCGGCGAACCTCGTCCCGGCCGCCCTGCTCCTCTGGGCGCTCTCCGGGTGACCATCGCGGGGATCCCGCCGGCGCCGTGCTTCCGGTGACCGGGGCGAGTTGACGTCAGCCGTTCGTCCGGAAGGGGGGAGGACTCCGCGCCCTCGCGACTTGTGGATTGCGACGCTTGCAATCGATCCTTCGCGTGGCTCGGCCGGGCCGCGCCGCCGAAACGTTTGAGGTGCGACAATGGCTGTGATGCTGGACCGCTGGAACGACGACAAGATGGACGCCCTCGCCGGCAAGGTCGACGGGCTGGACGTGCAGCTGCGCGAGCATCGGCAGGAAATGCGTGAGCAGCTCAGCGAGCAGCGCCAGGACCTGCGCGAGCATCGGCAGGAAATGCGTGAGCAGCTCAGCGAGCAGCGCCAGGACCTGCGCGAGCATCGCGGGGAGACCAAAGAGGGCTTCGAATCCCTGCACCGCACGATGATCCAGACCACCGTCGCCGTGCTCACAGCCTTCGTCATCGGCTTCGCCGCCCTGGTCGGCCTGATCGCGACGCAGCTGTAGTGGGATCCGGCGGGGAGGCGACGTCCGGAAGGGGGGCTCTGCACTCTCGCAGCTTATGGATTGCGATGCTCAATGTTGAAGGTTCACTCAACTCAGATCGGCTCTGAAGAGCCAGATGCGCCGCCTCACGGGGCGGCGTTGTACGTTGGCGGGCAACTGATTGGGCAACAGCCCGCGGGTGGAGGCCAGACGGACTCTCGCGGAAATCGAGGAACAGACGCGTTCCTTCACTAGTCTGGCTTGGTAGTTTTCTCGATACAGCCCGATGGAGGGATCCCTGGAGATCACGAGCGGAGAAATAGACGCGCTGCTGTCGCATGTGCTGTCGCTGCGACGGGATTTCATCAACGATCTTCTCCGCGATCGGGCGCCGTTCTCAGGCCGTCGCAAGGCGGAGCTCCGCGGTCAACTGAAGCAGGCCTTGGAGGAGGGCGCGCTCACCGTCGAGGACATCCTCGCGTTCCTCAGCGAGCGCGAGCCTGCTGGTAAGCAACATGTCTTCCTCTATCGGGTCGGGCGTGAGACCAATGAGGTATGGCGCGACACGGAGGCAGCGAGAGAGGCGATTCGTGTCGCAGATCACGAGGACCTTCTCGATGCCGAACTGCCCGTTGCCATGCCGGAGGCCCTTACGCTGTCATCAATTCGCCTGTCTGACGAGGAGGTCGAGATTGCCGCAGTGGAGGCACGCCGCTACACCGAGCACCTTGAGGAACTCGACCGCCCTGAGGTAATGGACGACGGGACCGAGATCGAGTGGCGGGCTTATGCACACCGCGTTGCGAGAAGCACGGCCCGTCTACGCTGGCACCTCGGCACCCGCACCGCCGAGCTACACATCACTCAGGCAACGGAGCGAGGGACGATCCGCAACTACTACGACGAGGTCGCCAACCGCTTCGCGGACGAGATCGCTTCCTTCCTTGATTTCGGTGCCTTCCAGCCAATCGACCTTCACAAGGTGCTCCATAAGCTCGGCCAGTTCGAGCAGGACGGCCAAGCACTCACCCGCTCAAGGGAGGCTTACTTCGAGTCGCCTGGAGGATCGCATGTTCGCGCCCGCAGCCCAAGCAGGGCTGCATCGGTGTATAGCGAGCCGGTGGTGCGCCAGGCGCTCGGGCCGGTAGACACCCCAACCAGCGGTCAAGGTGGCAACCTCTACTGGCTGCGCTCCGCCGCGGACAACGGCGTCCTCGAAGAGGATCTACACACCGTGATTGTCGCCGCCGACTCGCGTATCCACTTCATGCGTCCCAGTTCTATCGATGCGATCGCGTATGTCCTCGGCAAGGTTCGCAGCCTTTCGTGAGCAAGCCGATCCCCGCGGTGCCGACGCAGCTGCGGCGATCGAGCGGTTCCTGCGTGAACGCCGCCGTGGGCAGCCCCTAACGCCGCGACGTATAGCCCTTGACACAGAGCTGAACCAGGACGATGTCGACGATCTCCTAGAGATCGCCTCCTCGGACGAGATCCGCCTATTGGAACGAGCCGACGTCATCACCTGTGCAAATCCGCAGTGCAACGCGCAAGAGATGGCCGGACCGCTGCTTGAACAGGAGCGTGCCGACGGGGAGGCACGGTGTTCTACCTGCGAGGAGGTGATCGACGATCCCGGTGGCCGACCTGCGGAGCGCCGCTACCAGCTAACGCCTGACGGTGACATCGAGGCCGAGGCTCACCAGAGGGCGATCTCTTCTCGACCGCAACTGACTGCCGTCCTTCTCACGGCCCTGCCTGAGGAGCTCGCGGCAGTACGGCGACAATTGCAGGCCGAAGGCACCGGAATCGAGCGGAAAACGGTGGCGGGGGGTGGGATCTATTACCAGGCAGTCATTTCCACTCAGCACGTCGTTTGGACTGTCTACGCTTCATTTACTGAGCCAACCACGAGTGCTGCGGCGGTAGGCGCGGCGGACGCCATCTTGAACTTCTCTCCCGACACAGCAATCTTTGTGGGAATCGCCGGAGGCATTAAGGAGAAGGGGATTAAGCTCGGTGATGTTGTGGCCGCAACCTCAGTGTTCGATTACGACGGCGGAAAGGCAACGGACGACGGCTTTATCCCGCGTACGCAACAGCTCCATTCGGCGTTTGCGCTCAAACAGCTCGCGGGGGTCGCGATGATCGAGGATGCGTGGCGAACACGCATCCAAGCAGTCGTAGAGGACCTCAATCTGGAGCAGGCCACTGTTCATGCTGAGCCGATCGCCGCCGGTCGCAAGGTAATAGCCAGCACCAAATCGGAGACTTACAAGCTAGTGCGAAGGACTGCGGACCCGGCGGTTGCCGTCGAGATGGAGGGGTCTGGCTTTCTGGGCGCTGTACAGCGCTACGGCGATAAAGGCACCGTCATCCGGGGCGTTTCGGACCTTATCGACGGCAAGGCGGTTGCTGACAAAGACGGAGTTCGCAGACAGGCAGTGGCAAACGCGGCTGCTTTCGTCTTCGAATTGCTTCATTTGTTTAAACCCGAGCCAAATGCCGGAACGTAGACGCGCGGGTGTCTTGCCCGCGCCCGGCAGCGCCGCAACCGCGACGATCTGCTCGCCGCCGCTCAGGAGGCGGCGCACCATCTCCGTCTGCTCGGCGCTCAGGTATTGGTGGCGCTCCAGCACGGCGGCGAGGGTCCTGTGGTCGACCGTGGCCGCCCCGGCGTTCTGCCCCCCGCGATCTTGACGAAGCCCTGCTCCAGCTCCCACAGGCGTTGGGTCGTGTAGTAGCTGGAGGCGAGCGGTTCGGGGGCTCGATGGACCTCGATGATCCGCTCGCCGGCGAGCATCGTCTTCATAGCTTCGTCCAGGGCAAAGGCGCTGGCGCCCTCGGTCAGACCGCGGCGTCGATCGAACGGCTCCCGCACTTCGGCACAGCTCGCAAGCCGCGGATGATTCGAGTGGGCCGAATGCGAGCGCGCGATCGACGACCTCGAGGCCCGTCGCGCACGAGGACCTCTCCGGTGCCTGGGTGCTAGCCGGCGAGCACGGCGGCGTAGTCGTCGCGGTCGACCTCGCCGTGCACCCCCAGCTCGGCAGCCAGCGCGCCGATCCACTCGCCCGGCGCCTCGCCGGGCTTCGTGTAGTAGTCCTCGCCGCCTTCGGCGACGGCTTCGATCCAGTAGCCCGCGTTCCCGCGCCCGATCTTCGTTACTCCCACCACATCCCTGTTGTCCAGCGAGAGCGGCTTTTGCATCGGCCGAGCTGCCGAGTTCCCAGGGTGTCGGGCTGTTGGGTTGGGGTTGTGGGGGGCGCTTCTCGGAGGGCCGAGCCAGGCCGATATGCGGTCTCTGGCCTACTTGCCGGTGAGGCTCGACTCCTGCTTGGCGTTCTGACTCGTGGTTGTCGGCTGGCTCGGTTCTCCTGGGCTGGCTCGCTTCGGGTGAGTCTGCTGCCGCGCCTCCGCCCCCGACCTACCCGCAGAACAGCGCCGCGGAGGCGGCGGTCAGGGGCGCTCGCGCCCGACCCCCGCAGGGGGTTGACGGCGGCCACCGCGGTGCTTCAATCGGGCGTAGGGCGGGGGTGACCTCGGCGCTCAACCGCGCTTGACGGTCAGGGCGCCGGGATCGTCGTAGCGGCTCGGCGGCCAGTCGGCGGCGCGCAGATCGTCCTCGTCGCGCTCCTGCAGGGGAAGCTCCTTGGGGTCGACAGCGACCCTGCCCCAGTAGGCCGCGAGCTTCACCTTGAGGTGGCGGCGCGCCTCGGGTTGGAGTTGGGCGACGCGACGCGGCGGCTCGGCGAGCAGCTCGTCGGAGACGAGGCTGGGACGAAAGAGGCAGGCCACCGACTCCTCCTCAAGGACGCCAGGCGGCGGCGGCAGGTACATGTAGGGGTGGAGCGTGTCGCGGCTGCGCAGCAGCTTCACGCTGTCCGCGACGGCGCCGGTCTGCTCGGCGACCACGGCCAGCGGAAGCACGGGGACCAGCACGCGAAAGGGATGCGCCGTCTCGCCCTCCCCGCGCTGCTCGGCCATGTCGCAGGTGGGCGTGGTCAGCAGGCCGTAGGCGAAGCCGACCTCTCCGACGAAGTGCTTGCCATCGTCGGCTCGGTAGAGCGTCGTCGGCTGGTCGCCGAACGGGATCGCGTCGAAGAGGTCGCCGGCGAACAGCGCCGTCGACCAAGGGGCGGTCCAGTACTCCTCGTCGTGTGGTCGATGCTCTCCGGATCCCATAGCTCGCTGCCCTTCACGGACCTCGAACCCTACGACCGCGAGACGACGACCCTCAGTCGATCGAGCGGGCGCGCGTCACGGCGACAACGTCGTCGTCCTCGCGCAACGGCGCGAAGCCGCTGAACATCTGCGCGCGCATCGCCTCTACGTCCTCGGCCCGGAAGCGCCGGACCCCGCTCGGCAGGCGGACGGCTTGCAGGAGGCCGCGCTCCTCCCAGCGGCGGACCGTGTTCTCGTGGACCCCCAGCGTTCGGGCGGTCTGGCGGACCTGCATCAGCTGCGCCATGCGGCCATGATAGGGCACAAGAGCGAGAATGTCTATCTGAGGGAGATGGTGAACTTTACAAGCGAGTCCGCCTACAGCAGGCGAGTCCGGTTCGACGTTCCAGCCTACGAAGGCAAACCTCGATGTCCCCTGATCTACCGCAACGCCGGCACTCTACCCGGCGAGCCCGCGGTCGAGCTCATCCAGGTCGACCAGGTGGACCTCATCGCGCGCGGCGGCCTGCTCGACCAGCTTCGCCTTGAAGCCGCTCCTCGAGAAGAGAAGGACGGTCGGGCCGGGGGCGGCGAAGCGGGCGCCGTCCTGGCGCAGGGCCGGGAGCTTGTAGGTCTCGAGGTCGTCCAGCACCTTGCTCGTCATCCGGCCGCTCGTCCACTTGCACTCGCCGACCAGCGTGACGCGACCGCGCGCCGTTCCGACCACGTCGATCTCCTCGCTCGTGCGGGTCCCGTCCCTGCGTAGCCTGTCCAGGGCGCGCCCCCACCAGGGCTCCACCCGGGTCGCCCGGGCGCCGAGGTTGCGGCGAACCCAGCGTCGGCAGAGGCTCTCGAACACCGGAGCGACGTGTTCGGGGAGGGCCGGCGCGACCTCGGCCCGGTAGTGGTCCGCCGGGCGCAGGCCGGCGCGCAGGCTCTCCTGGAACGGGAAGACGAAGCGGAACCAGAAGCGCAGGAAGTCGTCCGTCAGCCGGTAGCGAAGGTCGCGCCGCGACCCCGCCGGCGCCAGCTTCTCGACCAGCCGCATCCTGGTCAACTCGTCGAGGTAGGGGCTGAGCGTCGAGTGGGGCGTCCGCAGCGCCGCGGTCAGGTGCTCCATGCCGCGGTCCCGAAGCGCCAGCTCCTCGAGCAGCGAGAAGTAGGCGCCGGGCCGGCGGAATTCCTCCTCGAGCACCTCGCGCGGGTCGTTGAACAGCGGTCCCCGGGGGTCGAGGACCGCATCGCAGACGCGCCGGCGCAGGGGACCCTCGCCCAGCTCGGTCAGGTACATCGCCATCCCGCCGCTCACGGCGAATCGCTCGATGCGCTCGCGGGTGTCCCCGCCGGGCATGAACGGCCTGCAGTCGGGGAAGGGGAGCGGCTCGACCGGCAGCGGGGTGAGGCGACCGCGCAGCGGGCTGTCCTCGGCGAGCAGCGTGCGCATCTGGGCGATGTGGGAGCCGCAGAGGACCAGCTTCAGCTTCGACGCGTCCCGCTCCTCCTCGATCGCGGCCTGCACGGCGGAGAGCGCCTCGCGCCCCGCCTTCTCCCTGCCGGGCAGGAGGTAGGGGAACTCGTCGATCACGACGAGGACGCGCTCCTCGCGGGTGAGCCGGTACAGGGTGCGGAACAGGGAGGCCAGGTCGGCGATCTCGGGCCGGACACCCATGTGGGGCTCGAGCGCATCGGCGAAGCGGCTCATCTGCTTGCCGGGCGAGCCCTGGTCTGCGACCAGGATCAGCGCCGGCTTCCCGTGCGCGAAGGCCCGGAACAGCCACGACTTTCCCACCCGGCGGCGCCCGTAGAGGGCGAGCGCGTTGCGGTCCCTGCCGCGCCACCAGCTCTCCAGGCGCCCCAGGTCATCCTCGCGGTCGAGGAACTCGCCGCGGATCGGCCAGCTGTAGGGTGCGACAGTCACTCGATAAGCCAAATTAGCATAAGCTAGATTATCGAGAGAGAGAGGCAGGCGGCGGGCCCGAGAAAGAGGGCTTCGAATCCCTGCACCGCACGATGATCCAGACCACCGTCGCTATGCTCACGTCCTTCGTCGTCGGCTTCGCGGCGCTGGTCGGCCTGATCGCGACGCAGCTGCAGCGCGACCTGGCGTAGGGAGGGCGGCCTCAGCAGCCAGGCGATTCACGACGGCGGCCCCGCTGGAACGGAGCCGGGTCTGATCCACGCTACGAGTTATTGCGTAAGCGGTCGGTCCGCAAGCAGGCGCGAGCCTGACTTTTCGCTGCACGAAGCCCTAATTTCGAGGATTTAGGGATGCCGGCTGTGGTCGATTAGCCAAGCGTGATGAATCTGCCAGCGCTTCGGTGCAAAAGGCAAACCCGCCGTGAGGCGGGGGCGCAAAGCCGTCGGGACTCCTGCATGGGAGTCGGCCGGGCTACCACCGGGGTCGACAGACACCACGTGGCTTCACGCGGGGCTCTGGCGCAAACGATTAGGACCACAGGAGGTCACTAATGTTTCTCCAGAATCTCCGGGCGCGTGTAGGCGCTCGGCTCAAGAGCGACGGGGAGGCCGGTTTCACGCTGATCGAGCTCCTCGTCGTGATGCTGATCCTCGGCATCCTCGCCGCGATCGCGATCCCGTCCTTCTTCAACCAGAGGGACAAGGCGACCGACGCAGATGCGAAGGCGGGCGTCCGGACGGCACAGACCGCGATTGAGACGTGGGCGACGGATAACGGCGGTGTATACAACGAAGGCGGTGGCCCAAGCGCCGTAGACCTCCAGGGGATCGAGCCAACGCTGAATGATGTTGAACTCGGGGAACCGGCAGTGGGTGTATCGAACTACACGGTCACCGTCACGTCGGGGACCAACAACACGTTCTCCATCACCCGCAACGAAGGTGGCACGGTCGACTACACGTGCACGATTGCCGACCCGTCCAAGCCCGCGGGTTGTCCTCCGGCAACCGAAGAATGGGGTGGTTGATCGACGCGGATCGACGTTCCTGCTCTAGCCTGAGCGTCAAGCCCTAGCTTGAGCAAGACGGGCAAAGGGGGCGGGCCTTCGGGCCCGCCCTTTCGTTTACCTACTTCTGGGACCCGGGCAACGGCCAAACGTCCAGAAGCAAGGGCCCGCTTCGCGCCCGCGCGCATCCGAGGCTCAAGCCGCAGCGCCCTGCGCTCGATCTATGGAGTGCAGATGGCTTCGCGCAGCCGATTCCACGCCGCCGTAGGCCGGGCTCTGCCGAGCCGGGCGGGCGACGTGCGCCGCCGCCTCGCCTCCGACCGCGGCTTCGCGCTGCCCACCGTCCTGCTGATGGTCGTCGCGGCGATGGGAATGGCGAGCGCCGCGGTGATGGTCTCGATCCAGGGGCAGAGCGGCACGGTGCGAGACCAGGGCAGCAAGATGGCGCTCGCGGTGGCCGAATCGGGGGTCAGCCAGGCGCTGCTCTACTACAACCGCGGCGCCTCGCCGTGCGAACCGGCCGCCGAAGGCGAATGGTGCGGGCCGGTGACCGGGATGCAGGTCAACGGGGGCGACGTCGCCTACTGGACCCGGCTGACCACGGCCGAAGAATGCGAAGTGGTTGAAGTCGGCGAATGCGTGGAGATCGTCTCCCAGGGCACGGTCGGCGGGGTGACGCGCCGGGTCGACGTCTTCGCGTCCTCGCTCGACAGCCAGAGCTCGAGCCCCGGCGGACCGTTCTCCACGGCCGGCGTCCTCTCGCTCGAATCGATGACCCTCGATTCGAACTCGACCATCCATACCGGCACGGCGACCAACGGCGACATCCTGCTGACCGGCAACGCGCGGGTCTGCGGGCCGGCGAGCGTCGGCATCGGCAAAGAAGTGCATACCGAAAACAACTCGCACCACTACTCGGACACGGATTGCACCACCGTCACCGAAAGCGAACTCGAAGAAGAACTGACGCTTCCCCCGGTCAACCAAGGCGACGCCTCGACCAGCAACGACAACGATCGCTTCTTTGAACAGGACGTGGTCAGCGGCAAGAAGGCGGATGCTTGCTGGAGCGGCGTAACCGCGGCCGGCAAAGAAACGAGCGCCTGCGGGGAACGGGAGCTGAGAGTCAGTCACAACAGCGCGGTGACGTTGGGCGGCTCGGTGTACAGCTTCTGCAAGCTGACCCTGCTCAGCAACAGCGCCCTCTACGTCCAGGCGGGCGAGGACGTGACTATCTACGTCGACTCGCCAGAGGCCTGCGGGTATTCCTCCGGGGTCACCCAGGTCGACCTGGAGTCGAACTCGCGGATCACCTCGGCGACGGGAGAGCCGATCAGCGTCGCGATGCTGGTCGTCGGCTCGGACTCGCTGGAAACCAAGATCCTGCTCAACAGCAACACCTCGGTCAACGGGCCCTGCGAGCAGAACTTCGTCGTCTACGCGCCGCGCTCCGACGTAACGCTGAACAGCAACTCGCGCTTCTGCGGGGCGATCGCCGGCAAGTCCGTGCACCTCGACGCCAACGCCGAAGTCTGGTCGGCGAGCGGCTCGGAAGAATTCAGCCTGCCGGGGTACGAAGCGCCCGAAACCGCCGCCCACTACGAACCCTTCCGCTTCGTCGAATGCAGCGCGGCGCCGGCGAGCGCGCCGGACGACGGGTGCTGAGACCGATGGGGCGGGCGCGGAGAGCGGCCGCGGCGCTCCGCCGCGAGGAGCGGGGTCTGACCCTGGTCGAGCTGATGATCGCGGCGGCGCTGGGGCTGGTCGTGGTCGGCGGCGCGCTCACCGTCTTCATCGGCGCGGTGCGCAGCGAGCCCCGCACCGCCTCCGACGTGACGGCGATGCAGCAGAACCGCGTCACGATCGACCGGATCACGCGGGAGCTGCGCCAGGGCTCGCAAATCCCGACGGCGACCGCGAGCGAACTGGCGATCGTCACCTACGTCAAGGTCGCGAGCTGCGGCGGGGCGTCTGCGAGCACGGCGATCCCTTGCCGCGTCACATACAGCTGCTCGGGCGAAACGTGCATGCGCGTCGTCGCTCAGCCGGACGGCAGCGACCCCGGCCCGGTGGCCCAGGTGGCGAGCGGCCTGGCCAGCGCCGACGTGTTCAGCTACCTGCCCAGCGCCGCCGACCCGACCTACGTCGGCGTCTCCTTCGCCTTCTCCTCCGAAGGAGACCGGTCGGTCGTCCTGCACGACGGCGTCGCCCTGCGCAACCCGAGCGAAGAGCAATGAGACGCGAGGACGGTCTCACGGTCGTCGAGGTCGTAATCGCGGGGCTGATCCTGGTGGTCGGCAGCCTCGGTGTGCTCGGCATAGTCGACGCCGCGACCCGCAACACCTTCCGCGCCGAGCAGAGCCAGGTCGTGGCCAACGTCCTGCAGCGGGAAATGGAGCAGCTGCGGCGGGTCTCCTACCAGGAACTCGCGCTCACCTCGCTGCCGCCCGCTTCGTCGGACCCCAGCGACCCCAACTCGCGCATCGCCGGCAGCTTCTTCTACACCGGGCGGGACGGCACCGGCCTGAAGCCGCTCGTCTACAACGGGGGCTCCGGCAACGGCGAAACGATCGAAGGCGGCACCGTCGACCCCGGTCCGACCGCCTTCGAGGTCGGCAACGTGCGCGGCACGGTCTACCGCTACGTGGTCTGGGACACCTGTCCGTCCTCCCTCTGCCAGGACAGCCGCCACCTGAAGCGGGCGGTCGTCGCGGTCAGTCTCGACCGGACGGCGCCGGGCGGGACCCGCCGCTACCAGGAAATCCAGGGTCAGCTGGTTAATCCCGAAGCCGAACCGTCGACCTTCCCGTCGACCGAACCGGGCGGCAGCGAAGACGTCCCCTGGACGCTCTCGCTGACCGACACGCCCTGCAACCAATCGGCGCGCCAGGAACCGCCGTCGGAAGGCGGCGACCACCCGACCCACAACACGCGGGGCGACTGCGAAGACGGCTTGCAGGAAGGCAGCGTCCCCGGCGCGCCCGACCTGCTGTGGCCCGAAGCGCCGGAAGAAGAACCCGATTACAGCTACGACCTATCGACCGACGTCGAGCCGGAGGAAGGCGGCGACGAAGGCCTCCAGATAGAACCAAGCGCTGAATGCGGCTCGGAAGCGGCGACCGAGCTCGCGACCGGCGTGGCCACCGAACCGGACCCCCATCCCGAAGCGTTCAAGCAGGTCCACCGCTGGCTGTCCGAGCCGATACCCGAACACGAAGGAGCGCAGAACCTGCTGCTGACCGGGGAAGGCACGCTCGACCTCTGGACGCAGACCCTTGGCGGCGGTGTGTACGAAGGCCGGGTCTGCGCCTGGCTCTTCGTCAGGTCGCATTCCGAAGGGGTGACGACCGACACGCTGGCGTTCAACCTCGGCCCGCCGCTCAGCCTTCACTTCAGCCACTTCGCCCAGCCGTGGCCGAGCTCCGGCTGGACGGAGATATCGCTGCCGCTGAACTTCGGTTACGCCGGGGAAGGGGGCGCGCTGGCGTTGCCCCCCGGCTCGCGGTTCGGCCTGGCGCTGAGCGTCGGCGCCGAGACCCCGAGCGCCCTCCAGCTGCGCTATGACTCGCCGAGCTTCGACGGACGGATCCAGCTCAAGACGACCGGCGCGTTGCCGCCGGGAACGTGAGAGCGCCTGTGCACCGCTAAGCGGCGGCGCGCCGCCGCCGATGCGTGGCGACGCCCGCGTATCGGCGACGAGACAGACGAGTGGACCGCGCCACGACAACCATCTTCCTCTTCTTCGCCGGCCTGCTGATCGGCAGCTTCGTCAGCGTGGTCGCCTACCGGGTGCCGCGCGGCGAGTCGATCGTCGGGCCGCGCTCGCTCTGCCCCGCCTGCGGGGCGCAGATCGCCGCCTACGACAACGTCCCGGTCGTCTCCTGGCTGGCATTGCGGGGGCGGGCGCGCTGCTGCGGCGCCGCGATCCCGCCCCGCTACCCGCTGGTCGAGCTGGGCCTCGGCGCTCTCTACGCGGCCACCGTGCTGGTGCTCTGGGACGATCCGGGCGAGGTGGCGCTGGGGCTGGTCTTCGTGACGGCGCTGGCCGCGGTCACGCTGACCGACCTGGAACGGCGGGTCATCCCCAACAGGATTCTGCTCGCGGCGGTCGTCGCCGGCATGGTGATCGTCGTCGCGACCGATCCCGGCAGCCTGCCCGAGCGGGCGATCGCCGCCGCCGCTGCGGGAGGCCTCCTGCTCGCGGCGGCGCTCGCCTACCCGCGCGGGATGGGGCTGGGCGATGTGAAGCTGGCGGCGACGATGGGCTTATTCCTGGGCCGCGATGTCGCCCCGGCGCTCTTCGTCGCGCTGCTCGCCGGCTCACTGGTTGGCCTGGCGATGATCGCGCGCCACGGCGTGGCGGCGCGCAGGCGGGCGATTCCCTTCGGCCCCTTCCTTGCCCTCGGCGGGATGGTCGGCCTGCTGGCCGGCGAACAGCTCGTCGACTGGTACCTGGGCGCTTTCTGACGTGCCGGTGATTGAGTGCCCACAGTGGTGTCTAACTCCCGGCACGTCTGAGCTCGGCCTGGGCAGCGGGCGGCCGGGGCGGCGGCCTCGTCCGTTCGTCCAGGTTGGCGATAAATGGGTACTTGCAGGGCGAAAGGTCGACGGCTTCCCTGCCGATCCATGAATGGGCCGGGGCGCCATCAGCGGTCGCGCCGGCCGACCCCATGCGCTTCCAACTCACCCACAAGCAGACCGGCAACCTCGTCGGCCTCGAGATAGAGGCGGGGAGCATCGCCGCGACCGAGGTCTCTGTCAACGGGGCGGCGCAGGTGACCGCCTCGGCGATCGGCCCGCTCGACCCCGGCGCCTTCCGCGAGGGCGAGGTGCTCGACCCCGAGCGCCTGGCGGCGGCGCTCAAGTCGCTCTTCGCCGAGCACAAGCTCTCCAAGCGGGTCAGGCTTGGGATCGGCAACCAGCGCGTCGTGGTCCGCACCGTGCGCCTGCCGGCGATCGAGGATCCCAAGGAGATGGAGGCGGCGGTCCGCTTCCAGGCCCAGGAGCAGGTGCCGATGCCGCTCGACCAGGCGGTGCTCGAGCACCAGGTGGTCGGCGGTGTTCCGGCCGAGGAGGGTGCGACCGCCCAGGTCGACGTGATCGTCGTCGCCGCCCGGCGCGACATGGTCGCCTCCTTCATCGAGCCGATCCGCAAGGCCGGCCTCGACCCGGTCGGGATCGACCTCTCCGCCTTCGGCATGATCCGCGCCCTCAACGCCGCCGACGTGGCCGGCGGACGCGTCACCGAGACCGGCGAGACGGTCGCCGACAGCGACGAGGGCGCCGCCGATGGCGGCGCTCAACCCGCCGGCCACTCCGCGCGCCCGCACGGCGCCGCCCTCTACTGCAGTCTCGGCGACGTCACCAACCTCGCCGTCGCGCGCGGCAGCTCCTGTCTTTTCACCCGCGTCTCGTACGCCGGCCTGGAGTCGATCGCGGGGCGCCTGGCGAGCACCGGCGGCCTGAATCCGGAGCATGCGGCGCAGTGGCTCTCGCACGTTGGGCTGGAGAGCCCGGTGGAGGAGCTGGACGGCGAGCCCGGGACGGTGGCGGAGGCGCGCCGCGCCCTCGAAGAGGGTGTCACGTCGCTGATCGACGAGCTGCGCCTCTCGCTCGATTACTACGGCGCCCAGGAGGGGGCGCTGCCGGTCGAGCGGATCGTCCTCTGCGGCCCCGGCAGCGCGATCCCCGGCCTCGGGCCGCGGATGGAGGTCGGCCTCGGCCTGCCGATCGCCGTCTCGCGCCCGGCCGCCCTGGCCAGCTTCGAGGAACCCGACGCGGCGCGGCTGACCCTTCCCTTCGGCCTCGCCCTGGAGGACTGAGTCGTGCGTCCCGTCAACCTGATCCCGCCTGAGGACCGCCGCGGCGAGCACGCGCCGCTGCGCACCGGCCCGCTCGCCTACATCGTGCTTGGTGCCCTGGTCGCCGCGCTGGTCGGCGTCGTCGCCCTCGTCCTCACCGACAACCAGGTCTCCGACCGCAAGGACGAAGTCGCGAAGCTGAAGCGCGAAGACGCCGCGGCAGCGGCCAAGGCGACGCGCCTCGCCTCCTACACGCGGTTCCGCAGCCTCAGCGAACAGCGGGTGGAGACGGTGCAGAGCCTTGCCGACAGTCGCTTCGACTGGGAGCGTGTGATGCGCGAACTGTCGCTGGTTCTACCCGGCAACGTCTGGCTGGTCGACCTAACGGCCTCCGCGACCGCGGACACCAAGGTCAGCGGCGGCGGGTCGGGCGGCGGGTCGGGCTCCGGGTCCGGGTCCAACCTGCGTTCCTCGGTCCCCGGCCCGGCGCTCGAACTGAGCGGCTGTGCGACCGGCCAGGAAGCGGTGGCAGGCTTCGTGACGGCGCTGAAGGACATCGACGGCGTCACCCGGGTGGGCGTGCAGTCCTCGGAACTGGCCGTAAAGGAAGGCGGCGAGTCGGCCAAGTCGGGCTCGGGCAGCGGCGGGACGAGCGACGAATGCCGCACCCGCGCCTTCATCGCCAGGTTCGAGATCGTCGTTGCCTTCGACGCGGCGCCGATCCCGGCGACCGGCTCCGGGGAAGCCGAAGCGGCGCCCTCGGCGACCGATAAGGCGGAATCGGCGTCGAGCGAAAGCTCCGCGAGTGCATCCGCGTCGAGCGAAGCCGGCGAATCCACGACGACGAGCGGGGAAGGGGGCTGAGATGAAGCTGGGGAGCAGCTCGACCAACGCGATCGTCGCCGCGATCCTCGCCGTCGCCGCGCTGGCGGTCGCCTTTTGGCTGCTCGCGCTGGGGCCGAAGCGCGACGAAGCGAGCAAGCTCGGCAGGCAGGCGAAGGAGCTGAAGACCTCGTTGGCCGGGCATCAGTCGGAAATCGCCACCGCGTTGGCGGCGCGCAAGGCGTTCCCGGTCGACTACCAAAAGCTTGTCGTGCTCGGCAAGGCGGTGCCGCGCGATTCCGAAACCGCGTCCCTGCTGGTCCAGGTGAGCCGGATCTCAAAGCGGGCGGGGGTCAAGTTCAACACCCTGACGCTCGAGGCCGGGGGCGGCGAAGGAGCCGCGTCGGCGGCGCCCAGCTCCGGCGCCGGAGGCGCTCCGGTCTCGGCGACCGAGGCTGCCGCCTCGCTGCTGCCGCTGGGGGCGACGATCGGCCCGGCCGGACTCGCGGCGATGCCCTACACGCTCACCTTCGAGGGCAGCTTCTTCCAGATCGCCGACTTCATCGAAGGGCTCGACGGGCTGGTCAGGACGAACAAGGAAAAGGTCAAGGTCGACGGGCGCCTGGTGACCCTCGACGGCTTCTCGCTGACCGGCGACCCGAACGTCGGCTTCCCGAAGCTCGAAGCGACCTTCTCGGTCACCACCTACCTGACCCCGCCGATCGCGGTCGGACCCGAAAGCGCCGGCCCGGCAGGCCCGGCGGCGAGTGAAGCGACTCCAGCGGCAGCGACGATCGGAGCGGCCCGATGAAGCTGAGCAGGCCCGAGCTGAAGAGACCGGAGCTGCGGGCGCCCGCCTTGCTCGCCGACCTCTACTACGACCTGCGCGACCGTCGCCTGCTGCCCCTGGTTGCCCTGGTGCTGGTGGCGACCGCCGCCGTGCCCTTCCTGCTCGGCGGCGATCGGGAAGAGATGCTCGAACCGCCGGTCGCGGGCGGCTCCTCCGCGGGGATCGCGGCGGTGGGGGTGAAGGGCGCGAGCCTCACCGTGGTCGAGGCGGAGCCCGGGCTGCGCGACTACCGCAAGCGCCTCCGCGACCGCCAGCCGACCGATCCCTTCAAGCAGCAGTACACGGGCCTGCCGAAGAGCGCCCAGCTCAAGAGCACTTCCACCACCAGCTCCGAAAGCTCGACCGTTACGGTTGAAGCCGAATCCGGGGATGGCTCGGGGAGCGGGGGCGGGGGCGGTTCGGGGAGGGGCGGTGGAGGCACCGGGAGCGGTGGCGACGGGGGCAACCCGCATCACTCGGGCGTGCGGCTCTACGAATTCGTCTTCGACGTGCAGATCTCCCACTCGGAACCGACCGCCGACGGGGGCCGGAAGATGAGCGAGCCGCAGGTTCGCCACGGGGTGAGGTCGCTGACCCAGCTGCCGGGGAAGAAGACCCCGGTTGTAACCGTGGGCGGGATCAACTTTCACAACGGCAAGGTCTTCTTCCTCGTCTCCGACGAAGTGCGCTCTCTGGACGGCGATTACGCCTGCGCCACGCGGGCGCCCGGCGGGCTCTGCGAACTGGTCGAAATCCAGCCGGGCTTCGTGCTCGAACTCGCCTACGGCCCTGACGAGGTCGCCTACCGGATCAAGGTGACCAACATCGACACGGTGCCGGCCGGGCGGGCGGGAAACAGGCGCTCGCGTCGGGCGCGCTTCGCCGGGCCTGCGCTCGGGCCTTCGCCGAGGCCATAGCTTCAGTAAGTGAAGCGTTGGCGCTAAACTCGCTGGGCGAGGAGATCGACGTAGCTGTTCCGACCGTCGATCCCGTCGATTTCGCGATGAGCGCCGAGAGCAACTCCCGATGTCCCGTCTGCCGCACGGCGGACGTGGTCTGCGGCAAGTGGACGCTGCTGGTGATCCGCGACCTGGCCGACGGCCGCAGCCGCTTCTGCGAGCTGGAGCGCTCGCTGGAGGGGATCAGCCCGCGGACCCTGTCGCTGCGCCTGCGGGCACTCGAAGAAGAGGGGATCGTCGCCCGCCACACCTTCCCCGAGGTGCCGCCGCGGGTCGAGTACGCGCTGACCGAGAAAGGCGAGGCGCTGGTCCCGTTGATCGAGGACATGCGCCGCTACGGCGCCCGCTGGCTGCTCGAAGAAGAGTCGAGCCCGGTCCCCGCCTGATCCGCTCCCGCCGCGGCGAGCGCCCGCCCTGCGCCCTTCGGACGTGCCGCCGGGACGTGCCGTCGCTAGGCGGCCAATATGGGCACTGAATCGACGGCACGTCCTGCAAGGCGGCGTGCAGGCGCAGGAGCGCCCGGTGCCGGAGGGAAGCGTGGGACGTGCGCGACCCCCTGCTCAACGAGGCGCTGCGACGCCTGGCCGCCGATGCCGCGACGCACTTCGCCACCCTGGTCGCCGGCGGCGACCAGATCCCCTTCGACGTCGCCGAGCAGGCCGGCCCCGACGAGGCCTTCTTCCACAGCTACGTCCCCCTGACCGAGCGCTACGTGCGCGAGCGGGAGGCCGAGCTGCGCTCCCTGCCGAGCTTCGCGCCCGCCGCCGAAGCGGTTGCGGAGGCAGGCGCCGCGGCGCGGTACCTGGAGCAGCGCGGCGAGGCCGTCCCCACCGACCCGGGGGAGCGAGCCGCCCGCCTGCTGACCGTCTTCGTCGCCTCCCTGTGGGCCGGCTGCACCGAGTTCTCGCTCGATCGCGAGCGCCTCGACGCCGCCCTCGCGGCGCTCGACGCCGAGGTCGGCGAGGCCGACGAGGCCGACCTGCTGATCGTGCCGATCGCCGGCCTGCGGATGCCCGTGCCGCGCCTGCGGCTGCCGCACGGGGCGCAGATCGTCCGCGCCGACAGCTTCGAGGCGCCGATCGAGGCGAAGCGCAGCGAGGGGATGGGCCGCGCCGCCTGGGAACCGCAGTTCCTGGCGATCGCCGAGCAGGGCGAGGGCTCGGACAGCGCCGCCGCCGCGCTGCGCCAGCTGAGCGAGCTGATCACCGTGATGCGCCTCTTCAAGCACGGCGGCCTCGGCCTCGGGCCCTATGCGTTCGCGCCGACCGGAGAGGGGGGCTGGCACCGCATCGCGACCGGCGCCCCGGCGCCGCGCGGCGGCGGCTACCGGCTCGACGAGCAGGAGGCGGAGCGCCTCGCCGAGCTGGCGAGTGCCCTGGAGGCCCGCCCCGACCCGGACGGCTCGCTGTCCTGGGCGGTGCGCCGCTTCGAGCTGGGCTGCGAGCGCGAGACCGCGCTCGAAGGCCTCAGCGATCACCTGCTGGCGCTGCGCGCGGTGCTCGACGGCCAGGGGCCGGTGGGCGCCTCGCTGCCGATGCGCGCCGCCGCCCTGGTCGCCGATGGGTCGGCGGACCGCGTCGCGGTTCGCGAGCGGATCGAAGCGGCTCTGGAGCTGGAGCGCGGCCTGATGGCCGGCGCCCGCGTCGAGGGAGTGGCCGAGCTGGCCCGCTGGATCGAGGAGAGCATCCGCCGCATCCTCCGCGAAGCGGCGCTCGGCGAGCTGGGCACCGACCTGGGCGCGGCCGCCGACGAGTCGCTGATCGCCACCGGCCTCGGCAGCGGCGACGCCGAGATTGCCGTCGCCCCCGATCCCGCCCGCGATCCGGCTCCCGCCCCCGAGGAGTTCGACGTCGCCCCCGAACCCGAGCCCAGCGCGCCCGCGGCTGAACGCTTTGCCACCGAATCCGTGGGCAAAGAGACCACTGGGGCGGGCGAAGAGCCGACCCCGATCGACGAGGAGGAGCACCACATGGACCAGGACACGCGCATCCTCGAGCCGGTCCCGGCCGAGGACGAGATCCAGATCACCGCGAGGGACTGGCTGGAGGAGGTCGAGGTCGAGGAGAGCACGCTCGACTTCCCCGCGGTCGAGGGGGACGTCGAGCGCCGCGAGCGGATCGACACGCCCCGCGTCCGCCACCTCTTCCCGGTTCCCGAGGACGCGGACTGGGAGGTCCGCGAGCTGAAGTACGACCACTACGAGCGCCGCAGCGCCGGCTGACCCGCGCCGACGGGGCGCCTTATTGGCGCATAGCCGTAATAAGTAATAACGCGCCCCGCCTACGCCCGGCCGGCCGCTAGCGCCACCCGCTCCTCGGCGCTGGCGAACAGGTAGCGGTTGATCTCGGCGAGGCCGCCGAGGTCGTGGACGTCCTCGTCCAGGTAGGGGACGCGGATCACGCCCGTGGTCCGCAGCTCCTCCGCGAGGTGCTCGATGTTGGCCGCGTCGCGCTCGGCCAGCGCCTGGTAGTCGGCGAAGTTCTCGGCGACGCGGCCGGCCAGCTCCTCGTCGCCCAGCCTCGCGGCGAGCGCCGCGCCGAGGTCGCCGCCGTCGCCGCGCAGCCGCTCGGCCGGGTAGTGGACCTTGTTGACGATCACGCCGCCGAACGGCAGCTTCGCCTCGACCAGCTTGCGGTGGAAGTAGACGGCCTCGCGGACCGGCTCGCCCTGGGGGCCGCAGACGACGAGGAAGCAGGTGTGGGGGTCGGCGAGCAGGCTGTTGACGCGCTTCGCGCGGGCCTGGAAGCCGTCGACCATGCCGCTGAAGGCGTTGAAGA